>OBLS010000168.1_pt1 | contig 20089 bp, 21 predicted proteins | sample 1519901 | NCBI WGS metagenome assembly OBLS01 (sample SAMEA3113585, study PRJEB22503) | soil metagenome | reverse complement strand
GGGGCTGTTCCCCGACGACGGCGAGCTGATCGCGCGGCTGATCGGCACTAGGGCGGTGTCCGAACCCGTCGCGGAGGCGGTCTCCGCCAAGCCGCCCCAGAGCGCGGCCGAAACACCACCCCCGGCTCTCTAGGCGCATGTTCCACGACCGCGCGCGCATCTACGTGCGAGGCGGCGGCGGCGGAAACGGCGTGGTCTCCTTCAGGCGAGAGGCCCACGTGCCCAAGGGCGGGCCCGACGGTGGCGACGGCGGCCGCGGCGGCGATGTCGTCATCGTGGCCGACCCGTCGCTGCGCGACCTCTCCGGCTTCCGGCGCGGCGCGCACTTCACGGCCACGCGCGGCGGCCATGGCCAGGGCGCCAACAAGCACGGCGCCACGCCGGAGCTGCTCGAGGTCCGCGTTCCCCCGGGCACCGTCGTCGAGGACCCCGACTCGGGCGACCGCTGGGACCTGGTCGAGCCCGGCCAGCGAGCGCTCGTGGCTCGCGGCGGCGGCGGCGGGCGCGGCAACAAGCAGTTCGCCACCTCGACGCGCCAGACGCCGCGCTTCGCCGAGCGCGGCCTGCCGGGCCAGGAGCGCTGGCTCGAGCTGCGCCTGCGGCTGCTTGCGGACGCCGGGCTCGTCGGGCTGCCGAACGCCGGCAAGTCGTCGCTGCTCGCGCGGCTCACGCGCGCGCAGCCGAAGGTGGCCGAGTATCCCTTCACCACGGTCGAGCCGGTGCTCGGAACGCTGGAGCGCGACGACCGCCAGCTCGTGCTGGCCGACATCCCCGGCCTGATCGAGGGGGCGAGTGCGGGCGTCGGCCTCGGCCACGAGTTCCTGGCCCACGTGGAGCGCTGCCGCTTGCTCGTGCACGTGCTCGACCTCGAGCCGCTCGACGGCTCGGACCCGGTCGAGAACTTCGAGACGGTCGAGGCGGAGCTGCGCGAGCACGGCCACGGCCTAGCGGAGCTGCCGCGCATCGTGGCGCTCTCCAAGGCCGACCTCGTGACGCCCGAGGAGGCGCGCGAGGCTGTCCAACGCTGGAGGCGGCGCCTCGGCGTGGACGTCTTCGCCACCTCCGCGGCCACCGGCGAGGGCCTCGACGAGCTCGCCGCGGCGATTTTCCGCCACGTTCCGCCGGAGCGCCCCGAGGAGGCGCCCGCCGAGACACCCGCCACCCACCGCGTCTACCGCCCGGGACGCGGCGATGCATTCAGGGTGGAGCGCACCGGCCCGGGGGCGTTTCGGGTCGAAGGCGAGCGTGTGGAGCGGCTGATCGCGCGGCACGACGTCGACAACGAAGAGGCGCTCCGCTACGTGGAGGAGCGTCTGCGCGCGCTCGGTGTGATCAAGGCACTCGAGTCGGCGGGGTTCGAGCCGGGCGACGACGTGGAGATCCGCGGGATCGTCTTCGAGCTCGACCCCGGCTGATACAAGTCCCGTGGTGCGCCGGATCGCTCTCATCTGCCTGCTCGTGGCCGCGTCCGGCTGCGGCGGCGATGACAAGAAGGACGCCGAGCAGACCGTGCGCGACTTCGTGGAGGCCACGCGCGAGCGTGACGCCGACAAGTTCTGCGACGAGCTCGTGACGCAGGAGTTCCTCGAGCAGACCATTGGGGCGACCGGCGACAAGGCGAAGGAGTCATGCAAGCGCGAGTTCAGGAACCTGAGCGGCCTGCGCGTGGACCTCGTCAGGATCGCGAAGACGGAGGTTGACGGCGACCACGCCACCGTGACGGCGGTGCTCGACCGGCAGGGCCAGCGCATCAGGCAGGAGCTCCGCGTGAAGAAGGAAGACGGCGACTGGAAGCTGGCCGGCGGCGGCGAGTAGATGGCCACGGTGGTCGTCAAGCTCGGCTCGAGCATCGTCGCGGACGACGCGGGCGAGCTGCGTACGGACGTGCTCGAGGCGCTCTGTGACGAGGTCGCGACGCGCCACGAGGCGGGGGACGACGTCGTGCTGGTGACCTCGGGTGCGATCGCGCGCGGTATGCGCCTGATGAAGCTGCCGATGCGGCCGACATCGATGGAGGAGCTCCAGGCCGCCTCGGCCGTCGGACAGGGGAAGCTCTACCGCTCCTACGACGAGCTGCTCCAGCGGCGCGGCGTGCCCTCCGCCCAGGTGCTGCTCACGTTCTTCGACATGTCGGCGCGCACCCACTACCTGAACGCGCGCCACACGCTGCAGACGCTGCTTCGCTGGCGGGTCCTGCCGGTGATCAACGAGAACGACACCACCACCACCGACGAGATCTCGTTCGGTGACAACGACTTCCTCGCGGCGCAGGTGGCGATCCTGATCGGGGCCGACCAGCTCGTGCTGCTCACGGACACCGGCGGCCTGTACAGCGCCGACCCGCGCAAGGACTTGGAGGCCCAGCTCGTCGAGGAGGTGCGCTCGCTGGAGGACCTGGAGGGCTACGACATCGGGCTGTCGACGTCGCCGCTCGGGTCCGGCGGCATGCGCTCCAAGGTGGTGGCCGCCGAGATGGCCACGGCCGCGGGGATCCCCGTGACGATCACGAGCGGCGTGGAGCGCGAAGCGATGGCAGCGGCGCTGGCCGGCGCGCCGAGCGGCACGCGCTTCCATCCGCAGGAGGGCCGCGTGTCGAGCTTCAAGCTGTGGCTCAAGTATGCAAAGCCCACGCAGGGCCGACTCGTCGTGGACGAGGGGGCCGAGCACGCCCTGCGCGAGCGCGGCACCAGCCTGCTGCCGGTAGGAGTCGTGGACGTGGAGGGCGAGTTCGAGGCGGGCGACGCGGTGGAGGTGCGCTGCGACGGGCGCGCCGTCGGCAAGGGGATCGTGAACTACTCGGCGACCGAGCTGCGCAGGATCAAGGGGATGAAAACGGACGCGGTGCGGGAGGTGCTGCCTCGCGCGACCGAGGAGGCGGTGCACCGCGACTACTTCGTGCTGGAATGACGAGGGCTCGCGTACACGGCGCGCTCCCGCTGCCGTGAAGCCAGCCCCACGCTGGCGCTCACCGTACGACCACGACATCCGTCGGCTTGCGGTGCCGGCGCTCGGCGCGCTCGCTGCGGAGCCGCTCTACCTGCTCGCCGATACCGCGATGGTCGGGCACCTCGGCACCGACGAGCTCGCCGCCCTCGCGATCGCGGCCACGCTGCTGGCCGGCACGTTCACGCTATTCAACTTCCTCACCTACGGCACCACTGCCCAGGTCGCGCGTTACCACGGCGCGGGCGAGGAGTTGGCGGCCGGAAGGCTTGCGGCCCAGGCGCTCTGGCTGTCCGCGGGGATCGGCGTGGTGCTCACGGCGCTGCTCGCTGGGCTCGCCGTCCCGCTTGTGGAACTGATGGGAGGGGAGGGGCGGGTCGGTGACCTGGCGGTGCTCTACCTCCGCATCGGCTCGCTCGGCCTGCCCTCGGCGCTGGTCGCGCTGGCGGGCCAGGGCTACCTGCGGGGGGTGTCGGATTTGCGCAGCCCGCTCGTGATCGTCGTCGTGGCGAATGCGGTGAATGTGGTGCTGAACGTCGTGTTCATCTACGGGTTCGACTGGGGGCTCGCCGGCTCCGCCTGGGCGACCGTCGTCGCGCAGACCGGTATGGGGGCCGCGTTCGTGCGGGCGCTGCTGGCGGCCCCGGCCGACTCTCGGCGCCCCTCGCTCGACAGCACGCGCCCGCTGGCACGCATCGGCGGCGAGATCTTCGTGCGCACCGCGGCGCTGTACGCCTCCTTCCTGGTCGCGAGCGCGGTGCTCGCGCGGGTGGGGAAGGACTCACTGGCTGCGCACCAGATCGCGTTCCAGCTATTCGTGTTCCTGGCGCTGGTGCTCGACGCGATTGCGATCGCCGGGCAGGTGATCGTGGGCCGGACGCTCGGTGCGGGCGACGCCGAGGCCGCGCACAGCGCCGCGCGGCGCATGATCGAGTGGGCTGTGGCTGCCGGAGCGGTGTTCGGCCTGGTGCTGATCGCGCTGACCGACGTGCTCCCGCGCGCCTTCACGAGCGATCCGGCGGTGATCGAGCGCTGCGAGGAGATCTGGCCGCTGTTCGCGCTGATGCAGCCGGCTAACGGCGCCGTCTTCGCCCTGGACGGGATCCTGATCGGCGCGGGCGACACGCGCTTCCTGATGTTCGGGATGCTGGCCGCGGCGCTGGGCGTGTTCGTGCCGGTGGCGCTGCTGGCGCTCGTGCTCGACTGGGGAATTGTGGGCGTGTGGGCGGGGCTCGCGGGCCTGATCGCCGTGCGGCTCGTGACCTGCAGCTGGCGCTTCTCTAGCCGGCGCTGGGCGCTGGTTGGCGGGCCTCGGCATTGAGCGCGGTGATCGACTCGCCGCACAGCTCGCAGCGCAGGCGGGCGTCGATCTCGCCTCCGCAGCCGCGGTGCAACACCACCAGCGGGGGACCGGCCTCGTCGGGCGCGTGGCGATCGCCCCACTTCATCAGCGACATCAGAACCGGGAACAGGTCGAGTCCCTTCTCGGTGAGCCGGTACTCGAAGCGCTCAGGGCGGGCCTGATAGGCGTGCTTGGCCAGGACGCCGTCATCGACGAGGCGGTTGAGGCGGTCCGTGAGTACATTGCGCGCGATGCCTAGCCGCTGCTGGAAGTCCTCGAAGCGGCTGAGGCCGTGGAAGGCATCGCGAATCACGAGCATTGTCCAGCGGTCGCCGATCGCCTCCAGGGCGCGGGCAACCGAGCACACCTGGTGTTCGTAGGTACGCGGAAGCACTCCTCGTAGCCAGGCTAGCGGCTCTGAGTTGCGTCACGCAACGTTGGTTTTCGTGCGGTGCCTTGCAACGGCGGCGGGCGGCCCGGTGGCCGGGGCCTGGCGCTCGCGCTCGGGCGAGTGCGCGCCGTGGGCATGTGCGACGTTCCGCTGGAAGCATCGGCGGAGCGCCCGGTACCCTCTGTTGCGATGGCCACGACCGCACAGCCGGTAGCCGAGGTCTGCGCCCAGGCGAAGCGCGCCGCGCGCGAGCTCGCCGCACTCGACAGCGCCACGAAGAATGCGGCGCTCGAGGCCATGGCCGAGGCGCTCGAGCAGCGCACGCACGAGATCCTCGAGGCGAACACGCGCGACATGGAGGCGGGCCTGGAGGCCGGGCTCCATTCCGGGCTGCTCGACCGCCTGAAGCTCACCGAGGAGCGGGTGGCCGGAATCGCGCGGGACGTTCGGGCGATCGCTGCGCTGCCGGACCCCGTGGGCGAGACGATCGAGGGCCATCGGCTCGACAACGGGCTCGACGTGCGCCGCGTGCGCGTGCCGCTCGGCGTGGTGGCGGTCGTGTACGAGGCGCGGCCGAACGTGACGGTCGACTGCTCGGCGCTCTGCCTGAAGTCGGGCAACGCGATCGTGCTGCGCGGGTCCTCCACGGCGGCGCACTCAAACGCGGTGCTGGCGCAGGTCGCAGCCGGCGCGGTGGAGTGGGCCGGTATCCCGGAGGGCGCCATCTCGATCGTCAGCGGTGGCGACCGCGACGAGCTTCGGCAGCTCGCCACCCAGGACGGCCTGGTGGACGTGATCATCCCGCGCGGGGGAGAGGGCCTGAAGAACGCGCTCAAGGAGCACGCGACCGTGCCGGTGATGTACGCATCCGCGGGTGTCTGCCACCTACTCGTCGACGCCTCGGCGGACATCGACGACGCGGTGGCGATCGCGGTCAATGCGAAGGTGCAGCGGCCCTCGGTCTGCAACGCGATCGAGACGCTGCTCGTGCACGGCGACGTGGCCGCCGAGTTCCTGCCCCGCGCGCTGGGCGAGCTGCGCGAGTCGGGTGTGGAGCTGCGCGTGGACGGCCGCACGCGCGCCCTCGCCGGCGGCATCGGCGATTCGCTCGCGGAAGCCACGGACGACGACTGGGCGACCGAGTACCACGCGCTGATCCTGTCCGTAAAGGTGGTGGACTCGGTCGAGGATGGCATCGAGCACGTGAACCGCTACAGCAGCGGTCACTCAGAGGCGATCGTGACCGGCTCAGTCAGCTCTGGCCAGGCGTTCACGCGCGACGTGGACGCCGCGGCCGTGTACGTCAACGCGTCCACGCGCTTCACGGACGGCGCCGTGTTCGGCATGGGCGCCGAGATCGGCAACTCGACGCAGAAGCTGCACGCGCGCGGGCCGATCGGGCTGCGCGAGCTGACCACCTACAAGTTCGTGATCGAAGGCTCCGGTCAGGTTCGCGAGTAGCCGGTTTGCGCGTAGGCATCCTGGGAGGAGCATTCAACCCGCCGCACATCGGTCACCTGGTGTGTGCGCAGGAGGCGCTGATCCAGCTCGAGCTCGACACGGTGGTCTGGGTGCCCGTGGGCGAGGCGCCGCACCGCGAGCTGCAGGGCGATCCGGGCCCGGACGCGCGGCTCGAGATGGTGGAGCTGGCGATCGCGGACGACGAGCGCTTCAGCGCGTCGCGCATCGAGCTCGACCGCGAGGGCCCGTCGTACACGGTTGACACTCTGGAGCAACTGCTCGAGCAGTCGCCCGAGGACGAGCTGTTCCTCATCCTCGGCGGCGACCAGGCGGCGGCGCTGGCCAGCTGGCACGAACCCGAGAAGGTGCTCGAGCGCGCAACGCTGGCGGTGTTCGAGCGCATGAGCTGGGGGCGCAACGCGATCGTGATCAAGATCGGGCGCATGCCGGGAGCAGAGCGGGTGCGGTATCTCGACATGCCGCTGATCCAGGTGTCGTCCTCGGCGATCCGCCGCCGGGTGCGTGAAGGCGTGCCGATCCGGTACCTGGTGTCTGACAAGGTGGTCGAGTACGTCGCGACTCACGAGCTGTATGGCGGACAGGGAAGCCGCGAGAAGGCGTTGGTGAAGTGAGCCCGCCCGATCCGGCCCAGGACTCCGCGGCTCTCGCCGAGCGCATCGCGGCGATCGCTGCCGACAAGAAGGCTATGGACATCCGCGTGATCGACCTGCGTGGCATCGTTTCCTACACCGACTTCTTCGTCATCGCCTCGGGCAACACCGAGCGCCAGGCGAAGGCGATCCACGACGCGATCTATGAGGAGCTGAAGCACGACGGCGACGATCGCCTGCTTCCCCGCCGCACAGAGGGCGACCGAGAGGCGCGCTGGATCCTGCTCGACTACTGGGACGTGGTGGTCCACATCTTCACTCCCGACGCGCGCGAGTACTACCGCCTCGAGCACCTCTGGGGCGAAGCACCAGCCCGCTCAGTGGGCTAGCCGATCCACGGCGTCCAACCTGGCTCCGGCTAGAATTCCGTCGCTCGGGGCTGTAGCTCAGCTGGAAGAGCGACGCGCTGGCAGCGCGTAGGTCAGGGGTTCGAGTCCCCTCAGCTCCACTTCCGCGCCCGCTTCGGCTGCTGGCCGCTCGAGGCGACACACTTCAGTCCGTGATTCGCTCCCGGCTTGCGAGCGTCGCGCTCGCGCTCCTCGCGACCGCATTCGTGGCTTCCGCCTGCGACTCGTCCGGCGACTCGGACGGCGAGCGGAAGCGGGCGGTTGACCGCTTCGATTCCAACCGCGCTTGGCGGCTGGTGCGGCAGCAGGTGGCGTATGGGCAGCGTCCGGCGGGGTCGCCGCAGCTGCGCAGGCTCGCCGTCCGCCTGAGGCCGCTGCTGCCCGACGGACGGTTCGAGCCGCTGCCGCGCGAGCCGGGGCTGCGCAACATCGTTGGCACACTGCCGGGTCGCCAGCCCGGGATCGTGGTCGGCGCTCACTACGACACTCTCGTCAAGCCGAAGGGCTTCGTCGGCGCCAACAACGGCGCGGCGGGGACGGCCGTGGTGATCGAGGTCGCGCGTGCCGTCGCGGCAGCAAAACCGCCACGCGGCGCTCGGGAGGTCCGCTTCGTGCTGTTCGACGGCGAGGAGCCTGCTGCCGGCCTGCCCGAGGAGAGCCCCGACTTTTACAGCGCGGGACTCCGGGGCTCACGTGCCTACGTTGCCGCACACCCCGATAGGACCGCCGCCATGGTGCTCCTCGACTACGTGGGAAACAAGGGGCTGCAGCTACCGCGCGAGGGCAGCTCGACCATTTCGCTCTGGACACGCCTGCGCGCGGCGGCGAGGGTCGTTGGTGCGCAGCGGTTCTTTCCCCCGGACGTGGGCGAGATCATCGTCGACGATCACACCCCGTTCCTGCGGGCGGGCGTGCCCGCCGTGGATCTGATCGACTGGAGCTACCCCGGCCACGACCTGAGCGACGGGATCGACAAGCTCTCACGCGCGAGCCTCGACGCGGTCGGCGAGAGCGTGGTCGAGCTCGTGTTGAGGCTGCGAGGGCGCGGCGCGGCCGCCGCCTATGCGCCCTGACGCACCCTGCGCCGCGCCTCGGCGTAGCGGATCGTCTCGAAGGCGATCACGGCCGAGGCCGCGGCGGCCGCGAGCGCGAGCGCGACTATGGCATCCACTTCGCTCGCGAGAGGAATCAGGCACAGGCACACAGCAAGAGCCACCAGCCGGGGCCGGTTGACGGTGCGCACGTTGCGCAACCGGAAGCCGAGGTGACCGGCGTAGTACAGCGCCACGCCACCGAACAGGGCGACGGCCGGGATCGTCTCGAGTGGCTCGTCGACGTGGCCGATCGCCTTCTTTACCCCAAGCGCCACGAGCACGATTCCCGCGATCATCGGCAGGTGCAGGTAGCTGTACGAGTCGCGCGCCATCAACAGCAGGCGCTCTCCCCGCGCTTCGCGGAAGTGGCGCTCCGACACCAGGGCGACCACGTCGAAGTACGCCCACCAGAGCGCGCAGGCAAGCACGAGTCCCAGCAGCGCTGCGCCGACCACGCCCGCGTCGATCCCACCCTCCAGCCCGGCGCCGATCGCCACGATCGACTCCCCGAGCGCGATGATCACGATCAGCGAGAAGCGCTCGGCGAAGTGCGCGGGGGCCACGCGGAAGCCGCTCACGCCGAACACGTACGGCCCTGAGAAGTCGATCGCCAGGGCGAGGATCCAGACGAACGCCTGGGCGCTGCCGTCGAGGAATGCGGCCGCGATCAGCAGCGCCGGCGCCGGCAGCGCGGTGCGCGCCAGCCTGCGGATGGCCTGGGCGGCGTCGAGGTCGTCGTTCGCCTCGGCGAAGATGAAGATGTGCAGCCAGCGGGCGACCGCGTAGGCCACCGCGAACAGCAGCGCGTCCGCACCAAACGCGTTCGGCACGGCCAGCGCCGCGACGAGGAAGGCGCCCATCACGGCGAACATGAGCAGCCGCTCACGATCCTCCTCCGCGGCGATGTAGTTGGTGAGCCAGGCATAGGCGCCCCACGCCCACCACAGTGCGGCCAGGATGAGCACGCCCTGACCCAGCCCGGTCCAGGTGGGCTGGTTCGACATCAGCTGCGTGACCTGCGTCAGCGCGAAGACAAAAACCAGGTCGAAGAAGAGCTCCAAGGGCGCAACCCGCTTTTCACTGCTGTCTGCCATGCGTGGACAAAGTTCCATAAAGAGCCGGTCGGCGGCGTAGATGCAGCATCAAGGCGCGTCCACATTGCCATCGCGACTTGTGCTCGCAGGCGGTTACATCCGTACCGTTGCCTATGCAATGCTTAGGCAATGGCGAAGGACGAAGGACTGCTCCTCGGCGACGCCGCCCGTGCAATCGGGGTGAGCGTCGACACCCTCAGGCGTTGGGAGCGCGCGGGCGACCTGCGCACCAGGCGCGACGGCGCTAACCGCCGCAGGGTCTCCCAGCGCGAGATCCAGCGCCTGGCGCAGCGCCCGGACCGGCACCGCGCAGGCGATTCGCTGTCAGCCCGGAACCGCTTCCCGGGGGTCGTGCGCTCGGTTGAAGCGGACGGCGTGATGGCCGTGGTCGAGATCGAGGCCGGCCCGCACAGGATCACGGCGGCGATCACACGCGACGCGGTGGAGGAACTCGGGCTGGCGCCGGGCGTGTCCGCCACCGCTGCGGTGAAGGCCACCTCGGTGATGCTGGAGCGGGGGTGAGGCGGTCCGTGCTGGCCGGGCTACTGCTCGTCGCCGCTTGCGCCGGCTGCGGGGACGACGACGATGCCAGCCCGCGGCTGGTGGTGTCCGCCGCCTCGTCGATGACCGAGGCGCTCACCGCGTGCAGCGCCGACTTCGGCGTGGCCGACGTGCGCCTCTCCTTCGCCGGCTCGGACGAGCTGGCGGCTCAGATCCGGCAGGGCGTCAAGCCCGACCTCTATGCGGCCGCCAACACGAAGCTGCCTAACGAGCTCAACAAGGAGGGCCTGCTCTCGAAGCCGCTCGAGTTCGCCACCAACGAGCTTGTTGTCGCGGTGCCGAAGGACTCCGAGATCCAGTCGATCGAGGACCTTGCGGGCGACGGCGTGAAGGTCGCGATCGGCTCCGAATCGGTTCCGATCGGCTCGTACACGCGCGAGGTGCTCGCACGACTGCCCAAGGCCGAGTCCGACGCCATCCTCGCGAACGTGCGCTCGAACGAGCCAGACGTGAAGGGCATCGTCGGCAAGCTCACCCAGGGTGCTGCGGACGCCGGCCTCGTGTATGTGACCGACGTGAACGCCGCGGGCGACGCGCTGAGGGCGGTGAAGCTGGCGGCGGCCCTCGAGCCCGAGGTGAGCTACGCCGCCGGCGTGGTGAAGGGCGCGAAGCAGCCGGAGCTGGCGCGCGAGTTCGTGGACGGGCTCACGGCCGGCGGCTGCGCGGATGCGCTCGATAGGGCGGGGTTCGGAGCACCGTAGTGCGCGCGTTCCCCGTGCTGCTGGCAGTCGCGCTGGCGGCTGCTCTCACCTTCCTGACCCTGCCCGTGGTGGCGATCTTCGTCGGCTCCAGCCCAGCCGATCTGATCGACAGCCTGGGTGAGCCCGGAGCGCTCGACGCCCTCTGGTTGAGCCTCCGCGCGACCGCGATGGCGCTCGCCATCATCCTGGTCGTCGGCACGCCGGCCGCCTACCTGCTGGCCACGCGCTCGTTCCGCGGCAAGGCGCTGGTGGTGACGCTCGTGGAGTTGCCGCTCGTGCTGCCGCCGGCCGTGGCCGGGATCGCGCTGCTCGCGGCGGTCGGGCCGTCCGGGATCCTGGGTGGCGCCGTGGAGGACGCGGGGATCGAGCTGACGCTCCAGACGGCGGGTGTGGTCGTGGCCCTCACCTTCGTCGCATCGCCGTTCTACGTCCGACAGGCGATGGCCGCGTTCGCGGCCGTGGACCGCACGCTGCTCGACGCGTCGCGAACGCTCGGGGCCTCCGAGGCGCGCGGCTTCGTCCGCGTGATGATCCCTGCCGCGGTCCCGGGCCTCGCGGCGGGCACCGCGCTCGCGCTGGGCCGGGCGCTCGGCGAGTTCGGCGCGACCCTGATGTTCGCCGGCTCCTTCCGGGGCATCACCCAGACCGTTCCGCTGGCGATCTACGACCGCTTCTCCACCAACTTCGATTCGGCGCTCGCCCTGTCGGCCGTGCTCGTGGCGATCTCGGCGGCCATCCTGCTCTCCGTCAAGCTCGTACAGGGCAGCGAGGCGCTCGGCGGTGCTCCGGGTTGAGGCAGAGACGCGGCTCGGGGCGCTTGCGCTCGATGTCGCGCTCGAAGTTCGTCCCGGTGAGTGCCTGGCACTGGCGGGGCCCTCCGGCGCGGGCAAGACCACCGTGTTGCGCGTGGCCGCGGGACTGCTGCGCCCGCAACGCGGGCTGGTGGAGGCGGCGGGGGAGACCTGGCTCGACACCGCGCGCGGGCTGGACGTGCCGCCCGAGCGGCGGCGCTGCGGCTACGTGTTCCAGGAGTACGCCCTCTTCCCTCACCTGACGGCCTGGCAGAACGTGGCGTATCCGCTGCGCCGGATGCCGCGGCGGGAGCGCCGGGCGCGGGCGCTCGGCCTCCTCGAGCGCTTCGGGATGCGCGAGCTGGCGGATGCTCGCCCCCGGACGCTCTCCGGCGGGGAGCGCCAACGCGTCGCGCTCGCCCGGGTGCTCGCCCGCGAGCCCGGCGTGCTGCTGCTGGACGAGCCGCTGGCCGCGCTCGACGCGCGCACCCGCGCCGGGGCCGCGCGCGAGCTCGCGTCCGTGCTCCGCGGGCTGGAGACGCCCGCGCTGCTCGTGACGCACGACTTCGCCGAGGCGGCACAGCTCGGCGACCGCGTTGGCGTGATCGACTCGGGCCGGGTGATCCAGGAGGGCACGCCGAGCGATCTCGCGGCGTCGCCTACGTCGGCGTTCGTGGCCGACTTCACGGGAGCGGTGGTGCTCACCGGTATCGCGCGCAGCGGCCCCAACGGCCTCACCCACGTGGAGCTCGACGGCGGCGGCGACGTCACCAGCACGGACCTCGGCGAGGGGCCGGTCGCGGTCAGCGTCTACCCGTGGGAGATCGCGATCGAGCCGGCTGCGGCGGCCGCTTTCTCCGGCTCGACGCAGAACCACCTGGCGGCGGAGGTTCTCTCGGTCACGAGGATCGGCAACCGGGTACGGCTCGGGCTGGCCGGACCGCAGCCGCTGGCGGCGGAGATCACGGGCATCTCCGCGGACCAGCTCGGGCTGCGCGCCGGCGCGTGGGTGATCGCCACCTGGAAGGCGTCGGCCACGCGCCTCGTCGCAATCTGAGTCGGGCGGCGCGCCCGGCGGAGCCGGGCGCGGGCGCACGGCACACGGGTACCCTTGCGCATCAACGTGGAGCGCTACGACCCGAAGACGATCGAGCCCAAATGGCAGAAGCTGTGGGCCGACGAGCACACCTGGGAGGTCTCGAACGAGCCCGACGACCGCCCCAAGGCATACGCGCTCGTGATGCTCCCCTACCCGTCGGGTGAGCCCCACATCGGGCACCTGAAGGTCTACTCGGTCGGCGACGCCGTCGCGCACTTCGCGCGCCGCAACGGGAACCGCGTCCTGAACCCGATGGGCTACGACGCGTTCGGCCTACCGGCCGAGAACCACGCCATCAAGACGGGCCAGCACCCGCGCGAGTCGACCGAGGCGGCGATCGACGAGTTCCGGCGCCAGTTCCGGCGCTGGGGCATCTCGATCGATTGGACGCGCGAGCTGAGCACCCACGACCCCAGGTACTACCGCTGGACGCAGTGGATCTTCCTGCGCATGTACGAGCGCGGCCTCGCGTACCGCAAGGAGGCGGCGGTCAAGTGGTGCCCGAAGGATCAGACCGTGCTCGCGAACGAGCAGGTGATCGACGGGCGCTGCGAGCGCTGCGGCACCCCGGTCGAGGTGAGGCAGCTGGAGCAGTGGTTCTTCCGCATCACCGACTACGCGGACCGCCTGCTGGAGGACATGAAGACCATCGAATGGCCACCGCACGTGGTCACGATGCAGGAGAACTGGATCGGGCGCTCGGAGGGCGCGGAGCTGGTGTTCCGCTGCGAGCAGCTCGGGATCGACTATCCGGTCTTCACCACCCGCCCGGACACGATCTTCGGCGCAACCTTCTTCGTGCTGGCGCCCGAGCATCCGGACGTGCTGCGGCTGAACGACTCGCCGGCGGTCCACGAGTACGTGAACCGCTCGCTCAACGAGTCGGCCGAGGAGCGCGGCGACGAGCACAAACCTAAGACCGGCGTGCCGCTCGGCCACACGGTCACGAACCCGGCGACCGGTCAGGAGATCCCGATCTGGGTCGCCGACTACGTGCTCATGGAGTACGGCACCGGTGCCGTGATGGGAGTTCCGGCACACGACGAGCGGGACTTCGAGTTCGCCCAGAAGTTGGGGCTCGAGATTCGGCGCGTGATCGAGTGCGGGGAGCTGCCGTGCACCGGTGACGGGCCGATGGTGAACTCGGACCGCTTCGACGGGCTGAACAACCGCGAGGCCTACGACCAGATTGTCGACTGGCTCGAGTCGGAGGGCAAGGGCAAGCGCTCGGTGAACTACCGGCTGCGCGACTGGCTGCTGTCGCGGCAGCGCTACTGGGGCTGCCCGATCCCGATGGTCTACTGCGAGACGGACGGCCTCGTGCCGGTGCCGGACGACCAGCTCCCGGTGGCCCTGCCGGACATCGACGATTTCACTCCGCTGGGCCAGTCGCCGCTCGCGGCCGCCACGGACTGGGTGAACACAACCTGTCCGAGGTGCGGCGGCGCCGCCAGGCGCGAAACCGACACGATGGACACGTTCGTCGACTCGTCCTGGTACTTCCTGCGCTACTGCGACCCCCACAACGACCGTGCGCCGTGGGGCCGCGAGGCCGTGGACATGTGGATGCCGGTCGACCAGTACATCGGCGGGATCGAGCACGCAATCCTGCACCTGATGTATGCGCGCTTCTTCGTGAAGGCGCTAGCGGACATGGACCTGGTCGGCGTGCAGGAGCCGTTCGGGCGGCTCTTCACGCAAGGCATGATCACGCGCCACGGCGCGAAGATGTCGAAGTCGAAGGGGAACGTGGTGTCCACGCAGGAGCTCGTGGAGCAGTTCGGCGCGGACACGGCACGCTGCTACATCCTGTTCATCGGACCGCCCTCGCTCGACGCGGACTGGCAGGACGCGGGCGTTGGCGGCGTGCACCGCTTTCTGTCGCGGCTGTGGACGGCGGCCGTCGAGGCGGCGCAGAGCGGCTCGCGCGACGACTCGCCGAGCGGCGAGGGCGAGCTGCTCCGCAAGGCGCACTGGGCCATCGACAAGGTCACCCGCGACATGCAGGCGAACTTCGCCTTCAACACGGCGATCGCCGCGGTGATGGAGCTCACCAACGAGATCTACAGGCAGCGCGACTCGGCGCCGCCCGGCGACGTGCGCTTCGCCGTCGCCACCGCCGGCTCGCTGATCTTCCCGTTCGCCCCGCACCTGGGCGCGGAGGTCTACGAGCAGATGACCGGCAGGCGCGTGTGGGAGGAGCCGTGGCCGGAGGCCGACCCGGCGCTGCTCGAGCGCGACGAGATCCAGCTCGTCGTCCAGGTGAACGGCAAGCTGATCGACCGCCTGCCTGCGCCCGCCTCGGCGAGCGGCGAGCAGCTCGAGGAGCTGGCGCGGGCGTCGGACAAGCTCGCCGGGCGTTTGAACGGGCGAGAAATCGTCAAGACTGTCGTCGTGCCCGGCAAGCTCGTGAACTTCGTGGTGCGATGAACGCTCGGCCGCGGGAAACCCAGATAGCGATCGGGCCGCTGCTCGCGGCCATTGGCGGGGTGCTCCTGATCGTGAGCCTCGGACTCGACTGGTACGGGCCTTACTCGGGGTTCTCCAGCTTCGAGTTCCTCGACCTACTGCTAGTGGTGCTCGCCCTGGTCACGCTTGCGGTACTGGCCGCGACCTTCGGCCTGCTGCACATGCCGCTGAGGTCCGGCACGCCGCTCGTGGTCGGTGTGGTCGCGCTCCTGATCGTGCTGAGCCAGCTGATCAACCATCCGCCGGTAGGCAACGAGCGCGACGTGGAGATCGGCCTGTGGCTCGGCCTCGCCGGCGCCGCGCTGATGCTCGCTGGCGCGATCCTCTCCACCGCCCGGATCGCGATCACGGTGGAGCCGCGGACGCGCGCTTCCGCCGTCTCTGGCGCGCCGCCCGCTCGGGCGCCGGGAGCCTCCATGCCGCCGCCCGACCAGACAGCGACCGTCGCGGACGAGCCTCGGCCCTGAGCCCGTACATCGCGGTCGTCGGCGCGGGCGAGGGTGAGTGGCCGGTGGCCGAGGCGGTTGGGCGCGAACTGGCCGCTCGAGGCGCGGTCGTGGTCTGCGGCGGGTTGGGCGGGGTGATGAAAGCCGCGTGTCGCGGCGCGAAGACGGCCGGAGGCCTCACCGTCGGCATCCTGCCCGGGAGCGATCGGGCCGCTGCGAATGCCTTTGTGGACGTTGCCGTTCCCACCGGGCTTGGCGAGGCGCGCAACGCGCTGGTCGTGCGCGCCGCCGATGCGCTGATAGCGGTTGGCGGCGGCTACGGGACGCTGTCCGAGATCGCTCTCGCGCTGAAGGCCGGCAAGCGCGTCGTGGGACTCGACTCGTGGGACATCGACGGCATGGTCGCGGCGGCCGACCCGCGCGCCGCCGTCGCAGCCGTGCTCGAGGATTCGCTCACCTAGACTCGCCGGTTCGTGGCTGGCCAGTCCGATACGCCGTACCTCGACGCCCTGCGCGCCTACGCCGAGCGCAAGCCGGGCCGCTTTCACGTGCCCGGGCACAAGGGCGGGCTCGGTGCCGACCGCGGACTGGTGGAGGCGATCGGGACGAGCGCGCTGGAGCTCGACGTGCCCGCGCTCACCTATGGCGTCGACGTGGGCGAGGAGCCGACGCCGTTCGTGGCGGCGCAGCGGCTGGCCGCCGAGGCGTGGGGCGCGAGCCGGACCTGGTGGCTCGTGAACGGCGCCTCTCAGGGCAACCACGTGGCGATGCTCGCCCTCGCACACCACGGCCAGCAGGTGGTCACCCAGCGCAACGCCCATTCGAGCACCATCGACGCGCTCGTGACGTCGGGCCTGCGGCCGACCTTCGTGGCGCCCGAGCTCGACCCTGAGCTCCACATCGCGCATTGCATGACGCCTGAGGCGCTGGACCGCGCGCTGGGTGAGGCGCCGGACGCGGTGGGTGCGACCGTCGTCTCGCCGACCTACTTCGGGGCCGTCGCCGACGTCGCCGGACTGGTCGAGGTGGCGCACAGCCACGGCGTGCCGCTGGTCGTGGACGAGGCGTGGGGCGCGCACCTCGTCTTCCACGAGGACCTCCCCGCTCCCGCGCTGAGCCTGGGCGCCGACCTCGTCATATCGAGCACGCACAAGCTCGTCGGCAGCCTGACCCAGTCGGCCATGATCCACCTCGGGCACGGCGACCTGATCTCGGAGGGCGTCGTCGACCGCTGCGTCACGCTCGTGGAGTCCACCAGCCCGAACGGGCTGCTGTTCCTCTCGCTCGACACTGCGCGCCGCAGCGCCGCGACCCGGGGTCGCGAGCTGCTCGACGAGACGCTCAGCGCGCTTGCCCGCACGCGCGAGGCGGTGCGGGAGATCCCGGGCCTGGACGTGCTCGACGAGCGCCTCGCCGGCGCGCCCGGGGTGTTCGACTACGATCCGCTGCGGCTCGCCATCGACGTGCGCGGCACGCGCGCGAGCGGCTACGAGCTGGCGCGCATGCTGCGGGAGGAGCACGACGTGCTCATGGAGCTTGCCGGCGAGAACGTGATGGTCGCCGTGTACGGGATGGGCGAGGACGCCGGGGCGGCGAGCGAGCGGCTGCTCGATGCGCTGCGACAGACGGTGGCTGCCGTGAGCGCCACACCGCAGGCCGCCGCGGCGGTGGAGTTCGCGCCGCCGCCGCCATGGGGCGAGCTCGTGATGACGCCCCGCGAGGCTTTCCTGGGGCCGCAGGAGATCGTGCCGGCGCGCGAGGCGATCGGGCGTGTGGCCGCCGAGTCGCTGGCCGCCTACCCGCCCGGCATCCCGAACGTGCTGCCAGGCGAGCGCCTGACAGCCGAGACGCTCGACTACATCGAGCAGACGATTGCGCACGGCGGCAGCCTGCGCGGCGCGAGCGACCGCGAGCTGAAGACCCTGCGCGTGGCGCTCGAGTCCTAGGTCACGCCGCCACGCGCTCGCGGCGCAGCGCCTGCATCAGGCAGTGAGCGCCGCCGCCGCCGAGCGTGAAGGCGGCCAGCTCGGGGTCGTACACGGTGAGGCCAAGCGCACGTAGGCGGTTGTTCAGGTCCTTCGACTCCGCACTGGTCAGCACACGGTCGCCACCCAGACACACTCCGTTCACACCGAGCTTCAGCGCGTCGGCCAGCGAGACGGGCACGATCTCCACGCTCTTCTCCTCGAGCCAGCGCACGAAGCCGGTGCCGACCTGCTCGACGCACACGGCGGCGAGCTTCTCGCCGAGCATGGCTGCCAGGACATCGATGTGGAGGAAGTGGGGCGGGATGCGCTCGATGCGCACCTCCCAGCCGTCGGCCTCGAGCCAGCCGGCCAGCTGCTTCGCCGCCGGCTCCTGCGTGCGCTCCTCGCCGTTGCCGATCAGCGCAACGCCGGGCTCGACGATCATGAAGTCGCCGCCCTCGAGCGCGGCCGCCGTGACCATGCGGTGGATCGGGATCCCGCTCTGCTCGTAGAAGCGGATCACCGGTGCGTACTCGCCGCGCCGCCACCACTGGTGGCATTGCGTCACGATCGGACCTTGCGGCACGTTGATGCTCGAGTCGCGGGCGAACACCTGGTAGGGGAGAGCGGGGTCGGACTCGAGAAAGTGCACCCGCACGCCGGCCTGCTCGTAGACGCTCACCATCTCGGCGTGCTGGCGCTGAGCGTCCTCGCGGCTGAAGCTCACGCCGCTCTCGAGCGTCGCCCGCGCGATCGCGCTGGCGGGCAGCCAGTGGAAGTTGTCCGGCGGGCAGAGCAGCACGTCGAGCAGGCGTCCATACTCCGAGTCCACGCCCCAGGCCGGCTCCGTCCGCGTCCCCGATTTCATCTCCGATGTCCCTTCGCTTGTCACGGCCCCGATTCTATGAGTGACATCGCCCGCAGCCGCGTCGTGGTCCACGGTCGCGTGCAGGGCGTCTTCTTCCGGGACAGCGCCCGCCGCGAGGCCGAGGGCCGGGGGCTGGCCGGCTGGATCACCAACCGGCCGGACGGCGCCGTGGAGGCCGTGTTCGAGGGCGGTCCGGACGATGTGGCTGCGCTGGTCGAGTTCTGCCGGCGCGGGCCGGGCGCGGCAGACGTGGATTCGGTCGAGGAGAGCAGCGAGCAGCCAGAGGGGCTGACGGGCTTCGAGGTCCGCTGAGGCTCAGCACGAGGTTCGCGCTCTGCGCGACCAATGTGTTGAGCTTCGGGCCGCGAGTCGAAGCGTCACGCTCGCGTCACAGTCGGTTCCCACGTGTAACCCGACCCCTCGTAGGTTCGCGTGGTGCCCGCGGGCTCGCGTTCGACGATGGTGGTCTGGGCTATCGCCGCCGTACTGGCGACCGTCGCGGCCATGCGAATTGTCGGCGACGATCCGCCGACCCCCGCAGCGATCAGCGTTTCGGGCGCGCCCGCCGCCGGACCGCAAGACGGCGGCGGCGCGAGCCGCGGCATTTACGTGCACGTGGCCGGCGCGGTTCGCCGGCCCGGCCTGATGAGGCTGCCTCCCGGGTCGCGGGTGGCGGTGGCGCTCGAGCGCGCCGGTGGACCGAGTCGTCGGGCCGACCTTACTGCCGTGAACCTCGCCGCCCGGCTCCAGGACGGTCAGCAGATCGTCGTGCCAGCGGGAAGAGCGGGCGCTGGCGCGAGCGGCCCCGGCCCAGCGGGCGCCGCGAGCGGGCCAGCCGGCGGCAAGGTGCACCTCTCAAGCGCAACCATCGAAGAGCTCGACGGCGTGGACGGCATCGGCCCCACGCTCGCGCAGCGCATCATCGAGTACCGCGACGCTCACGGCGGCTTCCGGTCACTGGCCGAGCTCGCCCAGGTAGAGGGCATCGGCGAGAAGCGCCTAGCGACCCTGCGCGAAGCCCTTCAGCCGTGAGCGGGCGGCGAGGGCGCGAGCGGGCGACCGGCTCGGCCGCAAGCCGTCCGGCCGCGCCGCCCGCGAATCACCCGCCCTCGCTCGCAAGCCGGCCGTGGCACGTGGCCGTGGGGTCGCTCGCCGTCGGCCTCGCGCTCGCGCAGGCGGACGCTTCGCTCGCTCTTGGTTGCGCTGCGGCGGCGCTCGCCTGTCTGGCACTGCTGCGTGCGCCTGGGCTCGCGGTCGTCGCTGCCGTTCTGCTGCTGCTCGGCAGCGCGGCCGGAGATGCCCGTCTCCGCGCGCTCGAGCACGCCTCCGCCCTCATCGCTGACAGTCGTCCCATCAGCGCTCGCGCGCACCTCCTCACCCACCCGCGGGCGTCGGCATTCGGCGCCTCGGCTGAGGCTCGCATCGCGACCGGCTCGCTCGCCGGGGCACGCATCCTGCTGCGGTTCGGCGATCGGGGCTCGCGGCCGGCTCTCCAAGACAGCGCCGCGATCGGAGCCGAGCTCGCCGTCGCCGGTTCGCTCCGGCGTCCGGACAAGGACCGCGACGCGAGCTTCGATTTCGCCGCACACCTTCATCGGCGCGGAATCGCCGGCGAGCTGATGGTCGACCGTGTCCGCGTGACCGGCCGGCGGCGCCGTGGTATAGCGGGCGCGCTCGATCGCCTGCGCGGGCGGGCGGAGCGCGGGGTCTCCGCCGGCTTGCCCGACTCGGACGCCGCGCTCGCTCTAGGCATGGTGTTGGGCGAGGACGAGCAGATCGACACCGCCACGCGCGACGACTGGCGCGACGCCGGTCTCTCGCACCTGCTCGCGGTCAGCGGCCAG
>OBLS010000167.1_pt1 | contig 20116 bp, 19 predicted proteins | sample 1519901 | NCBI WGS metagenome assembly OBLS01 (sample SAMEA3113585, study PRJEB22503) | soil metagenome | reverse complement strand
GATGGTCTCGCAGCCGAAGCTGGCCGCCTGGCGCAGCCGCTCGGCGTTCATGTCGCCGACGATGACCACGGCCGCGCCGAGCAGGTGGGCCGAGGTGGCACAGGCCAGCCCGACCGGGCCGGCGCCGGCGATGTAGACCGTCGACCCGGTGGTCACCCCGGCGGTCCAGGCGCCGTGGTAGCCGGTCGGGAAGATGTCCGACAGCATGGCCAGGTCCTGGATCTTGGCCATGGCCTGGTCGCGGTCGGGGAACTTGAGCAGGTTCCAGTCGGCGTAGGGGACGGTCACGTACTTGGCCTGGCCGCCCAGCCAGCCGCCCATGTCGACATAGCCGTAGGCGGCGCCGGCCCTTGCCGGGTTGACGTTCTCGCAGACGCCGGTGTTGCGCTCCTTGCAGTTGCGGCAGCGCCCGCAGGCGATGTTGAAGGGGACGCTGACCAGGTCGCCGACCTTGACGTACTCGACGTCGCGGCCGACCTCGGCGACCTCGCCGGTGATCTCGTGGCCCAGGGTCTGGCCTTCCGGGGCGGTGGTCCGCCCGCGGACCATGTGCTGGTCGGAGCCGCAGATGTTGGTGGCGACGACCTTGAGGATCACGCCGTGCTGCAGCCGTCGGTTGTTCTGCTCGGGGAGCTCCAGCTTGGGGTCGTCGAGGTCCTGGACCTCGACGCTGCCAGGTCCGGTGTAGACCACACCGCGGTTGTCGCCGGCCAAGGGGCATCCCTCCTCTTCGAGAGGTCGTCCGATCCCTTGGCCCCTACCCACTAAGGAGAACCGGACACTAAAGCAAGCACAGACGAGACGGGCGATTGCCAATTCCCGGTCGTGGCGGCCGCGGCGACCAGCAGGACCAGGATCTCCCCCAGTTGCTGGACGGCGCCGAGCACGTCGCCGGTGACCCCGCCGACGCGCCGGGTGGCCAGCCGCCCGAGGGCCAGGGTGGCCAGTGCGGCGGCCGCGGCGGCCACCAGGGCGGGCAGGCCGAGCAGGGCCAGGGCGATCCCAAGGCCGGCGGCGGCCCCGGCCAGGGCCCGGCGGCGGGACAGGGAGCGAACGTAGCTGGCCCCGAGCCCGGTGTCGCCGGCCGCCGGCAGGGCGGTCATGGCCGCGACCGCGGCCGCCCGGCTGAGGGCGTGGGCGGCCGGCAGGGCGGCCAGCGCGGCCCCCGGGGCCAGGGCGGCCACCGCCCCGGCCCGCAGCAGCAGGCTGGCCGCCACGGCCAGGACCCCGAAGGTGCCGAGGCGCGGGTCCTTGAGGATGCGGACGGTGCCGTCGCGGTCGTGGTGGCCGCCGAAGGCGTCGGCGGTGTCGCCGAGCCCGTCCTCGTGGAACGCCCCGGTCAGGCAGATCCCGGCGACCACGGCCAGCGACGCCGCCGGCAGCGGCGGCAGCAGCTCGCCGGCGCCGGCGTAGACGGCGGCGACGGCCAGCCCGACCCCGGCGCCGACCACCGGGAACCAGGGAACGGAGGCGGCCAGCTCCTCCGGCCGCCGCGCCCCCGTCCCGGTCGGCACCCGGGTCAGGAACGACACCGCCCCGAGGAACCCGTTCACCGCTGGAGGCCCCAGTCGGCGAAGGTGGCGACCTCGGTGACGGCGGCGGCGGCCAGGCGCACCAGGGGCACGGCGGCCAGGGCGCCGCTGCCCTCCCCCAGGCGCATGCCCAGGTCGAGCAGGGGCCGCTTGCCGAGGCGCTCCAGCAGGGCCTGGTGGCCGGGCTCGGCCGAGCGGTGCCCGGCCACGGCGTTGTCCAGGGCGCCGGGACTGAGCAGCTCCAGGGGGGCCACCGCGGCGGTGACCACGAACCCGTCCAGGATCAGGGGCAGCCGGCGCAGCCGGGCCTCGAGGGCCGCCCCGGCCAGGGCGGCCAGCTCGGCCCCGCCGGCCTGGCGCAGCACCTCCAGGGGCGCCGTCCCGGTGCCGACCCGGCGCCGGGCCGCGGAGACCACGGCCAGCTTGCGGGCCAGGCCGGCGTCGTCGACCCCGGTGCCCCGGCCGGTGGCGGCCTCGGCCGGGCGGTCCAGGAGGATGGCGGTGACGGCGGCGGCCGCGGTGGTGTTGCCGATGCCCATCTCGCCCAGCACCAGCAGGTCGGCGTCGACGCCGGCCACGGCGTCCCGACCGGCCTGGAGGCAGGCCCGGAACCGGGCCGGGTCGAGGGCCGCCTGGACGGCCAGGTCGGCGCTGGGCTCGCCGACCCCCACGTCGACCACGTCCAGGGTCGCGCCCACCTGCCGGGCCAGCACGCAGGCGGTGGCCGCGCCCTCGCGCAGGGCCTTGAGCATGGCCGCGGTCACCTCGGGCGGGTACGCGCTGACCCCGGTGGCGGCGACCCCGTGGTCGGCGGCGAACACCACCGCGGCCGGTCGGCGCACGCCCGGCCGCCGGGTCCCCTGCCAGGCGGCCAGCCACTCGGCCAGCTCGTCCAGGCGGGCCAGCGCCCCGGCCGGCCGCAGCACCTGGCGGGCCCGCCCGGCGACGGCGGCCGCCGCCTCCAGGTCGGGCCCGGGCGCCCGGGACAGCAGCTGGGCCACCTGCCGGTCGAGGCCGGCCAGCTCAGCCACTGGCGTCCGCCGAGAGCACGGCCAGCGGGTCGAGCAGGGGCACGGCCCGGCCGGCGACCAGCAGCAGGGCCTGGTCGGCGGCGGCCGCCCAGGCGGCGTTGACCTGGCCGAGCAGGTCGCGGTAGCGCCGTGAGAGGGCGTCGGCGGGCACGATCCCGGCGCCGACCTCGTTGCTGACCACCACCGTCGGCGCGGCCCGGGCCGCGGCGGCGGCCGCGGCCGACCGGGCCCGCCGGTCCACCTGCTCGTCGGTCAGGCCCTGCTCCATGAGGTTCGAGACCCACAGGGTGAGGCAGTCGAGCAGCACCAGGGCCTCCTCGGGGGCCCGGGCGATGGCGGCCTCCAGGTCGAGCGGCTCCTCGACGGTCCGCCAGCCCGCCGGGCGGCCGGCCCGGTGGCGGCGGATGCGCTCGGCCATCTCGGCGTCCCTGGCCTCGGCGGTGACCACCACCGCGACCGGGCCGTCGAAGCGGGCGGCCAGCCGCTCGGCCAGGGCCGACTTGCCGCTGCGGGCGCCGCCGAGCAGCAGGGTCAGGGCCATCAGTAGTCGATCCCCCGCCGGGCCCCGACCCCGCTGTCGTAGGCGTGGCGGAGCTTGCGCATCTCGGTGACGGTGTCGGCCACCTCGAGCAGCTCGGCCGGGGCGTCGCGGCCGGTGGCGACCACGTTGACCGGCGGCGGGCGGTCCCGGATCACCCTGGCCACCTCGGCCGGGTCGATCCAGCCCCAGTTCATCGGGTAGGTGATCTCGTCCAGGACCACCAGCTGGTAGTCGCCCGAGCCGAGCACCCGCCTGGCCGCCGCCCAGGCGCCGACCGCCCTGGCCCTGGTCGCCTCCAGGTCGTCGGAGTCCCAGGTGAAGCCGTCCCCGAGCGGGTTCCAGTCGATCCCGAGGCGGCGGCCGATCTCCTCCTCGCCGGTGCGCCAGCGGCCCGACTTGAGGAACTGGATGACGCAGACCTTCCAGCCGCGGGCCACCGCCCGCTGGGCCGTCCCGAACGCGGCCGTCGACTTGCCCTTGCCGTCGCCGGTGTTGACCAGGACCAGCGACGGCGCCGAGCGCCGGGCCGGCCGCTCCGGCGGGTCCACCGGCGGTTCGGACGTCATCTGGCCACCTGCCTCTCTGCCGCATCGACCGGGGGGCTAGGCTTGAGCCCCCCGGACCCCCCGGAGCGGACCGGGACCACCACGATCCCGCCGCCGGGATCCTCCAGCACGCGCACCGACGCGTGGTAGTGCCGCGCGATGACCGGCTCGGTCAGGACGGTCGCCGGCGGGCCGGCGGCCGCGACCCGGCCGCCGTCGAGCAGCACCAGCTGGTCGGCGAACTGGCCGGCCAGGGTCAGGTCGTGCATGGCGCTGACCACCGTCAGCTCCAGGTCGTCGCGGAGGGTGTCGACCAGCTCCAGCACCTGCTGCTGGTGGCCGACGTCCAGGCCGGTGGTGGGCTCGTCCAGCAGCAGCACCGGCGCCTGCTGGGCCAGGGCCCGGGCGAGCACGGCCCGCTGGCGCTCGCCGCCGCTGAGCGAGTCGAGCCGCCGGGCGGCCAGGCCGGCCAGGTCGAGGTGGTCGAGCACCGAGGCCACGATCTCCAGATCCCGCCGGGACTCGGTGCCGAAGGTGGGGACGTACGGGGTGCGCCCCATCAGCACGTACCCGGTGACGGTGATCCCGGCCGGGACCGCCGGGTTCTGGGGGACCATGGCGATGCGCCTGGCCAGCTCCCGGCGCGACAGGGCGGCCACGGCGGCGTCGCCGACGCGGATCGCACCCCGGCAGGGGACCAGCCCGGCGATGGCCCGCAGCAGGGTGGTCTTGCCCGACCCGTTGGGCCCGATCAGGCCGAGCCGGGCCCTGCCGGGGATGTCGAGGGTCAGGTCGCGCAGCACCGGCCGGCCGTCGAGGGCGACCGACACCCCCCGCAGCTCGACGGCGGTCACGGGACCTGCCTGGAGGAGCGCAGGACCAGGGCGAAGAAGGGCGCCCCGAAGAAGGCGGTGACCACCCCGATGGGCAGCTCGGCCGGGGCCATGACGGTGCGGGCGACCAGGTCGGCCAGGATCAGGAAGGCCGCCCCGCCGACCAGGCTGAGCGGGACCAGCAGCCGGTGGCTGGGCCCGGCGATCAGCCGGATGGTGTGGGGGACGATGATGCCGACGAACCCGATCAGGCCGCTGACCGCGACCGCGGCCGCCGTGGCCAGGGTGGCCGCCGCGACCACCACCAGCCGCACCCGGGCCGCCCGGACCCCGAGGCTGGCGGCCTCGTCGTCGCCGACGGCGAGCACGTCGATCAGCCGCCGGTGGAGCAGGATGGCCACCGTGCTGAGCAGCGCGTACGGCACCACCAGGGCCACCTCGCGCCAGCCGGCGGTGGTCAGGCGGCCCAGGATCCAGCCGTAGACCTCGCGCAGGGTCTCCGCCTTCTGCTGCTGCACATAGGTCTGGACGGCGGTGAGGAAGGCGGCCACGGCCACCCCGGACAGGATCAGGGTGGTGGTCGTCCTGGCCCCGCCGGAGCGCCCGAGGGCATAGGCGGCCACCACCCCGGTGACCGCCCCGGCGAAGGCGGCCAGCGGCAGCAGGTCGACCGGCCAGGCCGAGGTGTCGGGGCCGTAGGCGATGGCCAGGGTCGCCCCGAGGCCGGCCCCGGCGGCCGCGCCGAGCAGGTAGGGGTCGGCCAGGGGGTTGCGGAACACCCCCTGGTAGGCGGCTCCGGCCAGGGCCAGCATGGCCCCAACGAGCCCGCCCAGCACCACCCGGGGCAGCCGCAGCTGCCACAGGATGGCCACCTCCTGCTCGGACAGGCCCGAGCGGGTGTCGACCAGCGGCAGCCGCCCGGCCAGCTCGACCAGGACGGCCCCCGGGGCCAGCGACACCGGCCCCATCAGGACGCCCAGCAGCGCCGCCCCGGCCAGGACGGCCAGCGCGGCCCCCAGCAGGCCGCGCCGGAGCCGGACCGGGCGCGGCCCGGGCACGACGGCTGCGTCGTGCCCGGGCCGGCGCTCGGCGACGGTCACGAACCAACCGCCTCCAGGGTCTGGACCTTGGCCGCGACCGTCTTCAGGAAGTCGACCACCCGCGGGCCCCAGCGGGAGGCGATGTCGTCGTCGAGCTCGACCACCCCGCCGGTCTTGACCGCCGTGAGCTGGTCCCAGCCGTCCCTGGCCGCGACCGTCGCGGCCGACTGGCCGCAGCACTTGGTGTCGGCCAGGAAGATCAGGTCGGGATCGGCCTTGACCACGTACTCGGCCGACAGCTGCGGATAGCCGGTGGCCTCCTTGTCGGCCGCGTCGGCGATGTTCTCCATGCCCAGCTGGGCATAGAGCTGGCCGATGAAGGTCTTGGAGGTGACCGAGTAGAGGTTCTTGTCCAGCTCGTGGTAGTAGGTCAGCGGCCGCTCGGGCCGCTCGGCGGCGGCGAGCTTCTCGATCTCGGCCCGCATGGTCGTCGCCAGCTGCCCGGCCTCGGCCACGTGGCCGGTGGCCTTGCCGAGCTGGTCGAGCTGGGCGTAGGTGTCGTCCAGCTTGGTCGCCGCCGGCTGCTGCAGGACCGGGATGCTGAGCTTGTCGAGGCCGGCCTTCAGCTCCCCGGGATCGTCGGAGTAGACCACCAGGTCGGGCTGGTAGCCGGCGATGGCCTCGACGTTCGGCTGGTAGGCCGAGAGCTCGGTCTTGGGGGCCTCGGCCGGGTAGTTGGAGTTGCTGTCGACGGCCACCACCTGGCCGCCGGCGCCGATGGCGAACAGCATCTCGGTCGCGGTCGGTGACAGCGACACGATGCGCTTGGGGAACTGGCCGTCCGGCGCGGCCGCGTCCGTGCTGGTCCCGTCCTGGCTGCAGCCGCCGGCCACCAGGGCCAGGAGCAGCAGCAGGGGAACGAGGTGTCTCCTCATGCATCCTCCTCTCGGTCGGAGGATGCGAGGCCCGTCGAGCACCATCGGCACAACCCGCCCTTCCTCCGAGGACTGAGCTTGCGGCCACGGAGGCAGGCGACCTGGCTCGTCCCCGCCGGGAAGGGCGGGGCCTCACAGTTGCGGGACAGCGCCGGGTTCGCACCGGACTTCGCTGGTCCCCGTGGCACCCGGCGGAGGCGCCGGGCACGCGGAGTATATGACAGACTCCGCACATGACAGGTGCGACAAGACGGACGCTCGACGCCATCCTGGACGCGATCCTGGACGCGTTCCCGTCGCAAGGCCGTGACCTGGGGCTCCGCGCCTACGAGGGGCGGGTCGACGACCTCTCCCCCGCCGGGCTGGGCCGCCGGGCGGCCGAGCGCCGCCGCCACCTGGAGACCCTGGCCACCCTGCCCGCCGCCGACGGGCAGGAGGCGGCCGACCGGGACCACCTGGCCCTCGTCCTGGCCGAGGAGGAGCTGCTGCTGGCCCGGCGCGAGCAGGCCCGCCGCGACCCGCTGTGGGCGGGCCGGGTCCTGGGGGTGACCTCGTACCTGGAAGGCCCGCCCGGGACCGCGGCCGAGCGCGCCGACGGGCTGCGCCGGCACCTGGAGCAGGTCCCCGACGCCCTCGACGGCCTGGCCGCCGGGCTGGAGGAGGTGCCGCTGGCCTTCCTGGAGGCGGCCGCCGACGTGCTCGGTGGCTACGCCGCCTTCTACCGGACCGAGGTCGCCGGCCTGGCCGGGGCCGAGGTGGCCGAGCGGGCCGCGGTCGCGGTGGACCGGTACGCGGCCGCCGTGGCCGCCCTCGACGGGCCGCCGCTGGCCCCGTGGGGGCCGGCCGACTTCGCCGAGCTGGTGCGGGTGCGCACCGGCACCGCCCTCGACCCGGCCCAGCTGCTGGCCAGGGGGCGGGCCGAGGCCGACCGGCAGCTGGCCGCCCAGCGGGAGGCGGCCGCCCTGGCCGGCGGCACCCCGGCCGAGGTCCGGGCCCGGGCGGCCAAGCGCGCCCCCGCGGCCGGCGAGCTGCTGGACGCGGCCAGGGCCTCGGTGGCCGAGTGCCGCCGGTTCGTGGCCGACAGCGGCTTCATGTCACTGCCCGCCGACGAGCCCCCCGGGGTCGAGGCGGCCCCGCCCTACCTGCGCGGCGCCCTGGCCTTCCACCACGCCCCGGGGCCGTTCGACCCGGTGCCGCCCTCCAGCTTCCGCTACTACCTGACACCGCCCCTGCCCGAGTGGGACACCGAGCGGACCGGGCGCTGGCTGGCCCTGTTCGAGCCGCACATCCTGGCCGTCTGCAGCCTGCACGAGACCTACCCGGGCCACCACGCCCACGAGCTGCACCTGCGCCGGGCCCCCAGCCGGGTCGCCACCGCCCTGTGGAACGAGGTCCTCGGCGAGGGCTGGGCCCACTACTGCGAGGAGGCGGCCTTCGAGGCCGGCTTCCGGGCCGGCGACCCCGAGGCCGAGGTGGCCATGCGGACCGACGCCCTGGTCCGGGCGGCCCGCCTGCTGTGCGCGGTCGGCATGCACACCCAGGGCATGACCCTGGACGAGGCCACCGCCGAGTTCGAGGCCACCGCCGGCCTCGACCCCGACCACGCCCGCCTCGAGGCCGTCCGCGGCACCTGGGACCCCGGCTACTTCGCCTACACCCTGGGCAAGCTCGAGATCATCGCTCTCCGCGACCGGGTCGGCGGCGACCTCCGCGGCTTCCACGACCGGCTGCTGGCCAACGGCACCCCGCCCCCGGCGATCGCCGCCCGCCGCCTCCTCCCCGGCTGAGGTCAGCGCACCACCACGAACAGGGCGATCAGCACCGCCACCCCCAGGGCCACCCAGAACAGCGGGTCGATCCCCGACCGCCCCCGCCGGTACCCGGACCGCCGCCGGGTGCTGGTCCGCCTTCTCCTCCAGGTCCGCGCCATCCGCCTTCCTCCTCGGGTCGAAATCCGATGGTTGGTCTGGTACTTCCCAGGCAGGCACGGTTCCAGACCCCTACTGTTGGGCGATGCGTGCTGAGATCCGGCCGGACCGGGCTGCGGTGGTCGGCGCCCTGGGAAGGGTGGTGCTGGCCGGGGCCTGCTGGGCGATGGCGGCGGTGCTGGCCAAGTACGCCTTCGAGCGGGGGGTGCCGCCGGTGCGGCTGGCCGAGGCCCGGGTCGCGGTGGCGCTGGTCGCGCTGGCCCCGTTCCTGGCCTGGCGGCGGCCCGGCCTGCTGCGGCCGCCGCCGGGGACCTGGACGGCCCTGGCCGGGTTCGGGGCCTGCGTCGCCGCCGTCAACTTCACCTACTACCTGGCCATCGACCACCTGCCGGTGGGGGTCGCGGTGGCCCTCCAGTACACCGGCCCGGCGATCCTGCTGGCCGCCACCACGCTGCTGGTGCGGGACGCGCGCGCCCGCCCGGGCCGGATGGCCTGGGCGGCGGCCGGGGTCAGCCTGGCCGGGGCGGTGCTGGTCAGCCGGGCCCTGGAGGGGCTTGGGGGGCTGGACCTGCCCGGGCTGGCCGCCGGGCTGGCCTCGGCGGCGCTGTTCTCCGCCTACCTGCTGTCGGCCGAGCTGGCCGGCCGGCGGGGGGCCGAGCCGGCGACCACGCTGCTGTGGGGGTTCCTGGTCGCGGTGGCCATCTGGGCGGTGGCCGTGCCCTGGTGGTCGTGGCCGGTGGCCACCCTGGCCGACCCGGGGGTCGCCGCCGCCGTGGTCGGGGTCGGCCTGGTCGGCACCCTGCTGCCGTTCGCCCTGGCCGTCGGGGCGGTGCGGGTGGTCAGCGCGAGCAGCGCCGGGATCGCCGCCACCTCCGAGCCGGCGTTCGCGGCCGCCTTCGCCTGGGTGCTGCTCGGCCAGCACCTCAGCCCGGCCCAGCTGGCCGGGTCGGCCCTGGTCGTCGCCGGGGTCGTCCTGGCCCAGCTGGCCGCGGCCAGGGCTTCGGGCTGATCAGCCGAGGCGGGGCAGGACGTCGCGGGCGACCAGGGTCAGGGCCAGGCAGACGAAGGCGACCGCGGAGATGCCGGTGAGCCAGGCCTGCCCGCGCGGCCCGACCCGCCGGCCCGACCGGGCCACGGCCAGGGCGATCACCGCCTCCAGGCCCGAGGCGACCACGAACCAGGTGACGGTGAACAGCACCAGCCCGGCCGTGCCGCCGGCGTTCTGGGCCGCCAGCATCGCCGGGGTGCCCGTCGCCAGCCAGAACGTCCAGGTGAGCGGGTTGGCCAGGTTCCCGGCGACGCCCTTCCAGAACGCCCAGCGGTGGCTGACCTCGAGCTGGCGGTTGCTGCGCCACAGGGCGACCGCGTCACGGACCGCCTGCCAGGCCAGGTAGAGCAGGAACAGGGCGCCGACGGCCCCAACCCACAGCGACCCCCGGTCCAGCGCCTGGATGATGTAGGCGAAGGCCAGGGCCGGGAGGAGCAGGACCAGGTCGGCGGTGGCCGACCCGAGGATGACCCGGAAGGCGGCCCCGAACCCGCTGGTGGCGGCCTGCTGGATGATCACCACGAAGATGGGCCCGACCGAGAGCGCGGCCCCAACTCCCAGCAGCATCCCCAGCCACAGCACCTCGATCACGGCAGTCATGGTAGTGGTCGGCCCCGGCGACTAAGGTGGAGCCCGGAGAGGACGAACCCCCCGGACCCAGGGAGCCGACGGTGAGCGAGGAGCGCGAGAAGGTCACCGCGGGCGGGGAGCTGGACCAGCTTCCCGACCCCGACCCCGACGAGACCCGAGACTGGCTTGACTCTCTCAGTGACGTCGTCGAGCGCGAGGGGCCGGGCCGGGCGCGCTTCCTGCTCCGCAAGGTCCTCAGCCACGCCGGCGGCCTCGACGTCGGCCTGCCCCCGCTGCCCTCCACCGACTACGTGAACACCATCCCGGCCGCGGCCGAGCCCGACTACCCGGGCGACGAGGAGCTGGAGCGGCGGCTGCTGTCGATCGTGCGCTGGAACGCGGCCGCCATCGTGTCGCGGGGCAACCGTCCCGAGCTCGGCGTCGGCGGGCACATGGCCTCGTTCGCCTCGGCGGCCGAGCTGTTCGAGGTCGGCTTCAACCACTTCTTCCGGGGCAAGGAGGACGGCGCCGGCGACCAGATCTTCTTCCAGGGCCACTCCGCCCCCGGCGTCTACGCCAGGGCGTTCCTGGAGGGCCGGCTCACCGAGGCCAACCTGGACGCCTTCCGCCAGGAGAGCAAGCCCGACGGCCTGTCGTCCTACCCGCACCCGCGGCTCATGCCCGAGTTCTGGGAGTTCCCCACCGTCTCCATGGGCCTGGGCGCCCTCAACGCCATCTACCAGGCCCGCTTCAACCGCTATCTGCAGCACCGGGAGCTGGCCGACACCTCCGGGTCGCGGGTCTACGCCTTCATCGGCGACGGCGAGATGGACGAGCCCGAGGCCCAGGGCGCGCTGACCGTGGCCGGCCGCGAGCAGCTGGACAACCTGACCTTCGTGCTCAACTGCAACCTGCAGCGCCTGGACGGCCCGGTCCGCGGCAACGGCAAGATCATCCAGGAGATGGAGGCGCTGTTCCGCGGGGCCGGCTGGAACGTCGTCAAGGTCGTCTGGGGCCGGCTCTGGGACGACCTGCTGGCCAGGGACGAGACCGGCGAGCTGGTGGCCAAGCTGAACTCGACCCCCGACGGGCAGTTCCAGACCCTGGCCGCCGAGAGCCCGGCCTACATCCGCGAGAAGCTGTTCGACACCAAGGGCCTGCGGCGGCTGGTCGACGGCCTGTCCGACGCCGAGGTGGTCGCCCTGGCCGTCGACCGGGGCGGCCACGACCTGCGCAAGGTCCACGCCGCCTACCGGGCCGCCCTCGACCACCAGGGCCAGCCGACGGTGATCCTGGCCCAGACCATCAAGGGCCGCGGGCTGGGCCGCGAGTTCGAGTCCCGCAACGCCACCCACCAGATGAAGAAGTTCGTCCGCGGCACCCTCAACACCTTCCGGGACCGCCTCGGCATCGACGTGCCCGACGAGGCCCTGGAGAAGGGCTACCCGCCCTACTACCGGCCGCCCGAGGACTCCGACCTGCACAAGTACCTGCTGGAGCGGCGCCGCGGCCTTGGCGGCCCGGTCCCGGCCCGGGTCGACCGCTCGAGCCCGCTGGAGCTGCCCAAGCGGGAGCTGTACGCCCAGCTCAAGAAGGGCTCGGGCAAGCAGGAGGTCGCCACCACCATGGCCCTGGTCCGGCTCATCCGGGACCTGCTGCGCAACCAGGACGTCGGCCAGCGGATCGTGCCGATCATCCCCGACGAGGCCCGCACCTTCGGGATGGACTCGTTCTTCCCCCAGCTCAAGATCTACTCGCCCCGGGGCATGACCTATGACGCCGTCGACCGCGAGCTGGTCCTCTCCTACAAGGAGGACACCAAGGGCCAGATCCTGCACGAGGGCATCACCGAGGCCGGGGCCATGGGGTCGTTCTCGGCCGCCGGGTCGAGCCACGCCACCTTCGGCGAGCCGATGATCCCGCTCTACATCTTCTACTCGATGTTCGGGTTCCAGCGGACCGGCGACTCGATGTGGAGCGCCGGCGACCAGCGCTGCCGCGGCTTCCTGATCGGGGCCACGGCCGGGCGGACCACCCTGAACGGCGAGGGCCTCCAGCACCAGGACGGCCACTCGCTGCTGGTGGCCACGACCAACCCGGCGTGTGTGGCCTACGACCCCAGCTTCGCCTTCGAGATCCCGGTGATCGTCGAGGAGGCGCTGCGCCGCATGTACGGCGAGGAGGCCGAGGACGTCTTCTACTACCTGACGGTCTACAACGAGCCGTCGGTGCAGCCGCCCATGCCCGAGGGGCTGGACGAGCGGCAGATCCTCCAGGGCCTGTACCGCTACCAGGCGGCCGAGGGCGACCACGCCCTGCGGGCCCAGATCGTGGCCTCGGGCAGCGCCATGCCGATGGCCCTGGGCGCGGCCAAGCTGCTGGCCGACGACTTCGACGTCGCCGCCGACGTCTGGAGCGCCCCCGGCTGGCAGCGGCTGCGCCAGGACGCCCTCGACTGCGAGGAGTGGAACCGCCTCCACCCCACCGAGGACCAGCGGGTCCCCCTGGTGCACCGGACCTTCGCCGAGGTCGACGGCCCGATCGTGGCCGTCAGCGACTGGATGAAGCTGGTCCCCGACCAGATCTCCCGCTGGGTCCCCCGCCCCTACACCATCCTCGGCACCGACGGCTTCGGCCGCTCCGACACCCGCCCGGCCCTGCGCCGCCACTTCAAGATCGACGCCGAGAACATCGCCGTGGCCGTCCTCCAGGAGCTCGCCCTGGCCGGCGACCTCGACCGCGACCGGGTCGCCGAGGCCATCAAGAACTACGACCTGGACCCGGAGGCCACCACCGAGGTCCCGTAGCCGCGGCGGCTCACGGCCAGGGGGCGAGGGAGGACGGGCGCCCGCGGTCCTTGCAGCCGGTCTCGGGCTCCAGCGGCGGGTCGGCGAGCGGCGGCCCAGGCACGGTGATCTCCGCCCCGGTCTGGGTGCTGATGCGCAGGCTGGCCTGGGGCAGGCCCTCGTTGCACCACTCCTGCCAGGCCCAGTACCAGGCGAGCGGGCTGCCCCGGAAGGTGTAGGCGTTCGGGTCGACGGTCTGGGCGTCCTCGGGCAGGTCGCCTTCCACCACCGTGGTCGACGGGTTGCCGGCCAGGGGCAGCCGCCGGCCGGCCGGCTTCTCGACCTCCAGCCGCAGCTCCAGGCGCAGGTGGCAGGGTGGGCCGCCGAGGGACTCGACCCCGCCCTCGAGGACGTAGCGCTGGGCACCGTCCCCGTAGGACCAGCCGCCGGGGTGGTACAACCGCCACTGGTCGGGGCGGCAGGCGGGCCGGGTGCGGTCCCCGGAGGACGGCGGTCCCTGGGTGACCGGCTCGATCGTGCCGATGATCGTCTCGGCCACGGCCCGGTCGCGGTCCCACAACGGGAAGTTCTCGCCGGCGGCCACCATGCCGGCCTGCACCACCTGCGTCCGGCAGCCGGGAGTGGCCCCGCCGGTCGCGCAGTTCCGGCCCCAGTCGATCGTGTAGGTCCTCGACCTGTGCACCTCGACGTTCGGTGGCGGGTCCCGTTCGATCGAGTCCTCGGTGAAGGTGTACGCCCGACCGCTCGCGAACCGCCCCTTGGTCACCTCCATCCCGGTCTCCCCGCCCACATAGCCGTCGGCGGGGGCGCGGACGCCGATGGCGAACGGCGGGTAGTTCTCCAGCACGCTGGCGGCCTCGTCGGGCGGGGCGATCCTGACCCACCCGGGTTCCCGCTCGCGCAGCACCCAGTCGGGCGGGTAGCGGAGCTGGAGGTTGCGAGCGGCGTCGGTGTAGAGCGTCCACCCGGCGGTCGGGTCGGTGGTCGGCAAGGGACGCCCCCGGTCCCGGACGGCCACCAGGCCGATCACGGCAGCCAGAACCAGGACCAGGGCGGCCGCGCCGACCACGACCGGCCGACGGTGGCGGCGCCGGATGGCCACCTGGAGCGGAGCCCCTCGGGGGGGCGGCTCGTTGGCCACCGCCTCGGTCAGGACCCGGCGGACGCGGTCCTCGATGGTCATGGGCCGGCCTCCGGGGTGGCGTTGCCGGCGAGGCGCTCGTCGGCGTAGGTGGGACCGAGGCGGTCGCGCAGGCGCGCCAGGCCGCGGTGGGTCCAGGACTTGACCGTGCCCGGCGGGACCCCGAGCAGGCGGGCGACCTCGGCCTCGGGCAGGTCGAGGTAGTAGCGCAGGACGATCGCCTCCCGCTGGCGGGAGGGGAGCTGCCGCAGGGCCTGCCACAGGACCAGGTCGTCGCCGCCGAAGTCGGGCTGGTGGCGGTCGTCGGGGCGGCTGGCGAGCAGGTGGCGGGCCTCGACCACGGCCCGGCGGAGCAGGGAGCGGTGGCGGTTGAGCAGCACCTTGCGGGCGAACGCGGCCGGGCGGTCGTAGCCCCGGACCCGGGCCCAGACGGCGTAGGTGCGGGCCATCGCCTCCTGGGCCAGCTCCTCGGCCTGGTCCCAGTCGCCGGTGAGCAGGAACCCGGTCCGCCGCAGCGGCCAGAACTCGGCGGCGAAGAACTCCAGGAAGTCGGGGTCGTCTCGGGCCATGCCAGCTACACGCGATCCCCGCCGCCGGGGTTGCGGTCGATCAGGCGGGCAGCTGGCCGACCTGCTCGACCGACCACGGGCTGAGGGCCCAGGGGGCGGTGGCGGCCAGGGTGCGGAACGACGCCCAGGGCACCCAGCGCCACTCGGCCACCTCTTCCGGGTCGGGCTCGGGCGGCGGCTCCGGGTCGCCGTCCAGGTGGGCGAAGTAGACCGGGCAGACCTCGTTCTCGACCATCCCGTCGGCGGCCACGGCCCGGTAGGCGAAGGAGGGCAGGACCAGCTCCAGGCGGGCCGGGCGCAGGCCCAGCTCCTGGTCGAGCCGGCGGCGGGCGGCGGTGGCCGGGTCCTCACCGGGGGCCGGGTGGCCGCAGCAGGAGTTGGTCCAGACCCCCGGCCAGGTCCGCTTGCCCAGGGCCCGCCGGGTGGCCAGGAAGCTGCCGGCGGCGTCGAACAGGTAGACCGAGAAGGCCAGGTGCAGCGGGGTGTCGGCGCCGTGGACCTCGGCCTTGGGCATGGTCCCGGCCGGCCGGCCCTCGGCGTCGAGCAGGACGACCAGCTCCTGCGCGGTGGTCACGCTCACTTGGGGGACGACTGGACGAACGGCGGGCGGGTGACCTTGACCTGGCCGCGCCTGCCGCGGACGTCGACCTGGAGCTCGGTGTCCTTGGCGGCGACGTCGGGGAGCACGTAGGCCAGGGCGACGCCCTGGCGCAGGGTCGGCGAGAAGGTGCCGCTGGTGACCTCGCCCACGGGGCGGTCGCCGTCGAGCACGGCCATGCCGTGACGCGGGATCAGCCGGTCGGCGGAGACCAGGCCGACCAGCAGCCGCTTGGGCCCGGCCTCCTTGCGGGCGGCCAGGGCCTCGCGGCCCCGGAAGTCGTCCTTGCCCATGGCCACGGCCCAGCCCAGGCGGGCCTCGAACGGGTCGGTGTCGGTGGAGATGTCGTTGCCGTGCAGGGCGTAGCCCATCTCCAGCCGCAGGGTGTCGCGCCCGCCCAGCCCGACCGGGGCGACCTCGAAGATCGCGCCCCGCTCGAACAGCTCCTCCCACAGGGCGGGGGCGACCTCGCCCGGGACCAGCAGCTCGAACCCGCGCTCGCCGGTGTAGCCGGTGCGGCACACCCGGGCCGGGGCGTCCCGGTAGGCGGTCACGGCCAGGTGCATGTAGGGCAGGTCGGCGGCCTCCGGGAACAGGCCCCCGACCAGCTCGGGGGCGCGGGGCCCCTGGACGGCCAGCACGGCGATGTCGGGGCGGGGGGTGACCTCGGTGCCGCCGGTGTCGGAGGCGCGGACGGCGTCGGCGACCTTGGGCCAGTTGGCGGCGTTGGGGACCAGCAGGTAGCCGTCGGCCTCCCGGTAGACGATCAGGTCGTCGACGATCGTGCCCTCGTCGGTGAGGCAGAGGGTGTACTGGGCCGCCCCCGGCTCGGTCAGCCGGTCCAGGTCGTTGGAGAGGGCGTGCTGGAGGGTGTCGTGGGCGCCGTCGCCCCGGACCTCGACCTTGCCCAGGTGGGAGAGGTCGAACACGCCGACCGAGGAGCGCACCGCCCGGTGCTCGGACAGGGTGCCCTGGTACTCGATCGGCATGTCCCAGCCGGCGAAGGCGCCCATCTTGGCCCCGAGGCGCCGGTGGACGGCGTCCAGGGGGGAGAGATGCAGGCCGGTGGTGCCGGGGGCGCTCATGGTTCCTCCCGCGGGGGTCGGGGGGTGCGGCCCGGGGGCCGGGAGGTCCGGACCGGCGGGGCCGTCTGGTCGCCCAGCACCCGCTCGGAGCGGCTGGCCTTGAGGCGGTCGTTGTAGGCCCGCATCCGCTGCGGATACCCGACGATCTGGACGTCGTAGACGGGCAGCTCCAGCTGCTTGGCCACCTGGCGGATCACCTTGGGGGAGCCGACCCGGCGGCGGGTCCACTCGCCGTCGGCGGCCACCGCGACCGCGGTGGTGTCGGTGACCATGGTCTCGGGCTCGACGAAGAACTCGACCCCGACCCGGGTGCGGGCGAACTCGCGCAGGGCGTCGAGGTCCTCCGAGGTCGCCTCCCGGTCCATCGAGGCGACCCTACGGCCGCGGGTGCGGCGGATGCGGAGGTTGTCGAGGAAGCTCAACTGGGGTTGCCGGAGGCGGAGTCGACCGGGTGGACGATCGACAGGACCTGGCGGGAGACGTCCATGTGCGGCAGCTCGGTCGCCTGGGCCATCTCGCGGACGCTCCAGCGGACCACGTCGCGGATGGACAGGATGCCGACGATCTGGTCGTCCTCGATCACCGGGAGGTGGCGGACCTTGGCCTGGGTCATCTGGCTGGCCGCGTCCTCGACCGAGGCGCCGGGGGCGATCGTGTAGAGGTCGCCGATGAGGGCCTCGTGGGCGGCCACGTTCTTGGGGTCCTCGCCGGCCCCGATGACCTTGAGGATGTCGCGCTCGGTGAGGATGCCCAGCACCCGCTCCTCCTCGAGGACGATCACCGAGCCGATGCCCTTGGCGTCCATGAGGCTGGCCACGTCGGCGACGTTGTAGTGCGGGCCGACGGTGACGACCTCCTTGGTCATGACCTCCGAGACCTCCACGAGGCAGTCCTCCTTCCAGGGACGACGAGCATCCAGCCTACTCCAGGGCGCCGGGCCACGACGCTCGCTAGACTCGGCACGGGATACCTGATCGAGAAGGAGCCGACGGCCATGGCGGAGAACTCCTACGACCTCGTCGTCCTTGGAAGCGGCACCGGCGGATACTCGGCCGCGATCCGCGCGGCCGGCCTCGGCCTCAAGGTCGCCCTGGTGGAGAAGGAGGACCGCTGCGGCGGCACCTGCCTCAACTGGGGCTGCATCCCGACCAAGGCGCTGCTGCACGCGGCCGAGGTGATGGAGGGTGTCCACGAGGCGTCGGAGCGCTGGGGCATCAAGGCCACGGTCGAGTCGATCGACTACTCGGCCACGGTGGCCAACCGCGAGGACATCGTCACCAAGAACGTCAAGGGCCTCGAGGGCCACCTGAAGAAGGACGGCATCGCCATCGTCCGCGGCCGGGGCCGGGTCACCGGCCCGCGGACCGTCCAGGTCGAGGGGACCGGCGAGCTGACCGCGGAGCGGGCCCTGGTGCTGGCCACCGGGTCCCAGCCCAAGTCGATCCCGGGCCTGGAGATCGACGGCGAGCGGGTGATCAGCTCCGACCACGCCCTGAAGCTCGACTACCTGCCCAAGTCGGTGATCGTGCTCGGGGCCGGGGCGGTCGGGGTCGAGTTCGCCTCCTTCTGGCGCTCCATGGGGGCCGAGGTGACCATCGTCGAGGTCCTGCCCGGCCTGGTCCCGCTGGAGGACGCCGACAGCCAGCGCGAGCTGGCCCGGGCGTTCAAGAAGCGCGGCATCACCTCGATGGTCGAGACCAAGCTGGAGGACACCAAGGTCACCGACGAGCAGGTCACGGTGACGGTGACCGACGCCAAGGGCAAGACCTCGGAGGTGTCGGCCGAGCTGCTGCTGGTCGCCACCGGTCGCGGCCCGGTGACCAAGGACCTCGGCTACGAGGACATCGGGGTCAAGCTGGACCGCGGCTTCGTGGTCCCCAAGAGCTGGGACACCCTGGAGACCGACGTCGAGGGCGTGTACGCGGTCGGCGACCTGCTGCCGCCGCCGGCGCTGGCCCTGGCCCACGCCTCCTTCGCCGAGGGCATGCTGATCGCCGAGACGGTCGCCGGCCAGAGCTCGCCGCCGATCGACTACGCCGGCATCCCGCGGGTCACCTTCTCCACCCCCGAGGTGGCCTCGGTCGGCCTGACCGAGGCTCAGGCCAAGGAGCAGGGCCACGAGGTGGCCGTCAACAAGTTCCCGTTCAACGCCACCGCCAAGGGCCTGATCCACGGCCAGGGGGGCATGGTCAAGGTCGTCGCCGCCAAGGATGGTCCCGTCCTCGGGATCCACCTGGTCGGGGCCCGGGTCACCGACCTGGTCGCCGAGGCGATGCTGATCTACAACTGGGAGGCGCTGCCGATCGACGTCGCCCAGTACATCCACCCTCACCCGACCCTGTCCGAGGCGCTCGGCGAGGCCCACCTGACCCTCGCCGGACGGCCCTTCCACCAGCTCTGAGCCGGCCAGCAGACCCGGGAGACGATCATCGATGGCGACACCAGTCAAGATGCCGGAGCTCGGCGAGTCGATCACCGAGGGCACCATCACCCGCTGGCTGAAGGAGGAGGGTGACCAGGTCGAGGCGGACGAGCCGCTGTTCGAGATCTCCACCGACAAGGTCGACACCGAGGTCCCCTCTCCCGTCGCCGGGGTCCTGAAGACCATCAAGGTGCAGGCCGACGAGACCGTCGAGGTCGGGGCCGAGCTGGCCATCATCGAGCAGGACGGCGAGTCCGGTGGCGAGGACAAGAGCGACGAGAGCGCCGATGACACCGCTGACGAGGCGGCCGAGGCCGGGGAGGGCAGCGAGGAGGCCGGCTCCGAGGAGGAGCGGGAGTCCGAGGCCGCCCAGGCCGAGAGCGAGGGCGGGGCCGAGGCCGAGGAGCCGGGCGAGGCCGAGGAGCAGGGCGAGGAGCCCGAGGCGGAGGAGCAGCCCAAGCCCAGGGCGGAGGCGTCCGGGGACGGCGGGACGACCACGGTGACCATGCCCGAGCTGGGCGAGTCGATCACCGAGGGGACGATCACCCGCTGGCTCAAGGAGGAGGGCGACCAGGTCGAGGCGGACGAGCCGCTGTTCGAGATCTCCACCGACAAGGTCGACACCGAGGTCCCCTCCCCCGTCGCCGGCGTCCTCCAGTCGATCAAGGTCCAGGCCGACGAGACGGTCGAGGTCGGCGCCGAGCTGGCCGTGATCAGCGGTGGCGGTGGCGGTGGCGGTGGCGGCGGCGACTCGGCCGGGAAGACCGAGGAGCAGGCCAAGGAGAAGACGGCCGAGGAAGGCGCCGGCGCCGAGGCCGAGGAGGCCGCCGAGGACCAGGAGCAGGCGGAGGCGCCGGCCGAGCCCGAGCCCGAGCCGGCCGCCAAGGCCAAGCCGGCGAAGGCCAAGGGCGACGGGCAGGGGAACGGCAAGGCCGCGGCCGGGGTGTCGCCGCTGGTGCGGCGGCTGGCCCGCGAGCACGACGTCGACCTCAGCCAGGTCCAGGGCAGCGGCTCCGGGGGCCGGGTGCGCCGCGAGGACGTCGAGGCCTACGTGCAGCAGCGCGGCAAGGAGCCGGCCGCCGCCAAGGCCAAGGAGCCCAAGGGCAAGGCAGCAGCCGCCGCCCCCTCGGCCCCGCCGCGGGTGGCCGTGCCCCTGACCAAGGGCCTGCGCGAGGAGGTCGTCCCCGCGACCCGGCTGCGCAAGGTGATCGCCGAGCGGATGGTGTCTTCGCTCCAGACCAGCGCCCAGCTCACCAGCGCCGTCGAGATCGACATGACCAGGGTCATGCGCCTCCGGGAGCGGGCCAAGGAGGAGTTCAAGCAGCGCGAGGGCGTCTCCCTCTCCCCCATGCCGTTCGCCGTGCTGGCCCTGGTCGCCGCCATCAAGGAGTACCCGACGGTCAACGCGGCCATGGACGAGGAGGGCAACCTCCACATCTACCAGGACGTCCACCTGGGCGTGGCCGTCGACACCCCCAAGGGCCTGTTCGT
>OBLS010000165.1_pt1 | contig 20261 bp, 20 predicted proteins | sample 1519901 | NCBI WGS metagenome assembly OBLS01 (sample SAMEA3113585, study PRJEB22503) | soil metagenome | reverse complement strand
ACGCGCACTGCTACCGCATGCTCGGCTCGCTGCACGACGCCGACGATGCGCTCCAAGACACCCTGCTGCGGGCCTGGCGAGCCCTGCCGAACTTCCGCGGTGGAAGCTCGTTTCGCACCTGGCTGTACCGAATCGCCACGAACGTTTGCCTCGACGCCATTGCCAGGCGCACCAAGCGCGTCCTGCCGATCGACTACGGACCCGTCATGAGTCCGGGCGACGACGAGCCGGACCAGCCGCTGGCGGACTCGCTGTGGATCGAGCCGTACCCCGACGGCACACTCGGGGTCGCGGACGGCGCGGCTGGGCCTCACGCCCGCTACGAGCGGCGCGAGGCGCTTGAGCTCGCGTTCATCGCGGCACTACAGCACCTTCCGCCTCGCCAGCGAGCCGTCCTCATCCTTCGCGACGTCCTGGGATTCTCAGCCAGGGAGGCGTCGGAGGCCCTCGACACCACCGTCCCGTCGGTCAACGGCGCCCTTCAGCGCGCCCGGCGAGCGGTCGACGAGCGGGTGCCGGAGCGAAGCCAGCAGGCGACGCTGCGAAGGCTCGGTGACCGGCGGCTGCGCGAGGTCGTGAGGCGCTTCGTCGATGCGTTCGAGCGGGGCGAGGTCGACGCCATCCTGGCCGTCCTGGCCGAGGACGCGACGTTCGGGATGCCGCCCTATCCGGGCTACCGCCGCGGTCGCGCCGCGATCGCCCACTCGTGGCTGATGCCGGGGGGCCCGCCGCCCAGGCTTCGGTACGTCCACGCCCGCGCGAACGGACAGCCGGCACTCGGGACCTACCAACTCGAGCGCGAGCGCGACGGCTTTGTGCCGCTGGCGCTCGACGTGCTCACGCTGCGCGACGACTTGATCGCGGACGTCACGGTGTTTCGCAATCCCGGGATCTTCCCGCGCTTCGGCCTGCCCGCGCTTATCCCGGCCGCGCAGACGTTTCAGTGACCTCTTAATCGCGCGAGCTCGATGCGGACGGCCCGATCATTAGGCCGGGGTCGCCGCCTTGGCTTAGGGCGGCAGCCGCTGGCCGGGGCGGCGTAGGCGGAACCAGTGGGCGCCGTAGGGCGGCAGTTCGACCGTGACCTCGCCGCCGTCCAGCTCGCGCTCGTCGTCGTGAAAGAGGTCCACCAGAGCCCCCTCCCCTCCCAGCTCGAGCCGCGCGCGGGCCTCGCGCCCGGCCAGGTTGTGGACCGCCACCACAGTCGAGCCCTCCCAGTCGCTGCGCTGGGCGAAGACGGCCGCGTGACCGGCATCGAGTAGCGCCGACTTCCCCCAGCCGAGCTCCGGGCACTCGCGCCGGCGCCGGATGAGGCGTTCCATCCAGTTGAGCAGCGACTCGGGATCGCGGCGCTGGCGCGTCACGTTCACCCGCTCGTATCCGAACCGCCCTTCCGCGACGACCGGCCGAGTGGCCTCTTTGGCGGTGGTGAAGCCTGCCTGTGGCTCGGCCGACCACTGCATCGGAGCGCGGACGCTGTAGCGGCCCTCGATGGAAAGGTTCTCGGCCATCCCGATCTCCTCGCCGTAGAAGAGGACCGGCGTGCCCGGGAGCGAGAACGCAAGCGAATACGCCAGCCGAATGCGACGGCCGTCACCGCCAAGCATGGTCGGCACGCGCTTTCGGATGCCGCGGCCGTATAGCTGAACCTCCTTCTCCGGCCCGAATGCGGCAAACACCTCCTGGCGCTCCTCGTCGCTCAGCTTGTCCAGGGTGAGCTCGTCGTGGTTTCGGACGAAGTTCGCCCACTGGCAGTCCTCGGGGATCGCTGGCAGCGCCTCCAGCGCGCGCGCCAGCGGAGCCGCGTCCTCGCGTGCGAGGGCCAGGAACATCGCCTGGTTCACCGTGAACGAGAAGACGAGCTGGAGCTCGTCGCCGTCCTCGTCGCCGAAGAAGGTGCGCTGCTCCTCTGGCGAAAGATTCACCTCCCCGAGCAGCACGGCCTCACCGTTGCGGCGGCCGAGGAAGCGGCGCAGGTCGCGCAGAAGCTCGTGTGGATCCTGGTGAGCGTCCTCGGGCGTGCCGCTGGGCTCGATGAGGAACGGAACCGCGTCCACCCGGAACCCGCTCAGCCCCTGCTCGAGCCAAAACCCCGTCACCTGTGCGATCTCGTCACGGACCTCGGGATTGGCCACGTTCAGATCGGGCTGGTGCGAGTAGAAACGGTGCATGTACCACCTCCCCGCCTCGTCGTCGAACGCCCAGTTGGAGTCCTCCTGGTCGGGGAAGACGACGTCACCGGGCTTCTCCTCCGGCTTCTCATCCCGCCACACGTAGTAGCTGTGGAAGGGCGACTCTGGTCCGCGTCGTGCGTCCCTGAACCAGGGATGCTGGTCGGAGGTGTGATTGACGACCAGGTCCGCGATCACGCGCATTCCGCCGCCGCGCGCCGTCCGCACGACGTCGAGCAGGTCGCCGTGCGTACCTAGGCGCCGGTCCACGCCGTAGAAGTCCGTGACGTCGTAGCCGTCGTCGCGCTGGCAGGACGGCATGAAGGGCATCAGCCAGAGGCAGTCGACTCCCAGCCCGGAGAGGTAGTCGACGCGCTCGCAGAGGCCCGGTAGGTCACCGCAACCGTCGCCGTCGGAGTCGAGGAACGTCTCGACGTCGAGGCAATAGATCACGGCGTTCTTCCACCAGACGTCGCTCGTGACCTTGCGCGTCATGCCGCGAGCTCCGGGAGGACGTGCTCGCCGAACGCTGTTATGAACGGAGTCAGGTCTTGGCCCACGTGATGCAGGTGGATCTCCTCGAACCCGAGTTCGCCTAGCTCCTCCAGCCAGGCGGCATGCCGGCTGAGATCGGCGGACACGAGAACGGCCTGCTTCACGTCCTGCGGACGCACGTGCTCCGCCGCCAGGTCGAACTGCTCGACCGTCTCGAGGTCCCAGCACAGCGGCGGGGGAAAGACGTTGGTGCGCCACTGATCATGTGCGATCTGCAGCGCCTCCTCATCGGTGGCCGCCCAGCTCAGGTGGACCTGCAGGTAGATCGGCCGGCCGTCGCCACCGCCCTCGCGGAACGCATCGATTACCCGCTCAAGCGTCTCACGCGGCTGGTTGATCGTCACCAGCCCGTCCGCCCAACTTCCGCACCAGCGCGCGGTCTCTGTACTCACGGCTGCGCCGACCAGGCTCGGCGGCTCCGCGGGCAGCGTCCAGAGGCGCGCCCTGTCGACACGTACCAGGCCCTCGTGGTCGACGACCTCGCCGGCGAAGAGGGCGCGCATGACGTCCACGCACTCGCGCAGCCGTGCGTTCCGCTTCGCCTTCGGTGGCCAGCGCTCACCGGTGATGTGCTCGTTGGACGCCTCGCCCGTGCCGAGCGCCACCCACAGCCGGCCCGGAAACAACTCGCACAGCGTGGCCGCGGCCTGCGCCACGATGGCGGGGTGGTAGCGCTGACCTGGCGCGTTCACCACACCGAATGGCAGCTGTGTGGCCTGGAGCGCCGCACCCAGGAACGACCAGGCGAAGCCGGATTCGCGCTGACGCGCGCTCCAGGGCGAGAAGTGGTCCGAGGACATGGCGGCGCGAAATCCGGCAGCCTCGGCTTCCCGCACGTGCGCCAGCAGGCGGCTCGGCGGAATCTGCTCATGTGAACAGTGCAGGCCGATGATGGGCACGGCTGCTCGTTCCTACCCCGTTGTGGCTCGAGCCATGCTGCGAACCTGCGACGGCGTCGCACGCAGCCCCGATATGGTGCGGGCGGTGAGGAGTGCTGGGCCGCAGCGGCGCGAGCTCCTCGAGCGGGCGGCCCAGGTGGCGGCGCTCTGGGGATTCGCCGTCGCGCAGCCACTCTTCCATCTGCTCGGAGAGCATCCCGAGTTCTTCGCGACGCGCGTGTCGCCGAGGGCTGACATCGTCGCGATCGCGTTCGGCGTGGCGCTCATCCCGCCCATTCTGCTCATGGGCACGGAATGGGTCGCGGGCCTTGCGAGCCGAGCGTTGGCGTGGGGACTTCAGCTGGCCTACGTGGCCGTGCTGGGAGCGGCGATCGCCCTGCAGGTGCTGGCGCTGGACGCCTGGCTGCCAGGCCTGGTCATTGCCGTCGTGGCCGGTGCGGTCGCGGCGGTGATGTATGCGGAAAGCCCGGCGGCACGCTCGCTACTCACTGTCCTCAGCCCCGCGCCGGTGGTCTTCCTGGCGGTCTTCCTTCTGCTGTCGGATGTCTCGCCGCTGGTGCTCGGCGACACCGAGGAGGTGCAGGCCGCAGGAGACGTCCCGCGCGCCCCCGTCGTTCTGGTGATCTTTGACGAGCTGCCCGTCCACTCATTGATGAGCGCCAGCGGGGGCATCGACGCCCGCCGCTTCCCCAACTTCGCGCGGCTCGCCGGCGATGCGACCTGGTACCGGAATACGGCCTCCGTCGACCAGGACACGCCGTACGCCGTGCCCGCGATACTCGACGGGCGCCTTCCCCGGCGCGAGCGCCTGCCCGTGGCCGCGGACCATCCGCAGAGCATCTTCACCCTGCTCGGCAAGCGCTACGAACTACACGTGCGGGAGGATGGGACCACTCTCTGTCCACCGAGTCTGTGCGCCAAGGGCGCTCGCCAGAGCTTCGGGGAACGGATGCGCTCGCTGTCGGGCGACGTCGGCCTCACGTACGCGCACCTAGTGCTACCCGATCGCTTGGAGCGTGAGCTCCCGGCCGTGACGCAAAACTGGCGCCGCCTGGCTGGTGGCGCAGACACGACCGAGGCGGTCGCGGACGCACGCGGTACGAGACGTGAAACGAAGCGCCAGCGCTACCGGCGCCTGCACGCCAACCTGGCCGCCGGGCGTCAGCAGCGCTTCGGGGAGTTCGTGGACGCCATCGAGGGTGGCTCGCGTCCGCGTCTGCATCTCATACACATTCTCCTGCCGCACGTCCCGCTCCAGTACCTGCCGTCGGGCCACCGTTACCGAAGGTCGCCCAAGGAGGCCCTGCCCGGGCTGGACCACCGTCCCGGCTACGCGGTCCCCTTTCTCGTGAAGCAGAGCTACCAGCGGCACTTGCTGCAGCTGCAGGCCACAGACCGTCTGCTGGGGAGGCTGCTCGACCGGTTGCATGCGGTTGGGATCTACGACCGGGCGCTCGTGGCGGTCGTGGCGGACCACGGCATCAGCTTCCGGCTAGGCCACGACCGCCGCCTGGTTCGCGCGGCGAACGTCGAGGACATCGCGCCCGTCCCCTTCTTCGTCAAGGCTCCCGGCCAGAGCCGCGCGCGGATGAGCGACAAGCCGCTCCGCACGGTGGACGTGTTGCCCACGCTCGCCGACATCCTCGGCCTGAAGATCCCCTGGGACATCGACGGCCGTTCTGCGCGTGCCTCCACGGTGGCCGCGCAGCGGCGCCGCCACATCGTCTCGAAGAGGTTCCTGCACGTATACCTCGTGGACACTCCGTGGTACGAGCGCCGGAGCAGAGCCGCACTGGCGCGCAAACGGCGGCTGTTCGGCGATCGCGCTTACGCGGTTGGCCCCCGGGCCCAGCTTGTGGGCCGTCGCGTGGGGGAGCTCTCACCACCGCTCCACCGTGTGCGCGCAGTGGTGGTCGGCCCTGAGCGCTTTCACCGGGTCGATCCCAAGACCGGGTTCGTGCCAACGCACCTCGTGGGCCGGATCGAACCCGGCAGGCTGGGCGGCGGACGCATCCTGGCGGTGGCGGTAAACGGAACGATGGCCGCCACCGGTCGCACCTTCACGCTGGACGGAAGTGGCGACGAGCAGTTCTCGCTGCTCATACCCGAGCGGGCGCTGCGGCGCGGCTCCAACCGCTTGGAGTTCCTGGTCGTGGCCGAGGGAGGCGTTCAGCGCTAGCGGAGCCGGCGCTCCGCGCGCTCGTCGCGGGCGAGGACGCGCGCGCTGTCCGTGATCAGCCGCCGCTCGCGCAAGCCGGCAATGCCCAGCTTTAGCTTCCCGAACGACACCAGCGTGACCTTCTGGTCGTGCAGGGAGAGCCGGTAGCTGCCGGCGATGAGCGGATTGGCATGACCGTCCGTCTGGATCTCGAAGCCGGCGTGGCTCGGATGCACATCGACCCGCACCGTCGAGCTCGTGGGAACCACGATCGGCGGGGCGTGGCCGCCGTGCATCGCGAGCGGCGTGCATACGACCGCCGGCGTGCCGGAGACAAGCACGGGTCCGCCGGCGGCCATCGAGTAGGCGCTCGACCCGAGCGCAGTCGCCACGACCAGCCCGTCGCCGGCCAGGCGCGCGTAGAGCTCATCGTCGACGTACACGTCGGCGAGCACCTGTCCGGCGCCGCGACGGGCCACCACGAAGTCGTTAATGGCCCACTCGTCCGGCGCATCCGCCGGCTGTATCGCGAGCGCCGGTAGCCGGCGCGCCGTCCAGTCGCCGACGTGCACACGATCGAGCGCGTGGGCGAGTCCGTCGGCGGAGACGGCGGTGAGTGCGCCAAGGCTTCCGCATGCCACGCCGAGCACGGGTGCGTTCGCGGGCGCCGACGCGCGAAGCGCCGAGAGCACCGTGCCGTCGCCACCGAGCGCGACCAGCAGGTCGCCGGGCTCGAGCTCGCCTCGCGGTGAGACCTGGCGGACCGGACCTCCGGCGACCTGGAGCTGAACGATGTCCAGGCCGTGTTCCCGGGCCCAGCGCTCGAGGGTCTCCAGCGCGCTGGTGACCGGACGCGTCGGATGGACGACGATCGCGACGCGCGCCGGTTGGGGATGGGCAGGCACGGCGCGGAGCCTACGCGAGAGCCTGACGCGCACGCCGCTGAGCTTTCGGAGCTTTACTGCGCGGCGAAGCGCCCGCATCCAATCTAGGGTGCGGCCTCGGACTCGCTACTGGCGAAGCGTCCGCTGAGCTCGGAGAGCCACGCGCGCACCGCCGAGCGCACGGCGTCGAGGTCCGCGCTGAGGCTGTGGCTGCCCGGTACGACCACCACGCGGCGCCCGCGGCCCTTCGCCGGCATGCCGAACGGGTCGCGATCACCCTGCACAACGAGCACGGGAACGTCGACCTCGTTGAGCTCGTGCTGGCGCGTCTTGGCCGTATCGGCCCGGCCGGGAGCGTGCACCGGAAAGGCAAGGCAGAGCACGGCCACCGCGCCGGTCTCGGCCGCCGTCCGGCACGCGACCCGCGCGCCGGCGGAGCGTCCGCCGACCACGACCGGCAGCCCGCTCAGATCGCCATCCCGGAGCTGCTGGACGACCGCGATCCATGCCTCGTCGAGCCGGTTGGCCGGAGCGGGAGCCTTCCGTCCGGCCACGTGGTAGGGCTGCTCCACGAGCGCGACGCTGAACCGCTCCGACTGCGCGACCTCGGTTACGGCCACGAGGTCGCGTGCCGCGACTCCGCCACCTGCCCCATGACCGAGCACGAGCGCACCCAGCGCGTCCTCGGCGTGATGAAGGTGCGCCCCTGCGAGGCCGTGCGGGCGTCTCAAGCTCGAGCACAACGGGATCGCGCATGCTGCGATCGTGACAGCCCGCCACTCGCACTCCCGGCGAGCGCATCGCCCGAGCCTGCGACGTGGAGGCGTGGGACTGACGCCGCAGGTCCCAACAGCGTTCGTCCTCGACCTCGACTGAGCGCAAGCGCTCCAGCCCGAGCTACGCAGCCAGCACGCCCGATTGCGACTCGGCAACGCGGGCGATCCGGCCAGCCGCACCTTCGAGCGCACCCGCGGAGAGCAACGCGGCTGTCGCCTTCTCCACCAGCCGACCGCTGAGGCCGCCGCCGCGCCGCACCGACACCGAGGCATTCAGCTCCGCGCCGGTCTCGTCGGGCATGAGCTCGTAGCGCACGTCGAAGGCGACGGGACCTTCAGCCGACAGCTCGAGTCTGGCCTCATCGGCGGCATGCACCTTGACGTCGAAGCCGACGGTCACTCCCGCGACGCGTCCGGTGACTCGCCCTGTGGCTCCGGCGGCGAGGCGCCGTCCGTCCAACTCGTCGAGGTCGAAGTCGACCGGCGACCAGCGACGGATCTCCTCAGGGTGCGTGAGCACCTCGAGGACCTCACCCGGCGTTGCATTCGCTCGGGCTGTCGCGGTCCATTGCACGGCTCCACGGTCTCAGGAGCCGCCCGACGCTTGTGCGCGATGGAGCACACTCATCACGGCAGGGCGTTTGCCCGCGCGATCCGGCGGAAGAGCCGAGCGCTCGGTCGCTCGCTCCGCTGAAGCGTGCGCCGGTTGAACCCATACAGCCCGAAATGGGCCGCGAAGCCCTCGGCCCACTCGTAGTTGTCGAGCAACGACCAGTGGAAGTAGCCGCGGACGTCGGCACCGGCCGCGATCGCGTCGTGAAGGGCGCCGAGGTAGTCGCGCAAGTACCCGGGGCGCTCGTCGTCCTCAGGATCGTCGATGCCGTTCTCGGTCACGTAGACCGGCTTGCCGTACTGCGCGGCCTCCTCTATCACCTGCCGAAATCCCGCCGGGTCGATCTCCCAGCCGAAGTCGGTGCAGGTCGTCGGACATGGCGGGCCGCCGGGGTTGCCGGTTCCGCGATAGGTCACGGCCGGCGCGAAGTCGAACAGCGGGACGACCGGTGACACGGGAGCCCCCAGCGCGGCGGCACGGCCGGGCGAGTAATGGTTCACGCCGACGAAGTCCGCCTTGTCGGCGAGGCCGGGCCGGCGCTCGCCCGGATCCGTGGCACCGTCCGCGTCGGTGTCGTAGATCCCGCGCAACGCGAGCTCGAGCCACGCTTTGTTGAAGATCTGGTCCGCGTGCCGGGCGGCTTCGAGGTCAGCCGGCTTCGACGGGTCGCTCGGCCGCCAGGCGACCATGTTATGCACGAACCCGACACGAGCGCCCCGATCGCCCACCTTGATCGCATCGTACGCCGCCGCGTTGGCGAGCCCGAGGTTCTCGATTGCCCGCAGGGCGGCCGTATAGGACAGCACGGCTGGCGCCTTCACGCCCGTGAGCCCAGGGATGGACACGAAGCCCTGCGACACGGTCACGAGCGGCTCGTTCACGGTCGCCCACAGGCGAACGTCGGGGCCGAACTTCCACGCTGCGAAGGCTGCGTACTTGCGGAACTCTGCCACGGTCGAGCGGCTGAGCCAGCCGGCGCGGCGCAGACCCGTCGGCACCGGGTCGGCCGCGCCGACACCGGCGAAGGCGCGGCGCACGGCGAGCGGCTCATGGACCCAGATCGGGAGCGTGAAGTGGTTGAGAGTGAGTAGGACCTGCATCCTGCGTCCGCGGGCCCCGCGGATGATGCGGCGGTAGCGCCGCACGGCGCGGCCATTGGCCACTCGGTCGAGCCGCCGCAGATCCACGCGGTCGATCCGCCGGCCGGTGCGAATGCTCGCGGTCGAGCGCGGGAAGATCCGGCTCCATTCCACTCCAAGGCGAATTGCGTTGGACCCGAGGCGGTTACGCGCGCGATCGAGATCCGCCGGCCAGGTCTGCCAGAAGCCGGGGCCACGGTCGACGCGATCGCCGCTCACAACGCCAGCGCGGATCAGGTCTGGATCCGTGGTGAACGCCCACCAGTCGCTGCGCCGGTCGCTGTTGGCCCGGGCGCCTCCGGCTTCGATCTGGAAGCCGGCGGTCGCGGTCCCCCACAGGAATCCGCGCGGGAACGGCTGCTGCGCGGACGCACCAGGCGCGGAGGCGACCGTCGCGACGAGGATTGCGGTGGCCATGAGCCCGAAGAGCCGCGAGCCGAACACCAGGTGACGTTATCCGACCGCCCCGACCTGTTCGAAGACAGCGGTGGCTCAGGCCGCACAAGCGGCTCGCCCGCCGCCGATGGCCCTGGCCTCAGTTGCCGGCGTCAGAGGCCCGTCGGATGCGTGACGGTGAAGCCGCCTGAATCGCGCTGCTCCAGCGTCCAGCGCGAGCCGGTCTGCGTGCGCGCGCTCGTGTCGAACCGGATGCCGGCCACGACCATGTAGACGTGCCCGCCGTTCGCGTAGATGGTGATCCAGCGACCTGGCCCGGAGGATCCCCAGCGCGCGAAGTCGCCTGAGACGAGCGCGCTGCCGAGCAGCCCGGCGCCGTGCAGGGCGTACGAAACCGAGCCCGAGCAGTCGTAGCCCGTGTCGTCCCACTGAGCATGGCCTCCGCCCCACTTGTAGGGCGTCGTGGCGATTGCGTTGCCGGCCGTGATTACCTGCTTGACCGCCTCGGGCGCCGACTCGGGCGGGACCGCGAAGCCGTCCGCCGTGACCGTTCCCTTGGCGCCCGGGACGACCTTCTCGGGCGGCGGCGGGGACACGTAGGCGGCGCCGCCGCTGCCCGGGTCCTTTACGGCGCGCCGGATGGCACGCTGCTCGCGGGTGGTCGCGATCCCGTCGGCGCTCAGCTCGAGCTCCCTCTCGGTGGCCCTGAGGGCCCGCTGCGTGCGCGGGCCGAACTCCCCGTCGCGCACCACCCTATGGCCGGCGGAGGCCAGGTAGCGCTGGAGCTTCTTGACGTCGCCGCCGTTCGCGCCGAGGCTCAGCGTCCGCGTCCCGTAGGACGCGGCGCTCGCCGCGGCGGGCATGGCGACAGCGATAGCAAGCGCTGCCACGAACGACATCAGGTGTCTGAGGGCACGGAAGGACATCGCGGCTGTTGCCTGCGGGGTTAGCTGTCGGGCTCGCGCTGGTGTTGCGCTTCGCCGTGATCACACGGCGTTCGCCCCAGCCCAAATGTCTGGGCCACTGGTTCCCCCGTTCCCCCGTCTTGCCCGACCGGGGACTCGGCAGTGAACGACACGGGCACCATACCGATCGGCCGCGGACGGAATTCTCCTTCTTCGTGGGCGGCATATTGCAGCGGCCCCCCACGCGAGCCGTACTAACGATCAGTAAGCTTGATCCATGGAGCCGCAGGTCGCGACGCTCAGCCCGCCGGTCGATTCCGCCCGCGACCACGTGCGCGGACCCGAGGACGCCACGGTGACCCTCGTCGAGTACGGAGACTTCCAGTGCCCGTACTGCGGCGAGGCCTACCCGGTGGTGCACGAGCTGCTCGAGCGCTTCGGCGCCCAGCTCCGCTTCGTGTTCCGGCACATGCCCCTCCCCGATCTGCACCCGCGCGCGCCGTTCGCGGCGGAGGCGGCGGAAGCCGCCGGCGCACAGGGACGCTTCTGGGAGATGCACGACCGCCTTTTCGAGCACCAGCTCCAGCTGGACGACGATGAGCTGCGCGACCACGCCGAGGCTGTCGGCGTCGACGACGCCGCGCGCTTCGACGCCGAGCTGCGCGAGCGCGTCTATCAGGCGAGGGTCGCCGAGGACCTCGAGAGCGGCGCGCGCAGCGGCGTCCCGAGCACTCCGCGGTTCTTCGTCAACGGGCTGATCCACCTCGGCTCGGCGTCGTACGCCGAGCTATTCGAGGCGATCGACGCCGAGCTGCACACGTCGGTCTAGAGCCGCGCCCGATGTGATGGCGGATCCGCCATCACATCGGGCTCAGGCGCGGTGTGCGACTCGATCCATCACCGCGGCGGCTCACGCGAATGGTGCGGCCTTGAGGTGCACGGTTTTGCAGAGACTACGCCGTCGCAATTAAACAATTCTCAAGCGCGTTGCCGCCCGCCGGCCCGGGTATCAGCGCTGCAGATGGAACGGGTCGCGACGATCGCCGAGGTCGACCCCGTCAAGACGCGCAGCGGCACGATCCGCTACGCCGTGAGGGACGGGGACGGGAACGAGTACACGACGTTCCGGGAGTCGATCGGGGAGCGGGCCCAGCAGCTTCAGGGCCAGCGCGCCCGGATCGAATACCACGAGCAACAGCGCGGCCAGTACACGAACGTCTACCTCGACAAGGTCGAGCCGGCGCCACCCGAGACCGCCGCTGCAAGCGACGACAGCGAGCCCGAGGAGGCCGCTTGGCGAACCGCGGTCGACGCGGCCCCGTGGCTCGTGGGCGAGTCAGACCCCGATGAGGCCGTGCCGCCCGACGACCTCTACGAGAAGTTGAAGCCGTTCAAGGAGCGGGTCGCGGAAGACATCCGTCACAGGCAGGGCATCCGCGACGAATAGACGTCGCTACGACTGGCGCTGCACCACTCCGACCACGTGCCCTTCGGGATCGGCGAACTGGCCGATCACGAGACCTTCCATCACCTGGTCGGGCCCCATCACGCGCGTGCCTCCGAGCTCCCCGGCCCGGGCGAGCGCCGCCTCGGCGTCGGGCACCTCCACGTAGAAGGTCACGTGCCCCTCGTAGCCCTCCGGGCCCGCGCCCACGCCCCCGCCTATTCCGGCGCCGTCCGCGTTGGTGTTCCCCTCGCGCTGGACAGTCCCGTAATTCATCGGGTTGTTCGCGTCGATCTCCCACCCGAAGAGCTCTCCGTAATAGCTCTGGAGCCTCTGCCCATCTTTGCCAATGACTTCGAAGTGAACCACTGGTTGTCCCATGCCGTCACCCTAGTCTTCCGGCACCGAATGGGTCCAACGGAACAGAACTTCCAGAAGCTGGTTTCGCAACTCGACTATCCGATGTTCATCGCCACGGTGGCGACGGGCGAGGCGCGGGCTGGCTGCCTGATCGGCTTCGCCACCCAGTGCAGCATCCATCCGCTGCGCTTCCTGGCGGGTGTCTCGGAGAAGAACCACACACACCGGGTCGCCCAGGGCGCCGCTGCCATGGGAGTCCACCTCGTCCCAGAGGACGCAACCGAGCTCGCCGAGCTGTTCGGCGGCGAGACGGGCGACGAGCTAGACAAGTTCGAGCGCTGCTCGTGGCGGCCCGGGCCCCAGGGCGTGCCGCTGCTCGACGACTGCCCGAACCGCTTCGTGGGCCGCGTGCTCGAGCGAGTCGACTTCGGTGACCACACTGGCATGGTCCTCGAGCCGGTCTTCGCCGAGTTCGAGCCACCGGACGGCCAGCTCAGCTTCCACCGTGCCAAGCGCATCGATCCCGGGCACGAAGCCTGACCGGCACGGCGATCAACGTCGCGGCCATCCTGGCCGGCACGCTGATCGGCGTGCTCGCGGGCGCGCGGCTGCCCGAGGGCCTCCAGCGCCGCGTGCTCGCCGGGCTTGGACTCGTGACGCTCGTAATCGGCGTCGATCTCGCACTCGCGTGGCGGGACACGAGCGCCCTCTACGTGCTCGGCGCGATCCTGCTCGGCGGCCTCGCCGGCGAGGCGCTCGGCATCGAAGCGCGCCTCGCGCAGCTCGGCGACATCATCCAGCGCCGCGTGAGTGCCGCCCGGGCCGACGCGGCCGGCGAGTCGTCGTCGCGAGTGAGCGAGGCGTTCTTCGACGCCAGCCTCCTCTTCTGCGTGGGCCCGCTCGCCGTGGTCGGCGCGATCCAGGACGGCCTCAACGGCAACTACGAGGCGCTCGCCACCAAGGCGCTCCTCGACGGATTCGCGTCGATTGCGCTCGCTGCGACGCTCGGCTGGGGCGTCGCGTTGTCGGCGCTCAGCGTGCTGATTTACCAGGGAGCCCTCTCGCTGGGCGCGACGTTGTTCGAGGACGCGCTCCGGGGCGACGCGCTTGCGGCGCTTACGAGCGCGGGCGGGGTGCTGATCATCGGGATCTCGCTGAAGCTCTTGGACGTGACCGACGTGAAGGTCGGGAACTTCCTGCCGGCGCTCGTATTCGCGCCCGGGCTGGTCGGCCTGGTGTCGCTGTTCAGCTGATCACGCTCAGCCCGGTTAAAGTCCGCGCATGCCGTTGGCCCGCGATCACATGTCGCGCGACCTGCTCACCGTCTCACCCGGCGAGGCGCTCCAGGAGGTGGCTCAGCGGATGGTCAACCGCGACGTCGGCGCCGTGCTCGTGATGGAGGGCTCAGACCTCGCCGGGATCCTCACCGAACGCGACGTGCTGCGCGCCGTGGCGGCGGGCGTCCAGGACGACACGGTCGTGGCGGACTGGATGACCCGCGACCCCGACACGATGGGACCGGACGACACGACGCAGCACGCCGCCGTGCTCATGATCCACGGCGGCTTTCGCCATATGCCGCTCGTCGAGGGCAGCGAGGTCGTCGGGATGCTCTCGATCCGCGACCTGATGCGCGTCGTGCTCGACAACGCCGCCCCGCGCGGGGTTTAGGCGCCGCGCGCCTGCTCTAGGGGGGCCTGCGGCACCGCCGCGAGCCAGTCCCGCAGCCGCTCGTAGACCGCCGGATGGTTCAGGAGCGCGAAGTGCGTAGCCCCGCCCACGTGCATGCCGTATTCCTCGTCGAATGGGATGCGGCGCGTGCGGCTCCGACCCGAGGCGCTCGGCACCAGGACGAGCGTGTCGCCGAGCAGCCGCCCCAGCGGGTGGCGGTCGCTGCGCGTGATCGTGGCCGACACGAAGCAGTGCGTGGCACCCTCCAGCAGCGGAACCTCGGCGCAGGCCGCCGCGCGCAGCGCGTTCGGGTCGCGGTCGCGCCAGTCCTCGTCGACCAGCGAGCCCTGGCGCAGGTCGCGGATGCCGCCGCTGCGGCGGCGCAGGAGGTTGGCGACCGGGCGCGTTTCCGGCAGCGCGGCCAGCCCGGCGCTCAGCACGTGCACCGCCTGCTCGAGCGGCGCGCCCATGTGCGGGGAGCCCAGCGAGACGCTATTCCTCACGAGCCCGACCCAGTCCGCGTCGTCCTGGGAGGCGTGGCAGCAGGCGCTGCGGGTCACGAGCCCGCCCATCGAGTGGCCGACGAGCGCGATCTCCTCGGCACCACCCGGCCAGGCGGCCACCAGCTCCCTCATCAGCTCGCTCAGCGAGCGCCCGTTCTCGGAGATGTGGCGACCGCTGTTGAAGCGCACATACACGGGCGTGCAGCCGAGCTCGCGGGCGAGGCGCTCGCCATACGTCTCCTTGCTCCCAAGGCCCCAAGAGAACTCGGTCTCCATCAGGCCGTGCAGGAACACCACGATGCGCGGCGTGGCCTCGGGGAAGGCCTCCCGCAGCGCGTGCCGGTCGAGGGCGACCGGCTGGCCGTTCACCCGCACGGCCATCGGCTGGCAAAGCGGGCTGCCGTCGGCCTCGAGTGCGTCGCCGCGCAGGCCCGCGACCGCGGCTATCACGGCGCTTCCGCGCGGGGTCGTGGAGAGCATGGGCCCGTCCCGCCTCCCCACGGCTGCCTGCGCCGCCATGCCAAGCGCCCGCGTGCCGAGGCCGAGGCCCGCGTAGACGCCGCGCGTGATCCCTTCGTGCACGGGGCGCACAACCGCGGCGCCCGGTCCGACCGCCCGGAACACCCGGCCGGCGACCGCCTGGTGGATTGACCCGACGCCACCGGTGGCCTGCCGCAGCTCGTCAAAGCCGAGCGCGGTCAGCGCCCGGAGCTCGGTATCGCTCAAATGAGGATGCCTCCGTGAAGTGCGACGTCATTGCTGCGCGCGCCGGCCTGGCCGGCTCAGCGCCGCGCGCGATCTGATGAACCAGGACAGGTGATCGGTCCGTCTCATCACGTGCAGCTTGTCGACGCGCTCGGACCGACCATCGTCCCGTCATTTTCCCAGCTGTGACTGCGGCGCTCTGCGACTTACGTAAGATAAGTACATGGACGCGCCGGTTTCTGCCATGGGCAGAGGGGCTGCGCAGTGCGATAGTTGCATCTGCAAGCAGTTTTGGGGAAACCCGGCCACAGCGTCGGCGATGAATAGGAGCAACATGAATTCCACTGCTACCGCAGCTGCAACTCTGATCCCTGTCGGCACATGGAGCGTCGACCCGGCCCACTCGACCGTCGGCTTCTCCGTGAAGCACCTCGGCATTGCAACGGTCCGTGGCCAGTTCGAGCAGTTCGAGGGGACGCTGGAGATCGGTGACGACATCTCCGCTGCGCGCGCCTACGGCACCGCCCAGGTCAACTCGATCAACACGAACGAGCCCGCCCGCGACGAGCACCTTCGCTCGGCCGACTTCTTCGGCGCGGACTCCAATCCGGAGCTCAGCTTCGAGTCCGTCGCAATTCGCCGGCTCGACGAGGACACCTTCGAGATCGAGGGCGACCTTACGATGAACGGCGTCACCAACCGAGTGACGCTGACGGCCGATGTCCAGGGCACGGAAACCGATCCATGGGGCAACGAGCGCGTCGGCATCGAAGTCATCGGCCAGCTGAAGCGCGGCGACTGGAACATGACGTTCAACCAGGCGCTCGGGAGCGGCAACCTTCTGGTCGGCGAGAAGGTCACGCTGAGCCTCGACATCTCGGCGGTGAAGCAGAGCTAAACGCCGCCTCCCGCGGGTAGGCTCGCAGGGTGAAAGACCTGCTCGCGGACCTGATCGACAGCGCACGAGCGCGCGCCGGCTATGCCGACGCGCGCTTCGTGCGTTCGAGGGCGGAGCGGCTCTCCACTCGCAACGGCAGGCTCGACCAGCTCGCCGACGGCGAGAGCGAGGGCATCGGTGTGCGCGTTCGCGTGGGTGGGGCCTGGGGCTTCGCTGCGGTGCGCGGCAGCGCGCGCCGCGATGCCGAGGCGGCGCTCGCGCGCGCGCTCGCCATCGCTGAGGCACAGCCCGCGATTCCGGAGGAGACGCCACTTGCGCCCGAGCCTCCCGCGCACGGACAGTGGGCCAACCCCGTGGGGCGCGACCCGTTCGAGGTGCCGCTCGAGGAGAAGCTCGCGGTGCTGCTCGCGGCCGACGCCGGCCTGCGCACGGAGCCGGGCGTGAACCTCACCCTCGCGCGCTTCTCGGCGTTCCGGACCGAGAAGACCTTCGCGAGCACGGAGGGCGCCCTCTGCGAGCAGCGGATCACCGAATGCGGCGGCGGCATCGGCGCCGTGGCGGTGGAGGGGAACGACAGCCAGATCCGCTCCTACCCAGCGTCGCACGGAGGTCACGTGGCCCAGGGGGGATACGAGCACTTCCTCCAGCTGGAGCTGCCGGGCCATGCCCCGCGCGTGTCCGCGGAAGCCGTGGCGCTACTGCGCGCACCCGCTTGCCCGCCGGGGCGCACGACGCTGATCCTGGCGGGGGAGCAGCTCGGCCTCCAGGTGCACGAGTCGGTCGGGCACGCCGTGGAGCTCGACCGGGTGCTTGGCCGCGAGGCCTCGTACGCCGGCACGAGCTTCGTGCCGGCGGACGGCATCGGGTCGCTGCGGTTCGGCTCCGAGCACGTGAGCGTGACGGCCGCCGCCACCAACCAGGGCGGGCTCGGTAGCTTCCGCTGGGACGACGAGGGCGTGGAGGGACGACCCGTGCCGATCCTGCGGGACGGCGTGCTCGCTGGCTTCCTCTCCTCGCGCGAGACCGCCGCAGAAATCGGCCTCGACCGCTCGGGCGGCTGCATGCGGGCCGAGGGCTTCGACCGCCAGCCGATCGTGCGGATGACGAACGTCAACCTGGAGCCAGGCGAGGCCGGCAGCCTCGACGAGCTGCTCGCGGACACTGGCGACGGGCTGCTGATCGAGACCAACCGCTCGTGGTCGATCGACAACCGCCGCCTGCACTTTCAGTTCGAGGGCGAGGCGGCTTGGGAGGTCCGCGGGGGCGAGCGCGGCCGCATGCTGCGCAACCCGAGCTACGCGGGCGTGACGCCCGAGTTCTGGCGCAGCTGCGATGCCGTCTGCTCGCCGAGCGAATGGCGGCTAATCTCGCTGCTCGACTGCGGCAAGGGCGAGCCGGGCCAGATCATGCGGGTCTCGCACGGCACCGCGCCGGCCCGCTTCCGCAACGTCGATGTGGGCGTGGCGTGAACACGTTCGAGGTCGCCCAGCGGGCGGCCGAAAGGGCCGGGCCGGGTGCGCTCGCCCTGGTCACGCGGGAGCGCTCGCTGCTGCTGCGCTTCGCCGGGAGCAGGCCCACGCAGTCCACGGGGATCGACGACGTGACCGTGGAGCTGGCGGTCCCGTTGCGCGGGAACGTAGGTCGCGCCTCGACGAACGCCGTGGACGACGAGTCGCTCGCGGACTGCGCAGCGCGCGCCCGGCTCGCGGCCGAGGCAGCCGAGGCCACCCACGACGGCAGATTCCCGGGCTTCGACCCCGACTACGACGTCGCGGCAATCGACTCTTTCGACCCCGCCACCGCGGACCTCGACCCCGCCGGCGGCGGATCGGCGCTCGCCGACGCGTTCGTCGAGGCGGACGCCCATGGTGTGGAGGCGCACGGGATCTGGACCGTCGCGGAGCAGGACCAGGCCTGGGCCACGGACAGCGGGGGCGGCGAGGAGCGCCGCACCGACGCCTTCATGAAGGTGATCTGCATCGCGCCGAACGGCCGCAGCGGTTATGCGTCCGAGGCCGCCGTCGCGGCCTCCGCGCTGTCACCCGCGGCGCTCACGGAACGCGCGGCACTGAAGGCGAGCACTCCCGCGGAGCCCGTGGAATTGCCCCCGGGCGACTACACGGTGGTGTTCGAGGCGCAGGCCGTGGGCTGGCTACTGGACCTGCTGGGCGAAACGGCCTTCAACGGACTCGCGGACGCTGAGGGCCGCGGCGCCCTGGCCGGCCGCCTGCGCGAGGCCGTCGCCGCTCCTGCGATCAACCTGTCGGACTCTCCGGCAAGCGCGCGCACGCTGCGCCGCTCGTTCGACGCCGAGGGCACCAGAAAGGCGCCGGTGCCGCTGATCCAGGACGGGGTGGCATATGGGGTCGCACACGACCTGCGCAGCGCCGCCCTGGCGGGCGCGGAGAGCACCGGCCATGCGCTGGCCCCCGGCGGTGACCCGGGTGGCCCCCACCCCACGAACCTCGTCCTGGCCGGCGGCGGCGCGACGAACGAGGGCGAGCTCTGCGCCCCCGTCGAGCGCGGCATCTACGTGACCCGGCTCTGGTACGCGAACGTAGTGCGCCCCAAGGAGACGCTGATCACCGCGGTCACCCGCGACGGCACGTTCCTGATCGAGGACGGCCGAGTGACTCGCCCGCTGCGCGACCTGCGCCTCACCGACAGCGTGCTCGGCATCCTCCGCCGCACCCAAGACCTGACGCGCGACCAGAAGCTCACCAGCGACGGCGAGTTCTACGGCCGCCGCTTCGCGTACGGGGTCGTCTGCCCGGCGATGCGCGCCAACGACGTCCGCTTCACCGGCGCCGCCGGCTAAACCCGTCGGAGTGTCCTGGCTAGGGGGTTCTATAGACCCCTTAGGCAGGACGGTCGGCGCAGTGGGGACCCGAGCGCGGCTAGATCTTCAGGAGCACGATCACGTTCGCCACAAACAGGAGGGCGAAGAAGATCGTCCAGCGATTCAGGTTGCGCTCGACCAGCGAGCCGCCGCCGAACGGGCCGGCGCCCGTGCCGACGCCGAAGGCGCCCGACAGGCCGGCGTCCTTGCCGGAGTGGAGCAGGATCAGAACGATCACGACCACCGCGAGGACCACCTGCAGGCCACTGAGAATCGCTTCCATGAGGATCGCAAGGCTAGCGGAGCAGCAGCGCCGCGTCGCCGCCTCTAGCGGTCCATCCCGCCCTCGGGCACGCGCCCCTCGATCCGGTCCAGCTGGCGCAGGATCTCGATGGCCTCGGCGCGCAGGTCGCGGTCCACGGATCGCCAGTCCTCGCGTGAGAGCTTGCCCATGCGGTGGTCCAGCTCGGCGTCGCGGATCTCGCGGTACTTCGCCTCCTTGGCCGCGCTCAGCTCGGCGAGCATCGTCTCCTCGCGGCGCTCCTCCTCCCCGCGCCGGCGCAGCGGCAGCCACACGACCGCGGCGACGAGCGCGGCGAGCACGACCAGGGCGAGCGCGTACTCCACCGACGTCTACGCGCGCGAGAGCTCTTGGCCCACGCGGGCCGAATAGAGCGAGCGGACCCGCCGCAGCCGCGCCTCGGGCGACGGCCAGGCTGCCACCAGTGCCCCCAGCACCACAATGCCGCCGCCGATCCAGATCCACACCACGAGCGGGGAGGCGATGGCACGGAACGCAGCCGGCGGCGGGTCGCTGCGGTAGCGCTCGGCGAGCGCTGCCACGATCAGCGCCTGCACGTCACCGGGGGAGTCGGCGAACTTGGCGTCCGCCTCGCGGATCGGCCGCTCAAGGGAGCCGATGTCCGGCCGCACTGCCAGCCAGAAGTCACGCGTGAGGCCCCAGCGGACGTCGACCTCGCTGGTGGCCTCGCCCTCGAAGAAGCGCGAGATGGTCCCAAGCGAGGGGTCGCCGCTCGCGTAGTAGTTGCGCGACGGGCGCAGGACGAAGTGCTTGCCGTCCTTGCGCACATCGAGCACCGCCCCGAAGGAGATCGGCGCGCCAGTCCCGGCCGAGTCGCCGCCGAGCTTGGCCGTGGCCTCGCGGTAGGTCACCTCGTAGCCGTTCACCTTGAAGGAGTCGCCGGGCGACAGCCGCACGTCGCGCTGGTCCAGGAACGCCGATGACGCGGCCACGCCGAGAAACAACACCGCGATGCCGGCGTGCACGAGGTAGCCGCCGTAGCGGCGCCGGTTGCGGCCGGTGAGCCGCGCGAGCGCGCGCGGC
>OBLS010000164.1_pt1 | contig 20272 bp, 27 predicted proteins | sample 1519901 | NCBI WGS metagenome assembly OBLS01 (sample SAMEA3113585, study PRJEB22503) | soil metagenome | reverse complement strand
AGCTCGGTATCGGCAGTGACCGTGGCGGTGCGCGCGCCGTGGGTGATCAGCGCGACCTCGCCGAAGTAGTCGCCGGGTCCGAGGGTGCGAACTTCGTCTCCTCGTACGGTGACCCTGGCCTGGCCGTCCTCGATCACGAAGAAGCCGACACCGCTCTCGCCTTCGACGGCGATCTCCTGACCGGCGGAGAACGTCCGCTGCTTCATCGAACTGGCGATCTGCTCGAGCTCCTTGCCTTCGAGGTCGGAGAAGAGCGGAACCCGCTTGAGAAGGTCGACTGCCTCCATCTTGCGCGAGATTCTATGCAGGTTCCGTGGGCTTGAGCACTTCGATCTTTCCCTGGGCCGAGTCGAGCTGCTCGAGGCAAAGACGGTGCAGCTCTTCGCCTCGCTCCCAGAGCTTGATGGCGTCGTCGAGGTTCGCCTGGCCCGATTCGAGCTGCTGGACGATCTGCTCCAGCTCCTTCTGCGCTTCTTCGAATCTCACTGGATCTCCTCGACCGTCGCGCTGAAGCTGCCCTGGCCGAGCTCCACGTCGATGCGCTCTCCGCTCGCGACCTCGGTCGCGACGCGCACGATCCGGCCGCGGTCTCGCACAATCGCGTACCCCCGTTCCAGCGTCGCTCTGGGCGAAAGCGCGCGCAGCCGCCCGTACGCGCCGTCGAGGCGGGCACGCTTGCGCTCGAGCAGGTGGAGCGGCGCGCGCTGGAGCCGGCGGCGCGTTTGCGTCAGCCGCTCGCGCACCTCGTCCGCGTCAGGGACGATGAGCCGCGCCGCGCCGCTCGGTGTCGACGCCCGGACGTCCGCGGCCAGGTCGGTCAGCGGCGTGTCCTGCTCGTGTCCGACGGCCGAGACGATGGGGACCGGGCAGGAGGCGACGGCACGAACGAGCCGCTCGTCGCTGAAGGGCAGCAGATCCTCGAAGCTGCCGCCGCCGCGGGCGAGGACGATGACATCGATCTCCCCGGCGCGGCAGAGATCCTCCAAGGCGGTCACGAGCGCCGGGGCGGCGCGGGGACCCTGGACGTACGTTTCCGCCACGACCACCCGGGCGGCCGGAAATCTGGTGGTGATCGCGGTGAGGACGTCTCGCTTCGCCGCGGCGTCATTCCCGGTGAGGAGGCCGACTCGGCGGGGGAATCGCGGCAGGCGCCGCTTTCGCTCGGGGGCAAATAGCCCTTCGGCGCCGAGCTTCTGCTTCAGGCGCTCAAGCGCGGCGAGATGGTCGCCGAGCCCGAAGCGTTCGATCGAGAGCGCCCGGAAGCGGAGGTCGCCTCTCGCCTCGAAGAGCTCGGGTCGGCCGTAGACGTGCACGCGCTCGCCGTTACGGAGATCGAGTCGCAGCGCGTCGAACTGGCCGCGGGGCATCGACGCCGGGAGACAGGCGCCGTCGCCCGGATCCTTGAGGGTGAAAAAGACGCTCTGCCAGCGCTGCTGGCGCCGAAGCTCGGTGACCTCACCCTCGACCCAGACCGTGGGCAGTCGGGCGAGCCACGCCGCGACGCCGCGGTTGAACGCGGCGACGGTGTAGACCTTGCGGTCGCCGTATTGCTCGGCCTCGACTTTCATCGAGACCATGGTACGGCCGAGAGTGTCGCGGCTTAGAAGCCGTTTCGAATTGACTCAACCGTGTCGACCGGTCGTTTCAGACGGATGCCGGGCAGAGCCCGTCATCCTGACGACGGCACCGCAAGCGGCGCCTTAGAGCAGGATCTCGGCCGCGACGGTCGCGTCGCAGCCCTGGCGCACGAGCTCGACGGCTCGGTGGAGGTCGGCCTCGCTGTGGGCGAGGCGCTCCGCAAGATGGACCGGGTAGCCGGCCTCGATCAGCACGTGCAGCCGCCAGCCGGCGACTCGGTCGCGCTCGGTCTGGTCGTGTTCGGCGATCTCGGTCATGGGCGACGCTCTGTGTGCGGCCAGATTCGTTCCTTCAAAGACGAACCCTGCCTCCAGAAGTTGGATGCTTGACACCGCGTTGAGGGCTCATTACATTCAACCGCTTGGTTAATCAACCCAACGGATGAGAAGCAGATGGCAGTCGATTCCCTGAGCATCACGTTCGCGGCCCTCGCGGATCCGACGCGCCGGAGAATCCTGGCGCGACTTGCGAGCGGCGAGGCGACGGTGACCGAGCTGGCCAAGCCCTTTCCGGTGAGCCTTCAGGCCGTCTCCAAGCATCTGAAAGTGCTCGAGGGGGCCGGGCTGATCACTCGCGGCCGCAGCGCTCAATGGCGACCGTGCCGGCTCGAGCCGCGGCCGCTCGACGACGTCGCGGACTGGCTCGAGCGGAGTCGGCGACTCTGGGAGGGCAACTTCGAGCGGCTCGACGACCATCTCCAAGACATCCAGAAAGGACGGCCATGACTGAAGGGACGGGAGCAGGAGGCCGCGAGGTCACCGTGAGCCGGGTATTCGACGCGCCGCGTGAGCTCGTGTGGAAGGCCTGGACGGACCCCGGCCAGTTTGCGGCGTGGTTCGGCGGGCCGCCGTACACGACGCCGCCGTCCACCGTCTCGATGGACGTCCGGCCGGGCGGTGAGTGGCGGGCGACCATGGTCTCCGACGAGGACGGCAGCGAGCTCCCGTTCCAAGGCGTCTACCGCGAGGTGGAGGAGCCCGAGCGGCTGGTGCTCACGTTCGACGACCCGAGCGAACCGAACAATCCGAACGTCGAGGTGCTCACGATCACGTTCACCGACCTAGGGGACGGCAGAACCGAGGTCGTCGCCCACCAGGCCGGACACCTGCCGGAAGAGGAGTACGAGAAGCTGAAGGAGGGCTACTCCACGTTCTTCGACCAGCTCGCCGAGCACCTGGCTCGGGCTAAGTAGCTCAGCTTCGCGCTGAGATCGTCTCGTCCGCGCGGCGGACGAGCTCCTGGAGCCGACGATCGAGCGCGGCGCGCTCGGCCTCGGCCTCGTCGGCGAGGCCGCGCATGCGCTCGCGAAGCTCGAGCTCTAGCTGGGCAAGCCGCGTTTGGAGCGACGCGATGAACTCGTCGCGTTGGCGTTCGAGGCCGGCCGTGACTTGCCGCAGCCGCTTCTCGACACGCTGAGCGCCGGAATCCGACACCTGCGCGAGCCGCTCGGCGAGCACGGACTCCGCCTCGCGCGCGAACATGTGGACGGCGCGGTCGAGCTCGCGTGCCAGGCGGCGGGCGGCTTCCTCGCGCGCGCTCTTGACGGCGGAGTCGAATTGCAGCGCCGCGGCCTCGGCGAAGCGGCCGGCGGCCTGGTTGGTCGCTCGCTCGAGGTTCTCGACCTGACGCCGTTCCACATCGGCGAAGCGCCCCTGGATCCGCTTCGCGACGTCGATCTCCTCCCGCTCGATCCGCTCGACGAGCCGGCGATCACGGGCCTTGAGCCGCTGGTTCATCTCGTCGACCGCTCGTCGGCCCTCGGCCGCGTGAGCCTCGAGGTCGGCGCGGACGGACAATGACGCCGCTTCGGCGGCCCGCTCGAACTCCTCGCGGAGACGCGCAAACGCGCCCGCCTGCAGGTCTCCCGCCTCGTCGATCTTCTCGCGGTCCGACTCGAGCCGCGCCTCGGCCTCGGTGACGAGGGCCTGCTGACGCTCTCGGAGTTTTGCGAGCTCGGTGGTGAGCGACTGCTTCGTGCGCTCGAGATCGGCAGACCAATTGGCCAGCCGCTCGGCGACACGCTGCTGGGCCTCGGCCAGACCGGCGCTGAGCTCGCTGATCGCCTCGCGCTCCTGCTCGACGACCGCCCGGCGGCGCTCGTCGGCGATGCGCCGCTCTTCTTCCTGGAGTCGCGAGAGCGAATCGGCGCGTTCGCGCGCCAGCAGGCGCTGGATCTCGGCAGCGCGCGCCGCCGACTCGTCGCGGATCAGCTGGGTCAGGTCGTCGCGGGCGCGGTCGAGCTCGGCTTCGACGTCGGCGAGACGCTCGGCGCGCTTTCGTCTGCGGGAGAAGAGGCCCACGTCACCATCGTAGGCTGAGAAGCGTCACGGCGAGCACGAGCATCGCGAGGCTGAGCAGCCGGAGCGCTGCCTCGGGAGCGGCGAGCATCGCCGCGTCGCCGATTCCGCGCCGCCGGATGTCGCGGACCTGCGTTGACAGCAGCCGCTGGGCGCCGCTGGTCACGAAGGCGAAGAGCGCGGCCAGGATCGCCACGTCCGCCAACCGCTCGGCCATGACGAAGTACGCCGTCAGAACCGGGAAAGCTCCCCAGGCAAGGCCGAACCAGAGATCCCCATGGAAGGCGCCGCCGAAGAGCTCGAGGTTGTAGGCGACGACGAGGAAGCTGCCGATGGCGACGAAAAGGAGGAGCCAAGGCGTCCACACCAGCGCGGCGCCGACTCCGATCGCGACCGCACCCGCGATCGAGACGGCAGCAAGCCCGATCAAGATGCGATTCGGGATCTGGGTGCGGAGCGGGCGCCCGTTCAGCTCGTCGAGCGCGTGCGCGCCGATGCCGAGTGCGAGGAAAAACGCCGCGAGGGCCGCAAACAGGCGCCGGCCGTGAAGGTCGGGCGCGAGGGCGGCGCCGATCACCACGTAGGACAGGTGCCAGGCCGTGTAGGGCGGGTGGAGCAGCGTCACGTAGTCGCGCCAGCCGCCCGTCTCCAGTGCGTAGAAGGCGGGACGCGTCACTCGCGGCGGCCCCAGAGCACGATCCCGCCGCCCAGCGAGAGTTGCCGGGAGCGGACGTCGTCGATGCCGGCGTTCCGCCACAGGTCGAGCAGGCCGTGGCGCCGGTGAAACTCGCGGATGCTGGGGCCGAGGAACGACCCGACCCGTTTCCAGCCCGGTGAGACCAGTGCGCCGAGCACCGGGAGGCCGATCCGGACGTAGAGCTCCCACGCTGCTCGGGCGAGGCCGCGCGGAAGGCCGAACTCGAGCATCGCGATCGTTGCGCCGGGCCGCACCACACGCGCGAGCTCGCGCATCGTCGCTTCGGGATCCTCGACGTAACGGAGCAGGTAGGTAAACGTGAGCGCGTCGAAGGACGCGTCCTCGAACGGGAGCCGGTCGGCGGTTCCCTCGACTAGCTCGATCTGCTCGGCGAGGCCCGCCCCTTCGACCCGCCGCCGACCGGCCTCGAGCATCTCGCGGCTCTGGTCGAGCCCCACGACGCGGCAGCCGGTACGGCGGGTCAGCTCGATCGCAACGGCGGCCGTTCCCGTTGCAACGTCGAGCACCGTGTCCTGCGGGCCGACAGGGACGCGCGAGACGAGGAAGCGACGCCAGCGCGGATCCTGGCCGAGGGCGAGCAGGCGCGCGTAGCGGTCGTACGTTGGCCCAAGCGGCGCGAACAGCTCTACAGCGTCCATGGCGGGGGACTCTATGGTGGGCGGCGTGGCGCTCAAGGACGATCTCGAACGGATCGCCGTCGCCGCAGCCAGCTTCGCGGTGGACGGGGAGGAGCTCGCCGGCATCCTCGCCGCCGAGCCGCCTGCGGGCGGCCGCGTCTACCTCTGCGCCTACAGCGGTGGCGAGAACACGACTTGGCTCACGCTCGATGACGGCGGCGAGCCGATCGCCGATCGGGAGCTGGTGCGGCAGACGGCTTCGCTCGTGGCGCTGTGCGAGATCGCGGAGGAGAGTGCCGGCGGCGGCGAGCTCGACGAGTTGCGCTCACGGCTGGTAGCGCTGCGCCTAACGGAGAACCCGTCCGGGATCGACGAGGCCGAGGAGGCCCTGCTCGCGCTGCAGCAGGTGATCGGCGGCACGCCGCGTCTGGCCACGGCTGCCTATCTGGACGAGGTCGGCGCCGCCACGCGGCGACTCGAGCAGACCCTCGGCGATGCGGGTACTTCGCCCTTCGCAGAGGCGATGAAGTCAGCAGCGGGCTCGGTCGAAGAGTTCACCGCCGACGTGGAGTCGCACTACAAGCGCGAGCTGTCCTAACACGGGTACCGTGTAGCCCATGGAAGGCAGCTTCGGCTTCCCGATCGGGGGCGATCCTGAAGACCTCATGCGCGGTCTGCGCGAGTTCGCCGAGAAGCAGGCGGAGTCCGTCGCCGAGGCGCAGCGTGAGCAGTTCGCCACGCTGACCCTGAACACGGCGGTGGCACTGACCGCCGCGGCGTTGTCGCAGGTTAAGGCAGACGGCGGCCCCGACGAGCAGTCGATCGCGCTCCGCGACGCGATGCGCGTCCTCTTCCCCGAGGCGGTTGCGCTCGTCAGCGCTGCCCGCCAGGGGTTCATGCGCGAATAAACTCCTGGCCACCCGTGGCCCTGCTGGATCGCGCCATCGTCAGCGCCCTGCCGGCCGTCCCCAAGCCGATCGTCCGCCGGATCTCCCAGCGCTACATCGCCGGTGAACGCATCGAGGATGCCTGCCGCGTCGTCAAGGAGCTCAATGCGAGCGGGAAGATGGCGACGATCGACGTCCTCGGCGAGGAGATCACGACGCCGGAGGAAGCGCGGCACATCGCCTACGCGTACGACGACGTCTTCCGTGCGATCGACGAGCAGGGACTCGACTCGAACGTCAGCGTCAAGCTCACGGGCCTCGGCCTCAAGCTCGGGCGGCAGATCTGCAAGCAGAACCTCGAGCGCACCGTCCGTGGCGCAGCCGAGCGCGCCAACTTCGTGCGCATCGACATGGAGGACTCGAGCTGCACGGACGACACGCTGGCCCTCTACCGCGAGTTGCGGGAAGACGGCCTCGACAACGTCGGCATCGTCCTCCAGGCCTACCTCCGCCGCACGCTGGCCGACATCGCGGCCGTCGCCGACCTGACGCCGAACGTCCGGCTCTGCAAGGGCATCTACATCGAGCCCTTGAAGGTCGCCTACCAGGATTTCGACCATGTGCGCGCCAACTTCATCCGGGCGCTCGAGGCCTTGCTCGCCGGCGGCTCGTACATCGGGATCGCGACCCACGACGAGTGGCTGCTTACCGAGGGGGCGCGACTTGTCGCCGAGCACGGCCGGGCGAAAGAGGAGTACGAGTTCCAGATGCTGCTCGGCGTGCGGGAGACGCGGGCGGACCAGCTCGTGCGGGAAGGCCACCGGCTGCGGATCTACGTGCCCTACGGGGAGCAGTGGTACGCGTACTCGCTCCGGCGGCTCCAGGAGAACCCGAAGATCGCGGGTTACATCGCGGCCGACACGCTCGGGCGACTAATTCCTGGGCGTAACGGCCGCTAGTAGACGTGTTTAAGAGTTTCGAAAGGTCGCCTGGCCTAGGCTGTTGGGCATGAAGAAGATCCTTCTCGTCCTCGTCGCCGTTGTCGCCTTCATCCCCATTGGGGGAGCGGCCGGCTCCGGCGAGATGGAGCTGAAGCAAGCCCTCAAGCTCCGCAACACGCGCTACGGGCCGATCCTGTTCGACGCGAAGGATCGCGTCCTCTACGGCTTCACGCGCGACAAGCGAGGCGGCAAGAGCACGTGTTACGGCGCCTGCGCCGTCGCCTGGCCGGTGTACTTCGCCAAGGGAAAGGTCACGGCGATGAAGGGCGTCAAGCAATCGCTGATCGGGACCGTCCGGAGGCGGAGCGGCCGACTCCAGGTCACCTACAACGGCTGGCCGCTCTACTACTACGCACACGAGGGGCCGCGCGAAGTGAAGTGCCAGAACGTGAACGAGTTCGGCGGTCTCTGGCTGGTCGTGAAGCCGAACGGCCGCCTGGTTCGCTAGGCAGCCTCTAAGGAGGCGGGGGCGGCCCGCCCGGAGGGCCTGGAGGAGGCGGCGGGGCTTCCTCTTCCTCGACGTGGGTGACGCGCCGGCCGCGGTCGTAGTACGCGTCGGCCGACGGGCCGCCCTCGACGTAGGTGCGGCGGCTGACGAAGGCGCCCGGACCCCACCAGGAGCGCCACATCAGCAGGCTGAGCAGGAAGGCGACAAGGCCGACGATCATCAGGATCACGCCGACAGCATCGACATTGAAGTCGGTTGATTCGGCGTTTACTCCCCAGACGAGGATCGCTCCGACGGCGATCAAGATCAAGCTCACGACGAGCCCCATGGCTACCTCCGCTCGGTTTCAGGAGCATACTTCCGCCCTGAGTGGAAACGCTTGACCCCAACGATCGGTTTCGCGAGCGTCGTCGAGCGGCCCGAAGACGTAAACGGATGAGACGAACTGCGGGGGCGATCGCCTTGCTTCTCGTTGCAACCGCCGTCGCCGTCGGAGCACGTGGGCTCGACGGTGATCAGCCGTCCGCACGCGTCACGGCGAAGGCCAAGGCCAAGAAATCGCCTCAACTGCTCGACCGCCCGCCGCCGCCTGCGGAGATTCGCGGCATCCACGTGACGATGGCGCTCGCCTCGATCCCGGGCAAGCTCGAGGAGTACACCTCGACGCTCGGCCTGAACACGGTCGAGTTGGACGTCAAGGACGAAAACGGCGAGGTGGGCTTCCACACCCTCGCCCCGCCGCTTGCTCGGCAGATCGGAGCGGCGATGCGCTACTACGACCCGACCAAGACCGCCAAGGCACTCCACGACCAGGGGATCTACCTCATCGGCCGCGTCGTCTGTTTCGAGGACCCGATCCTGTCGGAGAAGCGGCCCGAGCTGGCGATCCAGACGACCGGCGGCGATGTCTGGCGCAACCACGCGGGCCTGGGCTGGACGAACCCGTACGACAAGCGCGTCTGGGACTACAACCTCGCCGTCGCGAAGGCGGCGGTACGTGCGGGCTTCGACGAGATCCAGTTCGACTACGTCCGCTTCCCGAGTGACGGAGACATCGATTCGGCCGTCTTCCCCGGGCGGCGGCGCGAGGCGATGTCGGCCACAATCGCCCGCTTCGTCCACTACGCGACGAACCGCCTGCGGCCGCTCGGCGCCCGGGTGTCCGTGGACGTCTTCGGGTTGTCGGCAACACGTAATCTGGGGATCGGCCAGTCGCCGCGCCGCCTGGCACGTATCGTCGACGCGATCTACCCAATGGTCTATCCGTCCCACTACGGCTCTGGCGAATACGGTCTTTCCGACCCGAGCGCCGTTCCCGGCCGCACCGTCGGTCGATCGTTGCGAGACTTCCGCCGCCAGATGCGCGGCGGCAGGGCAAAGCTGATTCCCTGGCTCGAGGACTTCACGCTTGGTGGGACCACTACGATCGAAAAGGTGGAGGAGCAGATCGCGGCGACCAGGCGCTGGACGTCGGCCGGGTTCCTGCTCTGGAACCCATCGGGGATCTACACGACCGGGGCGCTGACCGCCCGTTGAGCCACACCGAACGGCTGACTGAGCTGCGCGAGCGCCTCGGCGTCGTCCACGACCTCAAGCGCGCGGGCTGGCTGCTCAGCTGGGACCAGCACACGATGATGCCGCCCAACGGCACGCCTTCGCGTGGGGATCAGCTGTCGACGATCGACCGCTTCGCGCACGAGCTCTTCACCTCCGACGAGCTAGGTGAGTTGCTGCACTCGCTGGCCGAGCACGAGGACGAGCTCGACCCGGAGTCGGTGGATGCCGCGCTGATCCGTGTCGCGCGACGGGATTGGGACAAAGCGCGGAAGGTGCCTGCGGAGCTGCGCGCCGAGATCACGCGGGCCGAGGTGCTCGGCGTGCCCGCCTGGGCGGAGGCGCGGAAGAACGCCGACTTTGAGGCGTTCCTTCCGTACCTGAAGCGGAACGTCGAGCTGAAGCTGCAGTACATCGAATGCTTCGCCGACTCCGGGAAGTCGGCGTACGACATCCTGCTCGACGACTACCAGGAGGATGCCCGCAGCGAGGACATCACCGCCGTCTTCGCGCGACTCAAGGAAGAGCTGATCCCGCTGATCCATGAGGTCGCGGCGGCCGAGCAGGTCGACACGAGCTTTGCGCACGGGCACTTCCCGGTCGAGAAGCAGGAGCTCTTCGGCCGCGAGATCCTCGAGCGGCTGGGCTACTCGTCAGAGGGCTGGAGGCTTGACCCGACGGTGCATCCGTTCGCGACCTCGATCGGACTCGACGACATCCGACTGACGACGCGGTACTCCGAGGCCGATCTCGAGTCGATCTTCCATACCACGCACGAGTTCGGGCACGGGATCTACGAGTACGGCATCGACCGCGAACTCGACCGGACTCCCCTCACGGAGCTCAACTCGATGGTCCTGCACGAGTCGCAGAGCCGGCTCTGGGAGAACCTCGTTTGCCGCAGTCGTCCCTTCTGGCGCTACTTCTTCCCGAAGCTGCAAGAGCTCTTCCCCGAGCTGAGCGATGTCACCGACGAGGCCTGGTGGCGCTCCGTCAACCGTGTCGAGCCCTCGTTCATCCGCGTCGAGGCCGACGAGATCACCTACGGCATCCACATCATCCTGCGGTACGAGCTGGAGCACGAGATCATCGCCGGGCGGCTTGCGCTCGAGGATCTGCCCGAGGCCTGGAACGCGAAGATGAAGGAGTATCTCGGCCTCGACGTGCCGGACGACGCGATGGGCGTACTCCAAGATGTCCACTGGGCCGGCGGCTCGTTTGGCTACTTCCCGACGTATCTGCTCGGCACGATCGCCTCGGTGCAGATCTGGGAGAGCGCCCGGGCCGACCTGACCGACCTGGACGCACAGATGGAGGCCGGGGAGTTCGGTGCGCTGCGCGAGTGGCTGGGCGACAAGCTGTATCGCTGGGGCCGGCGGTTTCCACCGGACCAGATGCTGCGGCGGATCGTCGACGGGCCGCTCGATGCCGAGCCGTACATCCGCTACCTCAAGGCGAAGGTCGCGGACGTCTACGGCGTTCGCGTCGCTTGACGGATACGCCTCGTCCGCGCTAGCGGCGGGCCCGCCGGATACACGCAGCGGCCACGCTAGCCACGGCGGTTTGCCGCAAGCGCCTGGCGCGCGAGCTCGACGATCAGCTCGGCGTGCTTCACGTCGACCATCACCCAGTCGGAGGTGCGGCTCCGGCCCATGGCGCGGTCGTCCTCGAGGCGATTGATCAGCTTGCGGGTGAGCCGCACCTCGATCCAGCGGTCGCCGTGCGTATGCACGAACTCGCGGCCGTCGATCCAGAAGGCCGGCTCGCCGTGGAACTGCGACGCGCGCTGCTCGACGTCCGGTAGGTCGGCCAGCCGCGCGAGGAGCTTGTCGTTCTTCATGCCAGCAGCGAGTAGCCGCCGTCCACGATGAGCGTCTGGCCGCAGACCATCTTGGCGCCCGGCGAGCACAGGAATGCCACGGCGTCGGCGACGTCGTCGGGTTCGACCATGCGACCGGCCGGCGTGCGACTTTGTGCCATCTCGAGCATCTGCTCGCGGTTCGGGAAGTGGTCCAGCGCCTGGGTCTCGACAACTCCTGCGGACACCGCGTTGACGCGGATGCCCCGAGGCGCAAGCTCGACTGCCAGATAGCGGACAAGCGACTCGAGCGCGGCCTTCGAGGTTCCTACGAGCACGTAGTTCTCGAGCACGCGGATTGAGCCGAGGCTGGAGATCGCGACGATCGAGGATCCCTCGGACATCGTCGGGGCGGTTGCACGCGCCAACGACAGCAACGCCTTGGCGTTCGCGTTCAGCGTCCAGTCCCAGTGCTTGTCTTCGGTCTCGAGCGCGGGGCGGATGACCCCCGTCGCCGCACTGTGGACGACCGCGTTCCACGGGCCATGCTCCGCGACTTCGGCGAGCACCCGCTCGGACGACACGTTGCCCCGGACGAGCACCGGCTCCGCGCCGGCCGAGCGCAGCTCCTCGGCCGTCTCCTCGGCCGCCCGGTCGTTGCGCAGGTAGCCGATCGCAACGCGCGCTGCGCCCAGCTCGGCGAATCGCAGCGCGATCGCCCTGCCGATCCCGCGCGAACCGCCCGTCACGAAGACGGACTCGCCATCCATCCGGATCAATGTTGACCGGGCGGAAGCGGGTTGCTCGCGGGCGCGGAGCTCGGGATCTGCTGCCAGCCGCTCCCGTTTTCGCGCGGCAGCGCCGGCAGATCCTCGGCCTTCGACGATGCGTACCCAAGCCGGTCGAGCAGCTCCATCTGCTCCTCGCCGTAGCGGCGCACGGGATGGTCTTCCGCGAGCGGTTCGATCAGCTCTCGTACCCGCGCCCGGAGCTGATAGGCGAAGTGCGGCGTCGCTGGCCCGACAAGTGCGTCGATGTCGTCCTTCGTCGGCTCGCCATGCATCGCGCAGCGAAACCTACCGCGTCTTTGCGGGCTCGTAGACATGGACGAGGACGTTGCCGTACTTCTTCGTATCGACGAGTTCGAGCATGGTCTTCTCGGGGGTGTCCGGGAAGACGCGATCGCCCGAGCCGAGGATGACCGGGAAGACCATCAGCCGAAGCTCGTCGACCAGCCCCTGCTCGATCAGGCTGTGCACGACCGTGCGGCTCCCGGCAACGAGGATGCCGCCGTCCACCTGCTGCTTCAGTCGCTGGACCTCGTCAGCGACGTCGCTGCGGAGAATCGTCCAGTTGTCCCACGTCGCCTCCTCGAGCGTCTTCGAGACGACGTTTCGGCATGCTGTTCATCTTGTCGCCGAAGCCGGCCTCGTCGGTTTGTCCCGCGCCAGGCCGCGGCGAAGCCCTCATATGTGACGCGCCCGAGCAGGAGCGCCTCGGCGGCCAGGGTCTCCTCGAGCTTGAATGCGTATTGGCCTTCGTCGGGGAAATCGAAGGTCCAGCCGCTGTGGGCGTAGCCCTCCTCGCCGCCCGGCGCCTCCATGACCCCGTCCAGCGATACGACCTCCGATACGACAACGCGTCCCATCTCCAGCCCCTTTCGGTTGGGTTGCGATGAAGACCGCCGTGGGCCCGCAGAATCATCGGCGTGAGGCGGATCAGCGCGGCCGAGATCATGCTGCTCGCGACAGTCTCGATCTGGGCGTTCAATTTCACTGTCACGCGCTACGCCGTCACGCACGGGTTCCAGCCGCTCGCGTACTCGGCGCTCCGGTTCAGTGCGGCTGCGATCGTGGTTTCGGGAATCGCGCACAGCCTCGAGCGCTCGCTGCGATTCGAGCGTCGGCATGTCGTCTTGCTCGGCGGTGCCGCGATCATCGGGATCTATCTCAACTCGATCGGCTTCATGTATGCGATCGACCTCACCAACGCGTCCACCGTGGCGCTCATCTTCGGCGCCCTGCCGATCCTCACCGCGATCTTCGCGTACGTTCTCGGAGTCGAGCGGCTGCACCGGCGGTTCTGGATCGCGGCCGCGATCTCATTCCTCGGTGTCGCGCTGGTGGCCGCCGGTTCGGCCAGCGGCGTCTCCGGAAACCTCGTCGGGGACCTGCTGGCCTTCCTCGCCGCAGCGACCTGGGGCTTCTACTCCGTCGCGATCGTGCCGCTGTTGCGTCGCTACTCGGTCTGGCGGATCAGCGCGGGCGCGCTCGCCTTCGGCTCGGTTCCGCTGGTCATCACGGCGATTCCGCAGTTGCTCGACCAACGCTGGGATCTCGAGGCCCTGGTCTGGGCCGCCTTCGCCTTCGCGGTCCTCGGCCCGCTCGTGCTCACGAACTTCCTCTGGTTCACGGCGATCGAGCGCGTCGGGCCGTCACGCGCAACGCTCGTAACGAACCTCCAACCGTTCCTCGCCGCGCTTTTCGCCGTGGCGCTGCTGTCCGAAGAGTTGACCTGGCTGCAGGTCGCAGGCGGCGTCGCGATCGGCGTTGCGCTCGTTCTCGCTCGCCGCCGACCGGCCCTCGAATCCGCCTAAGATGAGACACATGAGCGCGACCGACTTCATGCCCCTGAAGGGCTGGGATCACCTCGAGTTCTGGGTCGGGAACGCGAAGCAGGCCGCTTTCTTCTACGAGCACGCGTTCGGGTTCACGAGGACCGCCTACGCAGGGCCCGAGACGGGCGTACGCGACCGAGCCTCCTATGTCCTCGAGCAAGGGGACATCCGGTTCGTGTTCACGAGCGGTGTACGTCCCGACAGCGAGATCACGCAGTTCGCGTGCCGCCACGGCGACGCCGCCAAGGACACGGCGCTTCAGGTTCCGAGCGCGACCGAGGCGTACCGCACGGCTGTCCAGCGCGGCGCCCGTGGAATCCGTGAGCCTGAGTGGATCGAGGACGAGTCCGGACGGGTCGAGCTCGCCACGATCGGTACCTACGGCGAGAACGTGCACACGTTTGTGAACCGCGACGACTATGCCGGGCCCTATCTGCCCGGATACCGCTCGGTGGTCGACAACGGCCAGCCGACGATTGGCGTCGGCCTGATCATGCTCGACCACGTCGTCGGAAACGTCGAGCTCGGTCGGATGAACCATTGGGTCGAGTTCTACGAGCGGGTCTTCGGGATGACGAACATCGTCCACTTCGGCGACGACCAGATCCAGACCGAGTACTCGGCGCTGATGTCGAAGGTGATGGCGGACGGGAGCGGCAAGATCAAGTTCCCGATCAACGAGCCGGCCGAGGGCAAGCGGAAAAGCCAGATCGAGGAGTACCTCGAGTTCAACGGAGGCCCGGGCGTCCAGCACATCGCGATGCAAAGCGAGGACATCGTCGGCACGGTCGAGGCGATGAAGGAGCGCGGGATGCTCTTCCTCGACACTCCCGAGACGTATTACGAGGACGTCGAGGATCGGGTCGGAGAGATCTCGGAGGACTACGCCGACTTGAAGCGGCTCCGCATCCTCGCGGACCGCGACGAGGACGGCTACCTGCTCCAGATCTTCACGAAGACCGCGCAGGATCGGCCGACACTCTTCTTCGAGGTGATCGAGCGCCACGGTGCGACCACGTTCGGCGAGGGCAACTTCAAGGCGCTGTTCGAGTCGATCGAGCGCGAACAGGCGCTGCGCGGGAACCTCTGAGCTTCTCGCTCACGGACGTGCTCGAAGCGCCCGGCAGGCAGAGCGCGACGCTCGAGGTCACTGCGCACCGTCCCTGGCCGTTGCCGGAGGGCGCATGGGTGATGGGGCAGACGTGGGAGGACCTTCTCTTCGCCCACTGGCGGGTGGAGGGCGAGGGCCTGCGCGCGCTGCTTCCGTCGAGCCTGGAGCTCGACCTCTTCGAGGATGAGGCCTGGGTCGGCGTTACGCCGTTCCGGCTCTCCGGCCTCAGGGCTCGGGGCTTGCCCCCGCTTCCGTTCCTCTCCTCCTTCCTGGAGCTGAACACCCGGACGTACGTCACGGCCGGGGGCAAGCCCGGGATCTGGTTCTTCAGTCTCGACGCGGCGAGCGAGCTGGCGGTCGAGGTCGCCCGGCGCGGCTACAAGCTTCCCTATTACCGCGCTGAGATGCGCGCCGAGTGGCGTGACGGGTGGCTCTCGTACGAGAGCCGGCGCCGCGATTCTCGCGGAGAACCGGCTTCGTTCCGCGCGCGGTACCGATCCACCCGCGACGAGATCGATCCCGACCCCCGCTCGCTCGCTCACTTCCTGACCGAGCGCTACTGCCTCTACGCGCTGGACGAGGGGCAGCTCAAGCGGGCGGAGATCCACCATCCGCCTTGGCCCCTGCGTCCGGCTGAGGCGCTGGTCGAGGAGAACACGATGCCGCCCGCCGGGGTCGAGCTCGTCGACGGCGAACCGCTGCTCCACTTCTCAGCGCGCCAGGACGTCGTCATCTGGCCGCTGGCCGATGCCTGACGCCGTCGTCGTCGGCTCCGGCCCGAACGGGCTCGCCGCCGCGATCACGCTCGCCCAGGCCGGTCGTTCCGTCCTCGTCGTCGAGGCTGCCGAGACGGTCGGTGGCGGCGTTCGCTCGGCGGAGCTCACGCTACCCGGGTTCGTCCATGACGTCTGCTCTGCGATCCATCCACTGGCGGAGGCCTCGCCCTGCTTCGGCGAGCTCCCGCTCGCCGAGCATGGGCTGGAGCTGGTCGAGCCGCCGGCGCCGCTGGCGCATCCGCTCGACGACGGGTCGGCCGTGATGCTCGAGCGGTCGGTCGAGGAGACGGCGGCCGCCTTGGGGCCCGACGCGGAGGCGTACAGGACGCTCATGACACCGCTCGTCGATCGCGGCGCGAAGCTCCTGCCGTTCGTGCTCGGCCGTTCGCCGCTCACCCGACGACCGCTGCTCGCTGCGCGCTTCGGCCTCCTCGCATTGCGGTCGGCGATCAGCCTGGCGAAGCGGTTCGAGGGAAAGCGCGCCCGCGCGCTCTTCGGTGGCCTTGCGGCGCACTCGATACAGGACCTGCACCGGTCCCCGACCGCTTCGTTCGGGATCGTCCTCGGCCTCTTCGGACACACCCACGGCTGGCCGCTAGTGCGAGGTGGATCGCAACAGCTCGCCGATTCGCTCGCCTCCTATCTCCGCTCACTCGGCGGCGAGATCGAAACGAGCCGGCATCTCGATTCCCTCGACGAGTTGCCGGACGCACGCGTGACGATGCTCGACATCACGCCGCGACAGGTCCTCCGCGTGGCGGGCCACCGCCTGCCCGGTCGGTATGTCCGAGCGCTGCGTCGCTACCGCTACGGCCCGGGCGTCTTCAAGGTGGATTGGGCGCTGGACGGTCCGGTTCCGTGGACCGCTGAGGAGTGCCGGCGGGCGGGGACGATCCATCTGGGCGGCACGCTGGAGGAGATCGCGGCCTCGGAGGAGGCGGTCTGGCGTGGTGAGACGTCGCAGCGTCCCTTCGTGCTTGCCGCTCAGCAGAGCCTCTTCGACGAGACGCGTGTGCCGGAGGGCAAGCAGACGCTCTGGGGCTACTGCCACGTCCCAAACGGCTCGACTGAGGACATGACCGAGCGAATCGAGGCCCAGATCGAGCGCTTCGCGCCCGGGTTTCGCGACCTCGTGCTCGAGCGAAGCGTGCGCGGGCCGGCCGAGATCGAGCGCCACAACGAGAATTACGTCGGCGGTGACATCAACGGCGGCGTCCAGGATCTCCGGCAGCTGTACACGCGCCCGGTGATCCGGCTCAACCCCTACTCGACGCCGGTCGAGGGCCTGTACATCTGCTCGTCGTCGACGCCTCCAGGCGGCGGCGTCCACGGTCTGTGCGGGTATTACGCGGCGCGGTCGGCGCTCCGGAGAGTGCCTTGAGCCCTCAGCGACGCACGGCGCTGGTCTCGGTCCTCGCGGCGCTTGCGCTGATCGGGCTCAAGCTCGGCGCGGGCCTGGCGAGCGGAAGCCTCGGCCTCGTCTCCGAAGCGGTCCACTCGGGGACCGATCTCGTCGCGGCGCTCCTGACGTTCTTCGCGCTGGGAGTCGCCGGTCGGCCGGCCGACTCTGGTCATCCCTACGGCCACGGCAAGGCGGAGCACCTGGCGGCGCTCGCCGAAGCCGTGTTTCTCGTCGCTGCCAGCCTCTTCATCTCCTACCGAGCGCTCTCCAACCTCCTGGGTGCCTCGGAGTCGGAGGTGCAGGCGACCTGGTACGCATTCGTCGTGATCGCCGTGGTGATCGCGATCGACGCGAGCAGGACGCTCGTCTCCCTCCGCGGCTCGCAGCGTTACCACAGTCCGGCGCTCCAGGCGAACGCGCTCCACTTCGGCACCGACATGGCCGGCTCGGTCGCCGTGCTGATCGGCCTGTCCTTCACTGCGGGGGGCCGTCCAGGCGCCGATTCCTTGGCGGCGCTCTTCGTCGCCGTGCTCGTCCTACTCGCTGCTGCCCGCCTGATCCGGAGCAACGTGGACGTCTTGATGGACCTTTCCCCTGCCGCGTCCCATGCTGCGGCGCGAGCGGCGATCGAACGGGTGGAGCCGCCGGTCGAGCTGCGCCGGCTGCGGCTGAGGCGCTCCGCCGGACGCCATTTCGCCGACGTCGTCATCGGCGTTCCGCCCGGCGCCGCCGTCGGCCAAGGGCATGCGGCCGCGGATCAGGTCGAGCGGGCGGTGCAAGAGGCGCTCCCCGACAGTGACATCGTCGTCCATGTCGAGCCGGGAGCCGCTGAGGCGCTGCGCGACCGGGTGCACGTGGCGGCGCTTGCCGTCCCGCGCGTGCGCGAGGTCCACAACATCCGGATCGTGACCGTGGACGGCGGCATCGAGGTCGGCCTCCACCTCAAGCTGCCGGGTGACCTCTCGCTGGAGAACGCGCATGCGGTCGCTTCGCAGGTCGAGGAAGCGATCTCCGCGGCGCTGCCCGAGGCGGTCGCCGTGCAGACCCATCTCGAGCCGTTGCGGGAGACGGCGGCCGGCGAGCGCACGGCGCCTCCGGACGAACAGGCGATCCTGGCGATCGTGCGCGAGCTCACGGGCGAGCCGCCCCGCGAAGTGCGGCTCGTTCGGACCGACGAGGGACTGCTCGTCTTCGTGACGCTGCACGTGGCGCCGGAGCTCACGCTTGCCGCCGCCCATGCGCTTGCCAGCGAGGTCGAGGAGCGGATTCGCGAGAAGCTTCCGGAGATCGCTGACGTGGTGGTGCACACGGAACCGTGAGGCTCTGCATGTTCCGCCCCAGGGGAAGCGACATGATCCGGGGCTGGCCGGGGCGGATTGACGGCGATCGCGTCGTGCAACTCGCAGCCCAGACGCTGCAGTCGTATTTCACGGGCGGCGGGCGAGCGCGGGAGCATGCCGAGTTCCGGCTGGACGACGTCGAGCTGCTGGTGCCGGTGTTGAAGCCGCCCTCGGTCCGTGACTTCTATGCCTTCGAACAGCACGTGAAAACCGCACGCGCGCGGCGCGGACTCGAGGTGCCGGAGGCGTGGTACCGAATCCCCGTCTTCTACTTCTCGAACCCGAACGCGATCTATGGGCCGGAGGCCGAGATTCCCTATCCCGACGGCAGCGACGAGCTCGACTACGAGCTCGAGGTCGCGGCGGTGATCGGCGCCGACGGCGCGATCGGCGGGTTCACGGTGATGAACGATTGGTCGGCGCGGGATCTCCAGCGGGAGGAGATGAAGGTCGGGCTCGGGCCGGCCAAGGGCAAGGACTTCGCGACGAGTCTCGGTCCGATCGTGATCACGCCGGACGAGTTCGACGGCTCTTCGGCGACGATGATCGCGCGCGTGAACGGTGAGGAGCGATCGCGGGGCGAACTCGCCGACATGCGGCACTCGTGGGACGCGATCGTCGCCCAGGCCGCGCGCAACACCGAGCTCCTCGCCGGCGACGTTCTCGGCTCAGGGACGGTCGGGACCGGGTGCATCCTCGAGCACGGCGACGGGCGCTGGCTCCAGCCGGGCGACCTCGTGGAGCTCGAGGTCGAGGGGATCGGGACGCTCAGGAACACGGTCGGCCCGCGGCCGTTCGCAAACCCTCAAGTTGCCTCAACGGGGTCTGACCCCGTTGAGTGCGGTTGAGCTTTGGTGACGGAAGTGTGTCCTCAGGCACCGCGTCGGGCCGCAGCCGCCGTCGCCCGGTCGTAGCTGAGCCGGAAGAGCTCGAGCACGGCCTCGACGTCGTCTTCGCCACGAATCGGCTTCGAGACCCAGCCGCTGTCGCGCACCACGTGGTGGGGGAGTGCGCGACCGTCAGCGATCAGCTCCTCGGCGACCCGCTTCGGGAAGGGGAGATCGGCGAGCCGGTCACCGTGAATGTGGCCGAGCTCGCGCTTGCCGAGCATGAATGCGACACCGCCGAAACGGTGCGGATGGGACGTGACGCCTTCCCAACTCTCCAGCTCCGTTCTGATGCGCTCGCCGATACCCATTACGTCAAAGAACGAGCGGTAATCTTCGCCTATGCCCACGTACCAGGTCCGCGGCGACGTCCCGCGCAAGCGTCACATCCAGTTCCGCGACAACGGCAGCCTCCTGACCGAAGAGGTCATGGGCCTCGAGGGCTTCACCGGGAACGAGTCGATCCTCTACCACCTCACCTCGCCCTGCCGGATCAAGGAGCTCGGCAAATTCGAGGAGATCAAGCGCGACGAGTGGATGCCCGACGCGCATGCCCACCGGCACTTCAAGACGATCGGGATCAAGCCCGAGGGCGACGAGATCTCCGGCCGCCGCCTCCTGATGTGGAACAGCGACGTGGAGATTTCGCTCGTCCGGCCGACCGAGTCGATGGACTACTTCTTCCGGAACGGCGAAGGCGACGAGGTCTACTTCGTCCACGAGGGGTCGGGGACGCTGCACACGACCTTCGGCGACCTGCCGTACAAGGAAGGCGACTACGTCGTCATCCCACGCGGGACGACCTACAAGTTCGAGCCGTCAGGGCCCCAGCGCTACCTGCTGTTCGAGACGCCGGGCCTGATCGAGATCCCCAAGCGCTACCGGAACGAGTACGGGCAGCTGATGGAGCACGCGCCGTTCTACCACCGTGACATCCATGCACCGACGGAGCTCAGGACGTATCGCGAGCGCGGCGAGTTCCAGCTCAAGATCCGCGTGCGCGACGGGTACCAGGACTACGTGATCGACTATCACCCGTTCGACGTCGTCGGCTGGGGCGGCTACCTCTACCCGTGGACGTTAAACATCAACGACTCCGAGCCGATCACGGGGCGGATCCACATGCCGCCGCCCTCGCACCAGACGTTCGCCGGGCCCAACTTCGTCATCTGCTCGTTCTG
>OBLS010000163.1_pt1 | contig 20303 bp, 20 predicted proteins | sample 1519901 | NCBI WGS metagenome assembly OBLS01 (sample SAMEA3113585, study PRJEB22503) | soil metagenome | reverse complement strand
CGACCGTCGGGTCGACGCGGATGTTCTTCACCCAGTCACTCGCCTCGCCCCCGCCCGAGAGCATGTAGACGGTGTCGGCGTGGAGCGCGAACCAGATCTCGATGGTGTGCGGTGAGCCGGTGCGTCGTCCGGTCGTCGTGACGTAGCAGTAGTCGAGATCGGCAGGTTCGACGCCTCCCACCTATCGCGTCGCCCAGACGATCAGGGCGACGATGACGACGATCGCGGCGACGAGGTACAGCAGGTCGGCACGTTTCACCTTCCCCGGCTGCATCGCGTTGAAGCCCACGTTCTAGCCTTTCTGTTCCGGCGACAACCCGTAGTACTCGCCGAACCGAGCCTCGGAGAGCCACTCGATGTGCTGTCGAACGGTCGAGGCGTACGTTCGCGCTTCCACGTCGTCACGACATGCCCGGGTGGACACCTCGCGTCCCGCCGGATCGACGATCGCGACGACCCAACCACCCGTGTCGCGACGGCTCACGACGCCGTAGTGATTCGTGTTCGACTCAGGCCCGCTGGCGTCCGTAGGTGCGCTCCAGCCTCTCGAGATGACCTCGGATCTCGTCCAGCACCGATCGCTCGTCCAGCACGAACTCCGGCTCCAGATCCGCTACGACCTCCAGCGCGTTCTCCAGCGTGTTGCCGGCGACCTCCGCATCGCGCAGCGCATCGACGAGGACGGCGGCGTAGTCGACCTGGAACGGTTTGCCGTCCCACGGACACAGGCCGCCGTTCTCGAGAACCTGTTCGACGAAGAACTCGCGGCCGCAGCGACGGCACGTCCCCTTGATCTTCACGCTGTCTCCTTCGCTGCCCGCCGGTCGACGAGCTCCATGAGGCGGTCCGTGAGCTGAAACGGGTCGACGGGTGGGGTGAACCATGCGTCGGCGCCCGACCAACGCGCGAGCCACGCGTCCTGTGGCCGTGCGAGCAGGACGACGATCACGCCGTCGTACGGATCGGGACGATCGCGCACGGTCCTCGCCAGCGAGAACGCGCCAGCGCGCGAGGCCAGCTCCTCGGCGACGATCGCGTCGGGGCGCTCACGAAGCGCGATACGCACGCCCTCGTCCCCGTTCGTCGCCTCGAGGAAACGGATCGGCTCGGCGATTCGACGCTCGATCCCGCGCACGACCAATCGCATCAGCTCGCGCGACCTCGGGTCGGGCGAGACGAGCAGGACCTTCACGCGCGGATAGTACCAACGGTCGTTCGGCGCCCAGAGCGGTTTCGGTGCGCGGTCGCAGAGCGACGTCGTGGTTACGCCGGTGCGCCGACGGTCCAGGTGTCGCCGGAGTGCAGGAGCTTCTCGACGCTTCCCTTGCCCAGGCGTTCGGTGGCCGACGCGACCTGCGCGATCGTCGCCTCGCCGAACACCGGCCGCTCGACTTCGCGGAAGACGCCGATGCACGTCGGTTCGATCGGCCGGTGCGACAGGTGCGCCAGCGCGAAGGCCAGCGAAGGACGTCCGTGAACGTCGTGGACGACGATCCGTTCGGGATCGGTCTCCGTCACGCTGGCGATCTCCAGCCGTCCGTTGTCGCCCACACGGACGCACCGCGCCCCCTCGTCGAACACGATCGGCTGCCCATGTTCGAGCCGGATCTGGTTGTGGACCCCCTGCGGCTTCTCGCGCACCGCGTCGAAGGCACCGTCGTTGAAGACGTTGCAGTTCTGATAGATCTCGATGAACGCGGTTCCACGGTGCGCTGCCGCCTGTCGAAGGATCTGCGTCATATGCTGCCTGTCGTTGTCGACCGTCCGGGCGACGAAGCTCGCCTCCGCGCCGAGGGCGAGGGCGATCGGGTTGAACGGGTGGTCGACCGAGCCGAACGGCGTCGACTTGGTGACCTTGCCCTCCTCCGACGTCGGCGAGTACTGACCCTTCGTCAGCCCGTAGATCTGATTGTTGAACAGGAGAATCTTCATGTTCACGTTGCGGCGGAGCGCGTGGATCAGGTGGTTGCCGCCGATCGACAAGCCGTCGCCGTCACCGGTGACCACCCACACCGACAGGTCAGGCCGCGCGGTCGCGATCCCCGTCGCGAGCGCAGGAGCCCGCCCGTGGATCCCGTGCACGCCGTACGTGTCCATGTAGTACGTGAACCGTCCGGAGCACCCGATCCCCGAGACGAACACGGTGTCGTCGGGCTCGATGCCGAGCTCCGGCATGAACGACTGCACGATCGCCAGGATCGCGTAATCGCCGCAGCCGGGGCACCAGCGCACCTCCTGGTCGGAGGTGAAGTCCTTCTTGGTCAGGGTTGCGACGGCACCCCCTCCGTTGCCCCCGGCGCCGTTGCGGTGGATCTGTGGGTCGCTCATCGCTCTTCCATCATCCTCAAGATCTCCGTCTCCAACTCCTCCGCGAAGATCGGCTGTCCCTGTACCTTCGTGTAGGTCGTCGCGTCGACGAGGAACCGTCCCCGAACGAGCAGCGCCAGCTGTCCGAGGTTCTGCTCCGGGATCAACACCTTCCGGTACCGCGAGAGCACTTCACCGAGGTTCGGGGGGAACGGGCTCAGGTGCACGACGTGCGCCGTCGCCACCTTGCGCCCCTGGTCGCGTACGCGCCGGGCCGCGGCCCGGATCGTGCCGAACGTCGACCCCCATCCGACCACGAGCAGCTCGGCGTCGCCGTCGGGATCGTCCACCTCGACCGGCGGAACCTCGTCCGCGATCTTCGCGACCTTGTCGGCGCGAAGGTGCGTCATCCGCTCGTGGTTCTGCGGGTCGTAGCTGATGTCGCCGGTGCCGTCCTCTTTCTCCAGGCCGCCGATCCGATGGCGGAGACCCTTCGTCCCGGGGATCGCCCACGGCCTCGCCAGGTTCTCGTCGCGCAGGTACGGGAGGAACTCCTGTCCGGCGTTCGGACCTGTCGCGAAGTTCGGGTCGATCGTCGGCAGTTCGTCCGCATCCGGGATCAACCACGGCTCGGACGAGTTCGCGATGAACGTATCGGAGAGCAGGATCACCGGAGTGCGGTACTTGACCGCGATCCTGGCGGCCTCCATCGCGGCCTCGAAGCAGTGCGAGGGCGATTTGGCGGCGACGATCGGCAACGGTGACTCGCCGTGGCGTCCGAACATCGCCAGGAGCAGGTCGGCCTGCTCGGTCTTGGTCGGCATGCCCGTCGACGGGCCGGCGCGCTGGACGTCGACGACCACCATCGGCAGCTCGAGCGTGACCGCGAGACCGAGCGTCTCGGCCTTCAAGTCCATCCCGGGTCCACTGGTGCCGGTGACGCCGAGGTCGCCCGCGAACGCCGCGCCGAGCGCGACGTTCGCCGCGGCGATCTCGTCCTCCGCCTGCAAGGTGATCACGCCGAAGTTCTTCAGCCGCGACAGCTCGTGGAGCAGCTCGGAGGCGGGCGTGATCGGGTAGCTCGCGTAGAACAGGCGCAGACCGCTCCGCTGCGACGCGGCGACGAGGCCCCACGCGAGTGCCGTCGCGCCGGAGATGTTCCGGTACGTCCCCGGGGCGGCAGGCGCAGGCTTGACGACGTACGACGTCGCGAACAGCTCGGTCGTCTCGCCGAAGTTGTACCCGGCCTTGAACGCGGCCACGTTGGCGTCGTACAGCTGCTGCTTGTCGCCGAACTTCTTGTGCAGCCAGTTGAGCGTCACGTCGACCGGCCGGCCGTACATCCACGAGAGCAGGCCGAGAGCGAACATGTTCTTCGATCGCTCTGCCTCCTTGCGGGTGAGCCCGAGCTCCTCGACGGCGCGAACCGTGATGGAGGTCATCGGCACTCGGTACACCTGATACCCCTCGAGCGTCCCGTCCGCGAGCGGGTCGGCGGCGAACCCCGCCTTCTCCAGGTTCCGCGCGTTGAACGCGTCCTCGTTCACGATGATCGTTCCCCCGCGCTCGACCGTTCCGAGCTCCGCCTTCAGGGCGGCCGGGTTCATCGCGACCAAGACGTTCGGGTGGTCGCCCGGCGTCAGGATGTCCGTCGAGGCGAACTGGATCTGGAACGCGGAGACGCCGTGAACGGTTCCGGCCGGAGCGCGGATCTCCGCGGGGAAGTCTGGGAGTGTTGCGAGGTCGTTGCCGAGGACGGCCGTCGCATTGGTGAAGCGGTCTCCGGTCAACTGCATGCCGTCACCGGAATCGCCGGCGAATCGAACGACGACGCGCTTCTTCTCTTCGACCTGCTTCGTCATCACGGCGGGCGCGGGGCCCTTCGCTCCTTGCGTCGAATTCGAGGCCACGCGGCCGGTAACCCCTGCACATCAGCGTACCGCGTGCATGCGACCTGCACATGTCGCGCCACAGGTACCGAGAAGCGACTCTTGGTGCGGACCGCCGGCCCGCCCCCTCCTACACTGACTCGATTCGGCGGGAGGAGCTGTGGGCTTGAGGACGGCGAAGCTCGGATCGAACGGCCCGGAGCTCTCCGTCGTGGGGTTCGGCGCGTGGGAGGCCGGCATGGCCGCCGACTGGGGCACGCCGCCGCCCGAGGATCAGGTCGTCCGCGCGATCGCCACGGTCCTGGAGACCGGCATCAACTGGATCGACACGGCCGAGGTCTACGGCGACGGCACGTCGGAGACGCTCGTCGCGCGCGCGCTCCGTGGACGGCGCGACGAGGTGCTCATCGCGACGAAGGTCGCCCCTCGCCAGGACGGGACGGGCTTTCGAGCCGAACAGGTCCGCCGAGCCTGCGAGAAGAGTCTGAAGCGACTGTCGACCGATCGGATCGACCTGTACCAGCTCCACTGGCCGGACTCGACGGGCGTGCCGGTCGAAGAGACGTGGTCCGCGATGGCGTCGCTCGTCGAGGAAGGCCTCGTTGGAGCGATCGGCGTGTCGAACTTCGACCAGGGCTTGATCGAGCGATGCCTCGCCGTTCGACACGTGGACTCGTTGCAGCAGGAGTTCTCGATGCTCGCGCCCCAGGACCGCGAGCTGATCCGGTGGTGCGGCGATCAGGGCATCGGCGTCCTCGCGTACGGACCGCTCGCCTACGGCCTGCTGACCGGCGCCATCACCGTCGACACGGCGTTCGACCGGGGCGACTTCCGACGCGGCGAGACGTCGCTGTTCGGCGAGGGCCGGCGGGACCGAAGCCTCGCCGTCGTCGACGCCATGCGGCCGATCGCCGAGCGGCTGGGGATCTCGGTCTCGCAGCTCGCGCTGGCGTGGACGTTCCACCAGCCGGGCGTCACATCGGCTATCGCTGGGAGCCGGAACCCCGACCACGTGCGCTCGAACGCCGAGGCCGGCGACGTCGTCCTCGACCGGGCGACGCTCGACGAGCTCGATCGGATCCTGGAGCTCGGACCGGCGTTCGCCTGATCGCTGTGTAGGCTCGCGCCCATGGCCTACAAGCGGATCGTCCTGGCCACGGACGGCTCGGCGACGGCGCAGACGGCGGAGATCGTCGCGTGCTCGCTGGCGGCGGCGACGAAGGCCAAGGTGACGATCGCGCACGCGTTCGTCGATCCATCGAGAGCCGAGGCGGCGGTGGCGCGCGCGGTTCGCATCGCCGAAGAAACCGGACTCAAGAAAACCCAGACGGCGCTGTCACCCGATGACCCCGCCGAGGCCGTGGTGCGCGTCGCGGAGGAGCAGGACGCCGACCTCATCGTCACCGGGAGCCGCGGCCTGTTCCAGGGCGAGCAGCTGATCGGGAGCGTCGTACGAAAGATCGTCGTGAACGCGCCGTGCGACGTGCTGTTGACACGCGCCCGCGACGAAGCCGATCGCCCGCACGGGTCACCCCCGTACCGACGCATCCTCCTCGCCACCGACGGCTCGGCGACCGCCGATCGCGCGGCTCGGAAGGCCTACGCGCTCGCGAATCGCATCGACGCGTCCATGACGCTGCTGTTCGTCGGTCATCCGAAGACCGGTGAGCTCGTCCTCGGCGACACGGCCAAGTCCATCGGCGAGGGCGCACAGGTCGGCATGATCATCCTCGAGGGCGATCCCGCCGAACAGATCGTTGGCACGGCCGACAAGGAGGGCTTCGACCTCGTCATCGTGGGGAACAAGGGCCTCACAGGGGCGCGGGCGGCGCTCCTCGGGTCGGTTCCCCGGGACGTCGCGGAGAACGCGACATCGGACGTGCTCGTCGCCCGGACGATCGCGCAGAACCTCTCCGAGATCAGGCCCGGCGAGGGCGGGATCGTCGAGACGGGAGACCACAAGGTCGCCGTCTACCGGCATCCGGACGGAACGGTCACGGCACTATCGGCCACGTGCACGCACATGGGGTGCATCGTGAGGTGGAACGCTGCCGGACGGACGTGGGACTGCCCCTGCCACGGCTCTCGCTACGCGCCCACCGGGGCGGTCGTGAACGGCCCGGCCGAACGCCCGCTCCCGCCCTCCGATCTCTGACCCGGCCGCTCGTCTCCGATCACACCTGCCAGGTCGGCTTCCAGATCATCAGCCACGCGATGATGACGAGCGCGGCCGTCCCCCACGCGATCGTCAGCGTCGACGCGCTCGACCGCATGATCTGATCGAGCTCCTCGTCGCTCCGCCGCGGCACGCCGGAGGGTCGCAGCTGGATCGCGTCTTTCAGCTGCTGGTAGTACGGCCGCGCCACGACGTACATCACCGCCAGCGTGGCGACGAGCAGCCCGAGCGAGATCCAGATCCACCAGAACCGCCACCAGTCCCCGGCGAACCCGGCGATCACGCCGAACAGGATCAGCACGCCGAGCGAGACGTACATCCCCTGGATCGACGTGCCCGAGAACTGCAGGAGCTCAGCGATCCGGGTACGGTCCCGCTCCTTGCGGAGGCGGAACGCCACCACCGCCGACACGCCATGGAACATGACGAACGCCAGGACGCCGAGGACGTGGAGGAACTTCCACCAGCTGTACGAATCGAAGATGTTCATCAGCCGGTGATCGAGCGCTCCGCCTGGCGAAGGCGCTTCGCCACGACGGCCAGGATCTTCGCGGCGACCGTCGGCTCCTCGCTGATGACGCGGTCGAACGAGCGCTTGAAGATCCGGATCGCCGTGACGGGGGTGTCCGCGACCACCGAGGCGGTCCTCGGGCCACCGTCGAGCAGTGAGATCTCGCCGAAGAAGTCCCCCGGCCTCAGGTTGCCAATGGTCCGGTCGTTGAGGACGACGTTTGCCTCGCCCTGGAGCACCACGTAGAACGTCCCTCCGGGCCGGCCGGCCTGCACGATCGCCTCGCGGGGCCGGAACGAGACGACGTCGGCGTGCTCGGCGAGGCGGCGGAGGTCGCGGCGCGAGAGGCCGGCGAACAGTGGGACGCGCGTCAACATGTCCACGTCGTGGCGTCCAAGCAGCCGATCGGCGCGCGGCGTTCGCTCGCGGCGCTCGGCGATGCCGGCAGTGGCGACGGCGCGAGGGACGACCTCGGAGAAATCGTCGAACGGCGCCCTGGGCATCGCATGGTCTCCGTCTCGGCCGCGAACGCCGCAGCGTACCGCGCGGAGCGACGACGCTGGTCACGTACGTCGACGGCCGGTAGCGTTTCCACATGAAGCACGTTCGCGGCCGCCTCGACACACTCCTGGCGGAACGCATCCTCGTCCTCGATGGCGCCTACGGCACCGCGATCCAGGGACGAGGCCTCACCGACGCCGACTACCGCGGCGAGCGCTTCCGAGACCATCCCCGCGACGTCAATGGCGACCCCGACGTCCTGAACCTCACGCGACCCGACGTCGTGGAGGACATCCATCGCTCGTATCTGTCCGCCGGCGCCGACATCGTGACGACGAACACGTTCACGTCGACGTCGATCTCACAGGCCGACTACGGGCTCGAAGACGCGGTGTACGACATGAACGTCGCGGGAGCGCAGATCGCCCGGCGCGCGGTCGATGCGTTCGGAGCCGACAAGTTCGTCGCTGGCTCGGTCGGCCCGACCAACCAGACGCTCTCGCTCTCTCCGCACGTCAACGATCCCGCGTACCGAACGCTGACGTTCGACGACGCGTGCGCGAGCTACGCCGAGCAGATCCGCGGCCTCGTCGACGGCGGCGTCGACCTCATCCTGATCGAGACGATCTTCGACACGCTGAACGCGAAGGCCGCCATCGCGGCGGCGAAGGAAGTCACGCCGGAAACGCCGCTGATGATCTCGGTGACCATCACCGATCGGAGCGGCCGGACGCTCTCCGGTCAGACGGTCGACGCGTTCTGGATCTCCGTCGAGCATGCCGAGCCGTTCAGCGTCGGAGTCAACTGCGCGCTCGGCGCCGCCGAGATGCGGCCGTACCTCGAGGTGCTCGCGCGCTCCGCCGGCGTCTACACGACCTGTCACCCGAACGCCGGGCTGCCGAACGCGTTCGGCGGCTACGACGAGCGGCCGGAGACGACCTCCAAGTACCTGCGCGAGTTCGCCGAGAGCGGTCTCGGCAACGTGCTCGGGGGGTGTTGCGGTACGACGCCCGACCACATCCGCGCCATCGCGAACGTGGTCGACGGCTTGCCGCCTCGCCGCGTCCCGTCGCCCTCGAAGCTCACGTCGTTCAGCGGGCTCGAGCCGTTCGCGATCGCGCCGGACACCGGCTTCGTCGTGATCGGCGAGCGCCAGAACATCACGGGTTCGGCCAGGTTCCGCCGTCTGATCGAGTCCGGCGACTTCCAGGGCGCCGTCGAGGTCGCCGCGGATCAGGTGCAGAACGGCGCGAACATGCTCGACGTCAACATGGACGCCGACCTCCTCGACGGCGCCAAGACGATGACGACGTTCCTGAACCTGATCGCCACCGAGCCCGACATCGCACGCGTCCCCGTGGTGGTCGACTCCTCCAAGTGGGAGGTCATCGAGGCCGGTCTCAAGTGCCTGCAGGGCAAGGGAGTCGTCAACTCGATCAGCCTGAAGGAGGGCGACGAGGACTTCCTGGACAAGGCGCGAACGATCAAGCGGTACGGCGCGGCGGTCGTGGTCATGGCGTTCGATCAGCGCGGGCAGGCCGACACCGTCGAGCGGAAGGTGGAGATCCTCGAACGCGCGTACAGATTGCTGATCGACCAGGTCGGTTACGCGCCCGAAGACATCATCTTCGACCCGTGCATCCTGGCCATCGCTACCGGGATCGAGGAGCACGCCTCGTACGGCAAGGCGTTCATCGAGGCCACGACGATCCTGAAGGAGCGCTGCCCCGGCGTGAGGATCTCGGGCGGCGTGTCGAACCTCTCGTTCAGCTTCCGCGGGAACGATCGCGTCCGCGAGGCGATCCACTCGGCGTTCCTGTACCACGCGATCCGCGCGGGGTTGGACATGGCCATCGTGAACGCGGGACAGATCGCGCTGTACGAGGACATCCCGGCGGACCTCCTCGAACACGTCGAGGACATCATCTTCGATCGTCGGCCCGACGCGACCGAGCGGATGGTCGCGTTCGCCGAGACGGTGAAGGGCGAGGCGACCAAGCGCGAGGTCGACCTCGGGTGGCGGGACGCCTCGGTGGCGGAACGCCTGAAGCACGCGCTCGTCCACGGCATCGACGCGTTCATCGAACAGGACACCGAGGAGGCCCGGCAGGCGCACGAGCGCCCGCTCGACGTGATCGAGGGGCCGCTCATGGACGGGATGCAGGTCGTCGGCGACCTGTTCGGCGCCGGGAAGATGTTCCTGCCGCAGGTGGTCAAGAGCGCGCGAGCGATGAAGAGGGCCGTCGCATACCTGGAGCCGTTCATGGAGGAGGAGAAGCTTCGGCTGGGTCCTTCGGGCGACCGGTCCAACGGCAAGGTCATCCTGTGCACCGTCAAGGGCGACGTGCACGACATCGGCAAGAACATCGTCGGCGTCGTGCTCGGCTGCAACAACTACGAAGTCGTCGACCTCGGGGTGATGGTTCCCGCCGACGTGCTCCTCGACACCGCGGCCGAGGAGGGGGCGGACATCGTGGGATGCTCCGGTCTCATCACGCCGTCGCTCGGCGAGATGGAGAACGTCGCTCGCGAGATGGATCGACGCGGCCTCGACTTGCCGCTTCTGATCGGGGGCGCGACGACGTCACGCCAGCACACCGCGGTGCGGATCGCGCCCGAGTACGGACAGCCCGTCGTCCACGTCATCGACGCGTCGCGCGTGGTGGGGGTGGTCTCCGACCTGCTCGACTCCGAACGGCGCATGAAGCTCGACCGGCAGAACCGCGAGGAGCAGGAGCGCCTCCGCCGGCTGCACGCCGAACGGCTGGAGCAGCCGCTCCTTCCCTATCGCATCGCGCTGGAGCGCCGGACGCCGATCGCGTGGCGGCAGGAAGACCTGCCGGAGCCGCCGTTCACCGGGACCCGGGTCCTCGAACCCGACCTCGCCACCCTTCGCGAGTACGTCGACTGGACCTTCTTCTTCACGGCGTGGGAGCTCAAGGGGCGCTACCCCCAGATCCTCGACCACCCACAGCACGGCGCCGCGGCTCGCGAGCTCTTCGAGAACGCGAACGCGCTGCTCGACCGGATCATCGCCGACGGGTCGCTGCAGGCGCGCGCGATCTACGGGTACTGGCCGGCGTCGGCGGAGGCGGACGACGTCGTGCTTGCCGGCGGCGTGCGGTTCCCGATGCTGCGGCAGCAGGCCGACCACGGCGACGACCGGCCGAACCGCTCGCTCACCGACTTCGTCGCGCCTGCCGGCGGCGATCTCGCGGATCACGTCGGCGCGTTCGCGTGCACGGCGGGGCACGGCGCCGACGAGCTGACCGCGGGGTTCGAGGCCGACAACGACGACTACTCGGCGATCATCGTGAAGTCGCTCGCCGATCGGTTCGCGGAGGCGTGTGCCGAGTGGCTGCACGAGACGGTTCGCCGCGAGTGGTACGAGCGTGGCCCGAAGATGTCGAACGAGGAGTTGATCGCCGAGCGCTACCGCGGCATCCGGCCGGCGTTCGGATACCCGGCTTGCCCGGACCACTCGCCCAAGCGAACGCTCTTCGACCTGCTCGACGCGCGATCGATCGGCATGGATCTGACTGAAACGTGCTCGATGACCCCGGCGGCGAGCGTGTCGGGCCTGTACTTCGCCCACCCGGCGTCGCGGTACTTCAACGTCGGGCGGATCGGGCGGGACCAGGTCGAGGACTACGCGCGGCGCTGCGGCATGGACCGACGGGAAGCCGAATCGTGGCTGCGGCCGAACCTGGCGTACGAGCCTGACTGAACCGCCGCGGCCGGACGGTCGCGGTTAGTGGAACGAATGCCCGCAGGCGCAGGAGCCCTGCGCCATCGGGTTGTCGATCGTGAAGCCGGACGCCTCGAGCGTGTCCACGAAGTCGATCTTGGCCTCCGAGAGGTACGGGACGCTCATCCGGTCGATCACCACTCGTACGCCGAACTGCTCCTCGCTCACGTCCTTCTCGGTGAGCTGGTCGTCCAGGTACATCGCGTAGCGAAGCCCGGAGCACCCGCCCGGCTGCACGGCAACGCGCAGCGCGATGTCGCTCCGCCCCTCCTCCACGAGGAGGTCCTTCACCTTGCCGGCAGCGTTCTCGGTCAGCTGGATCATCGTCGGGCAAGCCTCCGTAGGCGTGTCGTTCCGCTCATTTTACCTGCTGCAACGCTATGCAGATCGGTTTATCCGCCGCCTTCCTTGAAGTCGGCGATCTCGGCGCCGGTCACCCGCTCGAGCTCGCTGGGATCCGTCCGGAACACGGCGTCGGGCGTTCCCGCGGCCGCCCACACCTCGTCGTGGGCGAGCAGGTCTCGGTCGAGGAACGTTCGGACCGGGTCCGGGTGGCCGAACGGCGGCGTGCCGCCGACGGCGAACCCGGTCGCCGCGCGAGCCTCCTCGGGGTTCGCGCGGCGCACCGATCGTGCGCCGGCGATCGAAGCCAGCCGGTCGGTATCCACGCGGTTCGCCCCGCTCGTCAGCGCCAACACGGGGCTTCCGTCGTCTGCCATGAACACCAGTGACTTCACGATCTGCGCGACATCGCAGCCGATGGCCCTGGCCGCGTCTTCGGCCGTCTTGGTTCCCTCGGGGAAGCGCCGAACCTCGACGTCGTGGTTCAACACGGCCGCGGCGTCCAGGAACCGGTCGATCGCCTTGCTCATGAATGGTCACGATACGGGCCGCGGGTACAATCCGCGCCGATCCAGGACCCCTCTCCGCAAGAGGACGTATGTCGATGCTCGACCGCACGACGTTGATCGGCATCGCCCATGCCGAGCGCGAACGCCTCGGCCGCACGATCCAGTTCACGCCGCCGGCCGCGTGGGACGCCGACAGCGTCTGCGCGGGGTGGCGGAACCGCGACATCGTCGCGCATCTCGCGGCGCAGGACACCGCTGCCGCGCAGCTCGTCGGCGGCGAGCCCGCCGAGGAGTTCGACATGTTCCGGGAGGCGAACGGCGGCGAGCTGTGGGTGAACGGCTTCAACGAGTGGGCGATCAAGGTGCGAGACGAGCGACCGACGCGTCAGCTGATCGCCGACTGGGGTCGAGCGGCCGAGACGTTCCTCGAGCTCTGCACACGTCTGGACGACGACGAGTGGCGAACCAAGCGCGTCGACTGGGTCGCGGGCTCGATCGGCGTCCGGTACCTCGTGCAGTCGCGGACGATCGAGTGGTGGATCCACGGCGAGGACCTCCGCGAGGGCGCGGGGCTCGAACCCAACTACCAGCACTGGCCGGTGTACCTCACGAACGATCTGGCCATCCGGATGCTGCCGTTCTCACTCGGACAGGCCGGGCTGTCGTTCCCCGGACGGAGCGTGCAGGTGGAGCTCGAAGGTATCGGCGGGGGCACGTGGCACTGGGGCCTCGCTCCGCGCGAGACGCCGGCCGCGGACAAGAAAGCAGATGCGTACATCGCCGGGCGCGCCACCGCGTTCGCGCTCGTCGCGGCACGCCGTCACCCCGCTGAGACGTTCCTTGACGAAGGCGAGCTCGTCGTCGGGGGCGACGAGGAGCTCGCGCTGACGCTGCTGCAGCACCTTCGGGCCTTCGTCGAGTAGCCCGCCGAGCCGAGAGGTCGCAAACCGAACCTGTTTGCGCACCTCCGCCTCAGGACCGCTGAGGCCACGGATCCGTCTCACCCGTACACCACTCCGAGGCCGCGTCGAGAGATCGGATGGGACTGGGTGGGTTAGCGTGCTGAACGTGCGAACACGCGGAACGGGGTCGGACGCCGCGCTGATGCGCGCGTTCGCCGCGCGTGATCCCGCGGCCGCGGAGGAGGTGTTCGACCGGTTCGCCTCACGCGTGTACGGGCTGGGCATCGTGATGCTCGGGAGCGACGCCGCCGCGCAGGATCTGGTCCAGGACACGTTCGTCAAGCTGTGGCGCGGCGCAGCGCGCTACGACCCAGCGCGCGGGAGGCTCGAGACGTGGGTGCTGCTCGTCGCTCGAAGTCTCGCCATCGACGCGCTTCGTCGCCGCGTCCTCGAGGTGCGCGTGGCGCAGCGGACAGCGCCGCCGCGTGAGGCGTCGGACGAGCCCGGGCCGGATCAGCGCGCCGAGACGCTCGACATGTCCGAGCGGGCCCGGCGTGCGATGGCGGCGCTCACGGACGGACAACGCGCGGCGCTCGAGCTCGCGTACTTCGGCGGGAAGACGAGCGCCGAGGTCGCCGAGCTCGAGGGCATCCCGCTCGGTACGGCCAAGACGCGCATCCGCACGGCCCTGTTGAAGCTCCGCGACGCGCTCCAGGAGCACCCGTGACGTGTGACGAGGTACGCGAGCAGCTGGCAGACCACCTCCTGGGAACGCTCCAACCCGACGTGGACGCGTCCGTGCGCCGCCACGTCCGTGGCTGCGCCGCCTGCCGCGCCGACATGGCCACCCTCGCTGACGGCGTCAGCACGCTCGCCGCGGCCGCCCACGACGTGAAGCCACCGGCCGAGCTGCGAAGGCGCGTCCTCGCGGTTCTGGACGAAGAGTGGTCCGAGCCGGAGCGAGTGTCGCCGCGCAAGCGCGTGGCTCCGCGCGCTTGGCGTGTCGCCGCGGCCCTCGCACTCGGACTTGTGCTGGCGTGGGGGGCCATCGCAACGATCACGGCCTTCGGTCTCCGAGAGGACGCCGGTCGCTACCGCGCGTTCCTCGACGCGCTCGGTGGAGAGGACGTCCGAGCTGCGGAGTTCCAAGCGGTCGCTCCGAAGGAGATCGACGGCGACGTGGTCGTCTACGAGTCGGAACATGGGATGTCGTGGGTCCTCGTTCTCGTGCGCGCTCCCGGTCGCCAGGAGGACGCGTTCGTCACCATGACCGCGGGCGACCGGCGCATCGATCTACGTCCGATGGAGTTCGGGCCGAGCGGCGACGGCTCCACGTGGTTGGTTACGTCGAGCGACCTGAGTGCGTTCGACACCGTCAACCTGTGGGATGACGGCGGCCTGATGGCGTCAGCCGAGATCGATCGAAGCTGACGTGACTACCTGGTCACGACGAGGCGCTTGATGGCGCGCGGAACGGCTCCGAATCGGTACTTGTACGAGTAGTCCCCCTTCAGCAGGTCGAACACCGAGCAGCCGCCTTCGATGGCGATGCGGACGTCCTCCGCCACGAGCACCATGCCCGGGGCGGCGGACTCGTACGCGCGATCGAACGCCGAGTTGTACAGGTAGTACGTGCCCTCGTAGCGGAAGCCGATCGTGCCGGCGAGCTTCCGATGGCCCTCCGCCTCGATGAACGTCAGGTTGTAGATCCCCCGGCGAACGAACGCCTCGCCCAGCCGGCGGAAGAAGATCTCCATCCCCGGCTGCATGAACACGCCCTTGGGGCCCTCGCTCGTTCGGTGCAGTTCGACGAACGTGTCGAGGTCGCGGTCGAGTGTCTCGGCCGTCGCGAGACAGATGTGCCATGGGCCGATCGCGGATTCAAGCCGACGCGCCTTGCGCTTGATCTCGTGGCGGAGCTTCGACGGCAGCTGCGCGAGGTACTCGTCGAACGAGCCGGGAAGCGTGAGGAACGGCGCCACGCCGTTCTTGTCGTCGGTCACCTCTGTCGAGAACCCCTGCGCCGCCGCCGCTTCGTGCAGCAGCTCGAGCCACGGGCGATCCTCGGGCAGCCCGCGTAGGTCGGCATCGGTCCATCCGTCAAGCCGATCGAGCGCGGCGAACAGCTCCTTGGCCACCGTCGTCTGCGCCTCGGGCAGTGCGACGGGACCCAAGTAGTCGGTCACCTCGGTGCCTCCGAGGAACCTCAGCGTCGTTCCGATCCGCTCGAACGCGACCGCGCCGACCGGCGCCCCGTCGTCCTCGGCGAACGCCAACAGCAGCGCGTCGGTGTCCCGGCCGAACTCCTCCCAGTACAGCTTCAGGTACTGCGGGGTATGGAAGAACGTTCCCGCCGGATCGACGGTAGCGATGCCCGACCAGTCGCGTCGAACGAAGTCACGAGGATCCTCGGAGAAGACGATGTCCACGATGTACGGCCTTCGACGCCCGGGCTCGTCGCGACCCTACCAGGACCCTCCGCCGCCACCGCCTCCACCGCCCCCCGAGAAGCCCCCGCCGCCGGAGAAGCCGCTCCCGCCGGAGCCGGACGGCGTCGCGCTGATCACGCCACTCGTCGACACGGCGAACGAGTCGATGCTGTCGGCGAACGCAACGTACGCGAACGGTCGCGTGCTGACGTACCAGCTCATGTCACCGGCTTGCTCGGCGCCGAGCGACTCGAACGTCTTCGCCCACTTGTCGGTGACGCCGAAGACGACCGCGTACGGCAGGTACTTCGTGAACACGTTCTCCTGTTCGGCCCACTTGGCCAGGTGTTCGTCGGCCGTTTCCACGACGCGGCGGAACCCGGTGATCCGCCGCGTGAGCGCCGTGCCCGTCGCCGTCCGCGCCGGCATGCGCTTCGCGCCGACGAGAAGGAGCAGTCCTCCGATGACGATCGGGATCCCCAGGAGCGCGAGCTTGGTCTTCCACGCGAGCAGCACCGTGATACCGATCCCGGCGAGGAGCGCGACGATGCCGATGCCGACCCACGTCTGCCGCACCTTGTCGGGACGGCGGAGGAACCACTTGCGCCGGACGACCTCGTCGTAGAGCGCGTCCTTGACGCGATGCAATCGCGTGGCGAACTTCTTGCGCAGATCCGACAGCTCGACCTCGTCGCCGTCTTCGAACAGCCCGTCGAGCAACGAACGTTCGTACGGCAACAGCCCATCGGTCTCGGCGGGCAGTCGCGTGAGCCGCCAGTCGGGCTTGCCGAGGAACCACTTCTTCTCGAGCTCCTCGATCACGAGGAACTTCCGGACGGCGAGGTCGACGATGGTGGCCGAAACGTCGAGCGTGTTCGCCTCCTCGTCGATCAGCGTGCCGACCTGACCGGGACGAAGGCCGTCGGGCGGGGCGAACTCAACGGGTGCGTTCCCGTCCTCGAACAGGGGAACCGCCTGGGTCGGTCCCCCCGGCGGGCCGCCCATGACCTGGTCGACCTGGGATCCCGAGAAGCGCACGTCGCGCCCGCGGCGCCACGCGAACCGCGAGAACCCGGCCACGATAGCGACGAGCAGCGCGAGCGCGGCGACCAGCGTCAGCGGCGTCACGGAGAACGCGCGCTGCAGGCTCCACCGCTCCTCGAGGATGGGGAGGGCGTTCGTCACGGTGCCCGGCGGGAGGGCGGCCACGATGGACATCCCCGTGAAGGCGTCCAGTCCCTCCTGGACGAACGTCGCAACGCCGTCCTTGGTCCGCGCCCGGTCGCACTCGAGCGTCGAGCCGAACGGGCCCTGGAAGCACGCGACGCGCCCGATCGGACCAGAACCCGCGACGCGGACGCGCATCTCGCCGATCGGTTGCTCCCAATCGTCGCCGATCGCGTTCCAGTACAGCTCCTGATGCGTGGGGAAGTCGTTGAGCGCTCCGTCCACGACGTACGAGATCGAGTAGGTGTGGCGTCCGGTGATCGTGACGTCGGGATCGCCGATCCGGATGACGAGGTGGCCGGCCTCCTCGCTCGTCTGGACGTCGCTCGGCGTGCCCTGCGATGTCCGGACCGAGACGAGCTCGATGGGGTACACGCGGTCGAACTCGTCGTCGTACGGAACGCGGTTGGGGATGGTTCGGAAGATCCCGTGACGCGGGACGTCGCCGAAGTCCTGCACGATCGTTTCGGCGACGGCGATCGAGCCGTCGGACTCGATGTCGATGCGGACGTCGAATCGCGGCGTCGACTCTGTCGCGAAGCCCTGCGCGCCCGCGCTCGGTGGAACCCAGAGCGCGACAGCGGCGAACGGGAGCGTCGCCGCGAGGAGCAACCGCACGCGCTTCACGAGTGCGAAGCCTAGAGCGGTCCGGCGCCGATGGCGCGGAAGCGGCTCCACAGATAGCCTGCGCGTTCGTGGAGGAGCAGCCGCGTCTGTACCGCGATCTCGCGGAGTGGTGGCCGTTGCTGTCGGCGCCCGGGGAGTACGCCGACGAGGCGAACGAGTACCGCGAGATCATCACCCAGACGGCGACGATCCCGGTTCGTGAGGTGCTCGAGCTGGGGTCGGGCGGCGGGAACAACGCGTCGCACATGAAGAAGGCGTTCTCGCTCACGCTCGTCGATCGCTCCCCCGGCATGCTCGAGGTCAGTCGCCGGCTGAACCCCGAGTGCGAGCACGTCGAGGGCGACATGCGGACGGTTCGGTTGGGACGCACGTTCGACAGCGTGTTCGTGCACGACGCGATCGCGTACATGACGACCGTTGATGACCTTTTCGCGGTGTTCCGAACGGCATTCGAGCACTGCCGCCCGGGCGGCGTAGCGCTGTTCGTCCCGGACTCGGTGACCGAGACGTTCTACGAGACCACCGACCACGGCGGTCACGACGGTCCCGATCGCGCGCTCCGCTACTTGGAGTGGACCTACGACCCCGATCCCGGCGACACGACGGTTCGGATGGACCTCACGTACGTCTTCCACGAGCCCGACGGCTCGGTGCACTCGGAGCTCGACAGCCACGTGTGCGGCCTGTTCCCGACGCAGACATGGCTCGCCGGCATGCGCGACGCCGGGTTCGGCGACGTGCGGAAGGTCGACCTCACGGCGGACGAGAGCCGCGTCGGGCAGACCGGGTTCGTCGGGGTTCGGGCTACTGCCGTGCCGAGGTCGCGGCGTCGGTCCTAGTGGGCTGCCGCTGCGCTACTTGAGCCCTGGGAGAGCGCCTCCTGCAGGACGTCCCAAGCGAGGACGGCGCACTTCACCCTGATCGGGTACTTGACGACGCCCTTCAGCGCCACCAGCTCGCCGAAAGCGTCCTCGTCGGGTTCGACGTCGCCGGAAAGCATCCCCCGAACGTTCGCCGTGAGCTCCTCGACCTCGCCGACCGTCTTGCCCGCGACGGTCTCCGTCATCATCGACGCGGAGCTCTGACTGATCGAGCAGCCCTGGCCGACGAACGACACCTCCCGGAGCTTGCCGTCCTCGGCGTCCGCGAACACGGTGATCTCGTCGCCGCACAGCGGGTTGTTCTTCGAGTGGGTGAGCGCCGCGCCGGGCATCTCGCGCTTGTTCCGCGGGTTCTTGTAGTGATCGAGGATGACTTCCTTGTAGATGTCGTCGAGCGCCACCGGTGTCCTTCCTAGGCTCCAAAGACGTCGTCGGCCTTGCCGAGCGCGTTCACGAGCGCGTCGACCTCACGCCGGGTGTTGTAGACGTAGAAGCTTGCGCGGGTCGTCGCCGCCACGTTGAACCGCCGCATGACCAGCTGGTTGCAGTGATGCCCCGCTCGAACCGCGATCCCCTCTTCGTTCAGGACCGTCGCCACGTCGTGCGGGTGGACGTCGCCATAGACGAAGCTCACCGCGCCGCCGCGCTTCGAGACATCGACCGGGCCGACGATCCTGGCGCCTGCGTCCTGAAGTCGTTCGATCGCGTACGCGGCGATCTCCTCCTCGTGCGCGCGGACGTTCTGCATGCCCAGCGCCTGCAGGTAGTCCACCGCCGCGGCGAGTCCGACCTCCTGCGCGATGTTCATCGTTCCACCCTCGAACTTGCCCGGCACGTCGTTCCACGTCGAGTACTCGCGGTAGACCTCGTGGATCATGTGCCCGCCGCCGATGAAGGGGTCCATCTCCTCGAGCAGCTCGCGCTTGGCGTAGAACCCGCCCGACGCCGTCGGCCCGAGCATCTTGTGTCCCGAGATCGTCAGGAAGTCGCAGTCGAGCACGCGAACGTCCACCGGTACGTGCGGGACGAGCTGTGCGCCGTCCACGACGAGCACCGCGCCGACCGCATGCGCCGCGTCGGCGAGCAGACGCACCGGCGTGAGCGTTCCGAGCGAGTTGGACATGCCGGTGACGGCGAACACCTTGGTTCGATCGGTCAGCGACGACTCCAGCGTTGACAGATCGATCAGCCCGTCGTCGGTGATCGGCAGATATCGGAGCGTCGCGCCGGTCGCCCGGGCGGCAAGCTGCCACGGCACGATGTTGGAGTGGTGCTCCATGTCCGTGAGGAGGATCTCGTCGCCCTCCTTGAGGAACTTCCTGCCCCACCCGTGTGCGATCGCGTTGATCGACTCGGTCGTGCCGCGGTTGAAGATCACCGTCGCGGGGTCCGTCGCGCCGATGAACGACGCGAGCTTGACCCGCGCCTCCTCGTAGAGCTCGGTCGCTTCCTCCGAGAGCATGTAGATACCGCGGTGCACGTTGGCGTTGTGGCGCTCGTAGAACTCGCGCTCGGCGTCGATCACCGCGCGAGGCTTCTGCGACGTCGCGGCGGAGTCGAGGTACACGAGCGGCTTGTCGCCGACGGTTCGCGACAGGATCGGAAAGTCCGCGCGGATGCGCTCGACGTCCAGTCCCGCCTTTCGCTGTTCGGTTACCGCCACGTCGTCAGTGCTCCTCAGTCGGCGGACGCCGGCACGGTCTCGAGCCCGAGCTCCTTGCGGACGCCCTCGTAGCCCTTCTCCTCGAGCTCCTGCGCGAGCTCCTTGCCGCCGGACTTCACGATACGCCCGTCGAGCATGACGTGGACGAAGTCCGGCGTGATGTAGTTGAGGATCCGCTGGTAGTGCGTGATCAGCAGCACGCCGAGGTTCGGTCCGATGAGCTGCGCGACGCCGTTGGCGACGGCCTTCAGCGAGTCGATGTCGAGCCCCGAGTCCGTCTCGTCGAGCACCGCGATCTCGGGCTCCAGCACCGCGAGCTGCAGGACCTCGTTCTTCTTCTTCTCCCCGCCCGAGAAACCCTGGTTCACGTAGCGCTGGACCATCGCGTCCTCGACGCCGAGGAGGTCCATCTTCTCCTTCATGTGCTTGCGGAACGCGAGCGCACTGATCTCATCGCCCTTGACGTTCTTGTACGCGGTCCGAAGGAAGTTCACGACCGAGACGCCTGGGATCTCGACCGGGTACTGCATGGCGAGGAACAGCCCCCGCTCGGCGCGCTTGTCGGCGGTGAGGCGGGTGATGTCTTCGCCC
>OBLS010000162.1_pt1 | contig 20338 bp, 21 predicted proteins | sample 1519901 | NCBI WGS metagenome assembly OBLS01 (sample SAMEA3113585, study PRJEB22503) | soil metagenome | reverse complement strand
AAGAGCCGTGCTGAACCTCTTGAACGCGGTCCGCAAAATCCTGCATCGGATTGCCATCGAATGCTGCCTATGAAACATATTCGAAGTTCTTGTATTTTTCATAGCTGCGTATCTCTTCCACAAAGGAACTGCCGACCTGTTATTGTACTTGTTACTGTACTAGTTCCACGTCCTGCAGCAAAAAACCCATAACTGATAAGAGTGAGTATCGCAATAGTCTTTCTACCAAAATGAGTTATTAGACGCTCTGATAGTATACTCCTCGTGCAAGAAAGCGGTCGAAGTGTGAGATTTTCACATATCGGCATTTCGTTGGCAGAGTCTGAGACTATTTACAGTATACTTAATGGAACATTCCATGTACTTGAAGATGATCAAGAATATCTGTTCAGTGACCAAAGCATGGCCGGGACTGTAAAGGTTAGTTTTCCATTCCCTTTTTCTGATGCATTTTTTGAACTGTTTGCTGATGGATGGTTTGAATTGAAACACGTACTTAAGGACATGAAAAGGAGAAGAGGAAATAAAGATCTTGAAGTTCAATTTTACTTTGATGGCTTAATTCAAGACGAAGGAATTGTTCACTTTGGTCTTCTTTTCCAACTCAGTAATCTGAATCAAAAGGAGTTCGAAATGGGACTCGAAAAGATTGAATATCATGTAGATACTATCACCACGGAATTATCCAAAATGCCGGAGAGGGGGTCGCGATCTATTTACTCATACAACCCGCTCAGACGAAAATGGATTCGGTAGGAGGATCGTGACGAGACAGGAGCAAATGGGATTTCTGAACATAAGCCAAAGAAGACAAATGACTACTATCATCGGCTATGGAAGCGGTGGATCGGACAAGTGATGTTGGAGTGCTCTTGGTTACAACCCTTAAGCTCTTCACAGTAGGTAGCAGCCTTCTGTATTGCGACAATAAGTTCAGATTCGAGGGAATGTGCCTTGCGCCGATATAGCTGGGAAATAAAACAAAAGTGAGAAAAAATCCTTCATGACAAGAGAATTTCTGCTTAGAACACCAAGCGACCACCACAATTTAATAGGACAACTAGCAGAAAACTGAATGTACCAAATTGGATGATACGTGTGACGTACTTATCACCAATGCCTCTGTCGTAATTCCCAACGGAGGAATAACCTCTGATACGAATATTTTGATTGAGAAAGGAAAGATAAAAAAACTTACCAAATCTGTGGGCAACACAAGTGCCGGAAAGAAAATCAATGCGAACGGAAAATATGTTCTGCCAGGTCTAATCGATCCGCATGTGCACTACGGAGTTTATACACCCATAGACAAGGCTGCGTCCACAGAGTCGAGGTCGGCATCCATAGGCGGCGTAACCACGGTTATTCGAATGATGAGACTTAACCGTAGTTATAGAAATATTGAAAAGCAGCTAAAAGCTAGTAATGGAACCCACTATGTTGATTACGCTGTACATGCATCCATATTCAATTATAATCAATTGGATGACGTCGATTATCTCAAGAAGAAAGGGGTTAACTCCCTCAAGTTGTACTTGAATCTGGGCCATGACCAGAACGTGATATCAATGGATCAAGATCCTGGAAGCAATAGCATCAACAATGAGAAAGTTAATGTTACCCGGGACTTGATGATTGCTACGCTGAAGAAGGCATCCCAGTCATCCTCAACCGTACTTGTCCATGCCGAAGATTCTTCCATATGCTCACAAAGAATTGCAAATGCCAAAGAGCACGAAAAGAAGGACGGAATCTCCGAAATAAAACCATTAAAGACGTGGTCAGATTGCCGACCCCCTGCATCTGAAGCAGAGACCATTTCTATATCATGTCGTTATGCGAGGGAGTATGGCTGCCGTGTTTACTTCGTTCACCTGGGTTCTAGGCTTGCATTAGAAAACGCTGCTAGAGAAAAAGCGAGATCATTAGGTCGAATATTTGTAGAAACATGCCCTCACTACCTGACCCATTCAATAGATTACAATAGTATATTAGGGAAGGTGGTACCGCCATTAAGGACGAAATGGGATATCGAGTCCACATGGTGGGCATTGGCAAACGGGGTAATTGACACCGTAGGAAGTGATCACGTTGCAAATACTTTGTCACTAAAGAGAGGGAATGGCGATCTGTGGTCCTCTTTAGCCGGATTTCCAGGAGTAGCAACCCTTCTGCCAGTCCTTCTAAGTAAGGGAGTAAATGAAGGTAAAATAGATCTGGTCAAAGTCTCAGAGCTCACCAGCTATAACAGCGCGAGGATCTTCGGCATGTTTCCAAGGAAGGGGACAATCGAAAGAGGTTCAGATGCCGATCTCGTTATTGTTGACCTGTCGTTGAGGAAAAAAGTGTCCCCCGAAATACTGCATTCCTACTCGGACTATACAATTTACGATGGCTGGGTGCTTCAGGGATGGCCAATAATGACTATGGTAAGAGGTGAAGTTATTATGGAAAACGGGGAGATAAACGAATCCGCTCTTGGACACGGTCAATATGTGGCGATGTATAAATAAACAGGAAGATAGTGCTAACGCATTTCTCCAAACTTAATTACTTCATATGAGCCGTCGGGGTATATCTTGTAGTAGCAAACATTTTTTGGCCTAGGGAAAAGTCCCACTTCGATGACACCTGGAATACTCTTAATATCGGTTTCCATTGTCTTTACAGATCTGATGGATTCGAATTCAACATCGAAAATGACGTTTCCATTTTCGGTAAAGAATGGGAATCCCTTTTCTAGAAATCTTAACCTGCATTCAATTACTCTTATTCCGAAGTTTTTTATTTCTCTATTAAATAATGCTCGTGCAAACGGATGAACTTCAACGGGTACCGCATGATCCAACTTGTTGACGTACTTTCCTATGTCGGCCAATATTACTAACTTTCGGGCAGCTTTAAACAAAATCTTCTCTCGGAATAATGCACCTCCTCCGCCTTTTATCATATGATATTCAGAATCTACCTGGTCAGCCCCGTCTACCAGAACCTGAACATCCATAACTTTGTTTTCATCTGTAATTCTCAAGTTGTATCGCTCCGCCTGCAACTTAATTTGTAGGGAGGATGCTACAAATCTGAGAGAATCTTTAGTAGAAGAATTCCCAACCTGTGACACGAAATCTGCTACTGTTTTCCCGCTCCCCAATCCAATTATCTGTCCCTCAGTATCTAGAAAATGTTCCCTAATATGCTGAGAATAGTCCTTTGGCCTTTCTTTTGCAGAAGAGTTGCGGGAGCATTCTGACTCGTACATTAGACAATTGTTTTTCTAAGTTTGTTTGTTATTTAAAGGCATAGATATTACTTTTTTGTGTTACAAATGAGACCACTAGTGGTGTCCTTCTAGGTTGGCTAGAGCATCTTTTTTCTCCATATTGGTTGGTTGCCCGTTTGGAGATCCCTTCTCTTCACTTTCTAAACGTTTTAAAGCCGCAATTATTTCTTCTTGGGTTTCTTGTATCTTCTTTTCTTGTTCAGATACTGCTTCAGAATGACGGGTAAAGAAGAGGGAGGGTTTGCGAGTCTGACCCTTATTCTTCGCATTCCTTTCGGAGATAGTATCTTTCGAAGAAACAGAACTCAATTCCGGGCTTTCTTCTTTCTTCTTGGAAAGCTGCAAAAGCTTCTCATCGAGTTGCTTTATTTTGTCGTGTAAAACATAATCCAGATCCTTTCGCAGGTCTTGGATGTCAGTGTAGTCTAAAGTAGACCGCATTTCTGCTATTTTCTTTTCATAGGTCTGCAATTTTTCGTTATATTGCACATTCAGTCTATCGTACTCACGAGGGTCAATTTTTCCTTGGTTCATTGCCTCAAACGCCCTGGTTAGAGCTTCAGCCGTTAGGCCTTTTTCAAATTCCAATGATTGGATAGACAGTCTCAGTTCGGAACTGGAGGTAAAAGGCCTATTTCTAATTTTGGTAACAGAAGATTCTCCCCTTTGCCCTAACTTCCGATTCATAAGTAATCCTGAGATAGTTCCTAATAAAAGAAACAATATGGTCGTTCCAACTGCAATGAATGATGGCGAATTCTCCAGAACCATTACCATAAGTCTCCTTTATCTTTTTGAATATAATCCTTGGTAAGATAAAATTCTTTTCCCGGATCAAGGTGCAACGTTCATCGAGTAAAGCTGTCATAACAAAAAAGGTTACAGTATGATTGTGTTTTTGGGTTCATCCTCTGTTGCCTAATGCATCCTTAGCTCAGTTAGTATCACTAGCAGGGCATTTTTTAAACTTCCACTCTTAGCTCATCGACCAAGTTTTGCATTCTTAGCTTCTTTTCCTTTCCAGTTCTTAGTGATTTCATGATTACTTCTCCATGCTCTATTTCCTTCGGTGCAATTATAACCACCACCGATGCCGCTTTTGACGAGGCATCATCTAACTGCCTCGCTAGAGATCGATGCTGGAGATCAAAATCGGTAACGAATCCACTGGCTCTGAGATTTGAGACAAGACTCATTGCCTTTGCCCTAGTTTTTTCCGAGGTACAAGCCACGTAAACAGTTTGGCTGCGGCCATTTTGCGTTAGGTTTCGCTGCCGAAGGCTCAAGAGGATCCTCTCCACACCTGCCGCGGCGCCTACTGCACCCATATCCTTCCTCTCGAATAAATCAGTCAGCTTGTCATAACGTCCTCCGCCAGCTAACGCACCAACTTTAATCTGCGAGTCGAAGGCCTCAAATACGATTCCAGAGTAATAATCCAGGCCCCTGACTATGCCGAAGTTAACCATCGCTTTTGTAACCTGCCGAGACTTTAAGACCTCCATTAACTCCGCCATTTTTTTCCAGTTCTCCAGATCCGCCAACTCTCCATCATTTCTAATATCAAGAAAGTCGCCTCTTATGCTCGAGAACGAGATTATTTTTTCTAAAACTGATACATGAATCCTGCCTCCGTATTCTTTGAGTATTGCCTGAGATCCTTTTTTTTGGACCTTATCCATTATTCTAAAAACTTCAGAAACAGAGTCATCGCCCGTAATTACGAGTTTCTTTGCTACGAACTCTTCAACGAGAAGGCGGTGGTTTAACTCGATGGTAACATCCAAGCCCAGCTTTGTAAGGAATACATACATGAATTCGATTACTTCTAATTCTGATGCAAGACTTCGGGACCCATAGATTTCTACATCGCACTGATGGAAATATCTGTATCTTCCAGATTGGGGTTCGTCATACCTCCATACTCCTCCAAATGATCCTATCTTGACTGGTAGCTTAAGGTCTCTTCGCCGAGTTACAAATCTAGTAAGCCCTATAGTGAGATCAAACCTTAGGCCGATATTTCTCCCTCCTTTGTCAGTCATTGTGTAAATTTCATCCGAAATATCTGGTCCCGCCTTCGCCTCAAGAGTTTCCAATGTTTCAAGAGTGGAGGGCTCCATCATTGTGAAGTTAAATATTCGAGCCGACTCGATGAACTTTTCTCGTACGTGATTAATTCCATCTAGATCTACTGAGTCTAAATCTCTCATTCCACGAGGAAGTCCTAAATTCACAACATGAACCATCAGGTGTTACAATTTAGATTTTGCTCTTCAGTATAATAAACCGGGCTGCCTAAAAGAGACATGTCTAGGCCTGATTTTCGGTATATTGATCATGTGAGCGATTCAATCGTAGAAGCTTACGGACATACCTTATGTGAAGCGTTTGAACAGTCAGCACGGGCGCTCACCAATATCATGTGCGATGTGTCAAGAGTAACTCCCCGAACGAGCATAAATATTAAGACATCGGGCTTTGATCAAAAAAGCCTTCTCTATAACTGGTTAGAGAATGTATTGTTGGCACTTCTCGTTGATAATCTTGTGTTGGCAGAATTTAATATTACGCTACGGAAGTACAGGGGTGAGTTTCGTCTACATGGAATATGCAAAGGAGAACTCTTTTCTCGGCATAAGCACGACTATAAGGTCGAGGTGAAGGCAATCACCTACCATGAAATGAAAATCTTGTATAGAAGGGGGAAGTGGACTATAAGATTTCTGGTGGACCTTTGAGTCTGATCTTTGTCACATTCGATACAGATGGTATCAAGTTACATATTACCGTCCCGAGTTAAGCGGGAACAGCATATCTATAAAATCTTATATATTAATTCCCCAATAAAAGGATGGTACCATGAGTGACAACGAAAAGATGGCTAGCGGTGCTAATCAATTACTCGAGCTTTCAGAGAGAAACTTTGATGATACCGTTTCAGGAGATAGACCAGTCTTAGTTGATTTCTGGGCCACATGGTGTGGTCCCTGCCAGTTTATGCTTCCTATTTTCGACAAGCTCGCAAAGAAGTACGGTCAAAAGGTCACGTTTGGAAGACTTAACGTGGACGATAACCAGGGTATAGCAATGAGATTCGACGTGTACGCAATCCCAACATTTATTGTCTTTGTAAATGGAAAGGCGATCGATAGAGCCGTAGGGGCGGTGGGAGAAAAAGGTCTGGAAGGCCTTTTACAAAAGTATCAATAATCAATATAGTTTCTTAAGTCATTTAGAACAGAACCACCGAGGTAGGATGTACACTAAATATAAGCATAGGATGGATCAACTTTTCTCTTCATGGCTACTAGCCTGTCTAGGATATCCTTTTCTTCTTGGGAAAGGCGATAGCCGAACCGTTCTAGCAATAATTTTGCCTCTTTACTCCGTAAATCGGTGTAAAAGATGTCGCCCTCATTAATGTGTCTCCCGACGGAAATATCCTTTATCGATACGGCCACTTGTTCACCCTTGGTGGCTTCATCGATTGGCTTTCCATTTTCCTGGATCTGATGAATCGTGCCAATCTTCTTCCCATCCTCATTTAGTACGTTGACTTTCTGGCGCAGCTTGCCTATCTGGATCTCAGCTCCAAAAACTGCTGGATAATTTCTTCTGAAAATAAAACCCTTCATAAATTGAAACCTGCAGACAGGCGGAATCTCATTGAATAGAATAGAGTCTTCATGTTCCTTCTGGTACCTTACCCATTCCGTGTAACTTCTCACGAGGTTGTAAATTATATTTTCGTTGAAAATCTGGATCCCCCTTTCTTGGGCTTCCCTGTTCGCTTCCTCTAGAATTTTAACGTTAAAACCCAAAACTACACCCAAGTACCTATTCTTCTCTTTAACTGCCGAGGCAGCGAGGATATCTCTTCTGGTAATGTGTCCTATGTCTGCTTTCTGCATGGGGACATCCGCCTTTTTTAACATATCTCTGATGGCCTCAAGTGAACCTATAGTATCGCAACGTAGTATTATCCCGTTCGTATTCGTATCGGTTATTATCGCATTCCTAACCTCATCTTCCACTATGGGCCTAAGGTTAGTCTCTTGGTCTTTGTTTTCCAACACGTAGAGGGGACTTCCTGCGAGTACACCATCTAAGTCAGGAGAAGTCACCTTTATTCCTGCGGCGGACATCACTTCGCTGACGGGTTTAAACTTGTCCCGAGGATCCCGCATCTCATCAAGTGGCTTTGGAAGAAGCAAGGCCTTTATCTTTGTGGTGACGGCTTTGTCTCTCTTTGCGACTAATACCGTGTCACCTACTCTTAGAACACCATCTATGAGTATCAAATTTGCGGAAGGGCCTAGCCCTATCTCTTCATTTACTTCGAGCACGATTCCTCTAGCGGGTCCTTCTCTTCGTTCTAGTCTCTTGGACATAAACTGTTGAGAAAGGCCGACAACAACTGCCAACAGCTCAGGGATACCAATATTCTTCGCGGCACTCACAGGAACAATTGCTATCTCCTTGGTGAAGTCTTTGACACGCCAAAAACCCTCCGAGTTGTACCCAAGTCTCGAAAGAGACCCCACGACGTTATAGATCTTCTCATCCAGCAGTCCGGTAATTGAAGAGTCCTGTGCTTTTACTTGTTCCGTGACAAAGGGTGAGTTCAGTTGTCGCCAACCAGAGATCATGTCGATTTTGTTAAGGGCAATAACAAAAGGAACCTTCCGTTTCTTCAATATCTCCATGCTCTCATATGTTTGAGGCTCAAAACCTTTGTTGACATCTGCCACCACTATTGCTATGTCTGCAGCAGAACCACCGCGACTTCTGAGATTGGCAAAAACTTCGTGGCCGGGTGTGTCTATTACCAACAGACCTGGAATTGGAGACTCTGACTTTGCGAGCCTTTCATACAAAGGACCGGTTAGTCTCCTTATGGTATCTATCGGAAAGAAGCTAGCACCTATGTGTTGCGTGATCCCGCCAGCCTCCCGACCTTGAACTCCTGTGCCTCGAATTGTGTCTAGCAAAGAAGTTTTGCCAGAATCTACATGACCCAATACAACTAGGACCGGCTGACGCAGATTCACTTAGGAACGACTAAAAATGACTCTAGACTCTTTTATGAAGCTTTCAGGAGAGTCTGAGGCATGAATGACATTTTCTGTGAGACCCAATCCATAATCTCCTCTTATCGTTCCAGTGGCTGCTTCAAAGGATTTGGTAGCCCCTGTCATTAGTCTGACAGTATCGACCGCATGTTCACCTTCTAGCACGCAAGCTACTGCTGGGCCAGACGAGATGAAAGATACCAAATCCTCGAAAAAAGGCTTCCCTTTGTGCACTGAATAAAATTCATCAGCTTCCTCAGGAGAAAAGACGAAAAAACGCAAATCCGTTATCCTGAATCCTTTGTCTTCGAATCTGCTGATGATTTTGCCTAATAATTTTCGTCTTATTCCGTCGGGTTTGACAACTATGAGGGTCTGGTCGCTTGTCAATATTATTTCCTGACCCTTACTCCGCCCTTTACGTACTTGCTTGTCCACTTCAATTTGCGCGGATCTCTCTTTAATACTCTCAGGTTCTTCCTGCATTTGTTAGAACAGGTCCACTGCACCGATCCATCATTTTTGACCAACATGGTTCCTTGACCCATTGTAACCATTTTGCCGCAGAAAAAACAGTTGCGTAAGGATGACGTAGCCTTGCTCAAGACTTTTAGTCACCCACATGATTTATGGAAAAGCTCACTTTATCTTTCGGGCCTCTCTCTCAGTTTCCCGCAGCATGAGTATGTCGTTCATCTTGATAGATCCTTTCACGTTTCGAGTAAGTATACGACCTTTATCCTTTCCTTCGAGGACTCTGACTCGAACTTGGATCACCTCCCCAGCTATTCCAGTTCTTCCTACAATCTGAATAACTTCAGCAGGAGTAACTTTTTCCTCTACGTTGCGGCTCATATATTTCGCTTCCTCTATTACTCCTTCTTTTTGATAGCGGGCGTGATCGAGGTCACTACCTGTTCGATTATGTGTTGCGCTTCGCCAGAATCTACAATAGTGGCCGCCGCTGAACCGACATCAATTCCTAATGCTGCGCCAAGCTGCTGTTTACTGGGAACAAACACGTACAAAGCATCCCTTTCTTCGCAAAGGATCGGTAGGTGAGCAACGACCTCAGGGGGTTCTACATCTTCGGCTATAACGACTAACTTGCTTGTCCCCCGCTCGATTGCCTTTGTGGTTTCGTTTGTTCCCTTTCGTACCTTGCCGCTCTGTTTGGCCAAACGCACAGCTTCGTATATTGCATTAACCAGATCTTTGGGAGTTTCAAATTTAACATAATACGGTTTACTCATTATTTCTTATATCACCCATCGGGATCATCATTCGTTCCTTCTATGGAATCAGAAGCGTATTAAAAGTGTTATCTATGGTTCATAAGCTGGTAGCATGTGCCAAGGACCAATAAAATTTTCTATCCGCAAGCAGATCTTTTTGCTTGGATTCGTATGTAGATAGATTAACTGCGCGCGCGCTTTGAACGCGTTAGAATTAATACATAGACTAGGTCTGAGGAGCCGTTATCAATTCCTGCCTTATTATACGAGTGTATTCTTCCAGTTTAGAATCCAATAAACTCTTATCGGTAGATTCTGCGTACATACGTATTATAGGCTCAGTCCCACTTGGCCTTACCATTATCCAAGTTTCGTCGTCTATCCAGACCTTTACGCCGTCAAGGGTTTCAATACTACTGGGGCTACCGTGCCCAAGGACTTTGTTTAGGACTTTAGATGCGACCCTTTCATTGGGACATAAAAATTTTGACTTGAACTGAAAAATCGTAGGAAGTGTACTCATGAGGCTTGAAAAACTATCTCTTGGATGGGAAGCTAACATTTCTAAAACCAAAGCAGTTGTCATAGCTCCGTCTCTCACTTCGTTTAACCCGCCGTACATGAACCCTCCATTTTCCTCCATCCCAATAATTGCTCTCCGCTTGACCATTTCTCTTGATACCTCTACACTTCCCACCTTCGTAAAAATAACCCTGGTGTTTGCGTCCTTGGCCACGAGTGGAACTGCGAGAGTAGTATTAATCGGGCAAACTATCTCTCCGTTGTGATCCCTTGAGTTTAATAGAAATCTTGCCAATAATGCTCCCAACCTGTCCCCCGGGTAAACCGCTCCCATTTCATCACAAAATATGCTGCGATCTCCGTCGCCGTCATAGGCTACCCCAAGATCAGATCCTGAAGCGACGACTGCGTTCGACAGCGACATCAGATTGTCAACAGTCGGCTCTGGACCTCGTCCTGGAAAATCTCCATCAATGTCGCAGTTGACTGCAAGCACTTTGCAGCCGAGCCTTTTTGCCAAAACCGAGCTAACGGGGCCTTGAACACCGTTCCCTCCGTCTACAACTATTTTAAGTTCACAGCGGCGAATACTTTCATGATCGACGAGGCTAAATAGAGCATCCATGTAGGACTCAACTATGTTTTCTTCGACAAATTCTCTTCCTATGGATGCATTCAGAGAAGATTTATTCGAATAATAGATTTCCTGGACCTTGAGCTCGTCTTCCCTTGAAATCTCTACTCCATCGTTGGCCACCGGCTTGACTCCGTTATACTCGGAAGGGTTATGAGAAGCAGTGACCATTAATCCTCCATTGTAATTGCCGTACCTGATGGCATACTGAAGGCAAGGAGTAGGAACTGCGCCAGCCACCCCCACGTTCCGTCCGTCAGAATTAAGGGCCGAGCATACTATTCTCGAGATTATGGGACTTGAATTTCTTCCATCATATCCGAGTAATAATGGTCCTGGAGGAAAGTACTGTGAAAGAGAGTTTGATAGGCGAATAATTTTTTCAGGAGTTAGATCTCTTCCGAATATTCCTCTAACTCCATTAGTCCCAAATAGGATTTTATTGTTCTGACTACCCATTTGTTATTCCCATAATCCAAGAGAAGATGCGGTATAATTAATTCCCTTCGCCTGCATCGCATAAAACCACATTATTTACTCCACGGAGAAGTATGAGAAGATAGGTCTCTTCCATTCTGATAATAGATAAATGTATGGACCCTACTTACAAGACTGGATAGAATCGCGGGGGTCGCCAAGCCCGGTCAACGGCGCAGGTCCTTTTCTCTTAGTAGAAGAAAAGGTGCGAAGCTTAGAAAGAACCGGCAAAAGTAGGCTGCACGTTTTCCTATAACCCTGTTCCTTAGGGATTCGTGGGTTCGAATCCCACCCCCCGCACCCCAAGTCTTGCATGGCAGGCCTAACTATTGAAATCCAAACCATAGGAAGGTCGTCAGCAACCTTGCCTGAATTAGAAGGACTGCGATTCGACAGATGGGACCCCAAGTTCAATCTACAGGATGCCGCTACATGGTATTAGGTCCGTAACAAATACTTCAACAGCACTAGCCCCCAACTTCCGTCAGGTTTTCACACAAAAATGATTGTCCTTATGTCGTTCGAAATGGTTCTGACAAAAATCGCCGCCGCAGTCATAACAATGCCACCCTGAAATTGTCGAACACACCTTGCATTTAGCGGTAGGTTGATTGTAGTCGAAGTATCGAGTAGATCTCGGTTGCCTTTGCTGTTCTCTCATAAATTAAATCCCTCATCTATTTGAGAGTGCAAATTGAAGGCGCGTACACCAAAGAACCAGTCTTAAATTTGACGAACACTGTCACTATTACCAGTTTTAGTATAACCCAAATTATTTAAGGGTACCGTTGTATTACGCGGCCGGTCCTTTTTCAGCAGCTTGTCATCTCTGACCAAGCGCATGAAATTAAGGGGTAGGTCAGATAAGCCAGTTACTATGACCGACATTGAGATGAATGACCATTCGTCTAATAAACAATAAGTCATTTTTCAAATTTATACGAAGCCTGAGCAGAAGATTTTAGCCGCTCTAAAGTAACACCCCTGACGGGATTATGAAAAAAATACTCCTGGCCCGAAGAAACTAGCATCGTTTGGTCTTTGCGCTAAAGATAATAGAGAGAATATTTAACCAATATAATTGTCGTGTTAATTGGATAGTCTTGGAAATCATAATGAAACTATTGTCGAGGTTACCGTAGTCGGCCCGGATCGTAAGGGAGTGGTCGCTGAGATAACTAATGCTATATTCAAGAGAGGTGGAAATATTCAGCAGATAAGCCAAAACGTTGTCAGAGGTTTATTTGGGATGCAACTTGAGGCCTCATTTTATCGAACCGACCGGAATGAACTGGACGAATCATTGCGGCTCCTTTCACGAAAGCTAAAAATGGAAATCAAGATACATTACCAGGAGCCCGATAGGTTAAAGAATATTGCAGTCCTTGTGAGCAAAGAAGAACATTGTCTTCAAAAAATTTTGGACGCAAGAACGAACGGTGAAATTGACGCAAATATCTCAGTCATAGTAGGTACAGATGATACCTTTGTGAAGATGGCAAAAGAAGCCGGAATTCCTTACCATATTGTAAATCACCGAAATAGCCAAGAAGAGGCGGAATCTCACATCTTAACATTAATTGAGGATTTCAACGTTGATCTAATTGTACTAGCGAGATATATGCGAGTCCTAACTCCCAATTTTGTATGGAGATATCCTAACAGAATTATAAATATCCATCCGTCTCTGTTGCCGGCCTTCCCTGGGGCGTATGCTTATGTTCAAGCCTACGAAAGAGGTGCGAAAATTGTCGGCTGCACTGCTCACTTTGTTACTGACGAGCTTGATCAGGGCCCCATAATATGCCAGGATGCGTTCAGTGTACTTTCATCTGACACCCTCGAATCTATCAAGGAGAAAGGACGCGACCTAGAAGCAAAAGCTCTCGTGAAGGCAATCAAACTGTACTTGGAGGATAAGTTGGAGGTATATTGGGGACGTGTTCAGGTTAGAGAGAGGTTCCGGTAGGTATGCCACCGCAGTTTATTGTGGCTTGTTTAGAACAAAACGACGCAGGGGCCTTGCATAACGGCGTTAGAATCATCTGCCTTCTCTTGCCAATAATCCTGATTTCACCTCATCGCAGCACACTCATGTGTCATAGTCCCATAATAACCAGTCAATATTATAAGCAGCTTCATCAGTGATGTGATTTAATGATGGCCATCGATGTTGCAGGCAGATTAACTTCTACCGAGTTTGGTCAAATGACAAAGCGGTATAAGCGCGCGCTGGTTCCTATCGGATCCCTAGAACAGCACGGTGATCATCTCCCGGTCGCAACAGATCTGATAATTGCAGAATATGTCGCAAGACACGTTGCAAAACGCGTAGGTTCCTTTGTCTTTCCGCCCATCTACTATGGAATTTCTATAGAACATAAGCCACTCTTCAATGTATCACTGAGGTATTCTACGTTCATTAATATGATTCAAGACATATCAGCATCTTTGTCAGAAACAGGTTTGAAGACAATCATTTACATTAATGGTCACCATGGAAACAGCGGTGCAATGCAATACCTGATGCATGATGAATGGTGCAGGGTAATTAACAAAGATTTCTCCGCTTTCTCGTTGAACTATTGGAATATGGGAGATGCAGAATTTGATCATGGAGGAGAGACCGAGACTTCGATAATGCTAGCGATTAGCAACCATTTTGTCAGAATGAGTAAGGCCCAACCTAGTGCCATCAATCGTTCAAAATTGAAAAAAACATATCAGACGTTTACGAATAATCCCGGTTCGTTTCCAAAAGTAACTGGAAACGGTGTCTGGGGGGATCCTAGAAATGCCACAGCCAGCAAAGGTCAGGAACTCTTAAAGCAAATTACTGGGAACACAGCGAGAGTTATCCTAGAATTAGGCAGCTTATGAACGACTTCACCCATCGGAGGTCGCAATGAAATTTTAATATATAGCCTCCTTTAGCTTTAGTTGTAGGTAGCAGAATACATTGTCAGTAGATATGGCCGTAAAGGTTCTGGACGAGAGTTTGGGAAAAGTTGTTCTCATAAAGTTAAAGGGCGGGAAAGTGATCAGAGGTAACCTTCATGGTTTTGATCAACACATGAATTTGCTTCTTGAAGAGTCCGTCGAAATATTGGAGGGAAGTAAGACAAATGACCTTGGGATGATTGTAGTTAGGGGAGACAATGTTGTCATTATATCCCCTCCGCCGGTTTAACGGGCATAGTGATTCTTATGACTAAAGGCACCACTTCCATGGGCAAGTTTACGAGGAAGAAGACACACATTAGATGTAGAAGATGTGGTCACAATTCTTTTCACAAACGTCATAAGCAATGTGCTAAATGCGGGTATCCAGAGCCTAGTATGAGGAAATACAACTGGATCAAGCGGCCCGTAATTTAGACTAGACACTCCGAGCCATTATGTTAAGTTCAGGTAACAAGGTATTTAAGAGAATATCTAGCCTCGTTAACTGAAGAGGATGACTTTATAGCTGGCCGACTCTGTTTCATATGATATTATTATTATTGGATCTGGCCTCGCCGGGTTAAGAGCAGCTATCTCTGCCGCCGAAACTAGCCGTTCGGCTAGGATCGCTGTGTTATCCAAGGTCCAGGTTATGCGCTCTCATTCCGTTTCAGCGGAAGGCGGTACTGCGGCAGTACTCTTCAGAGAAGAGGGAGATAATGAAGAGTCCCATATCTATGATACAGTCAAGGGAAGTGATTTTCTCGCGGACCAAGACGTTGCTGAGCGTCTCGTCAGAATGATGCCTCTGGAAATATCTCAGCTAGATCACTGGGGGATGCCTTGGTCAAGAAGAAGCGACGGTAGGATTGACCAGAGGAAGTTTGGAGGGTATTCTTTTCCCCGGGCGACATATGCACAAGATAAGGTAGGCTTCTATGAAATGCAAACTCTCTATGACACATGTTTAAAGTATGAAAATATCGAATTCTATAATGAATGGTTTTGTACATCTATCCTTCATGATAACAATAAGTTCGCGGGTGTAACCGCAATTGAGATGAAATCAGGAGAATTCGTGACATTCGTGGCTCCCGCTGGCATACTATGCACGGGAGGAGCTGGAAGGATATATAGTTTTTCCACATATGCCTACTCTTCTACGCCCGATGGACTAGATATGGCCTATAGAGCTGGCCTAGGCCTCAAGGATATGGAATTCGTACAGTTCCATCCGACCGGTATTCTTCCATCGGGAATACTGATAACAGAAGGTGCGAGAGGGGAAGGTGGATATTTGATCAATAAGCGTGGCGAGAGATTCATGAAGAAGTATGCACCTGAAAAACTTGAACTGGCTCCAAGAGATGTAGTTTCTCGTTCTATGATAAGGGAAATCCAAGAAGGCAGAGGAATGAAACACGAGTCAGGAGCTGACTGCCTAGCGCTTGACTTAACACATCTTGGAGAGGAGACTATTAAAGAACGTCTGGCAGGTATACGAGAAATTGGCATCAAGTTCTCAGGAGTAGACATAATTCGTGAGCCCATTCAAATACGACCCGTTTGCCATTATATGATGGGAGGCATCCACACCAATATCGAGGGCGCTACGGAAATGAGCGGCCTCTGGGCCGCCGGTGAAGCATCATGCAACAGTACACATGGCTCGAACCGTCTTGGAGCCAATTCTACATCGGAGTGCCTCGTCTGGGGAAGAATAACAGGCGAATTGGCCGCTCAATATGCCGCCGCCAAGGAACGCCCGTCTATCATTGGAGACCAGGTAGATCAGGAGGAGAAACGAATCTACGACGGAATATTCCGAGGTGCAGGGGAAGTTAATCCATATGACACACGAAAGATACTGACCGATACGATGGACGACAAGGCGTATGTATTTAGAGACGAGGCAGGCCTTAGCGGAGGGTTAAAACAGGTAAGAGAGTTAAAGAGCACGGCTTGGAAACACGTAGATGACCGCGCCAAGGAATATAACACCAACTTCTCTAATGTAATGGAGATAGACTCAATGCTTCGAATAGCCGAGATAGTCTTAATGGGTGCGTACCATAGGCGAGAATCAAGGGGTGCTCATGCCAGGACTGACTATCCAGGACGTGATGATGTTAATTTCTTAAAACATTCTCTGGCATATTGCTCCTCTAGCGAGCCACTAATGAGATGGTATCCCGTTACATTTACAAAGTATGCACCCGTGGAGAGAAAGTACTGAATGGAAGCATTTAGAGAGAACGAAAGTTCGAACGCTCGAGCAAACCGAGAAGGCCTGAAGGGATGGTTGAACCCTAGCCGCTATGGCTGGGAAAGGCTGTCTTATTGGCTAATGAGATTGACAGGCCTGTTTTTGCTTTTGTATTTCATAGGACATGTCTACGAGACTAGCAGCCTGGTAGGAGGAGTCGACCCGTGGAACTCCATGCTTGCACTTACGCAAACGGCATGGGGACACCTGTTCTTAATTCTGGTAATAGGTACGAGTACATTTCATTCAGCAAATGGTATACGCTTGATATTTGCTGAAACGGCGCGAGGTCTTGGAAAACCGGGAAGGCCGGATTATCCATACGATGCCGTTTCACTTAACAATAGGCAGAGGTCAGGAATCTGGGTAGCATTGATATTAGCAGCTGCGGCAATGCTCTATGGTGGTAGTATATTATTTGGAGGGGAATAGGGAATAGTCTCAGGAAATATTCAAAAGACTAGCAGTACTTTTTTGAGAGAAAGTACTGTTATGAAAATACATTATATCACAGGATTAGCAGCACTGTTTGTGGTCGCAGTGCACGTGATGATGAGATTAGTAATGCCTTTTTCTATGTCCCTGGAGTACGAAAATGTTGTTGACAATTATCGAAATTTTTGGTACGCTTTGCTCTTAGAAAGCATACTCGTGCTTATTTCTATACATGGATTCAATGGACTGAGGGTCATGATGATCGAACTGAGACAACATCCTAAGTGGGAAAAATTTGTCACTATATTTACCATAACTGCGATGTTAGCAGTGATAGGTTATGGAACACGAACAATTATAATTGTTAATAACTTAAGTTTATGAAGTCGCCTGGATAATGGAAGTGAGTTATGTATTTCTTTGACAAAACAGAGCGCCCTAAATAACCATCAGAAAGCTGATGACGAAGGGAAGCAGAAGGTCTTTTTGAGAGTCCTCAGAGGAGATACAAAGAAAAAGACGAAGGGGTCCTATAGCTCGTTTAGTATTCCTGTTCGCCGCTGGACAACAGTACTGGATGCTCTTCTTTATGCAAAAGAGCACTCAGACAGTAGCATTGCAATAAGGTTTTCCTGCCGGATGGCTTCATGTGGATCCTGCGGCATGAAAATCAACGGCATCCCGAGACTCGCATGTTATACCAAAATTTCTGAGCTAGGGACCGATACAATTACTTGCGAGCCTCTTCCCAATTTCCCGCTTATAAGAGACCTTGTAACAGATTTTCAGCAGTTTTTCAGTCACCATAGAGACATGCATCCTTTTATTGAGAACCGGCACCCCGATCCGGAGAGAGATATGCTCAGCGAATTCAAACAGACTCCAAGTGATATAGATAACTTTCTTCAATTTTCATATTGCATAAAGTGTGGGCTTTGCTACTCTGCTTGCCCTACGGTTGCGACGGATACAAAATTCCCTGGACCACAGGCTCTATCCCAGGCATATAGGTACTTTGCGGATAACAGGGATGACACGGGCAAGAAGCGGTTAAACATTGTAGATGAGAGACATGGTATTTGGAGATGTCACTTCGCAGGTTCGTGCAGTGCCGTTTGCCCAAAGGGGGTCGACCCAGCTTTAGGAATACAATTGTTAAGGAGCCACCTACTGAGCATCTCTAAGAGTCCTAGGATTTCGGCCGACCTAAGAAAGATAGATAACGGGGAGAAGTAAAACACAATACCAATGGAAAGTATCCTTAGCGTCGGCGTGAACAATTCTTCCAAGCAATATGTATGACTCCTAAGGGTTTTTCCCCTAAGGCTTCTGAGGAGGTGTGCTTTCGTTCACTTGCTTATTGATGGCCTCTGACATGAAATGGTTACTAACGTTTACTTTAACTGAGCTTATCTCCGGAATTCTGTAAACATTGTCTCTAACGTCCTGGGCTATCTTGAAGCCAAACACGGCCGGACAGAAAGGACTTGTTAAGTGCAAATCTATAGATACGCTTCCGGAATCGATGTTTACATTATCGACCAATTCAAGCTCCATTATGGATACTCCTATTTCGGGATCCACTATTTTAGTCAATTCGTCAAAAATTTGCTTTCGTGTGTTTTGGAGGTCTTGAACCATACAATATAGCGTCATTAATTACTATTTAATCATTGCCAACGACAATTCATCTGTCGAGACCAAAGCCTTCTCTAACGGCTGGACGCCCTCTTGGTTTGCAAAACTAAAATAAAGCTGATGGAATTCTCTAGGTGTGTACAGGTCAAGAACCACAGATTCTCTAGACAAGGATGCGCTCAATTTTCTCTCTTCAGTCCAAACAGATTACCATTTGTTATATTATGATATTTTGGGAAGTGAAGCTCACGTGATAATGTTACACGAAATTGGTTTTTTATCCTCTCCTAACTTAGAAGATCTTTTGGTCGGTCTAGGGAGTATAAGGAATAATCCCAAAGTCTTGTCTACGGAGAAATTCGAGGATATACACGAATGCATTGAGGCGTTCCTTATAGCAAAATTAGGCAATGGTGTAGGTGGTATCTTGCAGACTGCTAGATCAAGAAACGACCAGGTTATCCTTGATCTTCGAATGATGGTTAGGGATTCTATCAACAGAATTTCTCGAACCCTACTTCATCTTATTGGCGCTCTGCTGTCAAGATCTCGGGACAACTTCCATTCCATTATGCCCATGTATACTCATCTCCAGCAGGCGCAGCTAGGAACTTTTGCCCATTTTCTCTTATCCTATGCGGAAAACCTCTTTAGAGACGTGGACAGGTTGAATGATTCTTACAATAGAATAAATATGTCACCGCTCGGCGCATGTGCTATAGGAGGTACAAGTATCAGTATTGATAGGAATAGGACAGCATCCTTACTAGGGTTCAAAGGTGTTCTAAACAATTCTATTGATGCAACCACATCAAGAGATGACTTAATCGAATTCATGTCATCACTTAGCATTATAATGTTGAATCTGTCTAGGATAGCTGAGGACTTCATCCTATGGAGTACCACTGAGTTCGGTTTCGTGGAAATTCCCGATAAATACTCTTCAAGTTCGAGTCTGATGCCACAAAAGAAAAATCCTGATACGCTTGAACTAATACGTGCAAAAGCTTCCACGGTCGCTGGTAATCTTTTTGCCGCAATGTCCTTAGTAAAGGGACTTCCGTCAGGATATAGTAGAGACCTACAAGAATTGAAGCCTGGACTGGTTAAATCATCATGCATCGTCCAAGAGAGCTTGGACATTCTTATCGGGTTGATTATAGATGTCAAAGTAAACCATGCTAGGTTGATAGAGGCAGCACGTAACAGTTACGCTATTTCAGCTGATATTGCTGAGAAGCTGGTATTGCAAAAACGCATTTCGTTTCGTTCTGCTCACCGTGTGGTTGGTTCGCTGGTAAGGACTGCCGTTGAAAGAGGCAATATCCCATTGTCTAAACTAACTGAGTCCGAAGTACGAAGTACCCTGGGAGAAATTGACACAAGTATTGAACCAGGTGATGTCATCAAGGTGATTCAAAGCTTAAGTCCAGAAAAATCGATAGAAATGCGTCTCTCATCTGGATCACCTTCAGTATCTCAACAACAGGATCTTTTTGATCTCCTTAATGAGAAAAAAAAAGCTCACGAGCGAAATATCTCAGAACGGGAAAAATGTGTAGCCTTAGCGTTTGATCGTCTTCTGCAAATGGCGGAAGAACACAAGGAGGTTGGAGACCTCTAGCCTGGATATCGGTTCACGAAGTTATTTCTTATTTTGTGCAAAGCAATTAGTTTCTGCCGACTCAGCATACAGCTCAAGTTACTAAAGGATAGAAGACATCAGGCTCTGATGCGTTCTAATATAATTTCTGTCAGAACATATTTAGAACATATTACTAGCCCGGCCCAGATTCGAACTGGGGTCAAAGGCTCCAAAGGCCTCTATGCTTG
>OBLS010000161.1_pt1 | contig 20344 bp, 20 predicted proteins | sample 1519901 | NCBI WGS metagenome assembly OBLS01 (sample SAMEA3113585, study PRJEB22503) | soil metagenome | reverse complement strand
AAACCTGTCCTCCTTGGAACGGCTGGTCATTGAAAAGAGAAGCAAGTTCTAAAATCTCTTCTGTAGTTATATTCGACCCTATAGGAGCATTATTACTAAGTGATGATGCATTTAGGACACTTGCCTGGACTGGCGGTAGTGATTGTAATGATGGCAGCTGGAGGTTATTGTTGCTCTTTTTGTTCGTATTATCATAGTCGTATGATAGATTTCCTAATAAAGTAGCACTTAATACCGCTAACAATAGGAATACGATTTGACTTCCTCCTTTCCCTTTCTTAATGTTCTTAATGTTCTTAATGTCATTTTTCATAAAGGACAAAAAACTAAGTTGGTGCCAGTTTATAAATACCCATGAACAATATGTTCGTATCAACTTATATAGATGCAATTTGGCATCTTGAACCGTTGTTTGCAGCGGTGTTATCATTACTGTTACTGTTATACAAACATAGCAAAAACATGATAGCTATGCTATGGTACTCGTAGTAGTGTCAAATCCATGGTAGAACTGCTTCCCTATGCAGACCTCTTTTCAGTGCTTCAAATATTAATCGTATTCCTAGTAGGCGCAATTCTCTTTTTCACGTTAAAGGCATATCGTATAACCAGTTATTCTTTTTTAATCGCATTTTTCATCGGATTTGCTTTACTTGAGATCTCCTTTACATTTGTGCTTTTAAACCGTCTTTTTGGTCAGACTGGCATTTTGTATCACGGAACTCTTTGGGTACATGAGATCATCCAAGTGGGGGCGTTTGCCTTTATCGCGTCAACATATTATTTCAGAAACAAGAACTTGACCATCAGGTCCATAGCAGCTATGGCAGTAGTTTTTGTGGTTGTCCTGTTCCTAGCGTTCTATTTCTATCTCTCTTTTCCATCTGAGATAGCATTTGAATGGCGTGGAATTATAGGCTCGTACCTCTATGCCATCAGTTTGGGGGTATCTGTATATCTTCTCTACAATGTATTTATGGCCTTTACGAGAACTCCAGAAAAATCTTACTCTGCTTTATTGATTCCAGCTGGATTTTCAACATTAGCTGTTACTCAGGTTTTATGGGTTTATTGGGGTATTACTGATATAGGAACAGTTCTTGCGCTTACCAACTCACTGCTTTTAGTATCTCTTGCATTACTGACTATAGCTGTTGCGATAATCTGGAGGCGATAGATGCCTCTTGAGCTCTCATGAACGACGTGATAGAGTGCGTATTTATGCAGATATACTTGAGAATATTCATTACTTAAATTCGTCTGGTAAGAGACCCACGATTACTGGGATACAGACTAAGGTCAATGTTCCTTTTGTTAGATTCAAAGAGTATGTAGAAGATCTCGAAAAGAAAGGACTTCTTAAAAAGATTGAGACAGAAATATCACTGACTGAAAAAGGGATACAGTATCTTAATGAATATAGAAAAGTCAGAGAATTTTTAGAGAAGTTTGGCATGATTAAAAAAGAAGACAAAGATCAGACAAATTGATTCAATGTATCCTCTGTATAAGGCGGCTCATCTGCTTAAACCACTGCCTTGGATCTTATATTTAATAAATATACGTGTGCATAAATTATTAGATATTTACCTAGATGGATGAAGCTAGAAATGATGATCAAGTCTATATTCTGTTATTCTAGGGTCTACTTTGACTATGCCACTCCACATAGTCTCGTAATTTGAAGATATTTCCGGAAAATTGTATTTGACAATACCAATCATGATTAGTTATCAATTTTATTTAATTTGAGATTTTGATTCCAGACCTTGTTTTTTGAAATATTATTTCGAACTACAAAATCACTAATAGACTTGATCATTGTGCCCATCTTATAGATTTCAGGCATAACATCTACAAAAACCCCATTTCTTTCTATTGCTTCTTTGGTAGATGGGCCTACTGCTGCAACAATTACGTTGGTATTAAGAGATTCTTTTAATGATCCTTCTGTATGTTTAATATTGGCTATCTTGAAAAGACCATGCACGGAAGGAGGACTTGTAAAAGTTATTACATCAATCCTACCACTTTTAATGTCCTCTATGAGTTTGACTACCATTTCTACCTGTGGATCAAGATAATTAAATCCCATTGATTTGAGGATTGAAGCACCGTCGTTTTTGAGTTCGAGAGAATATCGATAAGTAGAAGCTTCGATTACCTTTGCTGCTCCTCCTTTATATAGCTCCTCTTTTAATTGCATTTGGTATCCACCATGCCATAATATAGCAACAGATTTTCCTAGTATTCCTATATTTTTAAGTAGCTTTAATATGCCTTGGGCTGTATTTTCTTGTGGAACCAGATCTACCTTTATACCATATTTTTTCAACACCATCTCAGGTTTTGTGCTTCTTGCAACAACATTAACCTTCTGTAAAGCTTCAAGCAAGATTTTTTCCATCCTATAATTCCTAGCTATAGACATCAGAGAGAAGACTCCGGGACCAGTCATAAAGATCATATAATCGATATCTTGTTTTGTTATCTTTTTTATGAATTCGACAATGGCTTCATCAGGGGTCTCTATACTTGCGTCAATTCCTATTGTTGGAGCAACATATGATTTACCACCGAAATTTTCTACAATACGAGCCAGCTCCGATCCTCTCCGGCTGCCCGTTATTGCGATAGTTAATCCTGTTAGCGACACCGGTTATAATCATATCCCTTTTGAAGATATTTTGGAGTCATTATAAAACTGAATAATTCTTATTCTATACATTCACTTTGTATATTATAGCCCTTTGAAGTTATTTAAAGTAGTTGAAGCACTACCACTCCTAACTCATCCACCAAGATTGAGATTTGTTGTCTAACGTAGATAACGTACTGGATAAGAGAATAATCCAAAGCCATTAACTTTGTACTGATATATGATTTTGAGTGGCAAAATATTAAAATATGTTGCAGAACTATACTACTTATAGTAAAGGGTTTAGCTCAGGCTTGAACCAAATAGGAAAAACAATGTAGTTGTTATTCTAATCGGTACAGACACCAAGTCCAAATTTCTATCTGTTACTAAAAATGTATAACCAGGCTTATTATTTAGTATATTAGGAAGCCTTATACTTAAAGCTGATTGGCTGAGCTCATAATCTGATATTATGTAAAAGTATTGCATGAATAGTCTATTATTATTCAGTATTGACGGTAAATTGCAGGGTCAAGTAGAGTGGAAAGAGGAAAAACGAGGACAACAAAAAATTCCTATATAGATAACCTGTCAGAGATGCAGTCCGCATTGTTCATTTTGAAATGTTTATCTGAAGGAAAAAATGAAGAATATTTAATACAACGATTTGACAATGATGAGCAGTTGGTTAGAATCTGGATGAATCTTCTCACCGAACTAAAACTTCTTGTGGTAAATGTAGTTGGGGAATATGTTATAACCAATAAAGGCAAAGATTATCTTCAAAAGTATAATCCTCATTGGTAATGTAATTAAAGGTAAAAACTCGTTTTTCGGATTATGTACATAAATTGCAATTATTGTAGAGATGATTATTATTTGTTATATTGACAAGTCATTTTATAACTAAGGTCGTATAGAATAGATACTTTACTTATAGAAGTAGAATATAAGAGAAAACAGGGCAATTTACACTTATAGAACAAGGAGAAGTACCCTGAGGATTTTTGAAAAATTAAATTAACTACATCTGATCTTCCCATTTTTGTTATATTTCTGACTAGGAGGGGTATGTAATATATTCAGGGAACACTTTTCTATTCTAAATATAGATACATACAGTGAAAATCTAGAAGTAACAAACTATCAACAGATTTTCTCGTGGCCGAAAGTAAGGAATCGAAGGATATGATTCAACTTCAAAAGTTTGTAAAAAGCATTGAAGATATAGTTTTCATTACTAAAGCATTACAAAAGTATAGGAAAACCGGATCCGATATTTCAACATAACTTAGGATCCTACAAAGTCTGGTGCGGTTGCAAAATTCAATGGGCGTGAAATTAGTAGACTAGACCCACAGGCGATAATTCGTAAACTTTCTCTTAGATACCTAGAACTATTGAATTTCTAGTATATTTTTGACACTTCTAATCAAGTCTTCATTTGCGACAGGTTTTCTAATGAAGCAGTTTGCTTCTAACTCTGGGAACACTTGTTTTCTAATCTCTTCATAATACATCTCACCTGCTGTTAGGAAACATATTTTGACTTTATTGTCTAGTTTCCTGATTTTATAATAAAGTTCAATCCCATTCATTCTAGGCAAAGCAATATCGATCATTATTAGGTCATATTGCCCAGACCTGAAATTATTCAGGGCAGAAAAAGGTTCAGTGTATGAATCTACTTTTAGTCCTACATCTGATTCTAATATCATTTTAAACAACAGTACTATATCGTCTTCATCTTCCACTAACATAATTCTTTTAGATCTAGGAGATTTTTTGGTAATTTGATTTAATTGATCTTGTTGTTGTATGGATTGGGTTATGAGGTTGAGATTCCTAAGAGAGTTGAGCTTGTTCATGATTGTTCTGTCATACTCCTTGCATCCTATGTATTGGTTATACCCAGCAAATTCATTCCCCTCTTCCAAATCGTTGGAGTCTACCAAACATGAAAGCATTCAATTCTTCATCCTATTACATACATACATCTTTTTGATTAACCCTAGTCAAATTTACACAGAAGATATTAAACAAAAGAGTGTTTAATCATAAACCGTAATTATTTCTAAGCACAGGTGGTAACTAGAATTAATAGGATACAGAATGGTTATACTGGGGAATGACATATTGGGATACCAACAATCAACTATACATACAGAAAATAATGGGTAATTAACCATGAAAATATGGGTAGTCATGGCCAAAGTTGAGGAACTACAGGCTAGAAGTGTTGATAAGGTATTCGATTCAAAAGAAAAAGCAGAACAATATTCTGAAGGTCAAAATAGGAAGGAGATGACACAGTTTGTAAATATTGGAGGGATTGACCGTTCTATAGAAGAATGGGATGTCGAATAATATTTTATAATAATCAGACCAGACTGCCAGTTTGTTAACATATTTGATAAACAAGAGATTCGGTATCAGATGTTGGTGGCGCCGTTCAACAAACAATAAAGAGGAAGAACTACAAACTCCAGAATGAGGATTATACTCATATTAGTAATACATATTATACTAGTGGATATAAGAGTAACATATTACAACTAATTTATGCTGAAGCAGGAAAGCAGCTACATTTACAATCAGCCTCCCTTTATCAATAGCTAGTAATAGATCTATTTCTGATGATGGAGGAAAAACAATTTAGAGGATGGATGTCAGTTAATGAACATCAGTATGCAGTATAGACTCTCCAAAAAATGTCAAATAAAGGACAAAACAAAGAATTTCACCAAAAACTCAGTAAGAATTCGCTTAAAAGTATAATATTGGCAATGTTGATATATGAGTTCTATTGAAGAAATCATTCGTTTCAGGGGAAGTTAGATAGATACTTGATAAATTATGCTCCTCATTGGCAGAGCAAAAAACACGAGGAGGGGAGGCAGCAATTACAAGAAAGAAAAGAGAAGTTATCTTCCTCTACCAAACGAATACTAATTGTAGACGATGATCAGGACATTACATTTACATTCAAAAAGGCCTTCGAAGAAGCAAATCGGATTGGTGGCAGCAACAAGATTTCTTTTCACGTTGACGCCTATAATGATCCTCTTGTAGCCTTCTCAGAATTCAAACCTGACTTTTATGATCTAATGCTAATTGATATTAATATGCCTAAAATGAATGGTTTTGATTTTTGTGTAAAGGTATTAGAGCAGGATGTTAACCCTAGATTTTGCTTTATGTCTTCTGGTCTTATTAACCAGGAGGCATTAAGAGAACAGTATCCATCATTGAGTATTGGATGTTTTATCAAAAAGCCTGTTACAATAGAGAATCTAATTAGAAGAGTAAAGGCAGAGTTGGATTAGACTGGACTGGATGGACTGGACTAAGTCGTAATTTACTTCTATAGCGAATGCAGTAGTAATAGAAGAACGTGAAAGACCAAAATGAGCTTCAAGTGATGAGTAGATATCCGCTAAAACATACTGTTGTATTGCTCCATTTTGAGTCTCCCACTGAGATGTTCTTTTGTCTATCGATATGTCAGCAAAACAAGAAGGTCTTGATGACAACTTATGTCTTTATAATGTCAGCCGCTGATTCTGTAGGTGCAACGTTCCATGATTCTCAATACAGAATCGAAGGCATATAGGAACCAGCAGGTTCATTATACAATCCAATTGTCATGAGGGTAAGCTGCTGAACTAACCTCAGTCCATTGTTAAGACACCAGCGAAAAAGCTGGGCATTTCTACTAGGAATTAGAATACCTGGCCCTCCATAACTATCATCGTTAGTTGCTGAGGAGATCAGAGCCTTGAGGTCATCATTGGTCAATCCTACTGAATGGTTAAAGAATGTCAATCCGCAAGTATAACCTGTAATTTTATTTTCGTGCAAAACCACTTTAGCACTTCCTTGCTTTATACTATCTTGTAGTTCGCCATTTCTGTCATGACCATGAACTATTTTACAGATAGTATTGCATGACTCAGTATCAGACTCAGTTGCTGCACGCACCGATCTTCCAGGAATAGCTTCTTGAATTGGTTTTCCCTGCATGTTTGAGATTGGCTCCCTTACTTCAAACCCTAGAGTAGTATAGAGAGCTAATGACCGACTGTGATAAGAAGCTTGGAGTAAACGTATTGCTGGGAAGTTCTTGTTTTTAGCTCTCTCCAGTACATTTATCATCAACTGCCTGCCTGTACCTTTATTCTGATATTTTGGATCGATTGTTAGTGGTCCTACTCCTGCTACTATATTTGAGCGTTCATCTAAAAAGTTGCTTCCAACAATACTATTTTTATCCTCACCGCCGTTACCAGTATTATCCTCAGCAACTATGGAGTAAAATCTAGGATTGGATAGTAATGAAGACGCTAGACCTTTAGCAACATCAACAGATGGAAAGTCAGGCGGAAAACTATGTTTATTTGCGACCGCTGAAAAAGCCTCAAAAATTATTTTGCCTACCTTATCTGCATCCTCTATCTTTCCAGGCCTCGATCTAAAGGTATCCGTCTGGACCAAATGAATATACAAATCTTATGGAGTAGCCGTTATATTCTTTTAGTTCATCTTTTTATTTTAGAATCACTACCTAGCAAATTTGGCAAGCTGTTTTGTTAGATCTAATATCTTGTTAACATCTCTACCTATTGGAACAAAGACATATCCAAATATTATATGATCTATATCCATCTGTTTTATTCTCTTTATATCATTGCCTATCTGATCTATTGTTCCAGTGAATGGAAATCTTTGGTCTTCATTTGTTGTTGTTGTTGACTGACTTTTTGAATCCAAAGCTACGTTGAGATGTGCTAAAAGAATTACCTTAAAGTTATTTGGATCCTTGTTTGCCTTATTTGCTATATCCTTTATGTTCTTTATAGTATTACCAAGATATTCAAGTGGGCCTGCAGTGACAGCTAGCCAGCCATTTGTATCATAATTTACAATTCTTGAAAATGTATTTGGGCTAAATCCTCCAATATAGATCGGAGGGTGTGGCTTTTGTATAGGTTTAGGTCCTATTTTTGATGCAGGTATACTATAATACTTACCTTTAAACTCAACAACATCATCTGTCCATATTCGTTTTAATACTTGAATAAACTCATCAGCTCTCTTACCTCTATTTTGAAATGGGATGTTAGATGCTTGGTATTCATCCTTGGACCATCCTATACCAAATCCTGCTATACTTCTTCCTTCTGATAAAATATCAAGTGTGGCAAGCCTTCTTGCCAATATTACAGGATTATGAAATAGCATATCTATAACGGATGTTCCTAATGCAATTTTGTTTGTATTTGCAGCCACATAGGTAAGCGTCTCTAATGGGTCTAGCATAATCTGGTATTCAATGGGAAGACTTCCATCAGGGGTTGCAACATAAGGTGTTTGTGGATTTATAGGCCAAAGAAGCCTTTCGAAGACCCATAAAGAGTCAAAGCCTTCACTTTCAGCATTCTTTGCCATCTGTATTACATTTTCTCTTGTAGCCTGCTGACCAGCCTGTGGTAAAACTAGACCTACTTTCAAGGTAATTTCAAATTATATTGCTTCTATTAAAGTCTATTTAAAGTCTAATATTGTTCTAGAGTTAATCAAACAGAATTAAACACTTCTTCCTCAAATTTTCCGATTACCCTTGAATATCATATTAATTAACTTAAGAGCGGTTAAGAGCTACTGATTTATCATGATACTTCCTCTCTTTTATGCTCCTAGTTTTTGTTAATCTCTAAATTTGGTCTAATAGTAGGGAATTATCTCATCTCTAAAAATCTCAATTTGGTCTAGATAATCACTAACCGGCCAGAAATGAATACGCTTTGCACCAGCCTCATAAAAAGCCCTTATTTTTTCAATACAATGATCGGTTGAACCAAAGAGAAGCGAATTCTCTAACTCTTCTGTTGGTCTTCCTAGAGCAGGGGATAGTACATCTTTGACCATTCTGTGGACTTTGTTCCTATCGTCGTCAATGTATCCAAACATTGACACAATAGAATTTTCAAATGAATGGGTGTCCTTGTGCAGTACTTCCCTATAGGATAAAAGTACCTTCCATTTTTCTTTGAACTTGTCAGGCGTAATGTTGTAAGCAGAGGCCATCCAACCATCACCGTACTTTGCTGCTCTTTTTAGCCCAGCTTCTGATGACCCCCAAGTTCCAATGAAGATAGGAGGATGAGGTTTTTGAAATGGTTTTGGTTCAATCGAGATCTTTTCTAGCTGACAATATTTGCCATTATAGTCTACGGGTTTTGAAGTGGGCGGTTTCATATTACTGCTAATATCCTCTCTATAGTTGTTATTCCAAAGCATCTTCAAAATCTCTAATGCTTCATTAAACCTACTCCATCTCTCTTCAAATGGAATTCCGCAGACATCATAATCTCCTTTATGTGAGCCAGGCCCAACTCCTGCTGCAAATAGCCTTCCAGAGGATAAAATATCTATGGCTGATAAAGATTTGGCACAAATTACAGGATTTCTTACGACTATATTCAAAAGAGATGTACCAAGTTTTATTCTATTAGTCACAGCAGCAACTGCTGCTAAAACGCTTATCGAATCCAACCAACTGGTTCTGAAAATAATATGATCATTTACACTCAGTGAATCATATCCAAGAGATTCTGCTTTTATTGCGTATGAAAGTACTTGTTCTCTTGAATGAGATTTTTCCTTTCCACCATTTCTAGTACTACTGTTATCAAACCCCATAACAGGTAAATGAACTCCAAACGCTAGCTGTTTTGTCAATCAGACAATTTAATCAATGTATCATAAAAAAGAGTTTATCAAATGCAGTACGGGATTGCCCGTACTTCAATAAAGGTTATAAGAATATACTTTTACTTACTTGGCCCAGATGTGATGTTGGATTACTCCAATCTCTCCTTTATGAGAAACTTATTTCCTGTCAAAAGCTCAGGTTTCAAGATTAGTTTAGACATAGTCCGTTGGATACGAACTGCCATTACCTTTGTTGAGACAGCAAAAAAGCTAGTTCTTGGCAATAGGCAAGGTAAACAAAAATGTGGCTCCCTTTCCATCTAAATTATTCTCAGCCCACATTTTTCCTCCGTGAGTCTCAACAATACTCTTGCTAATAAAAAGTCCAAGGCCTGTTCCTGAATAGGATTTGGTTGCGAATTTGGTAAATAACCTTGGCATTATATCAGGGTCTATACCAGGACCACTATCTTGTATTTTAACTATGACTTCTTTACCATATTTCTCTTCTCTTTCCGTAGATAGGGTAATTTGTCCTTGTTTTGTAAACTTAAGGGCATTGTTTAAGAGGTTATTTATGACCTGATTAATTCTGTGCTTATCTGCAACGACAAGAACATCTCCTTCATCCAGCGCCACTATCAACTTCACATTTTCTTTCTGGTCTTTACTGAGCTGATTTGCAAAATCTGTAAATGATTCAAGTACGGCCTTGCTTAGAATGAATTTCTCTTTATTAAGCTCCATTGAGTTATTTTCAATTTTCGTAACATCCAGTATATTTTCTGTCAGCCGTTGTAATCTCCTTGCATTTCTTATTATAACATTTAAAAGTTCATTGTTTTCTGAATACATTTGATCTTCTTTATTGTCTGGTTGCTGATTTTGTTGACGAAGTACTTCAGCTAATCCTAATATAGGTTGTATAGGGGCCCTCAACTCATGTGCTGCTACATTGATAAACTCCTTTTGCATGTTGCTACTCGTCTTCATTTGTTTATTGGTTGCAATTACTTGTTTGTATAAATTAGCAAGCTGTCTATTTGATTTCTTTAGCTCTTCAAATAACTCAGTTTGGTTCCAAAGGCTTTCAAAGATAGAGACATATGAAGTTGCAATTGTTTTACTGTTAGAATAGGTAGTGATTCCTGCTGCATCATATGAAGTTTCCTTTGTGTCATCCTTTGACTCTACAATAATACATTCCTTTCTATCCACTATGATTATAGTAATGCTAGTTTGTAAAGCCTCCTCAAGACTCCGAATGTCTATCCCAGGATTTGATATTGAGATCTCTTTTATTGTCAACTTGGCCTCTGTATCAGCAGGAACTAATATTCTTACTTTAACATTATTTTTTTCTACTATTTCCTTTAGTAATTGCAAACCTCCAATTTGGAGCTGACGACGAAATGCATTAGAAGTTGAGCAAACTATCAAAATTTCTTTTTTTGCAGATCTTAAAATCTTCCAAGCATTATCAATTCCTTTTTTTGGATTTGGAATAATCTCTATGTCTGTCTCCTCTGCTCTTCCCTCTGTAATATTGCGTATTCTATCCTGTGCATCAACTCCCTCACTCCATAGTTGTTCAAAAATGGAATAAAAATATGCCACATAGGTAGGTTCATTGCTTGCTATAAGACTTTGAATCATTTTTCCTCCTTCCATTTTTTCTATGGTCAAATTGACTTCATTCTTTCCAACTACAAAATTTATCGGAGGAAGATTTTTAACGTGTTTTATTTGCATATTTAAGTCCAAAAATGTTTTAACCAATTCAACACATTCGTCTTCTATATTAGTTATCCACCTTATTCCATTACCCTCTCCTTTTTTATATTTCCCAAGAATCTTTTTGTATGAATCAAGAAAAGTATTATGAATTAACTGCAGCCCTCCAAATGTAGAAGCAATAGATAAATCTGAATAGGTTTCGGCTATGTGTCTTATTTGCTCAGAAATTTGGGAGGGATTATTTAAAACTCTAGTTTGATGAATACTTTCTCTTCTCTCTGGTTCCATGTATTCACGAAACAACTCCTTTATATCTAAGACTTTCACACAAATTGTTGCTATTTATTGCATAAAATTCAAATTTTGTCAAGTACTGGCGATAATTAATTTTAAATTCTATTTTAGTTAAAAGATTTCTGAATATGATCTGTGGTATAAAGAATGTATTATATCTTAGGGATAACCAAGAACTAGATTTCATTATTTCCAGGATATTTAATATTGGGAAGAGGCAAATAGTCTGCTCAATAAGCGTTTGAATAAATCATATAGATATTAGAGTAATCAGCGACAAAACTTAGTTTGTTTAGGTTGAAAGGTTGCTGTATTGTGCAGCAAAAATGATAGAAGTTGTACAGGCAAAAATCTTTCACTATTTGTTCAAGCAATTTGTTACTGTTTACATCAATATCAGGCTGTTTACATCAATATCAGGCTGAACTCATTATTCTATTTACTTCTTTTAATAGCTCTTCAAAGTTATATCATATATCAGTAGATCCTATCTGATGCTGTCTTTGCTGTTGAATGAGGCTGTTTTTGATATCGTTTCCAGTAATGATTTGTAAAATAAAAAAATAAGCCATATGAAACAATAAGAACTAATGCAATCGAAACAATGACTATTTTCTTTGTCTTTTCTCCAAAAAGTCTATTGCTTCCTTTAATAATATTTCTAAGAAGGTTTCATATTGGCGGCAGAGTTGATTAATAATGTTTGTTTTCTACTTATAATTAATGTTATCTATAACTAATCATATATTTTACATAATATTTAATTATAATCAAGATAATTATTAGTAGGATTTAATATGGCGCCTGGGGAAGAATATTATGCTCATTGGAGGATCATTAGATGAATTGAATCTCCCCTCTGAAGAGGTATGTTTTATTCGCTCAGATAGTTTCTGTGTTTCATTTGTTAAATTGTTAGAGCCAACAGACATTACAGGTAATATTCAAATTGTTAATTCAGATAAAGCTAGAAAATATTATTCAATATTTCTTAATACTATGGCTTCAATTGTAAAAGGTTTTGATGCTAAGATAGTTAAGAATGTCAATGATGGTCTGATATGCTATTTTCCCAAAACCTCAGATCCACGTGATGACGCTGCTTTTTTTGATGTCATAGGATTTGGTGTAACTGCAATGGCAGCTCGTCACAATATTAACACAATAATGCATGAAGAAAGAATACCGGCTAATATTAACTACAGGATAAGCATTGATTATGGTAATGTAGAAGTAGCAGAAACCGTAGCGTCAGGCGGCGCAGAAGACTTGTTTGGCTCGGCTATGAATCTATGCGCTAAGATTAACACGAAAGCAACAATTAATGGCCTAGTAATGGGTCACAATTTGTATCAAATTTTAAAAAGACTACTTTCAGATTCACGACTTTTTAGTTATGGCAAGTACTATGATTTGCGACAAATAGGAGAGTATATTTGGAAGGATGGAGATAATCATCAAGATCATATTTCATATCCTATATACTCAATGATAGCAAACAAGGATAGAAATAAAGACTATTTTGCAAATCAGCGACTAGGACTTGAACAAAAGGCTACTCATAATATCATGATAGTAGACGATGAGGAAGATATATTGCTCACCTATAATTCAATGTTGCATGGTGAAGGATATAATGTTGAATCTTTTTCCGATCCACATGAAGCACTTCTGCATTTTATTCACGCAGATAAATCCCATTATGATTTAGTGATCTTAGATATTCGAATGCCCAATCTTAATGGACTGCAACTATATCATCGTTTGAAGACCATAGACAAAGATATAAAAATACTCTTTTTGTCTGCACTAGAAGCATCAGAAGAAATAACAAGTGTATATCCAGAATTAAAATATGGAGATATTATAAGAAAGCCAATTTCCAAAGAAAATTTTGTCGAAAAGATAAGTACATTACTATAGCTTTTGAGCTGCTGGCAAACTATCGTGTTTGTTTCCCTGTATATCTTTTCAGAGAATTATTCCTTTTAGTTGGATTTAACATTTAATGAGATCTAGCTATTGTCTCCAGCTGCTATGTTCAAACACGCAAATTTTACAATTTATCTTGAATCAGAAATAGCGCCTTAAATTATCCTGAATTCATTTCCCTTTTACATATTAGCTAATACGATAGCTATTACTTTTTCGGTCTCATTAGAGTTCATACAAGTAAGGTAGATAGTTATGAGATTTCACAGTCAGCTGACTTTACATCGTCCTGAAAAGAGCTAAAGTCTAGAATGGTATCGGTTCCACTGCCACAGCTAAAGTTATCAGCTCCATTCCCCCCATCCAAAGCGTCATCTCCGCTGCCACCAAAAAGCATATCGTCTCCATTTACACCTCTCACGTTGTCGTTACCCTCATCTCCCTGAAGATAATCATCACCATTTCCTCCAGTTATGGTGTCATCCCCGCTGCTCCCTTGAACTCTATCATCACCATTCTCTCCGTCTATATTATCAGCAAACAGCGTGCCTTCAATTATATCTGGTTCATTTCCTCCCTGCATAGATTCTTGTATGGGCAAGTTATCTATCGGTAATCCTTGTGGAGTTGGAGTTAAGGTCGTTGGCGGCTGTAGCTGAGACGGTGGCTGCGCCAGTTGTCCTTGTTCTTGGTTTGGTATCAATGTTTGTGTTGGTGATGTTGTGATAGTAGGAGTGGTAGTGGCAGCAGCAGTTGCATTCTGGTCTACTGTTACTCCAGTAACATTTACGCTATACCATTTGGTTAAGTTATTACCAGTCGTAATAGATGGTAAACAAGATAGCCTTGCTGTTATTTCATTTATTCCTTCTTTGATAGAAGTATAGTTAGGGCTTAATATAAAAAACCACTTAGAATAGTCGCTTGCTTGGCCTATACTCCCATTTGCAGTTGCCGGTTGATAAGGTCTTACACTGTTCACAATAACAGACACACGGCAGATCTCATCAAATGGATTATCTGTGGACTTACCACTCACTGTTAGGCTACTGTTGACTGGGATTGTCTTACCTCTTTCAGGAGATGTGATATTTACACCTATTGTTTGAGCTTGGAGCTGTCCAGAGATGATACCGGTATGAGAGATGACTAAAATAAGTACAACAATGCTGGCAATCAATAATGGCAAACATAATGGTACAAGTGCATAGGTGTATAGCATTTATCCCCTATAGATGACGTAATCGATATTATAGCTTCCTGTTAACTAATAGAAGGTTAGAAATGATAACATGTGAATGAGTAAGACTATACGAAATCATTTCGTATTATGATATATGAACTCTAAATAGTTTGACAATGCTCATTAAATGACGGATGCCAGTAGCTGAATAGAGTGAGGTGTGACAGCTTTAACTTGAAGGTTAAATTCATGCTGACCACAGTTTGTATCCTTATCGTGTTCCTATATCTTCCTATTCCTCTTACTTTTTCTCAAGTCCCAGATATCTCCAAGTATGGAGTAAAAATCACATATCCTACTAATGGCGAAATGGTTACTGTGGGTGAACTTACAATACATGGTACTGCCAGCTATAATACCACGTTTGGTGATTGTACAGTATATGCTGATTGGAATGACTTGGAGCCAATGCAAAAGACGACTCCTGCTGGGATGAATTATACAGAGTTTGGGAGAACAAATGATTATTCAAGATGGCTTTTTACTTATACAGATAAATACCATGTAATAAATGAAGGAACAAATGAATTGACTGCCAAACTATCTTGTGATATAGGTCCTTTTAACTCTACAAAATACGATTCAGTAAATGTTATTGGTATTCTTGGAGACTAAACTAGAATCAGCATCATCTTAGTACAAATTCATCCAATATCGATCTTTATTTATACTATTTGTGATGACAAGTCTATGAATCAGCTATTTTAGTGACCGCCTAGTTACATAGGAAATCTTTTGTAAATGCTTAATTATAGTTCTGTCCCCAAGAATTGTTTTGTATGCGCCAAGTTCTCTCTGACTGCTGACGTAGAGCATCAGTAGCTTTTACCAGTCACACAAACTTGTGGCCACAACTGTCACAATATTTAGCATCATCTCTATTTTCACTTTGACAATTCGGGCATTTCTTCAGTGTCTGTGTAGCAAAGTAATGAGAAATGACCTCTTTTATCTTCCTGTCTAAAATCTCGTTTCCAATTGCTGATGCTGAGAGTCCCCCAAATTGTGCAGACAGCAAATCTATTATCGCCTTAACAACTGTACCTATGTATATTAGGCCGTAATCGTTTGCCACTAATTGTAACTTTGTACTGTCCTGCTGATTACGAGTGACTTCTAATTTAACTGGTGCATTTTTAAAATCTGGATTGGGTATTTCAGTTTGACCAAGAATCCTGCCCATACGTTGGTTAACTTCTATTGCCAGGTCATATTCTTTGGGATAATTCTGTTTGAACCACTCTAATATATTAGGCCTATTTGTACTAGACATCTGTAACTGTATTTCAACAGTAATAATTAACCATGTTGGACTCAGGGGTTGTTATCTTCGTTTTCTACTTTAGAAAAAGAAGAGAGGTTATTTAAACTCAGAGTACTCAGGAGTATTCACCAGATTTAACGATAAAACTTACAGACAAGGAATATAATCAATATGTAAAGAAAGTAGTCAAAATATCGCATAAGGTTGAAAAAAGAGATGGAATCCAGAGAGACTGATACATATTAGAAAATACATATTAGAAAATAAAGGCAAAAAGGATAATTGTAAGAATTTAGTATAGATTATAAGAGGAAGACTAATGGGCGAAGATTTTGTTAAAGTTGCTGAGACAGAAGATGTTCAGGTCTCACAAATGATGGCAGTCGAAGTTAATGATGAAAAGATATGTCTTGCGAATGTTAACGGGAAATATTATGCAATAGGTAATGTTTGTACTCACATGGGTGGCCCTCTTGCAGAAGGAAAACTTGAAGAATACATAGTTCAGTGTCCTTGGCATGGTTCTAGATTTGATATTAGGAGTGGTGAAGTAGTCAGGCCTCCTGCAATGAAACCTGAGCCAACCTATGAAGTAAAAGTAGAAAATAATGATATATTAATTAAGAAACAAAAAGAGAACAGCTAGTATAAAGTAAATGTGTATCTATAATGTTTGCTATGCTTTTCGTAGATTGGCCACATGAAGTCATTTAAAGACCTCTATCAAAGTAAAGAAAATTATAGCTGGGAGAATATTACATCAGGCAATAATGAATCTTCCTGGTATGCTAACCTAGAAGAACCAATAAAATCTACCAAGTTAACTGACAGTGTTCTTTCTTCTTTAGGAGGAGAACCAGTGGATGTGGCTATAATAGGTGGCGGAATTGCTGGTTTGACCACTGCTTACTTGCTTTCAAAATCAGGTAAGAAAGTTGCTGTAATTGAAGATGGTTACATAGGAAGTGGGGAGACAGGCAGAACTACAGCTCATATTACACATGCATTAGATGATAGATATTACAATCTTGAGCAGAAACATGGATTAGATGGAGCGCGTAGCGCAGCCAATAGCCATACTGTTGCCATAAACCTTATTGAGTCTATCGTAAAAGAAGAAAATATTGATTGTGATTTTGAAAGGCTAGATGGATTTTTATTCCTTGATCCAACTGACACGAAAGAATCTTTAGATAAAGAACTTGAAGCAACACATAAGGCAGGAATAAACACAACTGAGATACTAGAGAAGGCACCTTTGCAGTCATTTAACACAGGACCCTGCATACGTTTTCCTAATCAGGCTCAGTTTCAGCCATTAAAATATCTTAGAGGTCTGTATTATGCTATAATAAGAAATGAAGGACAAATTTTTACTGAGACACATGTCCAAGAGATTAACTCAGATAGTATTAAAACTATAGATGATTATACACTTAAAGCCAGAAATATTGTAATAGCTACCAATGCTCCTATAATCGATAAAACAAGCAAAATCTATGATAAACAAAATGCATTTAGAACCTATGTGATTGGAGCAAGAATAAGAAAAGGAGCGGTTCCAACTGCACTATATTGGGATACAGGAAATCAGAATTCAGAAAATCTTGTGGCTCCCTACCATTATGTTAGAATCCAAAAAAGGGATGATGATGACGATAACGATGATAAAAACTATGATTTGCTTATTATAGGAGGAGAAGATCATCAGACAGGAAACTTTTCATCCGATGATGATATTGAAAAACGTTATTCCAGATTAGAATCATGGGCTAAAGATCGTTTTCCCATTGAGGCAATAGAATATCGATGGTCTGGTCAAGTAATGGAGCCACAAGATTCCGTTGCATTCATAGGTCATAATCCAGGAGATAACAGAAACAATATCTATATTGCGACAGGTGATTCTGGAAATGGAATTACACATGGTACAATAGCTGGAATTCTTCTAACAGATCTGATTCTAGGAAAGAGTAACCCGTGGACTGCTTTATATGATCCTTCAAGAAAGCCTAGAAAAGTGCCTGGTACAATATCTGAAGAAGGAGGAGAAGCACAATCCCAGGAAGCAGAAAAACCAACTGATCAAGATGAGCAGGAGAATGACAAAAAAAAGTCATCTTCTAAAAGTGAAGAGAAGATGGTATCTCTTGAAAATTTAAAGGAAAGACAAGGTATAGTTTTAGAAGGGGAAAAAATAGCTGCATACAAAGATCATAAGGGACAACTACACACATATTCTGCGGTATGCACTCACTTGGGTTGTACTGTAACTTGGAATAATTCAGAAAAATCATTCGACTGTCCATGTCATGGTTCACGCTTTTCTTCATCAGGAACAGTAATTAATGGACCTGCTAATACTGCACTAGAAAACAAGCAAGTACATAATTCATAACTATGTTTAAGATCAAATGTGCTGATTGTGGATGCTATCCAAAGATAGCAATTCTCCTCAAATATGTCTAAATTGCCCATAGGAAGAATGCTGCTGCTGGATCAATCAATTATGAGGTCAGTTTCCCCAAGTTAATCTAAATTTGAAGAATAGGTAAAAGTAGCAACATGAGGAGGAACAAGAAGACTTCCATTCCTATAAAATTAGGCCTAAGAGCAAACATAAATCAATTTTCTATTCTTGTTCTAGTTAATGCATTTGTAGGTGCTATGATTGGTCTTGAGCAAACTGTAGTTCCACTTATTGGTAAAGATGAATTTGGAATAGAGTCCAATGCATTGATTGTATCATTTATCGCTAGTTTTGGTGCAATCAAGGCCATTTTGAATCTTTTTGCAGGTAGTATGTCTGATAGATGGGGAAGAAAGAGGATGCTAGTGTTGGGGTGGCTATTTGGCATACCAGTTCCATTTATCTTGCTATTTGCGCCTGACTGGAATTGGATTATTTTTGCCAACGTGTTGCTTGGAATAAATCAAGGTCTAGCCTGGTCAATGACTGTGAATATGAAAATTGATTTGGTAGGCAAGGAAAGAAGAGGATTGGCTTTAGGATTAAATGAATTTGCAGGATATGTCTCTGTTGCAGTAGTGGGATTTGTTACTGGATATATTGCAGCAATATATGGATTGAAACCCTACCCATTCTTTCTTGGTATTGTATTTGCTTTACTTGGTTTCATAATCTCTTGGCTTATTGTTAAGGATACAAGAAATTTTACTCTACTAGAGATAAAGGAGAATCAAGAGGAGTTTGCAAAAATAAATGACAATCAACTTGATAGTCACAAGAAGGCTACTGCCAATGAAAGATTTGGAAACCTTACTTTTATCCAGGTTTTCATTGAAACTTCTTGGAAAAACAGATCTCTTCTCTCAGTTAGTCAGGCTGGTCTTATTAACAATTTAATATTTGGTGTTTCTTGGGGGTTATTTACTCTGTATTTTGCTTCTCTGAATATAAGTATAAATGACATTGGATTCTTAAAGGCATTGCATCCAGGTGTATGGGGTGTCCTACAACTTGTTACCGGCTCTCTGAGCGACAAAGTAGGAAGAAAAATACTGATTTACCCTGGTATGATTGTTCAGGGTATAGGAATTTGGGTAGTATTATTATCAGTAAATTCATTTATCGGTAATATTGTTGGCATGTCACTTCTTGGTATAGGCACTGCACTTGTCTATCCTACTTTACTTGCAGCGATTAGCGATACAGCACATCCAAAATGGAGGGCTACTTCACTTGGGGTATATAGATTTTGGAGAGATTTGGGATTTGTATTTGGCGCTATAGGTGTAGGATTTATTGCAGACTTATCAACCAACAGTATCGCAATTCAGTTAGTGGCGTGGACTGCCGTAGCATCAGGTATTTTCGTTCTATTGGTAATGAAGGAAACAAGAAAAGCATGACCTCAAAATAATATTTAACACCACGATTAATATGAATGCACAATTGGTTTATTAATATGGCCGATTTAGTCATCAATATGTCAACAAAACCTTAATGTGTGTTTAAATCTACTTTATAGAAGAAATTACATGAATGAAGATCTTGTATTCCATTATTGTTATACATCCGTTACAATACTTTAATTGTTAAAAATGAATTTTCCTGCAGGCAAAGGGGCTATTATCAGCCAGTTCCGTGTTTGGCCTTTCCCCTCCACCTTAATAATGGCCTTTGGTGAACGGAACAGAAACCCAGGCCATCATTTTGCAGGTATGTGTTTGTATCTTTTTTTATTTAAACGATATGCAATAAAATCAGACGCAAAAAAGATAATTGTAAGATAGGACGTTCAGGTCTCATAAATGATGACAGTCGGTTTGCTAACACAGGGACATATCGCAGGGGAACTGGTTCACCTTCAGCATGTTATATTGTATTCTGAAATTAGAAATGGCAAAAGTCCCTACTAGATATTAAGCTTGATTTCAAACCTATATCTGAAAAGTTTGACAAGAACGATTGACTGTTCAGCTTACTATTAGCCAATACTTTTTCCTACTGTTAATAATGCTGAAATCTTGTTTACTATGGTCTCTGCACTGATAG
>OBLS010000160.1_pt1 | contig 20353 bp, 21 predicted proteins | sample 1519901 | NCBI WGS metagenome assembly OBLS01 (sample SAMEA3113585, study PRJEB22503) | soil metagenome | reverse complement strand
CCGGTGGTCGACCTCCAGCGGGGGACGGTGGCCGGCTACGAGGCCCTGTCCCGCTCCGCCGGGCCGCCCGACGCCGAGCCGTGGGCGGCCCTGCCCGACGGGCTGGCCGCCATCATCCGCGACCGGCAGACCGCCCAGACGTTCGGGGACAGCGTCGTCGGGCTCACAGTCGACGCCCCGGCGGTCAGGGCGTGCTCCGCATCGAGCAGCTGGTGCACCGGCTCCTGGCCGGCCCCGCTCCTATCGGCAGGGTTGCCGGCCGGATGAGCCGGTGGGAATCGGGGACGGCCCAGGTGGATTCTCCGACGGTGGGGTGAACCACGAGCCTCGGCCGGCAAAGGAGCGAACCGAACGTGACCGTCACCAGGCTGGAGGTCCGCCAGCCGGCCCCCGGGCCGGGACGGCCCCAACGCTCGCAGCAGCCCAAGCGGCCCCAGCAGGCCCAGCGGCCCCAGCAGGCCCAGCGGCCCCAGCAGGCCCAGCGGCCCCAGCAGGCCCGGCCACGGCAGCGGGAGCGCGAGGCCCCGATGCCGCCGGTGCCGCCGGCCAAGCCGCTCAGCCGGACGGCCCGGCGGGCGGCCGCCGAGGACGCCAAGCTGCTGGCCGCCATCCGGGTGCTCTTCTCCAACCCGTCGCTGTTCCCGCGGTTCCTCTTCCTGGCCTTCGGGTTCGCGGCCATCACCTCGCTCGGGGTCGCGCTCGCCGGGGCGGTGCCGCTCCCCTACGGGTTCCACTACGCCGTGATCCCGGCCTACACGGCCATGCTCCTGATCGGCCTGCGCTACCCCGCCTGGGGCAAGCGGGCCCTGATCGGCCTGGTCGCGGGCATGATCGCCACCGGCGTCTACGACATCCTGCGGCTCGGACTGATGCTGGCCGGGCTCTGGGGCGACCCCATCCCCAGCATCGGCCAGCTCGCGCTCAACGACCCCAACGCCGAGTGGTACTGGGGCTACGTCTGGCGGTTCGTGGGCAACGGCGGCGGCATGGGCCTGGCCTTCGCCATGCTGCCCTGGCGGGGCGTCAAGCTCGGCATCGCCTACGGCTCAGCTGTCTGCACGGGCCTGGTCGTCCTCCTCTACTTCTGGCCGGTGGCCCAGCAGCACTTCTTCGCCCTCACTCCGGCGACCGCGGCCGGGGGGATGGCCGGCCACTGGGTCTACGGCGTCCTGGGCTGGCTCACCGCCCGCTGGCTGCCCCCGGTGGGCCGCCGCCGCCGCCCGGCCCGCGACCGCCGCGACCGCCGGGACGACGCCTGGGCCGAGGCCCGGCCGCGCGAGGCCACCGTGCTCGTCGCGGTGCCCGACGAGCCGGTGGTGACCGGCCACGGCGCCATCGCCGGCGGCCCCGACCTGGTCCTGCCCGGGGGCCGGCTCTCCTCGGACGAGCTCTACGCGGTCAAGTGCGCCCTCGAGCAGCAGCCGCGGGCCCACGGCTTCGCCTCCGACCACTGGACCCTGCGGCGGGTGGCCCTGGTGGTGGAGCGGGCCACCGGCGTCCGCGGCTGGCAGCCGGCCGAGCTGCTGGGCCTGCTCGAGGCTCTCGGCCTCGACCTCAACCTGCGCGGCCAGCACGACCAGGGCCGCGAGCCGGCCGCCCCCCACGCCGCCCGCACCACCCTGGTCTCCTAGCCCTGGCGCCGCCGTAGGATGGCGGCATGGAGGCTGAGGGGGACGCGCTCACCGCGGCCGGCCTGGCCCGGCTGGCCGGCGTTCCCGAGGCCGAGATCGGCCGGATGGTCGAGGTCGGCGTGCTGGTCCCCCGGGACGGGCCGGCCCCGTTCCTCCTCCGCGACCTCCACAAGCTCCGCCTGGCCGTGGCCTGCGAGCGGGCCGGGCTGCCGATGGACGGGATCGCCGCGGCCATCCGGGCCGGCCGGCTGTCGTTCGCGTTCATGGAGGCGTCCCCGTACGCCCGCTGGGCCGTCCCCTCGGACCGGACCTACCGGCAGGTGAGCGCCGAGACCGGCGTCCACCTGGACGACCTGCGAGCGGCGCTGGAGGCGATGGGGTTCACCTGGCCCTCGCCGGACGAGCCGATGCGCGAGGACGAGCTGACAGCGGTCCCGCTGGTGCGGCTGGCCTTCTCCAGCGGGATCTTCGACCGGGCCTGGATGACCAGGGTCGGCCGGGCCTACGCGGAGGGCCTGCGCCTGGCCGCCCAGGTCGAGAACGAGTCCTACCGGGCCCGGTTCGAGGGGCCGGCGCTGCGCTCCGGGCTCGGCCAGCGCCGGGCCATGGAGCTGGCCTCGGAGCTGGCGGCCGAGTTCCTGCCCCTGGTCGACCAGGCCCTGATGGGCATCTACCGCCGCCAGCAGGAGCTGATCTGGGTCGAGCACCAGGTGCTGAACGTCGAGGCCGCGCTCGAGGAGGCCGGGGCGATCGCCCGGCCGGAGCGGCTGCCGGCGATGTGCTTCCTCGACCTGGCCGGCTACACCCGGCTCACCGAGGAGCGGGGCGACCAGGCGGCCGCCGAGCTCGCCGGCACCCTGGCCGTGCTGGTCGAGCGCTCCTCGCGGGCCCACGGGGGGACCCCGGTGAAGTGGCTCGGCGACGGCGTCATGCTGTACTTCCGCGAGCCTTCGGGCGCGGTCGAGGCCGCCCTGGCCATGGTCGGCCAGGTCCCCGAGGCCGGGCTCCCCCCGGCCCACGTCGGCGTGGCCGCCGGCCCGGTGGTCGTCCAGGGCGGCGACTACTTCGGCCGCACGGTCAACCTGGCCTCCCGGGTCGCCGCCCGCGCCCAGGCCGGCCAGGTCCTGGTCACCGCCCCGGTGGCCCAGGCGCCGTCCCCCGGCGGCGTCACCTACGCCGACCTGGGCGAGCTCCGGCTCAAGGGCTTCACCGCCCCGGTCCGGGTGCTGGAGGCCAGGCGGGCCTGAGCCTCAGCCGCAGACCGGCTTGAGGTGGGGGTAGGGGTTGACCGCCCCGCCGCTCATGTGGACCTCGAAGTGGACGTGGGGGGCGGTGTACTGGGCGTTGCCGGTCTGGCCGTTGTAGGCGATCAGCTGGCCGGCCCGGACCCGGGCGCCGGTGGAGACGGCGTAGCCGGAGAGGTGGGCGTAGAAGTACTCGACCCCGTTGTCGCCCTGCAGGTAGAGCTGGATGCCGCCGTTGCTGCTGGTCGACTCCCGGCTGACCACGCCGTTGACGAAGGCGAACACCCTGGCCCCGTGGGGGGCCATCACGTCGGTGCCCTGGTGGCTGCGGCCGCCGGAGCGGGGCGCGCCCCAGCTGTCGACGTAGGAGTAGGGGCGCTCCAGGATGCAGGCCTTGCCCGAGGAGCTGACCGCGCCCCCGCCGCCGCCGCTGGGGGGCGGGGTCGGGGCGACCTTGGTGGCCGCCTTGCGGCGCTGCTCCAGCCGGACCAGGCGGGCCTCGACGGCCTGGGCCTCCTCCAGTCCCGACTCCAGCTTGGCCACGGCCGCCCGGGCCTGGTCGTGCAGCTCCTTGGCCCGCTCGTAGCCCCTGGTCACGCGGTCGAGGACCGAACGGTAGGCGTCCCCGGTCACCTGGGCGTCCTCGATCAGCTGGGCGTTGCGCGACGCCAGCACGGTGGCCATCTCGACCCGGCCGGGGACCTGCGCCGGGTCCTGGTCGAGCAGGGCGTCGGCGAAGGCCAGCCCGCCGGAGCGGTACATGGCCGCGGCCTGGCCGGCCAGGGCCGCCCTGGCCCCGCGCTGCTGGCGGTCGGCCGCCTGGAGCTGGCCCTTGTCGTAGGCCAGCTGGTCCTCGGCCCTGGCCAGGGCGGCCTCGGCGGCCTGGAGCTCGGCGGTGGCCTCCTGGAGCTCGCCCTTGAGGGCGCGCTCGCGGCGGCGGGCGTCGTCCAGCGGCGCGGCCTGGAGCGCGGGGATGCCGGCCAGCAGCAGCCCAAGCAGAGCAAGGCCGAAGACGATTCGGCGCATCGGGTGGAACGTCCTTCCGTTGGGGGAACGGATGGCGGTCTGTGATGAAATTGGGGGGAGCGACAGCGTATCGCCTCCCTGCCGCAACGACCAAATCGGCCGGACCTGCGCGCCCCGGCCCGGCGCCGCCCCTAGGCGTCGTGGAAGGCGGCCAGGCGCTCGGCCTCGTCCTCCAGCTGGCGGCGGGTCGCGGCGGCCAGCGGCTCGAACGGCTCCAGCAGCACCCCGCCCCGCTCGTGGCGCCAGGTCCCGGCCACCGCCCCGTCGACCAGGAAGGTCGGGAACGAGTGCGGGGCCCGCACGTGGAAGATGCGCTCGCGGTGCCGCTCGGGCAGGACCTGGGTACGCCGGGCGTGGACCAGCAGGTTGGCGTCCCAGGTGGACAGGAAGCGGGGCGGGGCCGGGGTGCCCGGGTCGGGCAGGGGGGCGTCCGGCAGGTCGAACAGCTCCCCGCCCCGCTCGTCGCGGAACCGGCGGGTCCCGACCCGCTCCAGCACCGGCCGCAGCCCGGTCAGGGGCAGCCCGGCCCAGCTGCCCAGGTCGCCGAGGGACGCCGGCCCGAACCCCTGCAGGTAGCGGCGGACCAGGTGCTCGAGGGCCCCGGCCTCGTCCACCGGCCAGGGCCCGAGCCAGTCGCTGGCCAGGCCGTACAGGTCGGCCCGGCGTCGCTCCCAGGTGCCGGACGGCGGGACCCGGACCATGTCGACCCAGAGCCCGACCCCGGTCCAGACCGCCTTGGGGTAGCCGTGAGCGGCCAGCAGCCCGGCCAGCTCGGCCTGGCGGGCCGGGCCCTGCGCCAGGCGGTCGCGGACCAGGGCGGCGGCCGCCTCGATGTCGATCCCCTCCAGCTCCCGGCGGACCGCCCTGGTCCACCACTCCCGGCGGGCGGCCCGGACCGCCTCGGTGAACGGCGGGTAGTCGGCCGCCGAGACGATGTGGATGGTGACCCGCAGCAGGGTCGCCTGGACGGCCGTCCGCTCCTCGAGGGCCCCGGTGAGGTCGTCGCGGCGGAAGTCGCGCAGCCGCGACCAGAGGCCGACATAGGGCGACGGGGCGTACTGGGCCTGGAGCCCGGCGACCTGCTCCAGGGCCCCGGGAATCGGGAGGGCCGAACGCTCGAGGAGGAGCTGGCGGGCCAGCAGGGCCCGGTTGAGCTCGCGGGTCGAGAGCACGCGCTCGGTCACGGGCGGCAGTCTACCCGGGGCCTCCGGACTGGCCGAAGGTGTCGAAGCCGAGCTTGACGGCCAGGCCGAGGCCGAGCAGGGCGATGGCCACCCGGAGCCGGTTGCCGGGGAGCCGGCGGACCAGGCCGGGGCCGATCCCGCCGCCGAGCAGGAACCCGGCGGCCAGCGGCGCCGCCGCCGCCCAGCGGACGGGGCCGAACAGGGCGAAGCCGGCCGCGGCGACCAGGTTGGCCAGCCCGAGGGCGACGTTGCGGGCGGCCACCAGCCGGGCCAGCGGCTCGGCCACCGACACCGTCAGCAGGGCCAGCAGCACCACCCCGGCCGCCGCCCCGAAGTAGCCGCCGTAGACGCCGACGCCGAACACCCCGGCCAGCAGGACCGGGCTGCGCTCGTCGACCATGCCCCCGGCGAGCCGGGTGATGCCCGGCTGGAGCAGCAGCACCAGCGAGGCCCCGCCGATCAGCAGCGGCACCAGCAGCTCGAACACCTCGGCCGGGGTCGACAGCAGCAGGGCCGCCCCGGCCGCCCCGCCGGCCACCGTGACCAGGGCCAGCCGGCGCAGCCGGCCCGCCTGGCCGGCCAGCTCCTGGCGCGAGAAGCTGGCCGCCCCGACCGTGTACAGCACCAGGGCCACGGTGTTGGTGACGTTCGCGGTCAGCGCGGGCAGCCCGACCGCCAGCAGGGCCGGGTACGACACCAGCGAGGCCAGGCCGGCGACCGAGCCGGCGACCCCGGCCAGGACCCCGGCGACCAGGAGAAGGATCACGTCGGCGGCGGCCACCGACGGAATTCTAGGCTAGGGCTGGAGCAGGATCTTGACGGCGCCGTCCTGCTTCTTCTGGAAGGTCTGGTAGGCCCTGGGGCCCTCGTCCAGGGGCAGGTGGTGGGTGGCGAAGGTGTCGACGCCCAGGGGGTCGTCGTCGGTGAGCAGGGGGAGGATGTCGTCGACCCAGCGGCGGACGTTGGCCTGACCCATGCGCAGCTGGATCTGCTTGTCGAACAGGGTGAGCATGGGCAGCGGGTCGGCCTGGCCGCCGTAGACCCCGACGAGGGAGATCGTCCCGCCCCGGCGGACCAGCTCGATGGCCAGGTGCAAGGCGTTGAGGCGGTCGACGCCGGCCGTCTCGATCATCTTGGCCGCGATCGCGTCCGGGAGCAGCGAGGCCATCTGGTGGGCCAGCTTGCCCACCGGGGACCCGTGGGCCTCCATGCCGACGGCGTCGATCACCGCGTCCGGCCCGCGGCCGCCGGTCAGGTCGCGGATGGTCTCGACCAGGTCGTCCTTGCTGTTCAGGTCGAGGGCCTCGACCCCGCGGGAGCGGGCCCGCTGCAGCCGCTCGGGGACGAGGTCGACGCCGATGACCCGGCCGGCGCCCCGGTGCAGGGCGATCCGGGACGACATGTCGCCGATCGGCCCGAGGCCGAGCACGACCACGCTGCCGCCCTGGGGGACGTTGGCGTACTCGACCGCCTGCCAGGCGGTGGGGAGGACGTCGGAGAGGTACACGAAGCGGTCGTCGGGCGGGCCCTGCGGCACCTTGATCGGGCCGTACTGGGCCTGGGGGACGCGCAGGTACTCGGCCTGCCCGCCCGGCACCTGCCCGTACAGCCTGGTGTAGCCGAACAGCGCCGCTCCCATCCCCTGGTCGCGGACCTGGGTGGTCTCGCACTGGGACTGGAGGCCCTGGCCGCACATCCAGCAGTGCCCGCAGGCGATCGTGAACGGCATCACCACCCGGTCGCCGGGGGCGATCTGGGAGACCTCGGCGCCGACCTCCTCGACGATGCCCATCGGCTCGTGGCCGAGCACGTCCCCCTTGTCCAGGAACGGCCCCAGCACCTCGTACAGGTGCAGATCGGAGCCGCAGATGCCGGTGGAGGTGATGCGCACGATCGCGTCGGTCGGCTCCTCCAGCTTCGGGTCGGGCACCTCTTCGATCCGCACGTCCCGCTTGCCCTGCCAGGTCAGTGCCTTCATTCCCAGATCCTCCCTCGCGTGCCGTCGAAGCCGTCGGGTACCACGGAAGCCGGAGGCGTACCACCTCTGGAGTAGGGGGCGGGTCGTCCGGCCGGCCGACGCCGCCGGGGGCCGGTTGCCGGTAGCGTGAGCCCATGGCGCGTCCCGACCGTGCGGTGCTGGCCGACGCCGGGCTGACCGTGGTCCTCGGCGTGATGTTCGTCGCCTCGACCGCCGGGGACAGCGACGCCCGCGCCCTCGACGGGCTCGGCTGGGCCCTGGTGGCCGCCAACGTCCTGCCCCTGCTGGTCCTGCGCCGGGCCCCGCTGCTGGTGCTGGCCTGCTTCGGCGTCGCCTACCCGGCCTGGGCGTCGCTGGAGTACCCGACCCACCTGCTGCAGTCGCTGCCCACCCTGGCCGCCATGTTCGCGGTCGGGGCGGCCCCGCGGCCGCTGTGGTGGCGGGCCCTGGCCCTGATCCTCCCGGCCGAGATGCTGGCCTTCGCGGCCACCGGCATCTGGGACGTCGACCTGCTGGAGATCGGCTACGTGGCCATCATGTTCGTCAGCGGCTGGGTGCTCGGCGTGGTCCTGGCCGCCCGGCGCGGCTACACCCGGGCCCTCGAGGAGCAGACGGCCGCCCTCGAGGCCGCCCGCCAGGAGCTGGCCCGCCGGGCGGTGCTCGAGGAGCGCACCCGCATCGCCCGCGACCTGCATGACATCCTGGCCCACGCCATGAGCGTGATCACCGTGCAGGCCGGCGTCGGGGCCCACCTGCTGGAACGCGACCCCGAGCAGGCCAAGGGGGCGCTTCGTGTGATCGAGGAGACGGGCCGGGGCGCCCTCGGCGAGATGCGCCGCCTGCTGGGAGCGCTGCGGGCCGACGACCTGCCCACCGAGCCCCAGCCGGGCCTGGCCGCCCTGGACCGGCTGGCCTCGCAGGCCACGGCGGCCGGGGTGCCGGTCGAGCTCCGGGTCGAGGGCCAGGCCCGGGCCCTGCCGGCCGGGCTGGAGGTCTCGGCCTACCGGATCGCCCAGGAGGCGCTCACCAACACCATCAAGCACGCCCCCGGCGCCCGGGCCCGCCTCACCGTCCGCTACCGGCCCCGCACCGTCGAGCTGGAGGTGGTCGACGGTGGCGGCCCGGCCCCGGTCCCGGCGGGCGACGGGGGCCACGGCCTGCAGGGGATGCGCGAGCGGGTCGCCCTCTACGGCGGCGTGCTCGAGGCCGGGCCCTGCCCCGGCGGGTTCCGGGTCCTGGCCACCTTCCCCACCGACCCGCCATGAGCAGCCCGGTCAGGGTGCTGGTGGTCGACGACCAGGAGCTGGTCAGGGCCGGGTTCGTGGCCCTGCTGGCCTCGGACGACGGCATCGAGGTGGTCGGCCAGGCGGCCGACGGGGCCGAGGCGGTCGCCCTGGCCCGCCGCACCTCGCCCCAGGTGGCGCTGATGGACATCCGCATGCCGGTGCTGGACGGGATCGCCGCCACCCGCGAGCTGCGGGCCCTGCCCGACCCCCCCGAGGTCGTGATCCTCACCACCTTCGACACCGACGAGTACGCCTACCAGGCCTTCCGTGCCGGCGCGTGCGGGTTCCTGGTCAAGGACACCCCGCCGGCCGAACTGCTCCGGGCCGTCCACCAGACGGCCGCCGGCGGAACCGTCATCTCCCCGCCAACGGCCAGGCGCCTGGTCCGCGACCTGGCCGCCAGCCAGCCCGACCCGCGCCCCACCCCGGCCGCCCTCCAGGGCCTGACCGAGCGCGAGCTGGAGGTGCTCCGGCTGCTGGCCCGCGGCCACTCCAACCGGGAGATCGCCCGCGAGCTGTTCATCTCCGAGCTCACGGCCAAGACCCACGTGTCGCGCATCCTGACCAAGCTGGACCTCCTGACCCGGGTCCACGCCGTGGTCTTCGCCTACGAGACCGGCCTGGTCACCCCCGGCACCAGCTGACCGCAACGGGTCGTCCATCCGGCGGAGGCGCAGGTGCCTGCTTCCGGCCGACGACGCCGGCCGCCCGCCTGCCTAGCGTTGACGGCGACGCGAGGAGGTCGTGATGACGGTGATCGAGGTGGCGGGGCTGCACCGGTCCTACGGGGACCAGGTGGCGGTCGAGGACGTGGGGCTGGAGGTGCGGGCGGGCGAGATCTTCGGGCTGCTCGGGCCCAACGGGGCCGGCAAGACGACCACGGTGGAGTGCCTCCAGGGGCTGCGGCGGCGGGACCGGGGGCAGGTGCGGGTGCTCGGGCTCGACCCGGAGCGCGACGGCGACCGGCTGCGGCGGCGGATCGGCGCCCAGCTCCAGTCCTCGGCCCTGCCCGACCGGCTGCGGGTCGGGGAGGCCCTGTGGCTGTTCGCCCGCGACGGCGACGGCGGGGCCCCGCTGGACCAGCTGGGCCGGCGCTGGGGGCTGGAGCGGCTCTGGCGGCGCCCCTTCGCCAAGCTGTCCGGGGGCGAGCAGCAGCGCCTGTTCATCGCCCTGGCCCTGGTCAACCGGCCCGAGCTGGTGTTCTTCGACGAGCTCACCACCGGGCTCGACCCCCAGGCCCGCCGGGCCACCTGGGACCTGGTCCGCCAGGTCAGGGACGACGGCGCCACCGTGGTCCTGGTCACCCACTTCATGGAGGAGGCCGAGCTCCTCTGCGACCGGGTGGCCATCGTCGACCAGGGCCGGGTGGTGGCCACGGGGACGCCATCGGAGCTGATCGGCCGGGGCGACGCCGGCCAGCGGGTCAGCTTCACCTGGCCGGGGGCGGACGCCGCCTGGCTGTCCCAGCTCGAGGGGGTGGAGCGGGTGACCGGGCGGGCCGACGCCGTCGAGGTCGCCGGCGGCGGCCCCCTGGCCGTCAGGGTGGCCGCCGCCCTGGCCGGCAGGGGCGTCGCCCCGGCCGACTTCCGCACCCACCACCCCGACCTGGAGGACGTGTTCCTGGCCCTCACCGGCCGGGACCTGCGCGCCTGAGGAGGCCGCCATGCTCGCCAAGCTGACCTGGACCGAGATCAAGCTGGGGCTGCGGGAGCCGACCGTGGCCGTGTTCGCCCTCGCCTTCCCCCTCATCCTGCTCTACCTGCTGCTCAACTCGTTCGGGACCCTGCCCGACCCCGACTTCGGCGGGGTCAGCCCGGCCGACTGGTACGTGCCCGCCTACGCCATCGGCTCGATCGCCGCCACCGGGCTGATCGCCATCCCGGTGCACCTGGCCGCCTACCGGGAGCGGGGCGTGCTGCGGCGGCTGCGGGCCTCGGGGATCGCCGCCTGGCCCGTGCTGGCCGCCCAGACGCTGGTCGCGGCCCTGATCGTGACCATCGGGTCGGCGGTCATGGTCGCCCTCGGCGACGCCTCCTACGAGCTGTCCACGCCGGCGTCGCCGGTGGTCGTGGCCGCCGGGTTCCTCCTGGCCACGGCGACCTTCAGCGCCATCGGGGTCGCTCTGGCCTCGCTGCTGCCGACGGCCAGGGCCGCCCAGGTGGTCGGGCTGCTGCTGTTCTTCGCCATGTTCTTCATCTCCGGGGGCGGCCCGCCCGAGGCCATCCTCCCCGACGGGGTGAAGACGGTCGCCGGCGCCCTGCCCATGGCCTATTCGGTCGACGTGCTCCAGCGCGGCTGGTGGACCGGCGACTGGGACGTGACCGGCCTGGTCGTGCAGGCCGCGGTGCTGGTGGCGGCCACGGCGGTCGCCATCTGGCGGCTGCGGGAGGTGTGAGCTACCGCAGCGCCGGCTCGGCCGGGGCGGGCACGGCCACGCAGCGGTCGCGGCCGCCCGCCTTGGCGGCGTACAGGGCCCGGTCGGCCCGGGCGACCAGCCGGCCGCTGTCCTCGCGGCCGTCCCAGTCGGCCACCCCGATCGAGCAGGTGACCTCCGGCTGGGCGGTCCGGAGCCGCTCGGCGATCTCCATGGCGTTGCCCAGGGCGCAGTCGGGCAGCAGGACGGCGAACTCCTCCCCGCCGTAGCGGGCCAGCAGGTCGGTCTTGCGCAGCCTGCCCTCCCAGGCGGCCGCGGCCGTCTTGAGCAGCCCATGGTCAGCACCAGCGGGGCCGGGACGGTCCGCTCGGTCAGGATGGCGTTGCCGGGCAGGGGAGCGTAGCGCAGCACGAAGCTGCGGCCGCCGAGGGCGAACTGCTTCTCGCGCACAAGGCGCCCGGTGGCCCGGAACCCGGCCGGGTAGCTGGCCACCGGGCCGTCCTCGTCGACGTCCTCGTCGTGCAGCTCCACCCCGGTGAACGCGGGCGCGGTCTTCATCGCGGCAGCGAGGAAGTCGCCGGCCCGGAACTGCCCGGTCGCCCAGCCGACCAACGCCTTGCGTCGCTCGGCCAGGGTGGCGTCGGGACGCACCTCCTTCTCGTAGACCGGCACGACCAGCTCGAACGCCACCGGCCGCTGGTCGGCTGGCAGGTCCAGGTCGCCGGGAAGCGTCGTCTGGTTGCTCATCGTGGTCATCCCGTTGTCGCGGGCGCGTTCGAGCGTGGCCAGGATGCTCGGGGTGGCCCGGGCGTCGGCGCCAAGGGCCGAGCTGGACGGGATCCGCGGGTAGCTGAAGATGGTGACGTAGTACACCGGGCGCCGCCCCGGCGGCCGGATGGTGAAGGTCGGCTCGCCGTCGGCCCGGTTCTCGGCCACGAACTCGTCGACCTTGTCGTCGGTGACCAGCGAACGCCAGCCGATCGCCTGGAGCCCCGGGTAGCGGTCCCTGAGGTCGAGGCTGCGGGCGAAGATGCTGAACTCCTGCCGATCGATCGAGTTCGAGGCCAGCCACAGGGAGCGGGCGGCCTGGAGCGCGCTCTCGTAGTTGGCCAGGGCGGTCGCGATGGTGACCGTCCGCGAGGTCGCCGTGCGGTCGAGGCGCTCGTCGCGCTGGCGGGTCACGGTCGCCTGCCAGGCCCTGGCCAGCAGCACCGACCCGATCACCCCGATCAGCACCACGGCCACGGCCGCGCCCCGGAGCGCGTCCGACCTGGTTCTCAGCACGCGGTCGGCCCGGTCGATCCGAGGCGACCGCCCGCCAACGCCGATGGCGGTCATGGGTACGGTATCGACCGGTCTTATGGGCACTTGACCCGGCGGGCTCTAGGATGGAGGCCCCGGGAGCAAAGGATGGGACCGATGGCATCGCTGTCCAAGCGGATCATGAAGTTCGTGCAGAGCCCCCAGGGCCAGCAGCTGATCCAGAAGGCCAAGGTCGAGGCGAGCAAGCCCGAGAACCGCCGCAAGCTGGAGGCCCTGCGCCGGCGCTACCTGGACAAGGGCCGGCGGCCCTAGCTGGCCGCGCCCTGGTCCCGCAGGTGGCCCTTGACCTTGGAGACCAGGACGGCGGGATCGAACGGCTTGGTGACCCAGTCGTCGGCGCCGGCCGTGTAGGCCATGCTCCGGTCGGCCTCCATCGACTTGGCGGTCAGCATGATCACCGGGATCTGGTCGTCCGGCCGCTGGTCCCGTAGCCGCGAGCAGACCTCGTAGCCGTCCATGCGGGGCATCATCGTGTCCAGCAGGATCAGGCTGGGCCCCACGTCCAGGGCCATGTCGAGCGCGTCCTGGCCGTCGTTGGCCACGACCACGTCGAAGCCCTCGAGGCGCAGGTTGAGAGCCACGAAACGGACGATGTCGCGGTCGTCGTCGGCGATCAGGACGAGGTTGCCCATACAACCACAGGCGTTCGACCGGTCCCTACCGATACGGGTCGGTTGCCAGGGTCTGGTCGATCCGCCGCCGGAACCGCGACGACGGCTCGACCAGGGCGCCGAGGTCGCGCACGCGCTCGGCCAGCCGCCGGTCCGAGGTGACCACCAGGAAGCCGGCCGGCTCCGGGTCGGCGGCGACCATGGCCACGATCTCGTGGTCGGCGGCGTCGCGGCCCCGCCGGGAGGCGAAGGCGACCTCGACCGCCCCGTGGCGCCCCGGTTCCAGGTCGGGCGGCCGGCGGTCGAACACCACGGTGACGTCCTCGCCGGTGGCCGCGGCGAACCGGTCCAGCTCCCCGACCAGCCGGTGCACGGCCCCGTCGCGGTCGTTCCACCACCGGTCGGGCCGCGACCCGATCAGGTTCATGCCGTCGACCAGCGCGCGCCGCCGCCCGCCCCCTGTGCCGCCCGTCACCTCCGGCTCGTGCCCCATGTCACTGCCCGCCCCGCTGGAATGCTGTTGGCTTTCCTTCCGGGCCGTGTCTATCACGAGGCCAGCGACGAAGGGAGCACCCTGTGGACGAGACCTTCTCCTACTGCTCGATGCCGCCGGTCGCGCCGCGGGAGCTCCCGGCCGGGATGGACCCGGCGCGGGTCGAGGCGATCGTGGTCAACGAGTCCAAGTGGGTCAACCACACCGTCCTGCACTACTACTTCTTCGACCGGGAGACCGACGGCGAGCACGTGTTCCTGGCCGACGGGACCCGTCAGTGGCGGCCCTGGACGAGCGACAAGGCCCACCAGGACGTCGTCCGCAGCGCCTTCGACCACTGGAAGGCCCAGGGCATCGGGCTGGAGTTCGTCGAGGTGACCTCCAGGGACGAGGCCGAGATCCGGGTCGGGTTCATGGAGGGCGACGGCGCCTGGTCGTACCTGGGCCGCCAGATCCTCGACCGGGGCGCGAACGAGCGGACCATGAACTTCGGCTGGGACCTGCTCCGGACGCCGCGGGAGGCCGACACCGCCCTGCACGAGATCGGCCACACCCTCGGCCTGCCCCACGAGCACCAGAACCCCAACGCCGGCATCGTCTGGGACGAGGAGAAGGTCTACACCAGCCTGGGCGGCCCGCCCAACAACTGGCCGCGCTCCAAGACCCAGTGGAACATCCTGCGCAAGATCGAGCCGGACACCGTGCAGGGCTCCAACTGGGACCCCGACTCGATCATGCACTACCCCTTCCAGGCCGGGCTCATCCTAGAACCGGAGCGCTTCCGGACCCAGCCGCTGCGACCGGCCGGCGGGCTGTCGGCCCGTGACCTGTCCTGGGTCAGGGCCTTCTATCCCGGCGAGGAGGAGCAGGAGCTGCCCGAGCTGCTCCCGTTCCAGTCCCGCGAGCTGGCCATCCTGCCCGGCCAGCAGCGCGACTTCGTGCTCCGCCCGACCGCCACCCGCCAGTACACGCTCCAGACCTTCGGGGCCTCGGACACCGTCATGGTGCTGTTCGAGCGGGCCGAGGGGGAGCTGCGCTACCAGGCCGGCGACGACGACAGCGGCGAGGACCGCAACGCCACCCTCCAGCTCAAGCTCTTCCAGGGCCGCGAGTACGTCCTGCGGGTCCGCCTCTACTTCAGCCAGGGCTCGGGCGAGACGGCTGTCATGATGTGGTGAGAAGCTCGACATGAGGTGGTGAACCGCCCCCTGGACGCCGACGACCTGGAGCAGGCGGTGACCACGGCCTACCTGGGCGGCCGGGTCGCCGAGGCCATGGCCGCCCTGCAGCGGGCCGAGCAGGCCTACGCCAGCGCGGGCGACCACCGGCGGGCCGCCCGCAGCGCCTTCTGGCTGGGCTTCATGCTGCTCGGCCGGGGCGAGCTGGCCCAGGGCAGCGGCTGGCTGGCCAGGGCCCGGCGGCTGCTCGAGCAGGAGCCGCCGGACTGCCCCGAGCAGGGCTACCTGCTGCTCCCGGCGGCCATCGAACAGCTCGACGCCGGGGACCACGCCGCCGCCCAGGCGACGGCGGCCCGGGCGGCCGGGATCGGGCGCCAGGCCGGCGAGGCCGACCTGGTGGCCCTTGGCCAGTTCCTCCAGGGGGCGGCCGCGGTGGCCGGGGGCGAGGTCGCGGCCGGTCTGGCCCTGCTCGACGAGGCCATGGTGGCGGCCGTGGCCGGCGAGCTCACGCCCCCGGTCACGGGCACCATCTACTGCGGGGTGATCGAGGTCTGCCACCAGGTGGCGGAGCTGCGCCGGGCCCGGGAGTGGACCCAGGCGCTGACCAGCTGGTGCGACAGCCAGCCGGGCCTGGTCACCTTCACCGGCCAGTGCCTGGTCCACCGGGCCGAGATCCTGCGCCTGGGCGGGGCCTGGCCGGAGGCGGTCGAGGCGGCCCGCCGGGCCGCCGAGCGGCTGGCCGAGGCCGACGACGAGCTGGCCATCGGGGCGGCCAGCTACCAGCAGGCCGAGGCCCACCGGGCCCTCGGCCAGCTCGAGGCGGCCGAGGCCGCCTACCAGCTGGCGAGCAGGTGGGGCATGGAGCCGCAGCCCGGGCTGGCCCTGCTGCGGCTGGCCCAGGGGCGGACCGAGGCCGCCGCGGCGGCCATCCGCCGCGTGCTCACCGAGACCGGCGACCGGCTGGGCCGGGCCCGGCTGCTCCCGGCCGCGGTCGAGATCCTGCTCGCCACCGGCGACCTCGACGGCGCCCGGGAGGCCGCCGGCGAGCTGGCCGGGATCGCCGGCGACTACCGGACCCAGGCCCTGCGGGCGGCGGCCGACCACGCCCTGGGGGCGGTGTGCCTGGCCGAGGGCGACGCCGGCGCCGCCGTGACCGCCCTGCGCCGCGCCTGGCGGGCCTGGCGCGAGCTGGAGGCGCCCTACGAGGCGGCCCGGGCCCGGCTGCTGATCGGCCTGGCCTGCCGCGACCTGGGCGACGAGGACGCCGCGGCCATGGAGCTGGAGGCGGCCAGGACGGTGCTGGCCGGGCTCGGGGCCGGTCCCGAGCTCGACCGCCTCGACCGGCTGGCCGGGGCCGTCCCCGCGGCCGGCGGGCTGACCGGGCGCGAGCTGGAGGTGCTGCGCCTGGTGGCCGCCGGCGCGACCAACCATGCCATCGCCACCCGGCTGCACCTGGCCGACAAGACGGTCCACCGCCACGTCAGCAACATCTACGCCAAGCTCGGGGTCTCCTCCCGGGCCGGCGCCACCGCCTACGCCTACCAGCACCACCTGGTCTAGCGGCGGGGAGAAGTACCCATGCCCGGCCGCGCCGGAGGCGGGCTTCTCCCGATGCCGGCCTGGCCGCCGCCGCCTTAGCCTCGGACCGACCCCGAGGAGGAGGACGACCATGGGCGGGCAGCGGATGGAACCGGAGCGGTACGAGACGGTGGTGGTCGGCGGCGGCCAGGCCGGGCTGGCCACCGGCTACCACCTGGCCCGGCTGGGCCGGCCGTTCGTGATCCTCGACGCCGGCCAGCGGGTGGGTGACGCCTGGCGGGCCCGCTGGGACTCGCTGCGGCTGTTCACCCCGGCCCGCTACAGCGGGCTGCCGGGCATGGGCTTTCCCGCCGCGGCCTGGCACTACCCCACCAAGGACGAGGTGGCCGAGTACCTGGAGACCTACGCGGCCCGCTTCCAGCTCCCGGTCCGCGCCGGCGTCCGGGTCGACGGGCTCACCCGGCAGGGCGACCGCTACCTGGTCACCGCCGGGGAGCGCCGGTTCGAGGCCGCCAACGTGGTCGTGGCCTCGGGCGCCTACCGCCACCCGCTGGTGCCCTCCTTCGCCGCCGAGCTCGACCCGGGCATCCTCCAGCTCCACTCCAGCGGCTACCGGCGCCCCGCCCAGCTCCAGGAGGGCGGCGTGCTGGTGGTCGGCGCGGCCAACTCCGGGGCCGAGATCGCCGTCGAGCTGTCCGGGGCCCACCGGATCTGGCTGTCGGGCCGGCACCCGGGCAGCGAGCCGACCCGCGCCGGGACCCGGCTCGACCGGCTGCTGACCCCGCCGTTCTGGTTCTTCATCTCGCAGGTGCTGACGGTGGACACGCCCATCGGCCGCAAGCTCCGGCCCAAGCTCATGGGGGCCGGCACACCCCTGGCCCGGGTCAGGCGGCGGGACATCGCCGCCGCCGGGATCGAGCGGGTGCCCCGCACGGCCGGGGCCCGCGACGGCCTCCCCGTGCTGGAGGACGGGCGGGCCCTTGAGGTGGCCAACGTGGTCTGGTGCACCGGCTACCGGCCCGACCTCTCCTGGATCGACCTGCCGGTCCAGGACGACGACGGCCAACCGCGGCACGACCGCGGGGTGGTCGCCGGCCAGCCCGGCCTCTACTTCGTTGGGCTCTTCTTCCAGACAGCGGTCTCCTCGGCCCTGGTCGGCGGGGTCGGCCGTGACGCCGAGCAGATCGTGGCCCGGATCGCCGCCGGCAAGCCCGCTAAGGTGGACGCGAGCGCGTGACCGGAGGGCTGGTTGCACGAGATCGAACCGCTGCTGCTGGCGTTGATGATGGCCGTGGCCGGGCTGAGCGTCCTGGCCCGGATGGTTCGCGTGCCCTACCCGATCCTGCTCGTCCTCGGCGGGCTGGTGCTGGGGTTCGTGCCCGGCATGCCGGCCGTGGAGCTGCCGCCCGAGCTGGTCCTGGTGGCGTTCCTGCCGCCGCTGCTGTACTGGTCCGGCTTCTTCTCCTCGCCCCGCGACCTGCGGGCCGACGCCCGGGCGATCTCACTGCTGGCGGTCGGGCTGGTCCTGGCCACGACGGTCGCGGTGGCCGTGCTGGCCCACGCCATGGTCGAGGGCATGACCTGGCCGGCGGCGTTCGCCCTGGGCGCGATCGTCTCGCCCACCGACCCGCTGGCGGCCAGCGCCATCGGCCGCCGCCTGGGCGTGCCCCGCCGCCTGCTCACCCTGCTCGAGGGCGAGAGCCTGGTCAATGACGCCACCGCCCTGACCGCCTACCGGGTGGCGGTCGCGGCCGCGGCCAGCGGGAGCTTCGTCCTCTGGCAGGCCGGGCTGCGGTTCGTGGTCATGGCGGCCGGCGGGGTGGTCGTCGGGCTGCTGGTCGGCTGGCTGGTGGCCGAGCTGCGGCGCCGGCTCGACGACCCGGTGGTCGAGATCGTGGTCTCGGTGTTCACCGGCTACGCCGCCTACCTGCCGGCCGAGCTGCTCGGCGTCTCCGGGGTCCTGGCCGCCGTGACCGCCGGCGTGTACGTCGGCTGGCGGGCCCCTGGGCTGTCCTCGGCCGCGACCCGGCTGCTCGGCTTCTCCTTCTGGGAGGTGCTGGTCTACCTGGCCAACGCCGTGCTGTTCATCCTCGTCGGCCTGCAGCTGCGGCCGATCCTGGAGGACCTCGGCGGCACCGCGGTGGCCGTCCTGGTCGCCCAGGGGGCGGCGGTCAGCGCCGTGGTGATCGCCGTGCGGCTGGGCTGGGGGTTCAGCATCCCCTACCTGGTCCGGCTGATCGACCGGCGCCCGTCCCAGGTCATGCGCCGGGCCGGGGCCAGGGAGCGGCTGATGATCGGCTGGAGCGGGATGCGCGGGGCGGTCTCGCTGGCCGCCGCCCTGGCCCTGCCCCTGGACTTCCCCATGCGGAACCTGATCCTGTTCCTGACCTTCTCGGTGATCCTGGCCACCCTGGTCCTCCAGGGGCTGACCCTGCCCGCCCTGATCCGGCGGCTGCGCCTCGAGGACGACGACTCCGAGGAGCGGGAGGAGCTCAAGGGCCGCCTGGCCGCGACCTACGCCGCCCTCGACCGCCTGGACGAGCTGGCCGGGGCCGACTGGACCCGCGACGACACGGTGGAGCGGCTGCGCGGCATGTACGAGTTCCGCCGCCGGCGCCTGAAGGCGCGCGGCGGGTACCTGGAGGACGACGGCGTCGAGGACCGCTCGCAGGCCTACCAGCGCCTGCTCCGGGAGCTGCTCCAGGCCCAGCGCGATGCCATCGTCCGGCTCCGCAACCAGGGCAAGATCAGCAACGACGTGATGCACCGCATCGAGCGGGAGCTCGACCTGGAGGACAGCCGGCTGGAGATCTGACCGCGGGAGGCGACGGCATGCGCTTGACCAAGTTCGGGCACTCGTGCCTGCTGGTGGAGGAGGGCGGGGCCAGGGTGCTGCTCGACCCCGGCACCTTCTCCGACGGGTTCGAGGCGCTGGAGGGGCTGACCGCGGTGTGCCTCACCCACCAGCACCCCGACCACCTGGACGCCGAGCGGCTGCGGCTGATGCTGGACCGCAACCCCGGGGCCCGGGTGGTCAGCGACGAGGGCAGCGCCGGCGCCCTCGGCGAGGCCGGAGTCGACGTCGAGGTGGTGCACGACGGCGACGAGCTGGACCTGGGCGGGCTGGGCCTGGCCGTGCGGGGGCGCGACCACGCCGCCGTCCACCCCGACGTCCCGGTGGTCCCCAACGTCGGCTACCTGCTCGGCGGGCGGCTGTTCCACCCGGGCGACTCCCTGACCGAGCCCGGCGAGCCGGTCGAGCTGCTGGCCGTGCCGGCCGGGGCGCCCTGGCTGAAGCTGGCCGACGCGGTCGACTACCTGCGCCGGGTCGGGCCCCGGGTGGCCGTCCCGGTGCACGAGAAGGTCCTCTCGGAGGCCGGCATCCGCTCCCACTACCGGCAGCTGGAGCAGCTCGGCGGGCAGGGCGTGCGCTTCCAGGTGCTGGACGACGGGCGGCCGGTCGAGCTCTAGGGGGTTGCTCCCGCCCTAGATAACTGTTATAGATAACGGCACAACTCCTGGATTCGGGGAGCCGATGCCGATGCGGGACGTGATCCTGTCGCTGCTGGCCAAGGAGCCGGCCCATGGGTACGAGCTGCGGCAGCGCCTGATGCAGGCCCTCGGTCCAGCGGGCGGGGCGCTGAACCCCGGACAGGTGTACGTGACGCTCTCCCGGCTGGAGCGCGCGGGGCTGGTCGAGGCCAGGGAGGTCGCGCAACCCAGGCAGCCTGACAAGAAGGTGTACGAGCTGACCGCCTCCGGCCTCGAGCGCGTCATGCACTGGTTGAACGATCTGACCTGGTCGAAGGTGGCGCCGCTGGAGTTCCACCTCAAGCTGGTCGCGGCGGCGGCCACGCGGCTGGCGGACCCGGTGGCGCTGGTCGACTCGCAGCGGCTGGAGCTGCTGCGCGAGCTTCGCCAGGTTCAGGAGCTGGCGCTCCAGGAGCCGCCCGACGCTGATGGCGCCCTGCTGCTGGAGGGCGCCTCGCTGCGCCTGCAGGCCGACATCCGCTGGCTCGAGGTGTGCCAGCAGCGGTTCGTTGAGCGGGAGGTGCGATGAGCACGGTGCTCGAGGCGCGGGGCCTGGTGCGGCGCTATCCGGGCGACGGATCGCCGATCCGGGCGGTGGACGGCGTGGACCTGGCGGTGGAGGCGGGTGAGGCGGTCTCGGTCATGGGGCCGAGCGGCTGCGGCAAGTCCACGCTGCTGCACCTGCTGGGTGGGCTGGAGCGTCCCGACGCCGGCGAGCTGTCGCTGGGTGGCGTGCGGGTGGACCGGTTCTCGGAGACGCGGTGGGCGGTCTTCCGCCGCCGCAACGTCGGCTTTGTGTTCCAGGCGTTCCACCTGGTCGACGAGCTGACCGCGGTGGAGAACGTGGAGCTGCCGGCGCTGCTGGTCGGGAGGTCGCGCCGGGCGGCCCGGCGCCGGGCCATGGAGCTGCTGGAGCGGCTCGGCGTGGCCGAGCGGGCCGGGCACCTCCCCGACC
>OBLS010000158.1_pt1 | contig 20458 bp, 23 predicted proteins | sample 1519901 | NCBI WGS metagenome assembly OBLS01 (sample SAMEA3113585, study PRJEB22503) | soil metagenome | reverse complement strand
AGACGGAGATGGCGGGGTGGCCGGCGGGCCGGGAACATGGCGTCCCCCTCAGGGTGAGCGTGCGTACCTCAGGGGGAAGGCGGCGAGGCGACCGGGAGCCGGCTGGGCCGGCGAGCTGGAGCGGTCGGCCCGCGGTCAGCGCTCCGGCGGCGTCGATGGAGGGGCCCCGCTCACGGCACGGCCGCCGCGGGGGCACGCGGGTCAGGCGGGTTCGCGCTGGGCTGCGCTCATGCGCATGCGCAACCGGGTCACGGCCTTGCCGTGGATCTGGCAGGCGCGGCTCTCGGTCACGCCGAGGACCTCGCCGATCTCGGCCAGCGTGAGGCCGTCGTTGTAGTAGAGGCCGACCACCACGCGCTCGCGCTCGGAGAGCCGCCGGATCGCGTCGGCGAGGGTGCGCCGAAGCTCGGCCAACTCGACCGTGTCGACGGGGCCATCATTGCCGTCGACGAGCACGTCGCCGACGGTGAGCGGCTGTCCGTCGCTGGCCGCCGCGCCGACGATGGCGTCGAGAGTCACGAGGCTTGCAAGCGCTGCCTGGGACAGCGCCCGCTGGAGCTGTTCGTCGTCGATGCCCAGAGCCTCGGCAAGCTCGGCGTCGCTCGGCGCGCGGTGCAGCTCGCCCTCGAGCCGGGCCAGGGCCGACTCGAGGGCCCTCGCCTTGGCGCGCACCGACCGGGGCACCCAGTCGAACGACCGCAGCTCGTCGACGATGTTGCCCTTGATGCGAGCGATCGCGTATGTCTCGAAGCGGCACCCGCGCTCGGGCTCGAACCGCTCGACGGCGTCGATGAGACCGAAGATGCCGTAGCTCACGAGGTCGGACCGGTCGACGTGACGGGGCAGCCCGACGGCGACCCGCCCGGCCACGAACTGCACCAGCGGTGCGTAGTGCAGGATCAGTTGGTCTCTCGCCGCGTGTGACCCGTCGCGTGTGAACGCGTGCCACAGCTTGCGAACATCCCCATCGTCGTGTGTCACGTACGCGTCCCTAGGCCCGCGGGTGGGTGGCGTCGAACACGGTCCTCAGCCGTTCCTTGGAAACGTGAGTGTAACGCTGCGTGGTCGCCAGGTCAGCATGACCCAGTAGCTCTTGCACGACGCGCAGATCGGCACCGCCGTCGAGCAGGTGCGTCGCGAAGGTGTGGCGCAGCGCGTGGGGATGGGTGGGCACCGCGGCCCGGCGGTCGAGCACGCGTCGAGCGTCACGCGGCGTGAGCCGACGCCCCCGCCGGTTGAGGAACACGGCGGCAGCTGGGGTCGCCTCGGTGACCAGCTCGGCCCGCCCGTTGGCCAGCCACCGCCCGAGCGCGCCGGCGGCCGGCTCGCTGAGCGGGACGATGCGCTGTTTGCCGCCCTTCCCCCACACCGCGACCCGGCAGCGGCCCAGGTCGATGTCGTCGACGTCGAGGCCGGTGGCCTCGGCGATGCGCAGGCCGCTCCCGTAGAGCAGCTCGAGCAGCGCCGCGTCGCGTAGGTCGACGGCGCCGTCGGATGCCACCTGGGCGGCACCGTCTCCGCTCGTCCCCGAAGGATCGGGGCCGTCGAGCAGCGAGCGCAGCTCGTCGGGTCGGAGGACCCGTGGCAGACGCGCCTCGCCCTTGGGGGCACTGAGGCCCGACGAAGGGTCGGCCGCCAGGGCGCCGGAGCGGCGAAGCCAGCCGAAGTAGCGGCGCAGCGTCGAGGCACGTCGGGCGATCGTGCGCCGGGCGTAACGGCGCGTGGCCAGGAAGGCGAGGTAGCGCCGCAGCGTGGTGCGCTCGACCTGCTCGGGGCCCGTGATCCCCAGCCGCCGCGCCCACGCGACGAACGCGGCCAGGTCGCGGCCGTAGGCGTCGACGGTCGGGGGCGAGACGCTGGTCAGCGACTGCGTGAACCCGTCGACCTGCCATGCCGCGGGGTCGGCGGACACGGGGGCGGCATCCATCGCCGCAACCGTACCGGCGGGCCCGCGGCGAATCGGGGAGCCGGCCGCAGGTGCCGGCGCCGTCGCCACCACGAGTGCTACCGCAAATGCCACCACCAGTGCGACCGCGAGTGCCACCACGATTGCCGCCGTCACGCCACGCCTCCCGCTACCCGCTCGTACCAACCGCCCCGCTGCGAGATCCAGCCCGCCTCGCGCAACCGGTCGAGCGCGGGAGCGAGCGCCGCGAGCTCGAGGCCCGAGCGCAGCGCCACCTGGTCGAGCGTGGTCGGTTGCCACCCCACGGCCTCGAGCACCGCGCCATCCGCCGGGTCGGGAGCGGGCCGGAGCTCGGCGCGACCCCGCCGGCCGGCGGGACGCAGACCGAGCGCCACCAGCACGTCGGCGGCCGAGCACACCGGTGCCCGTCCCTCCGCCAGCAGGTCGTTGGTGCCGACAGAGGCACCGCTGCGCACGGAGCCGGGCACGGCCATGACGTCGACGCCGCGGCGGTCGGCCTCGTCGACCGTGTGCAGTGAGCCGCCCGCGCGGTGCGACTCGACCACGACCACAACGTCGGCGAGAGCGGCGATGATGCGGTTGCGCGCCGGGAACCGCCAGCGCTCCGGCCGAGCCCGGAGAGGCGCCTCGGACAACAGCACACCCGCTGATGCGACCGCTCGCCACAGCTCGCCCTGGTGGCGGGGGTAGACGACGTCGAGGCCGCTGCCCACCACGCCGATGGGAGGTGCGCCGCCGGCTGCGAGGGCGCCACGGTGGGCCGCGCCGTCGATGCCCGAGGCGAGCCCGGACACCACGGCCACGCCGGCGGCCGCCAAGTCGCGACCGAGCTCCCAGGCCACACCCGCACCAGTGGAGGTGCAGCGGCGAGTCCCGACGACCGCGACCCGGGGCCCCCTGATGGCGTCGGGAGTGCCCCGGTGGAAGACGACGGCCGGCGGCTCGACGTCGCCCACTAGGGCGCTGGGGTAGCCGGGCGAACCGGACAAGGCGACGCCGACACCCGCGTCGACGATGGCCTGCCACACCGCGGCGGGGTCGACGCCCCGGACGGCGCGGCGCCAGCTCGCCAGCAGGTCGGCGGGCTTCGGTGCCAGGGAGGTCAACACGTCGGGGTGGGACCAGCCCTCGCCGGCGGCGACGCGCTCCCACGCGCGCCGTGGTGCATCGACGGCCAGGATCGCCGCCAATCGGGCTGGGCCCATGCCGGGCAGACCGGCCAGGGCGGCGGCAAACGCCTCGGCCGGCATCGCCTCTGCGCTGGTGGTGGCCGCGGTCGTCGGCGCACGCACCGGCCCGGCGCTCATGCCACCCTGCCGTCGAGGAAGGCCGGCTCGGAGCGGAGGGCCAGGCCGGCGCTCACGTGGTCGACCCGCAGGCGCCCGTCGTGCCCGGCGAGGTCGGCGATCGTGCGTGCCACCCGTCGCACCCCGCCCAGGCCGCGGCCGGTCAGCCGCCCCGCCCGCAGGGCACGCTCGACGAGACGGCTGGCCGCGGCGTCGAGCGGCGCGACGTCGTCGAGCCGCCAGGCCGGTAGCTCGGCATTGGCGCCGACGCCGCGGGCGCTGGCGGCACGTCGGGCGACGGCAACCCGGGCCGCGACGTCACGGGAGGGCTCACCCGCGGACGTGTCGAGCAGCTCGGCCACGTCGGGTCGGCCGACCTCGATGCGCAGGTCGAAGCGGTCGAGCAGTGGGCCGGACATGCGGCGCGCATAGCGAGCCCGGGTGGCCGGCGCGCACCGGCATCCACCCGCCGGGCGGGCCTCGCCGCACGGGCACGGGTTCATCGCGGCGACGAGCAGCACCCGGGCGGGAAAGGTGACCTTGGCGGCGGCGCGAGCGACACGAATGACGCCCTCCTCGAGCGGCTGCCTCAGGCTGTCGAGCACCGCGGGATCGAACTCGCCCACCTCGTCGAGGAACAGGACGCCGTGGTTTGCCAGCGAAACCTCGCCGGGCTGCATGGAGCCGGAGCCACCGCCGACGAGCGAGGCGGCTGACGCGCCGTGGTGGGGCGCCCGGAAGGGCGGTCGGCGGACCAGCCCGCTGGGCGGCAGCGGGATCCCGGCCGCCGAGTGGATGCACGTGGTCTCGAGCGCGCAGGCCTGGTCGAGGTCGGGCAGCAGGCCCGCCAGCCGCCGGGCCAGCATGGTCTTGCCGGCGCCGGGCGGGCCGACCAGCAACAGGTGGTGCCCGCCCGCGGCGGCGACCTCGAGCGCGAACCGAGCGGCGGGCTGCCCGCGCACGTCGGCCAGATCCGGACCCGGCGGCGGGTCGGGCAGCTCGACGGGCTCGGGCGGGTCGGGCCAGGGCGCCCGGCCGCAGAGCGCGCTCACCACGTCGCCGAGGCGATCGACCGGCCGGATGGCATGCCGGCCGACGAGCTGGGCCTCGACCGTGCACCCGGCCGGCACGACGATCTCGGGCTCGGGCAGCGAGTCGATGAGCGGCAGCGCGCCCGGCACGGCCCGCACCGAACCGTCGAGACCGAGCTCGCCGACGAACGCCCGATCGGTCGCGCCGCCGGCCGGCAGCTGCTCGCTCGCGATCAGCAGGCCGACGGCGATCGCGAGGTCGAGCCCCGCCCCCACCTTGCGCAGGCCCGGCGGCGCCAGGTTGACCGTGACCCGCGCGTTGGGCCACGTGAGCCCGCTCGACAACAGGGCGGCCCGCACGCGGTCGCGCGACTCGCGGCACGTCGTGTCGGGCAGCCCGACCACCGTGAAGCCGGGCAGGCCGTTGGAGACGTGGACCTCGACCCGAACGGGCCGGCCCTCGACGCCGAGCAGCGTGGCCGAGGCGACGGATGCAAGCACGGGCAAGCCTCCTGACGAAGGGATCGCAGGGAGGACCGCCCGTGGAACAGGGACCTCGACCCAACTCCACCGGGAGCGTGGCCACACCTTAGCGGATGGGTATGACAGTGACGGTCGCGGCAGGTGTTTGAGGCAAAGGTGCCTTATAGCATCAGAAGATCGTCAAAAGTGCGATCAACGGCCCTCGAACCTCGGTTCCCGGCGCTGGACGAAGGCTCTCATCGCCTCGGCCGTGTCACGCGTGCCGAAGTTCACCGCTTGCGCCTTGGCCTCGGCCTCGAGCGCCTGGGCCAACGTGACCTGGGTCGACTGGTCGAGCAGCCGCTTGGTCATGCTCAACGCGAGCGGTGGGCCGGCCGCCAGCCGCCCGGCCAGCTCGGCCACCGTCTCATCGAGGTCGACCCGCGGGACGACGCGGGTCACCAGACCCAGGCGTTCGGCCTCGGCCGCGGGAATGATGTCGCCCAGCAACGCCAGCTGCTTGGCCCGAAGCAGACCCACCACCCGCGGCAGCACCCACGAGCCGCCACCGTCGATGCTCAGCCCCCGTCGCACGAAGATCTCCGAGAACCGCGCGTCGTCGCTGGCGATGACCAGGTCGCAGCACAGGGCCAGGTTCAGCCCGACGCCCACGCACACACCGGCGACCCGGGCCACCACCGGTTGCGGCACGGCGTGGAGCGCCTCGATGGCCGCCGACACCGACCGCATCGCCAGCAGCGGGTGCCCGGTCTCGCCGGTCGACTCGCTGGTCACGTCGGCGCCCGACGAGAAGTCGTCGCCCTCGCCGGTCACGACCAGGCAGCGGTCGTCGCGTCGGGCGGCGACCTCGCGGAACGCCGCCTCGATCTCCGGCCAGGCGTCGGGCGGTATGGCGTTCTTCTTCGCGGGGTTGGACAGCGTCACCGTGACGATGCCCTGGCTGCGCTCGACCTGCACGTGGCCCATCCCGGGCACGATACTGACGCAGTGGGGTTCAACCCGTTTGGCCAGAGCCGCCGCTCCCCCGCGGACTACCTCATGCTGGTCGCAGCCTTGGTGGTGTGCGCCGCCCTCGTGGCCTGGGCGTTCCTCGGCTGACGGCGGCCAAGCCCACTCCGCCCGTCAGAACGCCGCCACGATCACCTCGACCCTGCCGCCCACGACGGCCGCGACGTCGAACCGGATGCTGCGCCCTCGACCCTCGGGCAGCGCGGGCCCCTCGGCCAGGAAGCGCCCCGCCAGCAGCCGCAGGCGGCGCTGCTTGGCGGCGGTGACCGCCTCCGCCGGCACCCCGAAGCGGTGGGACGAGCGCGTCTTGACCTCGCAGAACACCAGGTCGGCGTCGTCGGCGACCACCAAGTCGAGCTCGCCGTCACGACAGCGCCAGTTGCGGGCGAGCACCCGGTAGCCCGCGGCGACGTACCACTCGGCCGCCAGCTCTTCACCACGCCACCCCAGGCGCTGGCGGTGCGCTGTCATCGCCCGCCTCCGCCCTACAAGTCCTTGACGGGGAGCTCCTCGACGTTCACGTCTTTGAACGTCACGACGCGCACCGACTGCACGAAGCGGCTGGTCCGGTACATGTCCCACACCCACGCATCGTGCAACTCGAGCTCGACGAACGTGCGGCCACCCTCCTCGCGGACGGTCTGCCTGACCTCGTTGGCCAGGTAGAACCGCCGCTCGGTCTCCACGACGTACGAGAACATCGGGGCGACGTCCTTGTACTCCTTGTAGAGCTGGAGCTCGATGTCGGCCTCGTAGCGCTCGAGATCCTCCGCGCTCACGGGCCCGACCACCGTGGAGTCGTCATCCTCGGCACCCTACTGCTCCGCCCGAAGATCGAGATGGGGCGGAGGCGCCCACGGGAACAGGCGGGCGGGTCAGCGCTCGCGCTTCTCCTTGATCTTCGCGGCCTTACCGATGCGGTCGCGGAGGTAGTAGAGCTTGGCGCGCCGGACGTCGCCCCGGGAGACCACCTCGATCTTCGCGATCGTGGGGGTGTGCAGCGGGAACGTGCGCTCGACGCCCACGCCGTAGCTCACCTTGCGGACCTTGAACGTCTCTCGGATGCCCGACCCGGAGCGCCCGATGACGACGCCCTGGAACACCTGGACACGCTCCTTGGAGCCCTCGACCACGCGGACGTGGACCTTGAGCGTGTCGCCGGGCGCGAAGTCGGGGATGTCGCTGCGCAGGCTGGTCTGGTCGACGAGATCGGTGGGGTTCATCGCGCGTCGCTCCGGCGGAGGCGTCGTACAGGCGGGATCAATGAGGGTATCCGCCGAGGTCCCGGCAAACCAAGCCGGGACCAGGCCCCGCTCACCCCGCCGTGCCCGGCGGAAGGTCGCGGTCGAGATCGAACTCGGACAGCAGCTCCCGGTCGGCGGCGTCGAGGCCCCCGCGGGCGTCGATGAGGTCCGGCCGGAGTTCGAGCGTGCGCCGGAGGGCCTGCGCGCGCCGCCAGCGCGCGACGCGGCCGTGATCGCCCGAGCGCAGCACGTCGGGCACCCGCCAGCCCCGGAAATCGGCCGGGCGCGTGTAGTGCGGGTACTCGAGCAGGCCGTCGCTGAACGACTCGTCGCCGGCCGACGCCTCGTTGCCCATCACCCCCGGGACCAGCCGGCCCACGGCCTCGACGACCAGCATCGCCGCCACCTCGCCGCCGGCGAGCACGACGTCGCCGACCGACAGCTCCCCGTCGCAAAGGTGATCACGTACCCGCTGGTCGACCCCCTCGTAACGCCCGCACAGCAGGCTGAAGCCCTCGAGCGCCGCCAGCTCGCGGGCGGCTGCCTGGTCGAAGCGTCGCCCGGCCGGGCCCATGTAGAGCAGCGGGCGCGGCGGCTCGACCGATTCGACGGCCGCGAAGATCGGCTCGGGCATCAGCACCATGCCCGCACCTCCGCCGAAGGGGGCGTCGTCGACCGACCGGTGGGGATCGGTGGCGCACGACCGCAGGTCGTGGACCCTCACGTCGAGCGTGCCGGCGGCCCGGGCCCTGCCGACCAGGCTCTGGTCGGCGAAGTGACCAACCAGGCCGGGGAAGATCGTGAACACGTCGATGCGCATGGCGGCGTGCGACCGATCAGAGGTCGAACAGGCCCTCGGGTGGGTCGACGGTCACCCGGCCGGGTGACCGATCGACGACGAAGGCGACCGGCACGAGCGCACCGGTGTCGAGCTCGAGGAGGTCCGAGGCCGGGTTGGCGACGACGGCGATGCAGGTGCCGACGGCATCTCCGGCCGTGGTCACCACCGCGCTGCCCACCAGGTCGTGCACCCAGAGCTCGTCGGGCTCGTCGAGGGCCTCGGCCCGCAGGGCCAGACCCCGCAGCCGGTCGGCGTCCTCGCGGCTCGACTGGCCGGCGAAGGCGACGATCCAGCGGTGGTGATGGGGGCGGGCGGCGACGATCGTGAGCGCGCCGGCGTCGGTGTCGAGGACAGTTCCGGGCGCCAGGCGTTCGCTCCGGTCGGACGTCAGCTCGACCACGACCTCGCCCCGCAGCCCGTGCGGCTTGGAGATGCGGCCGACGTCGAGGAGGTGGCGCGTGCGACCGGTTGGCTCGTCGGCCGCCACGTCGCTCAGTCCTCGAACTCGACCTCGACGTCGGTGCCGTCGCGCGCCGCGGCCGCCCGGGTGACGGTGCGGATCGCCTGGGCGACCCGGCCGCGCTTGCCGATCACGCGGCCCATGTCGGACGGGCCCACGCGGACCGTCAGCCGCGGCAGCGAACGGCCTCGCTCGGTGACGATGCGCACGGCCTCGCGGTCTTCGACCAGGGAGCTGACGACGTGCTCGAGCACGGCCTTGGCCGTGGGCACCTCGGCCGGTGCGGAGGTGTCGGTCACTCGCCGTCCCCGCCCGCGGTGTCGGCCGTGTCGTCGGCCTCGGCCGGAACCGGAGCCGGGCGGGCGGAGGCCTCGCCGCGGTAAGTCCCCCACGCGCCGGAGATCTCGAGCAGCTTGCGGACAGAGTCGGTGGGCTGCGCGCCCTTGCGCAGCCAGTCGACGGCCTTGTCGTTGTCGATGCGGATCGCGGAGGGCTCGCGCCGCGGGTCGTAGATGCCCACGATCTCGATGAACCGCCCATCGCGCGGCGACCGGGAGTCGGCCGCGACCACGCGGTAGGTCGGCTGCTTCTTCTTGCCCATCCGCATGAGGCGGAGCTTGACGGCCACTCGTCTTCTTCTTTCGTGTTGGGTGCGTCACCCGGTCGCGCCGACGGCGCAGCCTCGATGGCGCGACCGACGATGATGCGCGATCGGGGACGACGGATCAAACCGTGAGCCGCTGACCAGGTTAGTTGAGTCCCGGGAGCGTGAAGGGCTGACGAGGGGTGACACGCCCACCACCGGGCGGCGTGACCCGTCCTCCCCCGCCCTTGCGGCCCTTGCCACCCTTCTTGCCCCGCATGGCCTTGCCGCCCGGCAGACCCGGCATGCGCTTCATCAGCTTCTGCATCTCGCGGAACTGCTTGATGAGCTGGCTGACGTCGGACGTATGCGTGCCGCTGCCGTTGGCGATGCGCAGGCGGCGGGAGCCGTCGATGAGCGTGGGGTCGATGCGCTCGTCGGGCGTCATGGAACGGATGATCGCCTCGACCCTGCCGACCTTGCCCTCGTCGACTTCGGTGTCCTTAAGCTCCTTGGGGACACCGGGCATCATCGTCATCAGGTTCTGCAGTGGGCCCATCTTGCGAACCTGCTGGAGCTGCTCGAGGAAGTCGTCGAGCGTGAACTTGCCCTCGAGCAAGCGGGCGGCCGCGGCCTCGGCCTCGTCCTTCTCGTAGACCCGCTCGGCCTTCTCGATGAGCGTGAGCATGTCGCCCATGCCGAGGATGCGGCCGGCGAGGCGGTCGGGGTGGAACAGGTCGAAGTCGTCGACCTTCTCGCCCGTGGATGCGAAGGCGATGGGCTTGCCCACCACCTCCTTCACCGACAGCGCGGCGCCGCCGCGCGCGTCGCCGTCGAGCTTGGTGAGGACGACGCCGTCGAGCGCCAGCGTGGCGTCGAACGACTCTGCCGTGGTGACGGCGTCCTGGCCCGTCATGGCGTCAACCACGAGGAACGTGTAGTCGGGCTGCGTGGCCTCGGAGATGCGACGGACCTGGTCCATCATCTCCGTGTCGATGGCCAGGCGGCCTGCGGTGTCGACGATGCAGATGTCGCGGCCCAGCCGCCGCGCTTCCTCGACGCCCGCCTTGGCGGCGGCCACCGGATCGCCTGGCTGGCTGTACACGGGCACGCCGACGCGACCGCCCAGCGTGCGCAGCTGCTCGACCGCGGCGGGGCGCTGGAGGTCGGCGCCCACCAGCAGCGGGTTGCGGCCCTGCTGCTTGAACCAGCGGGCCAGCTTGGCCGTGTTGGTGGTCTTGCCCGAGCCCTGGAGGCCGGCCATGAGCACCACGGTCGGGGGGCGCGAGGCGTACTGGATGCGCATCGACTCGCCGCCCAGGGCTTCGACCAACGCCTCGTTGACCAGCTTGACGACCTGCTGGGCCGGGTTGAGCGCCTCGTGGACCCGTGTGCCGATCGCCCGCTCGCGAATGCGCTCGAGCATGGTCTTGACGACGACGAAGTTGACGTCGGCCTCGAGGAGGGCGAGGCGGATCTCGCGCATCACCTCGTCGACGTCGGACTCACGCAGCGTCCCCTTGCTGCGCAGCTTGCTGAAGATGCCCTCGAACCGTTCGGACAGCGACTCGAACATGAAGTCGAAAGCCTACCGGGCGACCCGCGGGTCTTTGGTTGTCGCTGGTCAGCCGGCGCCGTCGCCAGCGCCCGACCCGACGACCAGGCGGCTGTCGACGTCGGCCACGCCGGGCACGGAGGCGGTGGCGCGCTCGATGTCGGCCTTGCCGGTGGCGTGGGGCGCATCGCCGGTGAGGATCGCGGTGCCCGACACCACCTCGACCGCCGGCTGGGGCAGGTGCCAGGTGCGGGGCGAGTGCGACAGTTCGTAGCGGACGCGCTCGGCCACGGCGTCGTCGCTGGCCGGGGCCCGGCGGCCTTCCCACTGCCGCCGGAGCTTGTCGCGCAGCTCCTGGCCCGAAGTGGGCGCCACCAATAGGCCGATGCCCACGCCCGTGCCCAGGACGAGCATGCGGCGGAACCCCAGGAGGCGGCCCACCATGAACGTGGAGCGGGCCGAGAGCCGGCCCGTCCGGAAGCCGGTCTTGGCCGACAGCTTGCTCGCGCCCACCACCACCCTCACCGGCAAGAGCAGGGTTCGGATCACCTTGGCACCTCCTGTCGTACGCTCACGAAAATAGGGCCTCGACGAACTCGTCGGGGTCGAACTCGACCAGGTCGTCGACCGTCTCCCCCAGCCCCACCAGCTTGATCGGGATGCCGAGCGTGGCCTGGATGGCCAGCGCGATGCCGCCCTTGGCCGAGCCGTCGAGCTTGGTGAGCACGACCCCGGTCACGTCGACGGCGTCGGTGAACTGCTGCGCCTGTTGCAGGCCGTTCTGGCCGGTGGTGGCGTCGAGCACGAGCAGCACCTCTGTCACGTTCCCCGGATCGCGGTCGGCCACACGGCGTACCTTGCGCAGCTCCTCCATGAGGTTGCTCTTCGTGTGCAGCCTGCCGGCGGTGTCGGCCAGGACCAGGTCGTTGCCGCGGGCGGCGGCCCGCTGCACGGCGTCGAACACAACGGCGGAGGGATCGCCGCCCTCGCTGCCGCGCACGACGTCGGACCCCGCACGGTCGGCCCACGTGCCGAGCTGCTCGGCGGCCGCGGCCCGGAAGGTGTCGGCCGCGGCCATGACGACCGAGCGCCCGCCGTCGAGCTGCTGGCGGGCGATCTTGCCGATGGTCGTGGTCTTGCCCACGCCGTTGACACCCACGAAGAGCCACACGTTGGGCCCGCCGGGCTCGAAGCGCATCGTGCGGTCGCCCTCGGCCAAAAGGCCCTTCAGCTCGGTCTTGAGGCGGTCGAGCAGGACCTCGGGATCAGTGATGCCCTCGTCGGCGGCCGCGGCGCGCAGGTCGTCGAGCACCCGCTGGGTGGCCGCCACACCCACGTCGGCACGGATGAGGGCCTCCTCGAGCTCGTCCCACGTCTCGTCGTCGACCTTGCGCGACCGGATGGCGCCCAGGTAGCCGCCGAGCGCACCCCGCGCCTTGGCGAGGCGGTTGCGGAAGCTGGGCCGGACGGCGGGGGCGGGCGGCGGCGTCCGGACGGCGGTGCCGCCGCTGGACTCGTCGTGCACCTCGGCGAGCGCGTCCTCCACCTCGGCCGCCAGCTCGTCGTCGACCGGCGCCGCGGGCGTGCGGGAGGTCGTGGCACGCGGTGGGCCGGGCGGCGGCTCGAGCTCGGCGCCCCGCCGCGATCGGGTGGACCGGGCGACCATCAGGCCGATGCCCCCCAGGATCAGCACGGCGACCACGGCGAGCACGATCACAAGTGTCATTGTGTGGCGGAGCCTACTGGCCGCCCCATCGGCACCCGATCCGCGAACGTGTCGCGAAGGACCGGCGCCTACGCCCCGAGAAGCGCCCTACGCGCCGGCGGCGACCTTCTCGCTGACCACCTTGGACGAACCGCCGCTCTGCATGGTCACGCCGTACAGGCAGTCGGCCGCCTCCATCGTGCGCTTCTGGTGGCTGACCACGATGAGCTGCGCCTCGCGACGGAACTCGGCCACCAGGTCGAGGAAGCGGTGGAGGTTGACGTCGTCGAGGGCGGCCTCGACCTCGTCCATCACGTAGAACGGCGAGGGCCGGCTGCGGAAGACCGCGAACAGGTAGGCCAGCGCGGTGAGCGAGCGCTCGCCGCCCGAGAGCAGCGACAGCTTCTTCACGTTCTTGCCCGAGGGCTTCGCGTCGACCTCCACGCCGGTGTTGAGCAGGTCGTCGGGGTCGGTGAGCCGCAGCCGGCCGTGGCCCCCCGGAAACAACGTCGCGAAGAGCTGCTCGAAGTTCTCGCTCACGTCGGCGAAGGCGGCGGCGAAGACCCGCACGATCTCCTCGTCGATCGCCCGGATCACCTTGTTGAGCTCGCGCCGGCTCGACTTCACGTCGTCGAGCTGCTCGGTGAGGAAGGTGTGGCGCTCGGACAGGGCGTCGAACTCCTCGAGCGCGAGTGGGTTGATCGGGCCCATGACCCGCAGCTCCCGCTCGAGCACACGCACCCTCACGGTGGGGGTGACCCCGTCGGGGAGCTCGGGCTGTTCCGCCTGTATCGCGGCCTCGGGCTCGACGTCGAGCTGCGTGCGGCACGTCTCGATCGCCTGCTCGAGCCGCAACCTGACCTCGGCCTCGTCGATCTCGACCCGCTGGGCGCGCTCGCGCCGCTCGGCCAGCGTGCGCTCCTTGTCGGATCGCTCGCGACGCAGGCCGGTGAGCTCGGCCGAGAGCGCGCGCTGGGCGTCGGTCTCGCGGCGGCGGCGCTCCTGCAAGTCGGCCAGGTGCTGCTGGGTCAGGGCCAGGCGGTCGCCGACGAAGGCGGCGAGGCGATCCAGCGCCAGCTCCGTGGCGTCGAGCTCGACGCGGCGCTCCTCGGCGTCGCGGCGGGCGGCAACCGACCCCGCAAGCCGTTCCTCGACCTCGGAGAGGCGCTGCCGGAGGAACGCGCGCCGGTCGGCGAGCGCGGTGCGGCGCCGCTCGAGCTCGGCCCGCTCGGTCGCAACGGCGGCGGCTCGTTCGTCGAGCGATCGCCGATCGTCGGCCATGGCGCTGGCCCTCGCCTGCAGCTCGGCCTCGTCGGCCTCGAGCCCGGGCAGGTCGGCGGCGAGCTCGGCCTCGCGCGCCCGGTCCCGGGCCAGACGCTCGGACTCGTCGCCGTGCTGCTCCACCAGCGACGCGAGCTCCTCGGCGGCGTCGTCGCGGTCGGCCGCGGCCCGCGCCATTGCGGCGGTGGCGGCGGCCAGCGACCGTCGCGTCTCGTCCAGCCGGGCGACGACGGTGCGCTCGGTGGCCCGGGCCTCCTCGAGCGCTGCCCCGGCTCGGTGGTGGACGGCCACCGCGGCGTCCGCCGTCTCGATCGCGGTCGCCGCCCGGTCGCAGGCTTCGTCGAGCGCGGCGCCCGTCGCCCCCGTGGTGGCGGTCGAGACGCGCCACCCGGTGAGGCCGAAACGTCCGCCCTGCCGGGTGACGACCACGGCGTCGGGGTGCGCCAGGGTGGCGTCGACGGCCGCCGCCCATCCCCCGTCGATCGCCACGGCCGAGCCGAGCAGACGGTCGAGCAGCGCGCCGACCTCGGGCCGCCGGGGCCGGACGTGGGCCAGCACGGGTTCGCCGAGGGGCGATGCCGCGGGCGGCGCCGACGCCCCACCGCCGCCGGCGACGGCACCGCTGCCGACGGCGAGGACGGCCCCGGCCACGTCATCGTCGGCCAACACGTGCAACGCTCGGCGCGCCGATGCCACCGAGTCGACGACGACCGCGGCGAGCGCTTCGCCGCACGCCGCCTCGACCGCCGGCTCCCAGCCCGGATCGACGTCGATGAGGTCGAGGAGCGTCCCGACCACGCCCTCGACAGTGGCGAGCCGCTCGGCCCCCGCTCGCGCCCGGGCTTCGTCGAGCGCCAGCTCGAGCGCCTCGCGGCGCGCCACCCACGCGTGTCGCGCGGCTTGCGCCTCGTCGCGGCGCTGCTCGGCCGCGGTGACCGTGGCCTCGGCGGCGGCGCGCCGCTCCCCCGCCGCTTCGGCCTCGGCCACCAACGCGGGTTCGGCGGCCTGGGCCGCGGCGATCTCCTCCGCGGCGCGGGCAACCTCGCGGTCGAGGCGCTCCAGCCGGGAGCGCAGGGCGGCCGCCCGGCTCTGCGAGCGCTCGTGGTCACCGGCGGCCCGGGCGAGCGCCGTGCGCAACGCCCCCAGCTCGCCCCTCACCTCGGCCGCCCGTCCCGACGGTGTGGGCACGCCGTCGCCCCACTCGCGCTCGAACGCCTCCCGAGCGTCGGCCAGCGCCGCCTCCGCCGCGGCCAGCGCGGTGGCGTCGGGCTCGAGCGCCTCGGACTCGCGGTCGACCGCCACGAGATCGGTTCGCAGCTGGGCCGAGTCGGCCTCGAGGCTGGCCACGACTGCGTGGTCGACGAACGCGGCCCGCTCGCGGTCGACGCCGCGCCGGCGCTCGGCCAGGACGGCGAGCTGGCCCCGCGCCTTCTCGCGCAGGGCCTCGACCTTGGCCAGCGCGTCGCCCACCTCGCTGCCCCCGAGGGTGTCCAGCCGGGCCTCCGCCGCCAGCACCGCCGTGTCGAGCTCGGCCAGCCGGCGCTCGAGCAGGGTCTGCTCGTTGCGGAGCTCGGCCCGGGCCGCCGTCGTGTCACCGAGGCGGCGCTTGAGCGTGGCCAACTCGCGGCCGGTGACGAACACGTGCAGAGCCCGCAGCTCGGTCACCAGGTCGCCGTGCCGGCGGGCGGCCTCGGCCTGGCGTTCGAGCGGCCGGAGCTGCCGGCGCACCTCGCGCAGCAGGTCGCCGAGCCGCACCAGGTTGCCCTCGGTGGCGGCCAGGCGCCGCTCGGAGCGTTCCTTGCGCTTGCGGTGCTTGAGGATGCCGGCGGCCTCCTCGATGACGAGCCGTCGGTCCTCGGGCCGGGCGTTGAGCACCGCGTCGATCTGCCCCTGCCCCACGATGACGTGCTGCTGGCGGCCGACGCCGGTGTCGCTGAACAGCTCCTGCACGTCGAGCAGCCGACAGGGCACATCGTTGATGGCGTACTCGCTCTCGCCCGATCGCCAGAGCGTGCGGGTGACGGTCACCTCGGTGAAGTCGATCGGCAGCAGCCCGGCGCCGTTGTCGATGGTGAGGCTCACCTCGGCCCGGCCCAGCGCGGGGCGGTGGGTGGTGCCGGCGAAGATGACGTCCTCCATCCTCTGGCTCCGCACCGCGGACGGGGCCTGGGCGCCCAGCACCCAGCCGATGGCGTCGACCACGTTGGACTTGCCCGACCCGTTCGGGCCGACCACGACCGTGACCCCCGGCTGCATCTCGAGGGTGGTGGTCTCCGCGAAGGACTTGAATCCCTTGAGGGTCAGCGCCTTGAGGAACATCGGTTGACGAGGCTACGTGCCCGCCGACCGGCGATCGGGGACGGTCGGGTCCGGCGCTCGACCGGTCGCAAGCTCAGACCTGGCAGCTCGGGCACCAGTAGGTGAGCTTGCCGCCGCTGCGCGCCTTGGTCACCGTGCTCCTGCACCGCCGGCACGGCTCACCGTCGCGTCCCCACACCTGCAGTTCATCCTGGAAGCTGCCCTCCTTGCCGTGCAGGTCGGTGAACGGGTGCTCGTCGGTGGACGTGCCGTGGTGCTTGGTGGCCTCGTGCAGTATCTCGACGAGCGAGCGGTAGAGCCGGCGGATCTCCATGGTCGACACGGTCGAGACGAGGCGGTCGGGCCGCAAACCGGCGTCGTAGAGGATCTCGTCGGCGTAGAGCCCTCCGAGCCCGACGACGAAGGTCTGGTCGAGAAGCAACGACTTGAGCTTCTCGGTGCGGCGGGTCACCAACGACTGCGCGAACGATGTCCACGACACAGGGTTGGCGACCGGATCGAGCCCCAACTGGCCGAGCGCCGGCACCTCCTCGAGCAGCAGCTCCGGCGTCACCACGAACGCTTCGGCCTTGCCCTCGGGGTCCGACAGGCGCAGCTGCCCACCCTGCGTGAACGTGATCGACAGCAGCAGCTCCTTGGGTGGGTCGTCCTTGGGCGCGGCCCGGAGGAGCTGGCCCGACTCGCCGACGTCGAACACCAGCAGCTCGCCCGTGTCGAGCGCCTGCACCAGCAGCGAACCCCGGCGGTCGACGTTGCGGATCTTGGCGCCCTCGAGGCGCGCCTGGAACACCTTGCGGGTGCCGTTGCGGTGGGTGGCCTTGGGCACCGGCACGTCGACCGACTTCACGCGGCGACCCACCGTCTCTCGCTCGAGACCCCGGCGCACGGTCTCGATCTCGGGCAGTTCAGGCATGGTCGCTCTCCAACTGGGCCATCAAGGTGGCGTAGGCGTCGCGGGCGGCGACCTGTTCGGCTTGCTTCTTCGACCGCCCTTCGCCCGTCCCGCGGGGGACGCCGGCGACGGCGACGGTCACGTGGAATCGGCGGGCGTGGTCGGGTCCCTCGGCGAGGGTCTCGTAGCGCGGCGCCTCGTCGAAGTGGCGGGCGGCCAGCTCCTGCAGGCGGCTCTTGTAGTCCTGGCCGCCGGGGCCGCCGGCGTGGGCCTCGGCGACCCGGGCACCGAGCAGCCGCAACACCAGGTCGTGCGCCTCTTCGGTGCCGGCCGAGACGTAGACCGCGCCGAGCACGGCTTCGAGGGCGTCGGCGAGGATGGACGGCTTCTCCCGCCCGCCCGACTGCTCCTCGCCCTTGCCGAGCAGCAAGTGGTCGCCGAGCCTGAGCTCGTCGGCCACCTCGGCCAGCGTGACGGCGTTGACGACGGCCTTGCGGACGTCGGTGAGCTCACCCTCGCTGAGCGTCGTGTAGGCGTGGAAGGCGTGATCGGTGATGATCAGGCCGAGCACCGCGTCGCCGAGGAACTCGAGCCGCTCGTTGGACTCGTGGCCCGGGTTCTCCGCGCACCACGAACGGTGCACCAGCGCCGGGGCGAGCACCTCGGGGTCGTCGATGTTGACGCCGAGGCGTCCGGCCAGCTCGTCGAGGTGCGGAACGGGAAGCGCGATCTTCGTCGCCTCAAAGTCGCGCGAGGACGTAGTCGACGGCGTCACGCACCGACTTGATGTCCTCGAGGTCTTCGTCCTCGATGCGGAAGCCGACGCTGCGCTCCCCCAGCTCCTCCTCGAGCGCTTCCGCCAGCTCGATCAGAGCCAGCGAGTCGGCATCGAGGTCGTCGGTGAACGAGTCACCTTCGTGGATGGAGGAGGGCTCGATCTCGAGGATGTCGGCCAGACGGTCACGGATCAGGTCGAAGACCTGCTGGCGGTCGAGGGGGCTGCGCTCGACATGGGTCTCGGCGGGCACTGCTGGATACTCCTGGTCACGGGCGAGAACGGGCGGCAGTGTACTGGGGCCGATGTTTGTGCGCTTGTGAACGATCAGGCCGCGACGACGGCGGCGCGCAGCCGGTCGACGATGCCGGCCTCGACCATCTCGCCGGCCACCCGGGTGGCGTTGACGATGGCGGTCGCCGACGACGATCCGTGGCTGATGATGCACACTCCGCCGACGCCGAGCAGCATGGCCCCGCCCGTGTTGTCGGGATCGAGGGTGCCGTAGAGCGGCATCAGCGCCCCCAGCGCCTCGTCGGCCACCGTGGTGGCGCTCAGCCCCTCCAGCACGGCGCCCACCAGCGATCTCATGCCGCCTTCCAGGGTCTTGAGCGCGACGTTGCCCGTGAAGCCGTCGGTGACCACCACGTCGATGTCGGGCGTCATGATGTCGCGACCCTCGACGTTGCCCACGAACCGTGCTCCGGCCCGTGCCAGCGCGGTGTCGGTGGCGAGCAGACCGTGGGTCTCCTTGACCAGGGGGTTGCCCTTGGTCGCCTCCTCGCCGATGGAGAGCAGGCCCACCCGGGGCTCGTCGATGCCGTAGCGCTCGCGGGCGAACACCGCCCCCATCTGCGCGAACTGCACGAGCCACGGCGGCTGGCACTCGGCGTTGGCACCGGCGTCGAGCAGCACGGTGGGCGTCGAGCCCGGCACGGGAATGGGCGTGGCTATGGCCGGCCGGGCGACGCCCTTGATGCGACCCATGCGCAGCAGCGCGGCGGCCATCGTGGCGCCCGTGTTGCCGGCCGACACCATGGCCGAGGCGCGCCCGTCGCGCACGGTCTCGGCGGCGCGGACCAACGACGAGTCCTTCATCGTGCGGACGCTGGACCCCGGGTCGGCGTCCATGCCGATGACCTGGGAGGCGGGGACGACCTCGAGATCGCCGCGCAGCGGATCGACGTCTGCCGGCCTGCCCACCAGGACCACCGGAACGCCCAGCTCGGAGGCCGCACGCTGGGCTCCCTCCACGATGGCGCCCGGGGCGTGGTCGCCTCCCATGGCATCGATGGCGATCGGCAGCATCGCGGAGGCGAGCGTCGTCGTCTGCCGGCCGACTGTCAGTCGACCTCGACGGCCACGCGGCCGCCGTACCACCCGCAGTTGCTGCACACGACGTGGGGCAGCTTGGCCGAGTTGCAGCGCGGGCAGATGCTGCGTGACGGGCGCTCGAGGCGCCAGGCGCTCGCGCGCCGGCTGCGGCTCTTGGCCTTGGAGGTCTTCTTCTTGGGGACGGCCATGATGTGTTCCTGCAGCGGCTCGATGGGGTCGCCACCCCGGCAGGGTGCGAACGAGGACGATACGCCCGCTGGGCGCGAGGGAGGAAGGCTAGCGGGCGGGCTCGCCGACCACGCAACCGGCCGTGCCTGGTGCCCTACTGGTCGAAGCGCAGTGCGTCGAGCGCCGACCAGCGGGGGTCGGCCAAGGCCTCGCCGTCGGCGCCCCTGCTGTTGTCCTCGACCGTGACCGGGTGGTCGTCCGGGTCGGGGCCGGCGCATGCCTCGTCGCACAGCGGCGCCAGCGGGAGCGCCAGGGCCAGTGCATCCCGCAGTGCGGGCTCGAGGTCGACCTGATCGCCGCCGAGCCGGTATGTCTCGCCCTCGACGGGATGCGGTTCGAAGATCTCCCGCAGGTCGACGCTGACGTCGCCCCCGGTGGGGCCGAGGCACCGCCGGCACTCGCCGGTCCAGCGCCCCGTGACCCGCCCGGTCACCGTGAGCGTGGAGCCCTGGGCCTCGAGGGTGAGATCGGCCTCGATGTCCTCGTCGGTGAGCCCCGCCGTCGACAAGGCGACGCCGGTCAAAGGGCCCGACAGCGCCACCCGCTGCCGGGCGCCCGGGTGGCGGAACAGCTCGCCGGTCGACACGACGAAGGGACGGGCCACAACTTCTTATACCTGGTCCTGGTCGAAAACCGCGCCGGATGCGATCTCGTCGTCGGCTGCGGCACGGTCTCGGCCGGCATGGCTGTGCGGCTCGGCACCGGCCCCGGCCACAGCCGCGCTGGCGGCGCCCGAGCCCGGTCGATCGGCCCCCTCCCCGACCGGGCCACGCAGCTTGGCGCGCCCGGCCGTCACCACACGCATCGTGCGCTCGAGCACGGTCTCGAACTGCGCCAGCCGCTTGTCACAGAAATCATCGGCCTCGTTGCGCTGACGGCTGGCTTCGGCCCGGGCCTTCTCCACGACACGCCTGGCCTTGGCCTCGGCGGCCTTCATCACCTCGGAGCGCTGCACCATGCGCTCGGCCTGACCGCGGGCGGCGGCCAGGATGTCGTCGGCTTGGCGCTGCTCGCGGGCCAGGAACTCGTCGCGCTCCTTGAGCAGCCACCGTGCCGACCGCACCTCGTCGGGCAACCGCTCGATGGCCTGGTCGAGCAGGTCGAGCAGCTCGTCGCGGTCGACCTTGACCTGCTGGGTCGACAGCGGCGCCGGACGGGCCGAGTCGATGAGCTCGTGGAGGCGCCGCAGCAGTGCCTCGACGTCGCCACCCGGCGCGCGTTGCGCGAGCCGGGCTTCGAACGAGTGATCCGTGTCGTCGGTCATGGCTTCCCGCTCGACTTGGCGCCGAACCTGTCGTCGAGGCGCTTGGCGACCGACGGGGGGACCATCGAGCTGACGTCGCCTCCGAACCGGGCGATCTCCCGGATGAGCTTCGACGCGAGGAACGAGTGCGATGGATCGGACGGGATGAACAGCGTGTCGACCCCCGACACCGTGCGGTTCATCTGGGCCATGATCAGCTCGGCCTCGAAGTCGGACACCACCCGCAGGCCCTTGACGATGA
>OBLS010000157.1_pt1 | contig 20470 bp, 20 predicted proteins | sample 1519901 | NCBI WGS metagenome assembly OBLS01 (sample SAMEA3113585, study PRJEB22503) | soil metagenome | reverse complement strand
TATTAGATGAAAAAGGTAATAAAATGAGTAAAAGTGCTGGAAATGTAATAGAAGCAAATTTAATGCTCGAAAGAAATGCAGTAGATCTTATTCGATTTTATTTCATCTGGAAATCGTCACCTATAGAAGCTTTGAATTTCAGTCTTAAAGAAATGACTTCAAGACCATATCAAATTCTCAGTACCCTTTACTATTTACATATTTATCTAAAACAGAATAGTTTTCTAGATAATTTTGATAGAGTTGTGCATAATCTCAATTGGGTGATTAGTAATAACTTACTAGAAACGCCAGAGAAATGGATTCTTTCAGTATTACAAAATTTAATTAAGAATGTGAATTTCTCGTTTGAAAATTGTAGATTTCATGAAGGAGCAAAAGCTATTGAAGAATTTATTATCAATAATATTAGTCAAACATACATACCACTTACAAGAAATTATATTTGGAATGATAGTGTTGAGCAAATAAATCGAAGACTTACAATTTTTTCAATTTTAGATTATGTACTAGAAAAAATTGATATTATTCTTCATCCTGTATCTCCATTTATTACAGAATATCTCTATTTGACTTGCTTCACTAAAATAAAAAATTTAAGAGAGTTTTGGTCTTCTTCTAAATCGAGTGTACTTCTCTGTCAATGGCCTGAATTAGAAGCATCTCTAATAGATCAAGGGCTAGAGAATACTTTTGAAAAAATAAAAACAATTATTTCTTTAGCAAATTCTGCAAGAATGAAAGCAAAAATTAAGCGTAGATGGCCACTAACAGAAATAATAATATGTTCCTTGTCAGAGAAAGAATTATCATTACATTCGAAGAACACCATGGAACATGATAATAATTATAATTATGATCAACTCAATAGAGATTTATCCAGAGATGACATATCTGAAATTTTGAAAAATCAATTGAATGTACAATCTTATAAGGTCAAACAAATTTACGCGTCAAATACAGTAGAAAAAATTCTGGAAATGCTTAATGCCAATCTTCCTATTTTACCTTCAATTAATATTATTCGAAAAAGTATTGCACCGCAAGTTAGATCTGATATAGATAAAGTTGTGACAGAATTTGAAAAACTCGACAAAAGAGAAATTCTTGATACTCTTAAAGACTTTCAAAAATTTCAATTAATTTATGATAAAACGCTATCTTCTTCTGTTGATATATATGAGAAAGATTTGGAAATTTCATTTTCAATTAAAGATGATTATATTTATACTGAAAAAGAAAATTTAATAATATTTATGCCTACAAGCCGAGATCAAAGTCTAATTATACAAGGTCTAGTACGTGACTTGGCTAGGAATCTACAACAATTACGTAAAGAAAAATCATATAATCCAACAGAAATTCTCTCAACTGCATATATTATGAACTTGGAAAAAGATGAAATATCTTCTTTATCTCAGCATATTAATGATTTAACTTATCTAGTGAGAGTCAAGTCGATAGTATTATCTGAAGAGACGAAAGAAGGTATTGAATATAAAAATATTGAGATCGATGGAAGAAAAATAGGCATATCTATAAACTAATAAAATTGCGTATAATTTTTTATTTCTTTATTCATGTTATAAAAGGTATATACAAATCTTTCAATGGTAGTAAGATTTGTTCTGATTATGATTATTGTTGTTGTTGTTGTTTTTTATTATATCTGTATCTGAATTTTATTTTTTCGTTAGCAATTTTTATATATTTCTTATCTATTTCAGTACCTAAAAAATCAACATTTAAATTAATACATGCCAAAGCCGTTGTACCTATTCCTATAAATGGATCATAAATTATTGTATTTTTTTTTATACCATGTAATTTAATGCATAATTGAGGTAATTTTTCAGGAAATACTGCTGGATGCGGTCTTTTTTCTTGAATTGTATTATAAGGGATAAACCAAATATTTCCTCTATCTCTTTTATCTTTTTTAGCAGATTTCCATCTTCCTATATTTGATTTGTCCTGGTATACTACCCCTATAGCCAATTTATCAATAACTAAATCTCCTTTTTTAGTAAAGTGGAATATATATTCATGAAGGTCACTTAAAAATCTCTTACTGACTATTGGTTTAAAATGTCCAATAGATGAGTCGCTTTTTATAAAGTTATTTTTTCCAATGTCGTCTATTTCAATTGAAATTGATTTTATCCAATGAATTGTGTTTTGTAGTCTATAACCTGCTTCTATAAAAATTTTACATATTTCAAAAGGAAGCGTAAAATCCGTAGGTCTTGTACCAACATTAAGGAAAAATGATCCATCTTCTTTTAAGATCTCTAAACTTTCTTTAGCAATTTTTTGTAACCACGACAAATATTCATTTTTGTCTCTTCTATCATTATATTCAGAATAGGATTTATTAATGTTGTATGGAGGTGATGTAATGATTGCATCAATTTTTATATTATTTTCCTCTTTTAATTTGCTCATAAATTCTATACAATCAATATTATAAATCTTATTTACATGAATCATTAATACTAATTCGTGGATTTAAACAAATCACCTTATAAAATTTTGGATAATTCTAAATAGTATAATTTTATCAAGATATCAATTTCAAATCAAATTTATTTCAATTAGTAAAATATTAATAATATTTTTCTCTCCTTTTGTTTAGATTCATTAGGAAGGTCTAATAATGGGTATTAATTATTGATTAACGTGTCATTAAATGTCAAATCCAATTTAAGATATCTGAAATATAATTCTCTTGAAGACATGTTAAAGATAATATTATCTTCTGCCCAATCGGCATTGGGTGTTAGTTCATTGCTCTATTTTTTTAGTTATAAAAACCAAAATCTTATGTTTATATATAATAGTTCAATAGGCAGTAGTATAATCCACTATAATTTAATATCAGAAAAACCATTAACCAAATTTATTCAAATAAATAAGCAAAATGGAAAATATAAATATGTAGATGATATTGGAAATGATTCTCATTCTATATATATACCGATTCTGGAATTAGAACATACAACATTAGAATTTCCTTTCAATTAATAAGACACATAACAATTTTATATCATTCCCTCTAAAAAAGATATAACACAATTCATTTTAATAATTTAAATTCGTGATTCTGATCCATTAGAAATTTTATATAATTTATAAATCTGTATTTTAAATAATATACTAATTATGACTTATTCTGATTATGTATCTTCCTTATTATCTTATCAGAAAATTACTTTGACACAAGAAGAACGATCTTTTATAATTAAATTTATTCGAGGTCATGATCAATCATTTAAAATTTCCTCATATCTTAAATTAAGAAATCAATCTCCAGATCAACGTGATGCTTCTTATTTGATTTCTAAACGTTTAGAAGATATTGAATTTATAGAAGTTACAAAAGGCAAGTTTTTAAGTAATGTCAAGAATTATAAATTTACTACTTATGGTTTATTTTATGTATTTTTAAATATCTCGATTTATCCACCACAATTTTTAATCAAATATCAAGATGATATAATTTTAAAGACTTTGATATTTCAATTTTTTAATGAAAGAACAATTAAAACATGTACTGGAAGATTTTATTCTCAAATCACAAGTTATCTACAAGAATGTTGCAACATTACCTTAAATGCTATAGATGATATTAAATCTGCTGAAAACGAAGAAGAAAAAGTTAAAATTGTGGATAGATTGAAACTTGATTTAGAATGGTTAATACTAAGATTATGTTTTAAATTAACAATCATGTATAATGAGACCAATTTATTTTCAACTAATCCAAATCTAAATGATGATGTCAAAGTTACACTCTATGAATTGGAAAACAAAATGAAACTACAATTATCAAAGGATTCACAGTTTATTAATCTATTAAAGAATGTACATAAAGACTTTAATGAAGGTTACAGTGAACTTGTCAATCTAAATAAGGAAAATTCTGATAATATGTAAAATTCATAATAATTTTCTCTTCTCGTTATCTAATTATACATTTAATTTTTTTCTTTCTCTATATGAGAAGATAAAAGTTAACAATAACATTGCAAATAATGATATTCCTGTTGCAAGATGTAATGCAACTAACAATGGATGCAATTTTGAAGTTACCATGACCATACCCAAGATTATTTGTATAATGAGTAGGACAGCTGCGATGAATGCAGTTTTACTAATTGACCTTGCATGAATATAAGCATAAATAGCTGTAGCAAAAATAAAACCAGTAGTAATTAGTACCAGCATTCTATGTATGTGGTCAAAAAGATATTCTGGACTTAGAATGCCTAAACCATTAAGACATAATGGCCAATCAGGACAAGATAAGTCTAGATATGATGATGAAATATATACTCCTATTAACATTATTGTATATATCAAAGCAAGTGATGTAAAAGATAGCACTAGCAGTTTTTTTGGAAAGCTTTTTTTCTGTTGTGTAGACATAGCGATTATATATTAGTTATTTTTCTTGACCCAAATAAATGTAAATCAGTTGTTCTATAGGTATATTTTGATGCTTATGATTACCATTGATTCTATAATATTATAATTATTAGATTTCTGAATATACTATAAACTTCTAGCTAGTATAGTACAGCATATATTAAGAATTAACTCTTTTTTTTATTTTAATAGATCTAAATTATATTGTATCTGATACTACCATTCTTCTTTTTTTGTATTTATTCGAAAATAGATTAGTTATTTCAAATTATATTTATAAATAGAATTGATTATTCTATATTTTATAATTTCTTAAATCAATGATATTGTAAAGAATAATAAATTATATTTCATTTTGATAAAATACAAATAATCTAAAAATATCATTCGGTAATGATGATTAAAAAATTCCTTAATAATATTCCAAAAAATAAAAAATTAGTCTTGGAATTAGGAATCGGTGACGGTAATTTAATAAAATCACTTTCTGAAAAAAATCATGACTGTTACTTTATTGGTATAGAAATACAAGAAGACTATTTCATTAAAGCTAAATATAATATTAAATCGCAAAATGTTATGTTACTAAATTGTTCATTTGAGGATGTTCTACCTTTATTTGATGATGAATCTATTTATAAAATTATATCAGTTCTTCCTGACCCTAAGTATATAGATAAAAATTATAGACATGAGTGGGAAATTTTCTATAGTATTGTTTATAAAAAATTACTTAAAAAAGGATTATTTATACTAATAACAGAAATAACTGATGAATTATTTCAACCTGTATCAAATAATTACTTTTACAAAGAAGTTGATAATTTAAAACAAGTTTTTCAGTCAATAGGATTTAATATATTAAATGACTTTGAGGGATATCAAGAAAATTATATGACATCCTTTCTTCAAATATTTAATAGAGATCCTAAAAGGATCAGAATAATTAATTTTGAATTTACTAAAAACTAAGTTTAATGATTCTATCTATTATACAAATTTGTTTAATAAATAAGAAATGATACTGTTTAATAGTTATTTCTGCCAAATTCTATACCTTGGCAAATGCAGATAACTTTGGTATAGAGGATCGAAAGGCAGAAGAAGCGATAAAATGGATGAATTCCTATGCATTAGAGAAGAAGAAAAAATTTGAAGCAAAAGTTGAAGGCTATTTATTAATCACCAAAAATTTTGGTAATTTTGAAATTATTTCCTGGAAAGGTGACTGGTCTATTGCTAGGAATTTAATAATTAAGGTTAGTAGTAAATTATCAACAAAAGTGATTGAATCTGGTTATCATCAAAAAGGCTCCTTTTTTCTCTCATTGATTGGTGCTAATAAAGAAATAGCAAAAGTATATAAAAAAGGGACTATAATTGGCAATCTAATTTTAGACAAAAAATCTGGACAATGGATTGCTAAATCTGAAAAATTGGTATAATATTAAAAAAACTATTTTAATACACTGTATTTATATAAATTTAGGTAATATAAAAGAGTTAAACAATATTTATATTTTTTTATGTTATTGAACTTTCTTCTATTGGTCATGTTTTGACTTTCAATGTTAAAGTATAACGAATTTTATCAACTATTTTGATTTCTGATATAATTGTTTCTTTTATCTGGTCACTTGTCTCTCCTTTTATTTTGATAAGGATATTATATGGACCTTGAATCCTATATACTGTTAATATTTCTTCTATTCCGTTTAATTTTTTTAATATTTTTTCTTCGTCACCTTCGTTACAAGTAATTAAAACAAAGGCTTCTGCCATTATGAACTTGCGTTTAATAACTTCAAAGCATTACTAATAATTTGTGCATGATCTGCTTCTACTTCTGTAGTAATAAGCAACAAGTGATCATCATCTAATGGAATAGTAATTCGTTTGATTTTTTCATATTCTGCCATTGCATATTTTCCTCTTCCTATTTTTGAAGATAATGAATTCCTCAATCCCCATCTTGCTAAAGCCTGTAAATTTGATTTTCTTGTTTCTTCATTACTTAGGATATTTTCTACTCCTTCTTTTTGACCACCATGTTTTATCTCTCCGGATTCATCACATATTCCTGCAAATCTTACTTTGGAATCCAGATCTAAGATAGATTTACATAAATTATTATAATCCATATCCCTATATTCAAAAATACAAATATAATAGTTTTTAGCTAATTTTAAAATATTTTGAAATAAAAGCTGTTTGAACCTTTATTTTGATTGGTTTGTTAAATTCTATAGTTATTAATAGACAATCAAAAGGAATTTTAGCAACTTGTTCGATTTTCCATTGGGAACTCTAACAGATCGCACAAATAAACACGTAAATTGTGTTCTAATTTTATAAGAACTTACATTGTTTATATCCTGCTAGATACTCAAGATTTTATATTTAATGATAAATTATTCTTTTCTTCTTAATTAGATGTATTTTTTGCTCATTATTATTTAAAACTCTATAATAATAATGTTTAGAACGTTTTTATTCTAAAACTTAATAGTTCTATTATTTCTATATAATGTATATTTATTGATATTGTTATCATGTACGAAATATAATTACTTTTTATTTATCTAAATTCTGATTTCTTCCACAATTAAAAATTAGAGGTTTAACTTCACAAATATCAATTAAATAAAAAGTAGTAAGAAAGTATTTAAAGATGATTTCTTATTCCTGATATTTTTACTTCGTGTTTGTCCTTTGGAATAAATATATTCATACTAATTGTTTTACCATCCATAGTAATGATTTTATTTTCATATTGTTTCCCGTCCAAAAAAATATCTATTTTTTGGTTTGAAGAGACTTGTGGAACTTGAAATATAGTAGGTCCTCCCAGTGGGTTATATGGTTTAATTTCAAAAATGATACTATCGGATGAATTTTCATATCTAAAGCTGCTAATTGCAGAAACACTTTCTAAATTGAAAACAAGATATTCACCATTTCCAATATTGAGTGTGGATATAGGAGCATTGATATCCAATCCAGCACAACTATAGAAATAAACATCATCTTTTATTGCAGAATCAGGAAAAATTTTATAACCAATTTCTTCATCAGGATAAATAACTGGAATTACAGTGCTTTTTACAGAATCTATTTGAGTGCCATTGATGGAATGAACAGAAGCATATACTGCAACATTTTTAATTATGTTGGAACCTGTGTTTTTTATTGTACCAACTAGAGCCTTTTCATTATCTGTAGCAAGATTTGAATACTTCTGTGTTAGATCTATAAAGAAGGGCTTTGCCACTTTTTTAGTCTCAATAGGATAGGCTAATCCATTAAAGAATTCGTTACTGCTAATAGTAAATTTAAACGGAGCAGCTACATATGGATGTATTACATTACTAAATGTGTTATTGGTTAAAATTGAGAATGTATTATTTGGTTTAGTTATATTTACTCCTACTTTAACTTCTAAAGGTGCACCTGCGTTATTTTGTACTACTCCAATTAAATTCCAATCTCCATTTAAAGATTTGAAAATTTTTTGGTCCACAATAGAAATTGGAAATTCTCCGTATATCTCAATAGGGACTATTATAATTATCAAAGAAAATGATATAGTCAAATATGGAGTCATATTTTTAGAAAGTATTGTACTAAAGTTCATAATACTATTAAGAATATAATATAATCAAGATAAATTCGTTTTTATGAATTAGATTTATTAAATTTTATCTTTTATCTTTACTTTTACTATCAAGGTTGTCATTATCATCTTACTTGCTCTTTTCTCCATGCTTGATGATCTTTATTGGCGCTAGTATTATCGATCGATAATATCTATTCTTGTCTACCGCAAATCACTATTTAATTAATCTTTATATTACTCAAATTACTAATTGTTTATAATATTATTTTATTTGACTGAAAATCTTTCTCAGCTGAAGCTGATTAATATGAATGTAAGATAGAAGATATATATTTCTAAATAATAAACCTTGACAAATATAAAAGAAAACAAGATAATAGCTAAAAAATAAGTAAAATGGGCTTTAATTAAGATACTTTAAAACACAAATTTCAAATAATAAATATTAGAAAAATATTGAAAGAAAAATGAATGAATGTTATTTAACAATGTAGATAAAACTGATTCATTCTTGCTTATGCAAAAACCATTTTTACATAAAATATTATATTTTAGCATGTATTATAGCCTAAAAAAGTAACATGGTTTACTTTGATAATACAATTTACATACTTCTAAAGGTTTTTCTTTATTATTTACCATTTTGCAATATTCATTATATTTATTATATGGGACTAAATTTTGTAATCAATTTCTTTCTTTCCTTAAATACATTTTTGGTAGATTCCAATTATATCTCATTGCTAACAATCGAAATAAGGTAATGATAACTATACTGACGATCATAGAAATATTGTAATTGAAATCAAAGTATACCAGAATAAAAAATATTACTATTCCTAAAAAACTTAATGACGCATATAATTCTTTAACAAATACTAATGGGATTTCTTTAACAAAAACATCTCTTACTATTCCACCACCAACGGCAGTAAAAATTCCTGATATAGCCATGGCAAGAAAATTTAATCCTAGCATTTCGTAAGCAATACTAGCACCTATGATACTAAACACTCCTAAACCTATTGCGTCAAATTTTAAAAATAAATTTTCTCGTTCCTTAAAAGAAGGGTGTAAAAAAAATACAATGACACCTGTAATTACTACAATAATAAGATAATATGGATCTAATATAATTTTTGGTGGTAATCTGTCTAAAAGAATATCTCTAATTATTCCTCCGGCTAAACCTGTGCTGCTAGCTAATATTATAACGCCAACAATATCCATCTTGTATTGTATTGCTTTTAATGCACCTGTTACAGCAAATACCATTATACCAAATAAATCTAATATTTGAAGTAATAAGGGAATTGAGAAAAAGATATTGTCCAACTATAAATATTAATTATTTCTTATTATCTATTTAAATTGATTATCAAGTGGAAGATAATTGATTATAAAAATTTTCAATGCAATGATTTTGGGGCTTTCACTCCTTTATTGTTTAGTACAATATAAACTTCAGGAATAGAATAGACAAATCCTATATGAACGCAATCTATTTTTTCATCCAATAAACACCTTAATTCTCCATTTCGTAAAATAACCTCGGCTATTCTATTTCTTTTATTATCTTTTATTAGTACTCGATCACAGTCAATTGAAATTTTTTCCATAAAAGGGGCTTGTTTAGCAAATGCCTCATGCTTTACCATCATTTCTTCCATCATACTTGTTAAATATCCTGAAAAACTTGTTATTCCTTTTAGTTCTAAATCATTCTTCCTTTTTTCATAGATATTAAAAATTTTTTTATAAATATTTTCATTCACTGTAATTGATTTAAAACCAGGCTTAGGCATTCTGTTACCGTATCTAACTGTAACATATAAGATTTACTATATAAATTTAATAATTATGTTAATTTTTTTAATGTTTATTTTATTATAATTTAATAGCTATTATCATTCGTCATACTAAAGTGGTTTAATTCAATTATTTATTATGTTTTGATGTTAGGATGATCTTAAAACTTTCTACAAAACAAAATTTGGATCAAATAAAAGTTATAATTAAATAAATACTTTTAAATAGTTGTAAGATTGTCTTGCTATATCAATAGGATTATCTTGATATGGATATAGTTCAACGGTAACAAATCCTTTATAACCAATATTTTTTATTGTGTCAAAAACTTGTTCAAAATCTATAGAACCCATTCCTGGTAGGAGATGATTATGAACTCTATTATTAGCTATATCAGCTAGATGAAAATGCTCTATATAATCAATTAATTTTAATATGGTCTCTGAAGGATCTTCTTTTACACAATAAAAATGTCCAATATCAAAATTTAGTTTTACGTAATCCGAACAAATTGTTTTCATCAACTGTAAAAATTGGTGAGAGTTCTCAATTAGTAATGAAGGTTCTGGTTCAACTAAAATTTTTACATTGTTTTCTTCTGCAACAAGTTCGACTTTTTTTAAACCTTCAATGAATATTTTCAACAATACGTCTGATTTTATTTTATTCTCTTGTATGCTAATTGGTCCTCCTGGCTCAGTAGAAATATTTTTTATGCCTAATTTTTTTGCTAAACAAATGCAATCAATTGTATATTGAATCCTCTTTTCCCTTAATCTCTTATCATGTTCAATCCATGATGGATGATAAACATCACCTATTGCATATAATGCAAATGAATTGAGATTAGAAATTTCTATATTTAAATCTGAAATTAGATTTTTTATTTTTTTTAGTTGTTCTTCGGAAAACTCAGGAGGATAAGCATGTGGTATATCACCAAGAATTTCGACACCTTTAAAACCTATTTTAGCTATTTCTCTTATAGCATTTTCAAGAGAATATTTTTTAAAAGCATTTGAACTAAAAGCCAGTTTCATTTTCCTAATTTTAATTATAAAACAATTTTCTCAGGCTTAATTCAGGATTAGTCTTGTGCATTCCAGGTAAATTTCTCTGATTGTTTATAAAAATCATATGCATTATACATTGTAACTTTTTCTATTTCATTTTTACTAAATCCTTCTTTTCTCATTTCTCTAGCAACCAATGGAACGCTTAATGGATCAGAGACTCCCCAATCAGCTGCACTATTTATCATTATACGATCTGATCCATTATTTCTTATCATGTCCATTGCTCTCTTTGGTGAAAGTTTGGTTATAGGATAAACTGAAAGACCTGCCCATGCCCCCATTTCCAGTGTTTTTTTTATTGTTTCTTCAGTATTATGATCTATTAGGATTTTCTTTCTGTCATATTTATTATAATCTTGGTTCAGGATTTTTTCAATCCTATCTATTCCTTTAGTTTTGTTTTCATGAGGTAAATGAATCATGATCGGAATTTTTTCTGTTGATGCAATGTTAAGTTGTTTGATAAATATTTCCTCTTCTAATTCGTTTATAAGGTTGTATCCTATCTCACCAATTGCTACAACTCTCTCTCTATCGATGAACTTTAACATTGCTTCAAGTGCATCTAACGCTAATGGTCTTTGAACAGATTCTTTTGGATTTACGGAAATACATACAAAATGCTCAATTCCAAATTGTTTAGCTCTTGTAGTTTCAAATGTTATAAGATGTTCCCAATAATCAACGAAAGTTCCAACAAAAGTTCTTGGCGCTCCAAGCCAAAAAGAAGGCTGTACTATGACTTCTATTCCTGCTTTAGACATAGCATCATAATCGTCAGTAGTTCGAGAATACATATGAATATGGGGATCAAAGAACCCAGACATTTAGTTATAAAATCATTTCAAGTTATATTAAATGTATATCTTTTCAACCTTCAACAACCAAACTTTTAGGATATTGTTATTCATTGACAGCTCTCATTCTTTTTTATTAGAATTTATATGTATTTAATTAGTAAGAATTTTAAGGAACATTATTATTCTTATTCTTATTCTTATTCTTATTATCTTGTCTATGATAAAGTAAAATATAATTCTATTTCAAATTTTGTTACTTACTGTTTTTTAAAACCAAATTCTTAATTTCCTTTGATTCCATTTTTTATTTAGATTTACATAATTTAAATCTAAATTAAATCTAAAACGAACAACTAATAAGATATTAAATTATTAGAACAACTAGAAATTGGAAAATTGTTCAAGTTCAACTAATGTTAAAAGTGTTTATGAATACTCTAATTTGTTGTCTATTGATATTGCAGGAATCCGTCTTAGAAATCCACTTCTTCTTGCCTCAGGATTTTTAGGAATTTCTCAAGAAATTTTTAATAGATTATACAATGATGGATTAGGAGCAATAGTTAGTAAATCCATAAGTGTTAGTCCTCTAGAGGGATATAAAGGTCCTACTGTTGTTTCTCTGGGGGAAAAAGGCTATATAAATGCCGTAGGACTTTCAAACCCTGGATCTGATGCATTTGCTAATGAGATTATCAATAATCAAACTCCTCTTATAGTTAGTATTGTTGGATCGAGTGTATCAGAATTTCCAAAGTTAATAAGTAAATTTGATAAGTTGAATATATTAGGATATGAAATTAATCTTTCTTGTCCACATGTTGCTAAGATGGGTATGGAAGTCGGAGATGATCCTGAACTAGTAATAAAAATAATAAAGACTATTAAATCAAAAACCAAAAAACCTATAATTATCAAAGTTGGAATAGGAAATACCGATGTATTAAAACTTGCAACGATAATTCAGGAATCAGGAGCTGATGCAATAACTGCAATAAATACTATTAGAGCAATGACAATAAATGTAGATACTGGAATGCCCATTCTCAGTAATAAAATTGGTGGATTATCTGGCATTCCATTAAAACCCATAGGAGTCAGATGTGTCTATGAAATTTCCAAAAAAGTTACTATTCCTGTAATTGGATGTGGTGGAATATTCACGTGGGAAGATGCATTAGAATACATTTTGGCAGGTGCAACCGCTATAGAATTAGGTTCTGTAATAGGATATGAAGGCTTGAAAGCATTCAATCAAATAAAATTAGGAATAATAAGATATTTGGAAAAGAAAGGTTACAAGAATATAAAGGAGATTGTAGGCCTTGCACACCAATATTGATAAACTACGAACTGTTGTTATTGAAGATGTAATAGAAGAAACTCCTTCAGTTAAGACTTTTGTTTTTTATGATAAATTATCTTCAAATGCAAAACCTGGCCAATTCTTAATGGTTTGGATTCCAAGAGCTGAAGAACTTCCAATGAGTGTCATGATTTCTAACAAGAGAGATCATGCTGCGATAACAGTACGTAAACATGGATTTGGGTCTACTTCACTATATGAAAAGGTACAAAACGATATGATTGGAATACGTGGGCCATATGGTAATTATTTTAGAGTCAACAAGGATTTAAAAAATCCTTTATTAGTTGGTGGTGGAACTGGCTTGGTTCCATTAATGCGTCTTGCTACTGTATTTAATAAACTTCAAGGCAAGTGTACAATAATTATGGGTGCAAAATCAAAGGATGAAGTACTTTTCAAAGGTCTTGTAAATGAAATACTAAGTAAAGTTAGTAATAACGTAATTGTTACAACTGAAGATGGAAGTTATGGAATAAAAGGGATGGTAACAGATGCTTTAAAAAGTATTATGAAAAAAGAAAAATTCGATATAATCTATACTTGTGGTCCTGAACTTATGATGAAAAATATTTATGAACTATCTGTTATTCATTCCATTCCAATTCAAGCTAGTCTAGAAAGATATATGAAATGTGGAATAGGGATCTGTGCAAGTTGTTGCATAAACGACAAACTTGTTTGCAAAGATGGTACTGTGTTCACCGAGAATCAATTATCCGTCATGCTAGAGTTTGGAAAAATTTATAGAGATAAATCTGGCCGTAAATCTTACTATTAGTTTAATTAATTTTGTTAAATGTTATTTTGCCGTGTTGTTAATAGACGAGGAAAAGGAAGATTTCCTTGCATCTTTGTCCTTATTTTCATATCCTTTGATTCTATATGCTCTAATTTTTTTATATATTTTTGATTTTCTAATAATATATTTATCAATGTCTATGTCTCTGATATTTAAAACTGGTTTGTCTTTTTTACCAACTTTTCCAATAACCTCTGGTGCTAGATGAATTTTTTTCAAATCTTGGATTATAGAATCGGTACATTCTTTTGATGCTATTATAGCATGACAACCATTTAACGATGAAGTGGAATGTTGTACAAAATATTCTTTAACGGCATAGGTAGACATTTCCTTATTTTTAATAGGAATCCTGTCTATAATTATTTCACTACCTATATAATCTGCTAATCTTTTGATAGCTAGAATTCCTTGGGTTAAAATTGGAAATACTGCAGTAATATGTGAGGCTTTATCAAATTTGCCCTCAAATTCAGGACAATATTTGTTTATTACCTTTCCAAGCTCAAATCTTGGATGGCTCAAATTTTTAATGATGTTATCTTTTTCGTTTTCAAGTTCCTTAATAAATATGCCCTGTTTCTCAAAAATGGATATGTTTTCCTCATTAATTCTTGTTAATAGAAATAGACTTAAAGGAATTATAGAACCAAATTTGTCAGTAATTATAATGTTCATTTCTTCTTCTATCTCATTATATCTTGTAGGAATTTCTCTATGTGTTGTAGCAGTAGCAGTAGCTCCAAAAAATAGATTTCCAATTTTCAAAGAACTATAGTCCTCCATGTAAATATTATTCGATAATGTAATTGAATCAAAATTTTGCCTCATATTATCAATTATTTCTTCTTTAGGTGCATCGTAAATAGGGAAAATTTTAAATTCGTCTGTACATCCTAGTAAACTCAGATTTTCAATTACTCCCGATACTGTTACTTTGCTATGAATTTCAGATTCAGGAGAACATAAAACATCAGTTATCTGTGTAATGTAATTATTAGCAAGAATATATCCTACTTTATTCCCTCTTCTTGTTTCAATAAAATCTAATACTGCAAATTGCTTTTTCGAGGAGGTATTTATTGCAGTTATTTTTCTGGTTATACATTTTGATTTGATACCATTTATTAAATTTGAGAGGATGTCTAAACGCTTTTCTTGATTATCTGCAACTTCCTTATTTAGTTGGATAATTGCCAGTGCTTTTTTTATACCTGTCTCGCTTTGTTGTATGGAAGGTTCAGATAAATTATAAATTCTTCTTGTAATTTCGGGATTTTTTCCTTCACTCTTGTAAAATGAATCAATCCAATCTGGTGTTATTTTCCAATTTGTTCCTTTAATTTTATTTAGAGAGAATTCTAAAAGGTCTGAATCGATTTCATTAGAAAAAGTAGAAAGCCAATTAAGTGGCTCAAAACCATATTCTTTGTACTTGTAAATATTCTCCCAAAAGTCTGTATTCAATATAATCTATGTAATAATTATAATAATGATATTAAAATATAGGTATTTTTATTAATTTATTTAATATATTTAATCGATAGCTCGTATTATATTTGAATATAGATAGATAATGTTATAGCAGTATGCTAGATAATAAACAAGTCAATTACATTTCTAATTTTTCAATAATCTAAGTAGCAATTACAATAATTTTATTTAAATTTATATCTGGTAAAGTACGCTATCAAAAATAAATATATACAATTTTTAATAGATTATATTATTATGATAGAATCTCATTCTGTACATGGCATAGATGATGATAATTTTACATTTTTAAGCAATCAAAATCAAAGTTCCGAATATAATTCTGCTATAGCTAATTTGGCCAATAAATATGAAAAAAAATCTGCAATAGATATTCTTAAATGGTCAATTGAAAATTTTGGAAATAAAATTGCATTAGCATCAAGTTTTGGTGCTGAAGACGTCGTAATTATTGATATGATGGTAAAAATAGATAAAACTAAAACAAAAATTTTGACCTTAGATACAGGTAGATTAAATCAAGAAACCTATGATGTTATGGATGAAATCCGAAAAAAATATGATATTTCTATAGAATCGTATTTTCCAAATTCAGAAGAAGTCGAAGAAATGGTACGTGGAAAAGGGTTTAATCTTATGTATGAAAATATAGAAAATAGAAAACTATGTTGTGGAATAAGAAAAGTAAATCCACTTAATCGTGCTCTTGCATCTCTGGATGGATGGATAACAGGTCTCAGAAGGGAACAGGCTAGTACTCGTTTAAATATTAAAAAAATAGAGATCGATTCATCTCATAATAATATTCTAAAGATTAACCCAATTGCTGATTGGAACGAAGATATGGTGTGGAAATACATAAAGAAAAATGGGGTTCCATATAATAAATTACATGATAAGGGATATCCTAGTATTGGCTGTGAACCATGTACTAGGGCGATAAGCAAAGGAGAAAATCGTAGATCAGGCAGATGGTGGTGGGAGGAATCATCTCAAAAGGAATGTGGACTTCATCTTGATCATAGTATAACAAAAAAAATCTGAATTTATTTTTATATACAATAATATTAATCTCCTGATAGTGCAATAATATTAGGTATTATGAAATATACTTTGAATTAGGTTTTTATTAAGTATTTATTATATCTTTATAAAGATATATATTTTAAATTGGTTACTTAATTGATAAGATTATCTTTAGAATTATTAAGATAATTGATAAAAATATAAATATTATGAGATGTAACAGACAATTAAATCTAATAATATAAAACTTTAACTTGTCAATCCGTCAATAGTAGTCTTATGTCATATAAAAAAATTTGTAATACTATTTAAAAAGTATTAATAATACAATTAATAGTTTAAAGGATAAATATTGGATAATATGCAGATTCAAAATAATATTATAAATAATATTCCAGAGCCTCATGGCGGGAGACTCGTAAATAGGATTTTTGAATTAAAAAATAACAATGTCATGGATATGTTTTCAATTGAAATTGATGATAACTTGAGAAATGATGTTGAAAATATTGGAGATGGTATTTTTAGTCCATTGGAAGGATTTATTGGAAAAGATGACTTTGATAATATCTTAAAATCGGGAAGATTAAAAAATGGACTGCCATGGACAATTCCTATACTCTTAGATGTGGATAAATCAATCGCAAACAAAATACAAGATTATCGTGAAATATCTTTAAAGAATAATGGAGACCATTTTGCAACTTTATATTTTGATGAGTTTTATTCGTACAATAAATTAGACATGGTTAGAGCATTATATCATACAGATGATGAAAAACATCCTGGTGTATCAAAGACCTTTAAAATGAAAGAATTTTTAGTTTCTGGAAAAATTAATGTTAATAAAAAGATAAACAACTATAACTTAAGAAATTATAGGAGGGAGCCTATTAAAACTCGTGAAGAGATAAAAAGGAAAGGATGGAAAACTATGGTGGGGTTTCAAACTAGAAATATTCCACATATTGCACATGAAATGCTTCAAAAGGCCGCACTAAATATCTATGATGGACTATTTATCAATCCTCTAATAGGTAAAAAGAAAACAGGTGATTTTAAAGACGAAGTGATACTTGAATCTTATTTAAAGTTAATCGAAAATTATTTTCCAATTGATAGAGTAATGTTTGTTACTCTTCATACAGAAATGAGATATGCAGGACCAAAAGAAGCGATTCACCATGCCATTATGAGAAAAAACTTTGGCTGTTCTCACTTTATAGTCGGAAGAGATCATGCTGGTGTAAGTGATTATTATCATCCTTTTGCCGCTCATGAAATCTTTAAAGAATATCCAGATATAGGAATTCAACCAATATTCTTTCCAGCCTTCTATTATTGTAAAAAATGCTTAGGATATGCTAATGAGAGAAATTGTCCTCATGGTTCAGAATATAAAGAAGAATTATCAGGGACAAGAATGAGAAAGATGGTCACTTCTGGAGAATTGCCAGGAAAACATCTACTAAGACCAGAAATTGCAGATGTAATTATAAAATTTCAAAATCCATTTGTTTCTTGATATTTGTAAAAGTTATACTCTTATTCTTTTGCAAATTCTATAGATTATTTTATTTAAACTATTCACTATAAATTAATATTTGTTAACTAATTTATTTATTCAGCTCCTCTGGTTTTTTTACCTTTGATTTACGTTCATATTACTCTAAATTATTATATAAAATGCAGTCAATGCATGAAAATTCTCTATTATATTTAATAAAAATTTCTTCATTTGTCTCCGCTTCAATATTTCTGATCATACTTTTCTCTAATCATTTTGTTTATGCTCAAAATGTATCTGAATCTGTAGGGGAAAAATTCGAAGCAGTAAAATCAAAAAGTCATGAGAGTTTTGTTATTCCCTTTAGTGCATCCAATACAGATCGAAAAAATCCAGTGATCTATACATACGACACTCCTATAGACGTTAGTTTTATTCTAGGTATCGAGAATAATATGACTTATAATAATTCGTCTGAAGCAAAAACGATTATTAAATTGATGGAAAATGCACCAAGTGAAAAATTCATTGAATTAGCTATGTTTGAACATAATAATAAATTTTGGGTTGCTGCTAATACAAATGAAAGTGGTTATATGCGACTGCACGAACAAGATACTTATGGATGGTCTCGTGATGAACCACTTATGGTATCACATGCTAACAATCAAGGTTTAACAGTTACTAATGGTAAAAGAATCGTCATTGATAAATTATCGTTAGATGGTTTTAATTTAGGATCAATTGCGGTATACGGAAAGGATGATACCGATGCTCCAATAAACACGGTGGATGGATATCTTTCATTTGATCTTGTATATGGCGATCCAAGAGATTCTCCATTGTATTTTCTACCTATCGTTATGTTGGTTGTAGTTGGAGGAGTAGTATTTTCTTTGCTTAAATTTAAGAAAAGAGATAGTGATGGTTAAATTTTAATTAATTCTTTTTTTTTGATTTATATAATAGTTACATACTTCTTTTAGACTACAAATTTCGCATTTGGGTCTTATAGGAAGACAAATATTTTGTCCATACCTTACAAAAGTATTATTTAAAATTAACCAATATTTTCTATCTATTATTTTTATTAGTTCTTCCTCTGTTTTTTTTGGATTCGGTGTTTTAACAATACCAATTCTGTTAGAAATTCTATGAACATGGATATCGACTGGTATTGCAGGCTTATTAAAAGCATATACTAAAACACAGTTTGCAGTTTTTCTTCCTACACCAGGCAATCCTAAAAGATCTTCAATTTCATTTGGTACAATTCCATGAAACTTTTCAACAATGATCTTAGATACCTGCTTAATCCTTTCTGCTTTAGTATTGTAAAAACCTATGCTCCGTATAATTGATTTAATATCATCAAGATCTGCGTTGGCTAATTCTCTTGCATTCTTATATGTCTGAAAAAGTTTACGTACAATTTTTGATGTATTTTCATCTCTTGAACGAGCAGATAGAATAGTTCCTATTAATATCTTGAAGGGATCATTATCTTCTTCCATTTGCAGTTCTTTTAAAGCTGTAAGTCTCACTAGGTTATCTGAATTGTTTAACTTTGCTTCCATTTTGTTAAGGATATTTTCTATTATTATCAGGTCTCGAGTGTGTAATTATTATTCAAAAAGTATATTTAATTATTTCAATATCTGGTTAATAGCTATACCATATATGTAAAAAAATTATATCTTCATCCATATGTATTAGAAAAGTTGATTTTAATTATTTTTCATAGTTTTTAGATATTATAATTTTAAAAAATTCTATTTTATCAGATGGAAAGAGATTGTTGGGCAAGTTCCTTATGATTTATTTGAAGAAAAATAAAGGGAATTTAATTATATAATATTAATAATTTTCAGAGGATTCTCTTACTGAACGTGATTTTTGGATATCCCTTTCGCCTCTTCCTCCTCCTCGAGGTACATCTGGTATGTCCATATCTGTTCTTTGTTCAGCAAAAAAACTAGCTTCATCTAGTATTTTACCAACATCTTCCCCATAATTATTAAAATCAAATGTATTATTTCCCATACCACTAGCATTTGTTAAAATCTCGTTAAATGTTGTGTTTAGTTCATTCAATTCTCCATCAGCTTGGGGTAAAACGTCATTTATTTTACCTTTTATACTCGATAGAGCACCCATTGCTGGGCCTAAAGCTGCCATTGAATCACCTATATCTATTGTAGATTCTAGTCTCATGTGGACTTGTTCAAGAGCTAATTTTATTTGGGACATGGTTCTAGAAGTCTTCCTAACTTGGGCTAGTTCATTAGAAATCATTTTTCCCTGTTGTGAATCATGCTTTTGTAATGAAGAAATTACTTGTTCAAAGTACGCCTTTTCACGCGCTTTTAGTTTTTCCATCATTGAATCGAGTTTTCTGTTTTGTGTTTCAATCTTATTTTTAGCTAATTCCATTTTAGGTTTTAGTGGCTGTTGAGATTTTAGACTATCCCTTAGAATGTCAGCAGAATTGCGTTTTTTTTCTTTAATCCAATTATTGCTAAAATGGTTATCCATGAATACTGATA
>OBLS010000156.1_pt1 | contig 20501 bp, 19 predicted proteins | sample 1519901 | NCBI WGS metagenome assembly OBLS01 (sample SAMEA3113585, study PRJEB22503) | soil metagenome | reverse complement strand
CCATAGATTTCTAGTTTCTTAATGTAAACCAAATCTAAAGTGATCCCCTATTTTGGAATTTATCATAACTATCATCTAGATGTGTACTTTTGGCTATGGCATACTCCTGCAGACTGTATTCTTCCAAGAACTTGGCCATATTTGGGTCTCGGGACCGCAACTTCCTCCACGAGTAAGGGCTCATTTGTCCTTTTGATCCGTGCACTCTTCATAGTCAATAGCAAAGTAAAGCTGCCTGGGCTATAATAATTCATTGGAACGCTTGAGCCATTCTTATTCCAAAGAGGGTCTGTTATTGTTTTTTCCACATTCTTAAAGATAGTGATATGACCGGCATATTGTGGGATCATAACGCCGTCATAGGGATAGTAATAGTGATAGTAATATTATGTTATTATTAGAGTGGCGGTCATATTCTGAAGGATGCTAATGAAGTGATAGGAAGAGCCGTCTGAAATCTTTCTGTAACATGAAAGACAAGAATGATGATCGAGATTATTTGAAGATCTGAAGCATCCAATATCATTTTCTACGAATTTGCATATATAGACAGTTTCATTTTGAATCATGGATTATATTTCCGCTTCTCCTAGGGTTTAATTATCATGGCGAGTGAATCACCCTCCGAAATAGAAACTCAAAAGAGTAAAGAGAAATGTAGAGCTTTTCTCAATTTGTCTTCGAAGATACGTTACGCTGGCATAATAAACGATTTCGGAAGAACTCTAGCTGGGCAATTACGTAGTGGAACAGTGCCTTTATTTAAAGTGGAGGAGGCACGAAATGAATTTTTTATTGAAGCGACAAGAAATCGACTGAGAAGACTTTTTGAATATTCTATTGGAAGAACGGAATTCAGTATTACTGTCAACGAGAAAGTGATAATACTAGTAATACCCAATGTCACTGCTAAACATCTATATTATTTTACATTCGACAAAAATGCTAGTGTTGAGGAAATTATGCAGTTCAAAGAGACTGCAATGAGATCAATAATTACATAAGACTTGAGTACCGAGTCGAGTGCTATTAAAATTTACAGGTAATTTATGAGACAACTCGACCTCATTGATGCTTAGCAAAGGCCTTCATTTTGGCACGCATCTCCTTATCTTTATAGATACGTGGATGAGCTGGATCAGATAGGATGATCTCATACCACTGATACCTTCCATCTTTATGCAAATAATAAGAGCCTAAGACTTCCATATTGGGGAATTTCTCGCTAACCCTTCGCTCCGCAACTTTTCTCATACTCGTTCCTTGTTTGATATGGACTACTCCGATATGCTTTGGCCTTCTTCCCGAAACGGGTCTCTGTTTTCTCATACCACCCCTCCCTACCCTAGCACGTACAACAATGATCCCCTGTTTAGCCTTATATCCTAACCTTCTAGCGCGGTCGAGTCTGCTCGGCCTGGAAATCTTGTGAAGCACTGGCTCTCTTCTCCAAAATATAGCCTTAGATTTGAGTACTTCATTGTTGGATTTCCACAATGCACTCCAGGTCGCAGAAATATGACTTTGCATTACGAATTTGACATATTTCATAGCAATATATAGACCTTTAAAAAATAGTGAGCATGTGCTTATTCTTAGTTGATTGAGATTGAGTCCCCGTTTGTATCAAATTCAAATGGGATGTGGCTTGGAAATTATCAAGGCAAAATTATCAACGATCTAGAGTTCCCTTAAGGTTTGAATGACTTTTTCCGCTATCACCATGGCAGCCAGCTGTTGGGCTTCCTTAGTCTGAGCACCTATATGCGGAGTACAAATCACATTAGTCAACTGCAAAAGCATTTTATTCATTGGCGGTTCTGTTTCGAACACGTCTAAAGCAGCTCCCGCTATCCTCCCATTTTTAAGTGCTTCATACAATGCATTTTCGTCAATAACTTCTCCGCGTGAGGTATTGATAAGAAATGCAGATGGTTTCATTTTTGAAAACTTGTCTGTGCTAAACATTTTCTTTGTTTCTGCAGTCAGGGGGACATGACAGGTCACGAAGTCAGCACTTTCTAGTAAAGTATTGAAATCTGCAACTATCATTCCTACTTCCCTTGTGAAATCTCTGTTGATAGGAATTATATCATATCCAATCAAATTCATTCGCAGAGATCTTCCTATTCTTCCTATGTTTCGACCTATATTCCCTACTCCTATTATGCCAAGGTATTTTCCACGGAGCTCAACCCCTGTCAGATCTTTCTTTATCCAGTTTCCCTTCTTTGTCTCAACGTCGGCAAAAGGGATACTTCTGGCCAGTGAAAGCATTAAGCCTATAACAAGTTCAGAAACAGCATTGGCCGCCGCTTCAGGGGAGTTTATTACGTGTATCCCGTTTGCTTCGGCCTCCTTGATATCTATATTATCAAGGCCTACCCCCACTCTGGCTATAACTTTTACACTCGGAGCAGAGGCCTGGATTATATCTTTTGTGATCTTTGTTCTACTTCTGACTACTATTACGTCATAGTCCTTAGCAATAGTACTTAGTTGGTTTGCATTAATCTCAGGCTGATAATCCACTATCATACCTGACTTTTTCAAACTTTCAATACCGGAATTATCTATAGAGTCACAGATAAGAACTCTGTTGTTATGATGCACAAAAGCAAAAAATTGGGTTTGCTATATATATTTTCATGATGATCTATGAGTGAAACGAAAAATATTAGGATCCGGAAGCTTGATCTTAACTTCTTATGCGGATATTAAATATTCTCCGATCTATATTTTGTTAAGTTATTAGTTAAAGCGGGCCTATTGCAATGTATGTCTCTTATATTCATTCGTCGTTTACTTTTCATATCTTACGTAAAAGGGGGACGACATTTGCTTTGGTCAGAGCTGTCGGTACAACCGAGTATGTGATTGGGTTTATGGTTCTTTGAATACAAAGGATCGTATCATCTCTTGTACCGCTGGCAAATACTTTGAATACTCTGATATTTCTGCCCTGTATATGAAGAAATAAGACACCCCTTTAAATATACTAATAAGCTCCATTGTCTTTGTTTGCCCATAGACTAGACCCTCCTCAACATTATCACCAACGAACAAAATTTCTTGGGCAGGTATGTTGCCGAGTTTAGTTTTGCTAGAACCGGCAAATTTGTATCCTGCAACTGAGTCCTGGAGTCCAGCAACCTCCCGAGAAAAATAATCAGGTAAAAGAACCTTCCCTGGTCTTTCCGTAGCTATGATAACTTCAACATTCTGATCTGGCACGTAAAAGGCCACTTCGGGCAAAGATTCAACTGCAGTATATTTGACTAAAGGTATATCTTCTTTGGTCCAATTAGAGGGGTACAAAATCTTGAAGAGATTCCCTTCATAGAGGTTAAACCCTCTGGGCCCAGGTGCATTATTACTCTCGGGTTCGCCCGACTTTAAGAATAAGAAAGAATGAGAAGATTCTGAACTCTCATTTGTTAACGGAGTAATGGCACCGACAGTACTAAGCGTGTGAAACGATTGAGAAATTAGTACCGTATATGCGAACAACATCATTATCACCACTTTAGCGATTTTGCGACAGTTTTTCATCATATTCCTTAAAAGCCAGATCTCATACAGCTTCATAACGCTGCTATTTCCAGATTGAACGTCATGCAAAAACCCTTAGTAAATGGCAGCCGAAGAAGAGACACAATTCTAAAATACGTGGGATTAGCATATTACCAGTATTGGCATTGGGACCTCTTGCACTTCTCATAAGTCTCAGTCTACTAAATTACTTCTGCCCAGTAGCTTTCCATATACCTGTTTCCTGAAGAATCGTTAGATGAACCTTTTTCTTCTTGGTTCTCTCTAATTCTGTTGCTGACGCTCACATTTGCCATTGTCACTTCGAATGCCATTTCTCCCTGACCCGTCTCCAGCTTGTTAAGTCTCTTATTCATTTCGTCGCAAATAACTTCCTTAGGTAAGTTATGATGGCTCATTTTATCATGTGCCTCCATCATCAAATTCATGGCCTGCTCAGCAGATATTTTTTCCTCTTCGTACGAAGAAGATATTCGTCTGCAAATAGCATTTGCCTGTGTGTAAACTTGCTTATGTTCACAGCGAGTATTGTGCTTTATCAAATTACGCAGATGTGCGCGTTTCTCAAGATCGATTATTACTAGTTTATTATATCTCTTGCGAATTTGCGTTTTATCTTTAGCTGATGGATCATGAACCTGATCATTTGCCCGTGTATGCATACGTTCTTTCCATATTTCTGGTAACTCTTTCGATTTATTAGTTATAGCGGGTTCACACGGTTGGCGAGAGGCCTAAAACAACTTCTAGGTGACTCTTCCCGGGATATCATGTTCACATTCTTGCGTCAATTCAGAAACTAGTGTCTAGCATCTATACTTGAGAACTGCAATAGCTGTGGACTTAATTCCTTCTTTATGATTGGGGTACAGCCACATAGTAATAAGTAATAGATCAGAAGTGTAAATCCTATCAAGTACAATGTAAACATATTGTCTGTTTTACTAGATATATAATCCCTGCATAGAGTCTGGAGATTTTCTTTACTAACCCATAGTAACATGGTTGCTTATGACGTGATTTGGTTTATTGTATATTTGACGGCAACTCGAATATGTTGGCTTCAATTCTATGGACACAGAGGACGTGATAGTATTTATATCGGTATTCTGTTCCTAGCAAATCTAACTTGACCCTAGGATATTTTCTTTGGAAAATATTCTTTCAATTTCCTCCTTAGTCATCAATCCTCTTCGTAAAATCAATTCCTTGATGCTCTCTTTTGTCTTTATTGATTCTTTGTAAATCTCTGCCGCCTGTAAGTAGCCGATATATGGATTCAGTAGAGTAACAAGAGTCGGACTTTTCTCGACATATGACTCTATTTTGTCTCTGTTTACCTTGATGCCCTCTATCATGTTTTTGGCAAAGATAGGAAGGAAATTCTTCAGCATATCCATAGAGTCCAAAACGCACTTCAGCATTCCTGGTAGCATAACGTTGAGCTCCAGCTGGCCGGCTTGGGCAGCCATTGCTACGGAAACATCATTTCCAACTACGTTGAAGCATATCATGTTAAGGCATTCTGCTAAAGAGGGGTTAACTTTCCCCGGCATAATCGATGAACCAGCGTGCACCGGAGGAATAAGAATTTCAGAAAAACCTGCCACAGGACCAGAAGCCATCAACCGAATGTCGTTTGCCATTTTGATTAACTCTAATGCAAGATTTCGGAGTGAAGAACTATACGTAGATACTTCAAACTTGCTTTGTAACGAGTAGAACATATTTTCTGAGGGCTTTAAATCCAGCCGAGTAATTTCTGATAAATTCTTAATTGCAGATTCTCGAAACCCTTTAGGCGCGTTAGCTCCTGTCCCTACGGCCGTTCCGCCTAAGCCGACATATTCTAAGTGTTTTCCTGCCAGCGTCACCATTTGCTTAGCCCGCTTTAGCGAGAATGCATATTCTTCGAATTCATTTCCCAGTGTAACAGGAAGTGCATCCATTAAATGGGTCCTCCCTATTTTTACTATGTCTTTAAATTCTTCAGCCTTCTTGCTAAATGTGTTAATTACAAGCTCAATTGCCGACAATAATTCAACTGAATTAAGAAGTATAGCAATGTGCATCGCTGTGGGAAAAGTATCATTGCTTGATTGTGACATATTTACATGATCATTCGGGCTGATGATTTCATATTCTCCTTTCTGTTTGCCCAAGTTTTCTAACGACCTATTGGCGATTACCTCGTTACAATTCATATTAAAAGCTGTTCCTGCTCCTGAATTTACTGAGTCCAGTACGAACTGATCGATGAACTTACCATCTAAAATCTCATCGCACGACCTTATTATTGCGTCGGCAATCTCTCCATCAAGAAGGCCGAGACTCTTATTTGCTAAGGCAGCTGATCGTTTCACCATCACAAATGCCTTAATAAGACATATGTGTGCAGTTTGACCTGTAACAGTATATTGTTGTTTGGCCCGTGTTGTGAATGGACCGTAGTACGCATTTGCGGGTACCGTGATATTTCCAAGCGAGTCTCTGTCGACCCGAGAGGATTGGGTATTAGGCATTCACCATGGCAGGTACCAAATTTAGTTAATAAATCAATCGATAACCGCCAAATTTATGACACTACAGATACCTTGGAGAGACATTCTATATTCTTAACTTCTGATGAGCTTAAGCGCGCTCCGTGCAACAAGGCAAAGCTTTTCCAGTTTCTTCGCACTATGAGATTTACATTTATCCCAGGAATATATTTTGTCAATTGCGCGAAGGTGATTTTTCTATAGTAATTGTTTTTAATACACAACGCTTTCTCATACGAGTTTAATCTGTCGGGATTAACAATTCCGGTAATGATCCCTGATCCGATAAAGGAATAATCTGTAGTGGATGTCTTCCTCATAAATATCAATCGTAGGCCTCTTGACCAATCTCTTCGAAGTTCGACAAAATATTTTCGTTCATTATAGATTTTATTTAATACATCTTCTCTTGAAATACTTGTGATGAAACCTGAACTATACTCCAAATGTATATCAAATGTTAACCCCCATCCCTAATTTGGGTTCTATGACTTGGTTTTTTTACATAAGTGCGCCTCACAGAGGTTAATAAATTAGATACCTGGCTTTTAGAAGATTTTGTTAACATTTTGCTTTTGGATATTGTTAATGTAGTTGATGCATGGACTGATTTTGATAATACCTTGCCTCATTTGTTAGCCAGTTTCGTTGCACTGATGTTCAGAAATGGAGGGTTCAAAGGTGGGGAGGGGATTCGAACCCCTATAAATTCGCTGGCTGCGCTGCTGCCAGTTTTTCTGCAGGCGAACGCATGACCGCTCTGCCACCCCACCATGCAATTGGGTCATTTAAAACTTAATTTAAGCATTAAGTAAATCTTGATCCATTTTTTGACTAGTGAGTTAAGGCTAATTTTATCCCTTACCTTAATGGGGCCATCGGGCCTATCGAAGCTTTACATTTTATGTAATGCTTCGATACCAAGTAAATTTAATACCTTCTTGAGTACTATTCCAAAGGCGCCAACAAGGACGAGTCTCGATAACATTGTGTCAGTATGTTTCTCCTTCAAAATTGGAACCTTCTCATAATAGAGATTGAATGTGGTTGCAAGTTCGAACGCATATCTAGCCAAGACTTTGGGATTAAGGGTTACTACAGCTTCCTCTACGACGAGATCTAATTTTGATAATAGCCTGATAAGATCTATTTCAGAACTCGTACGTAATAATCCAAAATTAGCCTTTCCGAATGATTGAAAATCTTGCCCTGACTTTTCTAAAAGTCGCTGGGATCGAGCATAAGAATATTGCAAGTAGGGACCAGTTTCACCCTCTAAGCTTAGACATTCAACAATGTCAAAAGGGATTATCTTATTCAGATCCTGTTTTATCATATAAAATCTTATAGACGAAATGGCAATTTTTTCTGCTATATCGATTAACTGTTCATCGGCTAGTTTCGGGTTCCTTTTCCTTGCTTCTGCAAGTGCTTTTTCATGTAGTTTATCTAATACAAAGTCAGCATTTACGTTAATTCCCCTTCTTCCTGACATATGGATAAACTCTCTGCCTCCAATATCCAGTCCAAGTACTTTAGCTGTTTGGGAGTTTATAGTGACAGCCTCATATGCCAGATGGGTATAGTTGCTACCCGAATCTTTTTTGTTACTCATCTTATTATCATTAAATGCCCCAGACCTTAGATGGAATAAGATGTGGGATACTATCTTCTGGAGTCTAGATTGCCTGGAGTCAATAATGGTTATAGTCATGTCTCGAGATTGAAAGCTATGAGTCTTATTTTCATTTTGATTTGAACAAGCTACCCTAGTAGACCATAGAAATGAACCATCCCATTGTTCTACAAATTTACTATAAGAAAAGGGATCGTCAACCAGGCCCGTCTTCCATGCGGCATAAGGAATATCTTTTGCAATATAAGTTGACGTGCCATCGCTCCTCACTATTACTTTATCTGCTTCTTCTAACTCGCCATCCAGGCCGATATTACCGTTCTTCGGTCGTATTATCCAGCAACCCTTATTTTTCCCCGCCCTTTCTTTAAAAATCAGCCCCCGATTCTTCAGTAAGTCTAATGTACTCGACCATAAACCCGATGATACAATATGAGTTTCGAAGTTCAAAAGGTCATAACGTGCCTTGATTCTCCAACATGTTTTCAGTTGCTCTGTTAATACTTTATCGGTGATGAGAGCAGCGAATTTTGCAATAGCCGATTTTGTTTCCTCAATTTCTCTTAGGACACATTTCCTTTTCTCTTGCAGTGTAGGATGAATTTCGTACATTTTGTTAATTTTTGCATAGACTTCGTCACCACAATACTGATCAAATTTCATGGTTGAATGACTATGGTCAATTTTTGGTTCCATTGGAAATCCAGCAAAGATGAATCCAACAACAATGTCTGCAACCTGCAATCCCGAGTCGTCTACGTAATTTAGGACGCTAGTCTTATGGTTGGTGGCCTTCAGCATTCTATAGATTGTATCACCAAGAATTACATTTCTTAAATGCCCCACATGCAGTGCCTTGTTAGGGTTGACGCTTGTATGTTCTACTATTACATTCTTGCCCTTTCCAATGTCGTTAAAGCCATAGTCTGGATTTGTGATTATTTCACTCATAGTGGAGACCGCAAGAGCAGCGAAATTTATGCGGAAATTTATGTAACCCGCAGGATGAGCTTCGGCTGAAACTAACTGCTCAACCCAGGGTAATGTCAGCTGCGATTGCGGACCCATCTCATGTTGCTTTATATACGGACTAAGCTGCTTCTCAACCAATTCTTTAGCTATCTCATATGGACTTCTCTTGAGACTCTTACTTAATTTAAAAGCAATATTACAAGTAATATCTCCAAGTTCCCTCCTTGGCGCCTGTGAAATATTGAAGTCTTCTTCCTTTACTCGGCTTCCTTCCAGAAAGTATCCAAGGTCTTTACTCGCTAGCAAGACTAAGTTACGAATGTTATCAATTAGGTTCCTAAATGCCAATTCAAGTCCCGGTCCCTGATAAAAAAGAAGCTGCTACGAATTCTACCGCGTCCACGGCACCTTCTCCTTGTCTCCCCCTAACCACATGTTTTGCTTTCGCCTTGACTTTGTCTTTTGCATGGTTTAGAGCGATACTGTAACCACACATATTAAACATAGGAATATCAGTCTCGCTGTCTCCTATAGCAACTGCAAATGCAGGGTCTATCTCTAGAATCTTTAGTGCCTTCGTTAGTCCTACTGACTTATCTATGCCTTTTTCGTTTATGTGAAATGCGTACTGGCTATCTGAGATGTACAAGTCTAAATGGCTGTCCTCCAGGGCCTTTTGTCCTTTCTCAATATCGAATGTACGGCATAGTACAACTTCGGTGAGCCTGTCAAAAGCTGGTTTCAATTTTATATTGGAAAATGTATCTTTTAATACTTCAAAACCTTTCATGCAGTTCTCTTTATTTGCAAACGTTATGTATTGTTGCGGTCCTGTCATCACTGCACCACCATTTTCTCCCACAGCCACCTTTGTCGTTCCACCAAATACAGACAAAATGTATGCCTCTGTCGATGATCTGCCTGTTACGAAAATAACCCTACAGCCAATCTGTTCAAGATACCTTAAACTAGCTAGGGCCTCTAGGTAAATTGTTCCCCCCCCATTATTAGTCAACGTTCCATCGATATCTATAGCAAAAGCCTTGACGGTATCCAATTAAGTACGTCCTCCAAATATCCCTGGTATATATAATTAGTTATTGAATAAGACGAAAAGAGATTCTGAACATCCTGCTGATAACTATGTATTACCTAGACTAAGCGGGGGACTTCAATTTCCCGAGCCTACCGTTATATATGGTTATTTTCTAAATTGTTAACGCTGTGGGTCCGTTGCCCAGCTAGGATAGGGTGCTGATTGGTCTATTTTTTGCAAGCATAAGCCTCCGAAGCCAGTTGTCGTGGGATCGAAGCCCACCGGACCCGCCTAAAATTGATTTAATGAAAAATCAAACTGTTTCGTATATTGTATCATGAGGATGACTTGACTTGGGGCCGTAAAAATTTATAAGAGATACGACGACGTATTTTAGTAATTGAGTTCACAAGAAGTTGTCACACTACAGGATCGTCATAATGCCTTGTTGAACAGAAGAGAACTTGAAGTGATTATAAAGAACGTAAAAGGTCAATTGACCAAGATTGATGCTTCATCAATTGTCGCATCACATTTCAAGCTAAGCCAGCAAGACCAAGTTATGCCGATATTAATACGATCTCAAACGGGCCTGACTGATATACATGCATCATTCTATGTATACAAGTCTCAAGAAGATGCAAAACGGCAACTTCCGAGATATGTGATGCTACGGAACATGTCCAAAGAAGACCGGAAAAAAATTATTGACGAAGAGAAGGCAGCAAAGTTAAGAGCAAAGCAAGCAGCTGCTGCTGAAGCAAAGACTAGCAAGGGTAGGAAGTAATGGCAGATAAAAAGGCAGGAAGTACTAGCAAAGGGGAAGTCTCGGTATACAAGTTTTATAAAGAGCAAGGCGAAGGGAAAATTGTTAGAACGAAAAAAGATTGCCCAAGATGCGGGAAAGGCGTCTTCATGGCTGAACATAAGGATCGTTTCAGTTGTGGAAAGTGCGGATTCACAGAATTCCATAGGGCAGCAACGAAATCCGGATCCAAATGAGAGCAGAGCTCTCATTATTTCATGTTGCTCCGAATGCTAAATTATCGCTATTTCAGAAATTAAGAACCAAAATTTGCTGTATTTTTTAATGTGTGAGAACTTGTTCATTCGATACTAATACACGATTCATTCAATATGCAACCTACTAATTTCTTCATGAATCGATCGTGCGACCGAGGATGATATTAACGGATAGAATTGCTCAAGATAATCCATAGATTTCTGAGATAATTCTTGGAGGAGGTGCGCTTTCATCTTAGATGCTTTGTTGTTGGATATGGGTGACTGATTATAAGAAAAATAACCCGATAAGAATTCTCTCACAAACTCCTTCACAACAATAGTATTGGTGGTTCTCTTAAAGCTCCAACAGAGAAACTGGATAATATCCCAAACCAGGCAGATACTAGTACGATCTTCGTTAAGATTGAATTGGTCTAAACTTGTAAAAAATACGCTGTCATTTAATGTACTAGTATTGTTAATAATGATGTTGTTTGGTTTTAGATTACCCAGAGTGACATTTGTCTCATGAACCATAGCAAAATTTTTTCCAATTAAATTGAACCAAAAGATATTTTCTACTCCTATTGATGTCTTCTTCAATGAATCTTGAATAACCTGGAGCAGGTTAGGCCCGTTAACGAATTCTGTTACCAGTATTCTGCGCTCTAAATCAATAGCAAATATAGCGGGAGTATTCAAGCCTACTTCGTTGCGCAAGTATCTGAGGGCCTTATACTCAGTTCCAAGTCTAAATAGGGGATCAGCTCTAAGAGGATACTTAGAAAGATGGTGACCAGACAGGGACAACGCTCCCCATTTTATTCCTTTTAGTTTAGCAAATTTTTTTGCTACTACTGACATGCTCCGTCCTGAATTGTATGTATCCTGCAGAGTGTAGCAAATGGTTCTGCTTTTTGCCCTTCCCAAGGGTATCTTCCTTGTTATAGTATATGAATGGAAACCAGATGATTTTGCAACGTCATCCAACCATTTTTTATTGCTCCCAGTAATAATTAGACCCTCATCTAGTTTCCAATAATACTCTCGGGGGTCTGCCATGAATTTTGGAAGAGTAATTTGTTGAGTCCAATGTCGTCTAATTTTTGATTCGGCCTCCTGCTTCGTGTAGTGAAAAACTCTTCTCCCGGCGTAAGCATGGACAAAATATGAATTAAGGACTTTTAATTTTCTAGCAAGTTTTGCCTTTAAACGATTTCTTCCTGCTTTCCTGTTTAGGGTCAGAAGTTTTTTGCTTATTTGTAGTAAGTTGACATCGTTCGATGATGATGCCTTTAATATTAGCAATTCCTTGTCGTTTGTAATTATTTCCTCTAGTGCCCTCCTGAACCCTGCTAGTGCAAAGGCTAAATTATTCTTGGCACGTGTTCCCGTATATATTTTATAATAACTATACAGTGCAGAAGGATATACTAAACTTCGGTGCTTTATTTTAGAAAACAGTACAAACTCTAGAGGAAATGAAATTTCCGTGCACAAGGTGTCTGTGGTTCTAATTATGTCGAGTAGCTCCTCTAAAATGATACGCTTTTTGTAAGAGACTTCTATTGATTTGAATAACTCATGGTTAATTATTGACTCATATACATGAAGTAATCTGCCCACCACAAATTCTCCTAACAGCCCCACTTGAGCGTCTTTCTGAAGTGCAACATAATCAACAACCAGTGCAGATATTCTCAATCCCTCTGACTGGAAGTATGAGTATTTTACGGTAAATGGGTAGTCTTTTACGACGACAATTATGTCTATATCGCTGTCCGGACTTCCATATCCAGCCACTTTGGATCCGTATAGACAAACCCCAATTATCTTACGACGTTTAGCTAGCCTCTCAAGGAACCTGTCTATGGCAGTCGATTCTTCCTTTGATAGGCTCGTACAATTGCTCCTCATCCATTTGCCTGTGCCTTATTTCTTAACATTTGTATTCCCGCTTTTTCAAATTCAAGTATCTTTTCTCTAATCTCTTGACCGATCTTTAGCCCGACTACTGCTTCTGCAGGGATCTTGATAATGTTTGAGTCTAAAGGCACATTTACTGATGGGAGACCTCTATTCATCCAATATTTTATAGTCTTTTCTTCTAGTCTTGCGTCTTTGAATCCTTCTGTAAACTTCCTAGCAATATGAGTCCTTAAAACCTGATCCGATCTAAATACGCATTTAGCTTCTAACAAGCGGCTTGAATCCCGGTATGTATTTTCAAATAGGCTTGGAGTAAGCTCGTCTGAAATGATATCCATTTTGATTATCCGACTCAACAGCTCTAAATAATGCATGAATTCATGGGCCAAAATTGCGTGAATGGTCCCAAGCAAGCCATAGATGACAAGCGGGGCTGTTATTCGTATGAGTATTTCAATTTCATTGTTTTTCTTCACTACTGGTATAGTCTGAGCAAATAAAAAGCCAAATTGAGCAAATTGAAAGTCAGCGAATGAGGGAGCAGCAATAATAAGAGTCGGATCTATATAATAGCGAGGATACTTAAGTCCTGATGCCCTTTCTATTCTGTGAATTCCCATCTGTACAATATTAAAGCGCTTTACGATGGCGCTATAAATCTCAGGAGGTATTAACTCTAGTTCTCGGGCATCTCGTACTTTTACTAAGGGATCAAAAACCATATAAACTACGAAAGAATGGATGTGCTCTAAGAAAAATGTTACTGGTACTTATTGATCACTATATCCAGAACATCAAACATTAGACATTCACATCTAAGGTTGACAACTGTTGAAACGTTGGGGTTTATACATTCACGTCCTTCTACGAACTGTTTGATGGTTAGCCCTCCATCTGCAACTAAATAGAGCTCGCATATTCTATTATCTTGTTTTACAACATCCAAAGAATAGATCCTTTTTGTAGACGTTCTACGTAACTTCTTTTGATTCTTAAAGCTTATCACAGAATTGGTCAACGATCTTATCTTTAAAACTTCTTCTTTTACTAGTTGTCTTGGAGTCTGAATGATAATCCTTGTCTTTGCGATAAATTGAACGGGCTGTTCTGGAAGTTTCTTAGAAAGACTTTCAAGATTTACGGATAAGCCATAGCGAGGGAAATCAAGTTTATTTTCATTAAGATGAAGAGTTTTAGGGTTCCGAACTTGAACAAAGAAGGGTCTCCCTGATCCTAAGACTAAACTGTTCTTATCCTCACTCCCGATCCAGGAGAACTTGAGTGCTTGGCCTCTTGTGATTCCTAGGATCTCTTTGGATATTATTGATTGAATGCTAGTATCTTCTATAGAACGTATTGTTGATCCATGCGGTGAACTGGGATTGACAAACAAAGAGGTATTGTTTTGTGTATGTGGTTTGTATAAGCCGCCTGCTCTCTGAGGTATTCCTCTAGTTTTTTTTATATATCTACCAAAAATAATCATGGATCTCTTTTGGATATCTATACCGAGTTCAGATTCCTTTCTAAACTGTAAATTCACCGTTACATCAGGATAAGAGAAATCAATTTGCTTGTTTGTGTACTTTCTGAACTTCTTCCTCAAGTCCCTGACTAACTGGCTTTTTATATTCTCCCGGCCACGTATTTTGAACCTAGCCCTAATTTGGTCTTCTTTTTCATAAAGAGATGATGGTAATGTTACTCCTATTAAAAAAGTGTTAAAATGGTAATCATCACTTAAGGAATTTCTGATTTTTTGAACGACCAAGTCAGTTTTATGCATTAGTCCACTACAAATATGGCATGTAACTCTATTGCTGTTTGATTGAACTAAATCCTGGGAGTCATAATTGATGTCGGCTTTAACAGAGATCTGTCTACTGAGACAGTATTTGCATAATACATAATTCTCTCTGAGTCGGCGAAGAAGCATTTGCTGCGTTTTCCTAGCAATACTAGCCGATGCCAAATTTTCTAAGCATTCCTTGCAGCTGTCTTCCTTTGGCCTGCTTCATCAATGTTTTTGAGTTGCTATATTGCTTTACCAAATCCCTTACTTCGTGCTCAGTGAGGCCCGCCCCCCTTGCTATGCGTTTCCTTCTGGACTCGTTAATTATTTCTGGGTTTCTCTTTTCATCTCTATTCATTGATTGAATAATAAATCTCCACTTCTCCATTTTTCCTTCCAAAGCGTCTAATTGGTCTTCCTTCAACATGCCTGACAACCCTGGCAAGTTGTCTATGATGTTCCTGAAGCCCATCTTTCCAACGTTTTCCATCTGCGCGTAAAAGTCTTCTATAGTCATCTTGCCGCCCAACAGTCTTTTCGCTTGATTCTCATCAGCCTGAAGTTCTAAACCTCGAGCCATTTCTAATACTGCTTGTATGTCTCCCATACCAAGAATCCTTCCTACGAAATTTGTAGGGGAAAAAACCTCAAGGTCATCTATCCGTTCACCTGTACCAATAAATAGCACTTTTGCACCTGTCGCCGCAGAGGCGGATAGTACTCCTCCCCCTTTGGCCGATCCATCAAGCTTGGTAACAATTATTCCCCCTACCTCTGCGGCTTGATGAAATGCCTTGGCCTGGTTGAAGGCCTGTTGCCCTATTGTCCCATCGATAACGAGTAATACTAGGTTTGGATTTATAGCATTTCGCATATTACGCATCTCTTCTAGGAGACCTGATTCCTCTTTGTGTCGTCCTGCCGTATCAACAATAACTACGTCAATGTTTTGCATTCTAAAGTGCGCTAAGCCTTTTCTCACGATATCTAGGGCATCTGTATTTGCCTCCTCTCCGTATACTTCCGTATTGATTCTACTGCAATTCATTTTCAATTGGGTTAGTGCTCCAGGTCTCCAAGTGTCAGCACCTATAACGCCCACACTATATCCCTGCTTTGATAACCATCTAGCAACCTTCGCAGTTACAGTCGTTTTGCCGCTACCTTGGATTCCGAGCATCAGAATTATGCTCTGCTTCTCCGGCTCAAATTGCAATATCCTATCATGTGTTTGTTGTGATTTATCGATGCTTTTGATGGTCTGGCCAGCGTAGCCTAATAGTCTAGCAAGTTCACCGTACAAGATAGTAATAATATGATCCTTTCTTGTGAGGCCTTTGACAGGTTCTTCATTCATTGATCTTTCCTTAATTCTCTTTGTAATTTCCAGCACCAGTTTTACATTAACATCGGACTGTAAAAGCGCCCGTTGGATATCCTTACAAAGAGAATCGATTAACTCTTCATTAATGTCAGAAGCTCTGACGATTTTCTTAATAGCGCCCCTAAGACCTGTGCGCAGGTTTTCAAGCATATCGTTTTTCCTTCGGTATTAACTCATGTTCCAATATTTCAAATATTCCCCGCTGACCGTCCCACTTTGTGATCGATTTTTTAATTGACAATCTCTTCTTAAAGATAGGGCAGTCGACTGTTAGCGTTTCTGCTTCTCCACCTTCAAACGACATATTAATACCATACTTACTGCTTAGCAAGCGAAGTTTCTCTATCAACTCACGGTCAAGGTCTTTTCCAAGCCAAGAAAAATCAAGGCCCATTGCAGACACAGAAACTATTTTGACATGAAAGTCATTATCAATTAATGTCTGGAGGTAATTATAGGGTTGGACGTTCCAAATGGGTGCGATGCTCGCTAGACCATGCCTGATACAGACTTTTCTAAAAGTATCATTCTGGAACTTACTTGAGATAGCTCCATGTACGATACCTTCGACATCAAAAGTTGATCTGACTTGATTTATAACTTGTTCTAAAACTCGAATTTCAGCATATTTGGAAGAAGTTGCTGTGCAATCAATTCCCATGAATGGCATATCCAACGCATCCGCCAGAGATTTAGGAATTTTGTTATTCGGGTAATGAAATAGCATACTATCGTCTACACTTGGATGAATTGTAACTAGGCATTCGATCGTATGACCATGTTGAATAGCTTTATAGATGGAAAAGACGCTGTCCTTCCCGCCAGAGCAAAGAGCAGCTAATTTCATAACTCAATAAAAAAAATTGTGTTCCCGTCAGTGTCCATATGAAGCAACATTCCGCATATACCAATCACACACTTAATATGTCCTGATTCAAACACACTGGTAAGTGCTCTTTGCTGACATCAACCGACACTTTCTATTTTGCGTAGTCTTTTCTGTGATCTCGAGTTTACTTCTCGATTAAAATCCAAATCCATTCATCCTCTACTTTAACTTTGTATACTCTAATTGGATCTTCTGCGGGTAAATTTTGAGGCCTGCCGGATTCTAAATTGAAATTAGACATATGCAAAGGGCAAGTAACGGTTTTTTCACTTTCGTTGAGAAATCCTGTTGACAAGTCAGCGTATGCATGAGTACATATTCTGTCAGTCGCGTAAATTTTATTGTCAAACCTTGTTATCAGTATCTTCTTATCCTCGTGGTCAAAGTCTAAAAGATCCGAGTTTTTCAGATCTTGAGTTCTACATGCCTTTATCCACACGCGGGGTTTATCATCGTTAATTTGAATTGGCTTTTCAACCTCTATATTTATAATGCTTCTCAAAAATGTCTTCCGTCTCCCTATACCTAGATTTTTCCACTTCAAGGATTTGTTCCATGGCCTCATCCGTCTTTAGCACGAGAGCTTTTCCGGACCACTTATTTTCAATCAGGTAATTAACCCAGGCCCTGATAGTTGGACCCATCTTGCGAGAAAGTGGTTCGAGAAAGCCGCTGACAATTTCACGTTTCGCTAGTTCTCGGCTCAATCCTCTAGACATCAAATAAAAGATTTGTGCCTCATCAAGTTGGACAACTGAGGCTGAATGTGTAGCTTTTACTTCATTAGTCTCAATCTCCAATCCTGGAATAGCATCAGATTTTGCTCCCTTATCAAGCAAGATCGCATGACCTGCCAAGTACGATTCTGATGCTTTAGCATTTTTGCCTATTTTTATCATACCCTTAAAAAGGGATTTAGAATTATCTTTCATTACCGATTTGACCAAGACTCTTCCTCTGGAGTTTTGTCCATTATGGATCAGGTTTGATGTTACATCAAATGATTGATCTTTTATTCCAAAGATTATCTCCAAATCTTCGGCTGTAGAGCCTGATTCTTTCATGATACTGTCTGTTTTATATCTTGATTGTTGTGCTCCGAAAAGTCCTAAATACCAAGCCATCTTCGCGTCTCTACCCACGAAGGCCTTCCTATTAGAAAAATTGACAGTCCTCCCTGCCATTGACTGTAAGCTTACCATGTCAAGATGGGAGTTTTGTCCGAGATGACATTGCACGAGTTCAAAATATCCTCGCTGTATATTCTGGCTTTCTGTTTTTTCAACCTCACCGGCCAGAGCCTCGGAGTATGATGGAGAGTATATTTCTTGAACGACGGTAGCTTTAGAACCAGCGTCAGCAATAATAATATTCTGTGATACTGAAGAGGTTGCGTCGTTACTCAAGGAAGTTATGATCCGTAGGGGAGTATCAAGTGAGGTATTTTTTGGGACATAAATAAAGACGCCTGTCCTAAAGGCAGCTGCCTCAAGTGCGAGGAATTTATCTTCGCTATACTGCAACTCATTAGTAAGCAGCCACTGTTTGATAAGATCGCCGTGTTCTTGTAAGGAGGCTTTCAAATCGGAGACAATTACTCCTTGATTTGAAATGGTTTCAGGAACACTTATTCTACTAATTGAATGGCCAATTTGGACTATCGTAGCATCCTCCTGTCCCAATTCATTCAACCTTTTTTGCAATTCCTGGTGCGGCCCCGTGTGCAAGTCTGACTCTCTAAGGCTGTTTGGAAGATAGATCCTTTCTGGCTGTATACGATTCACGTCAGAATATTTTATGTATAAAGGAGAAACTTCTGAAGGAAGAGATGTATAATGAGAGAATGCTTTGTGTCGTATCGTGGCTAGCCAACCAGGATCCTTATTCTCTTGGATTATGGAATCAATATAATTGTCTGCTATGGCTGATAAGGTTATCAATGTTCTAGCCCTTCTTTCTTTCCGAGGGATATAAAATATGATTATTTTACCACAAGTTGCGATTTGATTTGGCTCTATCTATCCTACTGATCCTTCCATTTCCATTTTTACAAGTCTGTTTAACTCTACTGCATATTCCATTGGCAATTCCTTTGTAAATGGTTCCATAAATCCTCCTACTATCAAAGAGAGAGCATCGGACTCAGAAAAGCCTCTACTCATTAGATAAAAGATCTGGTCTTCTCCTATTTTCCCTACAGTGGCTTCATGAGAGATAGTAGCGTCTTCTTCGTTTACCTCTACATAAGGATAAGTATCTGTCCTTGAATTTTCGTCTAATAGTAGCGCATCGCATCTAACATTTGACTTTACACCTGTAGCCCCCTTTGCAACATGAAGTAATCCTCTATAAGTTGTCCTGCCTGAATCTTTACTAACCGATTTGCTTGTAATCCTTGAAGTGGTATTTGGTGCTAGATGTACTGCTTTGGCTCCTGCGTCCTGATGTTGGCCAGAACCCGAAAATGCAACTGATATGACTTCTGCGTGAGCGTTCCTTCCCAGCATATAAACACCGGGGTATTTCATAGTTAGCCTGCTACCAAGATTTCCGTCAATCCATTCAACTGATGCATTCTCATATGCATATGCTCTCTTTGTTACTAAATTATACACATCTTTACTCCAATTTTGTATAGTAGTATACCTAATCTTAGCTCCCTTCTTAGCGATCAACTCAACGACTGCAGAATGAAGTGATTCAGTTGTGTAGACTGGCGCAGTACATCCTTCGATATAGTGAACTTCAGAACCCTCATCTGCTATAATTAATGTTCTTTCAAATTGACCGATATTTTCTGCGTTAATTCTAAAATACGCTTGGAGAGGAAGATCGACCTTTACATTTGGAGGAACGTATATGAAAGAGCCACCGGACCAAACAGCACTATTCAAGGCTGCAAACTTGTTGTCTTCTGGGGGAATAACCTTTCCGAAATGCTTTCTCAAAAGCTCAGGATGCTTTTTTACTGCAGTATCTGTGTCAGCAAATATTACGCCTTTCTTCTCTAAATCTTCCCTCAAATTGTGATATACTACTTCTGATTCATACTGAGCACCAACACCTGCAAGGAATTTCCTCTCTGCTTCTGGAATTCCTAGCTTTTCAAAGGTATTCCTAACGGATTCGGGAACGTCATCCCAACTCTTACCTTGCTTCTCAGCTGCTTTTGCATAGTAATATATATTCTGAAAATCAATTTTCGATAAATCGCCTCCCCAATTAGGCATGGGTTTGCTCATAAAAACTTCATAAGATCTCAATCTAAAGTCTCTCATCCAGTCCGGCTCGTCTTTTAGCTTGCTAATTTCTTCAACAGTGCCTCTGGATAGGCCTTTTTTACTTAAATATACATATAACTCAGTAGAATCTTTAAAGTCATACTTGCTATAATCCATATCTAAATTAGATTTGGTTGTCATATTGTTATCACTTGTACAGCTGCGTCAAAACTATTTAAACCCCGTTAAGTTGAGTCAATTAAGCATAAGATGGCGGCTAGAGGCATCTGGAGGAGAAGCTTTGAATTTATGACATTTCGAAACTATCTGCGAAGAACCTCATCTAAGATTACAAAATAATCGCAAGTGAAACTCGGCATGCATAGATATCGAACCCAACACAATAGATCTGAAACAGAAAAATGGCCTAGACATGTTATTTTGCGCAGTAACACATTGCCATTTGAATATCTAGGATCATAGGGCATCATCCACAGCTTGAAAATCTTTGATATCATAAAGTTCAGGTATTTCTGGGAGTAGAA
>OBLS010000155.1_pt1 | contig 20504 bp, 17 predicted proteins | sample 1519901 | NCBI WGS metagenome assembly OBLS01 (sample SAMEA3113585, study PRJEB22503) | soil metagenome | reverse complement strand
TCGACTGCTGGCAGATGTTTCGGTCGAGCGCCTGCAAGGTCTGGCGGGGGACAAGAAGTTCTTGAAGAACCTCAAAGTCATCCAAGCCGATCTCGCCGACTACCTGACCGGCGAGCTGTGGTACCAGAGCCACGCGGCGGAAAACCCCGGTGCGCCCAAGGGGATCGGCTACTTCTCACCGGAGTTTGGAATCACCGAGGTGCTCCCGCAGTACTCCGGAGGGTTGGGCATTCTGGCTGGTGATCATCTGAAGGCGGCCAGTGACTTGGGCGTACCGATCATCGGCGTCGGCCTGCTCTACCGCCAGGGCTACTTCCGGCAGTCGCTCAACGCGGCCGGATGGCAGCAGGAGCGCTATCCGCTGCTCGACCCCAATGCGCTGCCGCTGAACCAGCTGCACGACGACGAGGGCCCGGTGCGGATCGAGGTGCCCCTGACCGGCCGCACGCTGCTGGCCCAGGTCTGGTTGGCTCAAGTCGGCCGGGTGCCACTGTTGCTCTTGGACTCCGACGTCGAGCAGAACCACGCTCCCGACCGAGAGGTCACCGACCGGCTGTACGGCGGTGGCAGTGACCACCGGCTGGCGCAGGAAGTGCTGCTCGGGATTGGCGGCGTCCGGGCGATCCGGGCCTACTGCAGGATCACCGGGGCGGCGGCCCCCGAGGTGTTCCACACCAACGAGGGCCACGCCGGCTTCCTCGGCCTGGAACGCATCCGGGAATACATCGAGTCAGGACTGGACTTCGACGCGGCGGTTGAGCGCACCCGTGCGGGAACGGTCTTCACTACCCACACACCGGTGCCCGCGGGTATCGACCGGTTCCCCCGCGAACTGATCGTCGACCAGTTCCGCAACTTCGACGACGTGCCGCTGGACCGCGTACTCGCGCTGGGGGCCGAGGATTACGCGGACGGCGACTCGAGCAAGTTCAACATGGCCGTGATGGGCTTCCGGTTGGGCCAGCGGGCGAACGGTGTGTCGGTGCTTCACGGCGAGGTATCCCGCGAGATGTTCCAGGGGTTGTGGGAGGACTTCGACACCAGCGAGGTGCCGATCACGTCGATCACCAACGGCGTGCACCACCTCACCTGGGTCCATCGGGATCTCCTGGAACTGCTGGAGGCGCCAACCGGCAGCTCCTCGGAGACCGTCATCGACGGGTACGACTGGACAGCGCTGGAGAAAGTGGACAGCACCACGATCTGGGAGCTGAAGCGGAAGATGCGCTCCGACCTCGTGGCGACGGCTCGGACGCGGCTCGCCGAAAGCAGCGCCAACCGAGGACTGGCCACGGAGTGGGCCAACACCGTGCTGGACGCGGACATCGTGACTTTCGGCTTCGCGCGGCGGGTGCCCTCGTACAAGAGGTTGACTTTGATGTTGCGCAATCCGGATCGCCTCAAGGCGCTGCTCACCGACGAGGAGCGCCCGATTCAGATCGTCATCGCGGGCAAGTCCCACCCGGCGGACGAGGGCGGCAAGGCGTTGATCCAGCAGATGGTGCAATTTGCTGACGATCGCGAAGTGCGGCATCGGATCGTCTTCCTCCCGGATTACGACATGTCCATGGCCAAGCCGCTGTATCCCGGCTGCGACGTCTGGATGAACAATCCGCTGCGCCCGTACGAGGCGTGCGGCACGTCAGGCATGAAGGCGGCCCTGAACGGTGCCGCGAACCTGTCCATTCGAGACGGCTGGTGGGATGAGTGGTTCCAGCCGGCTTTCGGCTGGGAGATCCCGTCCGCGGAGGCGACCGAAGATCCGGACCGGCGCGACGATCTCGAGGCAAAGGCGCTCTACGACATCATCGAGAACCAGATCGTCCCCCGCTTCTACGACGTCGACGCCGACGGCGTGCCGCAACGATGGATCCAGATGATCCGAGAAACCATCGCCGGCCTCGGGCCCAAGCTGCTTGCCTCTCGGATGGTCCGGGATTACGTGACGAACCTCTACGTGCCGGCGGCCACTTCGGTGCACTCCGTGGATCGAGCCATGGGAGGCGCCGGCGCCCTCGCCGCGTGGAAGCGCCGAGTGCGGTCGGCCTGGCCCAAGGTGGCCGTCGACCACGTCGAGTCGCTCGACGCCGATGCGATCGAGGTCGGTGCGAAGATTCACGTCAGTGCGCTCGTCCGGCTGGGCGACCTGACTCCGGACGACGTCGAGGTCCAGCTCGTCACGGGACGCGTCAGCGGCGACGACCAGCTCTACGAGCCTCGGGTGAACCCGTTTCCCGAGGGAGTCGAGGTCGAGGACGGTCTTCGGCGCTACGAAAGCTCCGTCCTGGCCCAACGCGCCGGAGCCATCGGCTACACCGTACGGGTGGTGCCCTACCATTCGCTTTTGGCCGGCGCCGCGGAGATGGGCCTCGCCGCCCTGCCAGCTACCCTTCCTAACCCGCCCTCGGCCAGCCATCAGCCATAGCAATGCTCCATGGTGTCCGCAGCCGAGCTCATAGAAGACGTCGCAGCTCATAGAAGACGTCGCAGAGAGCCAATCCCGATCCCTCTCTTCCAGGACTAGCGCCGGAGCGATCGGGCGGCCCTTCTCATTCCGCGGCGCTCAGCTTGGTGACGATGACGTCGAGTGCCTCGCGAGCGGCGGGCTGGAACAGGGGGAGGGACAAGAATCCGTGGATCGCCTCCGGATAGGTGACGAGCTCGGTTGGTACGGCGGCTTCTTTCAGTGTGTCGGCGTAACGAGTGGCATCATCGCGGAGCGGGTCCAGTCCGGCCGCGATGATCAGCGCCGGCGCTAGGTCGCGGTGGTCGCTCGCGAACTGCGGGCTGACCCGCGGGTCGTCGTAACCGATGCTGGAGGGCAGGCCCTGCGGCAAGTAACACCGGCCGTACCAGTCGAGCTGGGTACGCCCCAGCATCGGCGCTTCGGTCAGATCGGCGACGGAAGCGGAGGACAGGGTCAGGTCAGTCGCCGGGTAGATCAAGATCTGCCGGGTCAGCTTGGGCCAGGAGGGGTCGTCGCGGCACCGATCCCGCAAGTGGAGCGCCACCAGGGCGGCCAGGTTGCCGCCAGCACTCTCGCCCATCACACTGACGCGGTTTGGGTCGGCGCCTAGCTCGGCAGCCTGACTCACTAGCCACTGCGTCGCGGCCCAGCAGTCGAGGAAGGGCACGGGCGCTGGATGCTCCGGTGCGAGCCGGTACTCAACAGAGGCCACCAGAGCACCGGTCCGGGCCGCGACACTGCCACACAGCCAGTTGGCTGCGGTGAGGTTGCCGATGACGAAACCGCCACCGTGAAAGTTGACCACCAGCGGTGTGGGCTCTTCCCGACGCACGTCGGTATTCCGGTACAGACGAACTCGCAGCGCCACGTCGGACGTTGTAATCCGAATGTCGCTGATCGTCACATCGGGAGCAACCCTGCCCAATACCAGCCGGGCGAGTGGCTGCGGGAGTTCACGACGTATCCTCGCCAGATAGCGCGGAGATGGCGGGTCCGGGCGGGGCAACCGCCGGACCATCTCCACCAGCACCCGGGTTCGGCGGTTCATCGCGGACCAGCCACCGGCGTTAGTCGACCTGGAGAACCACGACCGTACGGCCGGGGATCTGCAGCGTCGAGCCTGCGGACATCTTCTCCTCCGGCAACTCGCCGTCGAGACCGGTATGCGCCACGACTGTGTAGGTGTGCGCCCAGGGACCGTCGGGGAGGTTGACCTGGATGGCGTCGTTTCCCCCGTGAAACCAGATCAGGAAGGCCTCGTCGGTGATCCGATGAGGGTCGTCGTTGGCCACATACATTCCCAACGTCCGACGGGTACCGTCCTGCCACTCCTCCGGCGTCATCTCGACCTTGGGGCCGCCGAACCAGGCGAGATTGCGGCGTCCCGAGGGCCGTCCGTTCGCGTCGGCTAAGTCCTCGCCGCGGCGGTAGATCTCCCTTCGCAGCACCGGGTGATCCGCGCGCAGTTGGAGAAGCTTGCGGGTCAGGTCTGTCAAGTCGTGCCAATCGTGCTGAGTGTCCCAATGCACAAAGGAGATCGGGGAGTCTTGGCAGTAGGCGTTGTTGTTGCCTTGCTGAGAACGGCCGAGCTCATCTCCAGCCGTGATCATCGGCACGCCGGTGGCCAGTAGCAGGGTGGCCATCAGGTTCTTCGTCTGACGATGCCGGAGGGCGGTGATCTGGAAATCGTCGGTCTCGCCTTCGACGCCGCAGTTCCAGGAGCGGTTGTCGTCCGACCCGTCCCGATTCGATTCGCCGTTGGCGCCGTTGTGCTTGACGTCAAAGGTCACCAGGTCACGCAAGGTGAAACCGTCGTGGGCAGTGATGAAGTTGACGCTCGCTGTTGTGGCCCGACCATCGCGATCGAAGACGTCGGGAGAACCGGTCAGCCGCTGAGCGAACTCTCCCACACCGTGACTGTTACCACGCCAGAAATCCCGGACGTAATTGCGGAACCGGTCGTTCCATTCGCTCCAGCCGTGCCCGAAGCCGCCAAGCTGATAGCCGTACGGTCCGAGATCCCAAGGTTCGGCGATCATTTTGACCTGGCTCAGCACCGGGTCCTCCCGGATCGCGATCTTGAACGGGTGGTTGTGGTCGACGTGATGGCGCTCGTTGCGAAGCAAGGTGCTCACGAGATCGAAGCGGAAGCCGTCGACGCCCATCTCGGTCACCCAGTAGCGCAGCGAGTCCAGCACCATCGCAAGCACGCCCGGCTCGGACGTGTCCACGGAGTTTCCGCAGCCAGTGACGTCGTAGTCGTTGTGCTGATCGTCGGTCAACCGGTAGTACCCGAGGTGGTCGAGGCCGCGGAAGGACAGCGTGGGACCCTCGTGGCCTCCTTCACCGGTGTGGTTGTAGACCACGTCGAGGATGACTTCGATCCCGCCGTCGTGCAGTGCCGATACCATCTCCTTGAATTCAGGTACCTGCTGGCCGAGGGTGCCCACCGACCCGTACGCAGCGTGGGGTGCGAAGTAGCCGAGGGTGTTGTAACCCCAATAGTTCGAGAGCCCACGGCCGATCAAGAAGGGCTCCGACACGTGGTGGTGAACGGGCAGCAGCTCGACCGCAGTGACACCCAGGTCCTTCAGGTGGGCGATGACTGCCGGATAAGCGAGGCCGGCGTACGTGCCACGCAGATGCTCCGGGACGGCGGGATGTAGCCGCGTGTAGCCCTTGACGTGCATCTCGTAGATGACGCTGTCGGCTAGCGGCGTGGAATGGTCGATCGGTCTGGGCGGGGGGCTTTCGGGTACGACCACGCTGAGCGGAACCGCCGCGAACGAGTCAGTCCGGTCGGGTATGTAGTTCGACCCCGGCGCGTGGTCCAGAATAGGACCTGAGTAATCGACGCCACCTGTGATCGCCCGGGCGTACGGGTCGAGCAGGAGCTTGGCCGGATTGAACCGAGCCCCGAGCGCCGGATCCCAGGGCCCGTGCACCCGGTAGCCGTAGCGCTGCTCGGCACCAATGCCCGGAACGAACACGGTCCACACCCCATCGGGGGCGCGGGTCATGTCGTAGTTGTGCTGGCTTCGATCCTCGGCGACCAGCGCCAGTTCCACGCGGGTCGCCCGGGGCGTCCACAGCGCGAAGAGGGTGCCTCCGTCACGGATGTGGGCACCGAGAATCGATGAATCCTCCGGCACCGGCAAGGCCGTAGCGGTGGGATTCATGATGAGTCTTTCATCTTGTTGTGGTCTTCGGAGCAGCAGTCGAGCCGGATGCATCCGGGCACGATTTGGCCATTCTGCCTGCCCAACCGCCTAGATGGGACATCGAGAGCTGTTGAATGGTCATCTTTCTTGGCGCTTCAGCATGGCTGCCTGTCTGTCACACTGCCGTCATGGCGATGCATGACGTAGTTGCCGAACACCGCTGTCTCGACGATCCCGACCACATCGCCGTCCATCACTGGACGGTCGAGGCGGTTCGGCGGCCCGGCATTGGCGCGCAGCACGTCTCGGTCAATACCCAGGAGTCCTTGGATCAGAACCTAGCCCGCTTCGTGGAGCTGGGAGTCATGGTCGGCGAGCAGCCGGTGGCCTGGATGGAGCCGCTCAGCATTCAGCTGGACTTGGATCGAGCCGCTCAGCGTTTTGCTGGACGTGGACCTGGAAGCCCTACTTGTTACTCGTGAGTAATATAGGCCACCTTGAGACGAGTCGGAGGAAGATGAAGATCCTGGTGCTGGTGAAGCACGTTCCTGATGCCACGGGGGACCGCCGGTTCGCCGACGACGGCACGCTCGACCGAGCGAGCACCGATGGTCTGCTGTCCGAGCTCGACGAGTACGCGGTCGAGCAGGCGCTGCGGATCGCGGACGAACGCGACGACGTTGAGGTGGTACTGCTCACCGTTGGCCCGGACGACGCCGCGGATGCGATCAAGCGAGCGCTTCAGATGGGTGCGTCCGGCGGCATCCAGGTCAACGACGAGGCGATGCACGGTTCGGATGCCCTGGCGACCAGCGCCGTCCTGGCCGCGGCGATTGCCAAAGCTGCACCCGATCTGGTGATCTGTGGCATGGCCTCGACCGACGGCGGCATGGGTGTGGTCCCGGTCATGATCGCGGAGCGTCTCGGCTGGCCGGCGGCGACGTTGGGGGCCAGCCTCAGCCTGGAGGGAAACATCGTCACCGTCAGGCGGGATGCGGACTCGGCGAGCCTCACAGTCGAGGCCAAGCTGCCCGCGATAGTCAGTGTGACGGACCAGTCGGGGGAGGCGAGGTACCCCTCGATGAAAGGCATCCTGGCCGCGAAGAAGAAGCCAGTGGAGAGCTGGACGCTGGCCGATCTCGGTGTCGATCCCAGTACCGTCGGCCTGGACGCCGCTCTGACGAAGGTGCTGCAAACGACCCCGCGACCACCGAAGCAGCCGGGTCAGGTAATCACTGACGAGGGCGGATCTGGAGCAACAGCGATCGCCGATTTCCTGTCCGCCGGCAAGTATTTGTGAAAGGGACATCATGTCCGTCGTTCTCGTAGTCACCGAGCTCGCCGATAGCAAGGTCACCAAGCCGGCGCTCGAGCTGCTGACCCTGGCTCGCCGGCTCGGCGACCCGGTCGCCGTGGTGCTCGGCGGCGGCGCCGAGGGCGCGGCGCAGCAGCTGGGCCAATACGGCGCCACCAGGGTGCTGTCTGTCGTCGACCCGGCGCTGTCTGATTACCTGGTGGCGCCGAAGGCCGAAGCGGTGGCGCAGGTCGCCGCGGCGGAGTCACCAGCTGCGATCCTGATCAGTGCCACGCCGGAGGGCAAGGAGATCGCCGGGCGTGTCGCCGTCAAGCTGAATTCAGGGCTGATCACTGACGCGATCGACGTCGAGCACGACGGTTCCACCCTGCAATCGGTGTTCGCCGGGAACTGGACAGTCCAAGCGTCGGTCAGTGGCCCTGCCGTGATCGCGGTGAAGGCAAACGCGGTGACCCCGGAGCCGGCCTCGGCCGCAGGGGCGATGGAGCAAGCTGCCGTGACCATCTCTGACCAGGCGAAGGGCGCTCGCATCGTCAAGTCTGAACCCAAGCAAGCCAGCGGCCGCCCTGAGCTCACCGAGGCCGCCGTTGTCGTCTCCGGTGGCCGCGGTACGGGCGGCGACTTCAGTTCCGTCGAAGGACTTGCGGACGCCCTGGGCGCCGCAGTTGGGGCATCCCGAGCAGCGGTGGACTCCGGTTGGTACCCCCACGCGTATCAGATCGGCCAGACCGGCAAGACGGTTTCGCCACAGCTTTACATCGCCGCCGGAATCTCGGGGGCCATTCAGCACCGCGCTGGTATGCAGACGTCAAAGGCGATCGTGGCCGTGAACAAGGATCCGGAGGCGCCGATCTTTGCCCTCGCCGATCTGGGCATCGTGGGCGACCTGCGGACGATCCTCCCCGCGGCGACCGAGGAGATCGCTCGGCGACGAGCCTGATGGATTCCTGAGGCAGACTGAAGCTGTGCCTCGCAGCTACTTCGACCATGCGGCCACCACGTCGATGGTCCCGCAGGCCATCGAGGCGATGACGCGAGAATTGGCCCGGGTGGGCAACGCGTCCTCGCTCCACGGCTCCGGCCGGGCCGCTCGGCGCGTGGTCGAGGAATCGCGGGAGGTCATTGCCGCCTGCCTCGGCGCTCGACCGTCTGAGGTGATCTTCACCTCCGGGGGCACGGAGGCAGACAACCTCGCCGTCAAAGGCGCGTTCTGGTCCGGCGCCAAGCGTCCGGGCGTTGTCACATCCTGCGTTGAGCATTCCGCCGTGCTGGATGCGGTGAGCTGGCTCGCTGACGGTGGGGCAGACGTCAGTCTGGTCGGTGTGGACGTCACTGGACACATCGATGTGGGGGAACTGGAAGAGGCCGTCTCGGACACCACCGCCGTCGTGTCGATCATGTGGGGCAACAACGAGGTCGGCACCCTGCAGCCGGTCGCCGAGGCAGTAGAGGTCGCTGCTCACCATGGCGCGGTCACCCACAGTGACGCCGTGCAGGCGGTCGGGCATCTGACGGTGGACTTCGCGGCCAGTGGCTTGGACCTGCTGTCGCTCAGCGGGCACAAACTTGGCGGACCGTATGGCATCGGTGCCCTGCTGGCCCGCCGTGATGTCGCCCTCACTCCGGTCCTGCACGGCGGTGGCCAGGAACGCGACATTCGCTCCGGCACGCTTGACGTCGCCGCCGTCGCCGGGCTGGCCGCCGCGCTCGAGGTGGCATCGGAACGGCTCACGTTGGAGGAAGCGCGCGTCCGGGAACTCCGCGCGTTGCTGATCATGGAAGTCCTCGCTGCCGTACCGGACGCCATACTCCACGGACCGGCGAATCCTGCCGACGCACTGCCAGGCATCGTCAACATCAGCTTCCCCGGCTGTTCCGCCGACGCCTTGCTCCTTCTGCTCGACGCGGCCGGCATCGACTGCTCGACCGGTTCCGCCTGCTCGGCAGGCGTAGCGCAGCCCAGCCACGTCCTGCTGGCCATGGGTAGTAGCGAAGCTGAGGCTCGATCGTCGCTGAGGTTCTCGCTCGGACACACGTCGACAGCCGGTGACATCGACGCCCTGGCGGCGGCGCTGCCGGACGCGGTCTCGCGGGCCCGCCTAGCGGGAGCCGTCGCCTGAGGAAGCCGGGCTCCTTGATGCGCAGGCAGCCTTCTTTGTGCCGAGGCAACCGCTCTAGACGGTCCGTCGGCAAGAACCTCTGCCTCGCGCTCCCGGGGTAGAGTGTCGCGGCATTGGCGAGCAGGTCGAGTGACAGGGAAGGGCGCTACGTGAGGGTTCTGGCCGCGATGTCGGGCGGCGTCGACTCGGCTGTCGCCGCGGCACGCGCAGTGGATGCCGGTCACGAGGTCACCGGCGTTCATCTGGCGCTGTCCAAGAACCCTCAATCATTCCGAACTGGCGCTCGCGGCTGCTGTTCCAAGGAGGACGCGCACGACGCGCGACGTGCGGCCGACGCGATCGGCATCTCGTTCTACGTCTGGGATCTGTCCGATCGATTCCAGACCGACGTGGTGGATGACTTCATCGCCGAGTACGCCGCTGGCCGGACCCCGAACCCGTGCGTCGCTTGCAACGAGAAGATCAAGTTCTCCGCCGTCCTGGACCGCGCGGTGGCGTTGGGTTTCGACGCGGTCTGCACGGGCCACTATGCGCGGCTGGTGCGAAGCGAGCGAGGCGTCGAGCTGCACCGCGCGATCGACAGCGCCAAAGACCAGTCCTACGTCCTCGGCGTCCTGACCCAAGATCAACTTGCGCGCTCCTTCTTCCCGCTCGGAGGTTCGCTGAAGGCCGCTGTGCGGGCCGAGGCTGCGACGCGCGGGCTCGCCGTTGCGGAAAAGCCCGACAGTCACGACATCTGCTTCATCGCCGACGGCGACACTGCCGGGTTTCTTGATCGACGGCTTGGCCGGCGCCCCGGCGACATCGTCGATGAAGGCGGCACCACGGTGGGCCAGCACGCCGGCTCCCATCAGTTCACCGTCGGCCAGCGCCGCGGGCTCCGGCTTGGCACCCCAGCCGCTGATGGCAAGCCGCGGTACGTGCTGGATATCTCGCCGATCAGCAACACCATCACCGTGGGCCCGCGAGACGCCCTGGCGGTCAGCAGGATCGAGGCCATTCGGCCGCACTGGACCTCGGGCCCTCCGCCGGCGCGATGGTCGGGGCACGTCCAGCTGCGTGCGCACGCCGAACCCGTCGTCGCCCAGGCCGCGGTCAGCGCACAGGGCCTGGAGATGAGCCTGGAGACGCCGGTCTCCGGTGTAGCTCCCGGGCAGGCTGCGGTTCTCTACGACGCGACCAGGGTGGTCGGTAGCGCCACCATCGCCGGATCCCACCGCTGAGCGGCGCTGCCATCATGGACCAAGAACTACCGCCGATTCGCAGCACGGGTATCGGTTCCTGGCCGGGCACGGACATGGCGGAGGCAATCAAGATCGCCTTCGCAGAGTGTCCCGACTTTCCTTACCTACCAGAGCTTCCGGCCCGCGGCCCGTACGCGGAAGTCATCGGTCGTGGCACCGCTTTTCTCGACGGGCTTTCGGCGGACCTGCAAGCTGCCGGCTGGCGGCTGACGGACACCTCGAGCCGTGAGCATCGACTGGCGATCAGCACGCTCCGTTCCGATCTCGATCTGCTCGAAGAGCTGGCTCAGGGGTATTCCGGACCTGTCAAGATCGCGGTCGCCGGGCCCTGGACCCTGGCCGCTCATATCGAACGCCCGCGAGGCGACCGGGTCGTCGCTGATTCGGGTGCCCGCCGTGATCTTGGTCAGTCCCTCACCGAAGGCGTCGCTTCGATGATCGCTGAACTGCGGCGGCGGCTGCCCGACATCGAGTTCACGCTGCAAATCGATGAGCCTTCGCTGCCGGCGGTACTGGCCGGTTCGCTCGCCACGGCGAGCGGCTTTTCGCGGCACCCAGCGGTCGATGTGGCCGAGGTGAGCGGATCTCTGCGGGACGTCCTGGCGCACATTCGGGCTGCCGGCGCCGCAGCTGTGGTCGTGCACTGCTGCGCCCCGGCCGCTCCGATCTCGCTCCTCCAGGAGGCTGGCGCCGAGGGCATCTACCTCGATCTCGGTGAGGTCGCCGGCGACGCGTGGGACACGGTCGGCAGCTGCCTGGAGGATGGCGTGCAGATCGGCCTCGGCGCCCTGCCGACGGACCAGCTGCTGCTCACCGCGGACCAGGTCGCCCGTCGAGTGCTGCAGCCAGTCCGTGATCTCGGCCTGGAGCCGTCCATCGCGGCCCACCTCGTCCTCACTCCGGCATGCGGACTCGCGTCAGCACGACCCGAGCTCGCCATCGGGGCGCTACGGACCATTCACAGGGCGGCGGCCATCGTCACCGAACAGCTCGCCGACTGACCGAGGGCGTGCGCTACGGCAGGATGAGGGCGTGCAATTGAAGCAGGTTCGCATTCTCTCGACCGTGCTGCTCGCCTTCGCGGTCGGGCAGGCCGGCCTCGGCTCTGGATATCTCGACGGCGGCCGGTGGTTGCTGATTGCCCACGCCACGAACGCCTTCGTGGTGCTCGTGCTGGCGATCTTGTCAGCGGTGTTCGGCTTCGCGCTGCGCCGCTCCGGAGGTCCGTCGTGGATCTTCTACTTCCCGTTGGCGCTGGTGGCCGTCGCCGGTGCCCAGATGGCGCTGGGTTTCACCGGAGTACGCAGCGTTCACGTCTTCCTCGGCGTGCTGCTGGTCAGCGCGATCACGATGTTTTGCTCATACTGCTGGCGACTGCGGCCAGATGAAGCCGCAACAACTCCCGTGGCGACTGAAGGCTCGTGCGGCGTGGGTCACCACGACTCGGCAGGGGCGGCGCCAGAACCTCACGCTGGCTGAGATGCCCTGTCGGCCTTCGGCGCTACTGTGCTGAATGTGGCTGAGGACTCCGACTTGCCCGTTCATTCCGACATCGAGCTCGCCGCCCCCGACGCCGCGGCTCGAGCGCGGCATGCGGAGCTGTCTGAGGAGCTGAACGAGGCGCGTTGGCGTTACCACGTGCTGGATGCACCAACCATTTCCGACGGCGAGTTCGACGCCAAAATGCGGGAGCTGGACAAGCTGGAGGACGCCTTCCCGGCGCTGCGGACACCGGACTCGCCGACTCAGCAGGTGGGCGGGCCGCCATCCACCACGTTTGCACCGATCGAGCATTTGCAGCGCCTGATGAGCTTGGACAATGCCTTCAGCCGTGAGGAGCTGAACCGCTGGGCGCAGCGGGCAATCCGCGAGCTAGGGGAGAAGCGGCTCGAGCAATCGGGTTACCTGTGCGAGCTCAAAGTCGACGGGCTCGCGCTCGACTTGGTGTACGAAGGCGGACGGCTGGTTCGAGCGGCCACCAGAGGCGACGGGCGGGTCGGTGAAGACGTCACGACGAACATCCGCACCATCAAGACGATCCCCGATCAACTCGACGGAGAGGACCCGCCGTCGGTGCTGGAGGTGCGGGGCGAGGTGTTCTTCGCCGTTGAGGACTTCATGGCGCTCAACGAGTCGCTGGTAGCCGAGGGCAAGGCGCCGTTCGCCAACCCCCGAAACGCGGCCGCCGGATCGCTGCGGCAGAAGGATCCCAAGGTGACCGCCTCGCGGAATCTGGGCTTCGTGAGCCACGGTCTCGGCTTGGTGGACGGTTACCGCGCCGACCGGCTCTCCGACGCCTACGCCTCACTGGAGCGTTGGGGGCTGCCGGTCAGCCGACATCGCAAGCTGGTCCCATCGCTGGACGACGTCTGGGCCTACATCAAGCACTTCGGTGAGCATCGGCATTCAGTGGAGCATGAAATCGACGGTGTGGTGGTCAAGCTGGATGAGCGGTCCGTCCAAGACCAGCTCGGGTCGACGGCGAAGTCCCCTCGGTGGGCAATTGCCTTCAAATACCCTCCGGAGGAGGTGACGACCAAGCTGCTGTCGATCGACGTCAACGTCGGCCGTACGGGTCGAGTCACCCCCTTTGGTGTGATGGAACCGGTCCAAGTCTCCGGGTCCACGGTGAGCCTGGCCACCTTGCACAATGCGAGTGAGCTGGCGCGAAAGGGTGTCCTGGTCGGCGACACCGTGGTGTTGCGGAAGGCCGGCGACGTGATCCCGGAGATCGTAGGTCCGGTGGTCGCGCTACGAACGGGCAACGAGCAGCCCTTCGTGATGCCGACCCAGTGCCCGGCGTGCGCCGCCGATTTGCACTATGAACGGGAAGGGGATGCGGACCTGCGCTGCCCCAACCACCGCTCCTGTCCTGCGCAGCTTCGGGAGCGGCTGTTCCACGTTGCGAGCCGAGCGGCACTCGACATCGAGAGTCTCGGCTACCAGTCCGCCGCCGCGCTGCTGGAGACCGGTCTGCTGGTCGACGAAGGGGACCTCTTCGACCTCACCGAGGAGGCGCTCCTCCGAGCACCCTTCTTCACCACCACCAGCGGCCGGCTGACCGCGAACGGCCACAAGCTGCTGCTCAACCTGGAGGAGGCGAAGGCTCGGCCACTCGCCAAGTTCCTGGTCGCGCTGAGCATCCGGCACGTAGGACCGTCAACGGCCCCAGACCTGGCGCAAGCGTTCGGTGACATCGAGCGGATTGCCGAAGCCACGGCTGCTGAGCTCGCTGCGGTCGAGCGCGTTGGGCCCACTATGGCCGCCACCATTGCAGAGTGGTTCTCCGTCGACTGGCACCGCCAGATCGTGCGCAAGTGGCGGGCGGCTGGATGCGTCATGCGAGACGAGCAAAGGCAGATGCAGGAGCAGACCCTGGTGGGATTGTCCGTGGTGGTCACGGGCTCCTTGGAGGGATACACCCGCGAGACGGCCGCGGAGGCGATCACTGCGCGCGGCGGCAAAGTCGCCAGTTCCGTCTCCAAAAAGACGTCCTTCGTCGTGGTGGGCGAGTCGCCGGGATCCAAGTACGACAAGGCGGTCGAGCTTAAGGTGCCGATCTTGTCGGGTGCCGAGGCGTTCGATGTCCTGCTTAGACGCGGTCCTGATGCGGCTGCTGGCGTCGCCACTGTGGGTTAGTTCGACAGACGCCGTGTTTGCCTAGGCGCATCCTCGTCGGGCAGGCTTCCTCAGCCGGACGTGGTCAGCAACGGGAACCGGAGCAAACCGAGGAACTGCTTCTCGTCGCCGATTCCGAAGCCCCAGCTGCCGGTCATCGCGTAATAGACGTACCAGCCCAGCAGGAAGATGGCGATCATGCCGGCCAGCAGCGCCAAGCCGACCCAGATGCGCATCCGCTTCTTCGCCCGAGTCGTCGGCACCTTCGCCGGGCCCCATTCCCCCAGAATCGGCTGCACGCGTGGCGGCGTTGCGCCGTGCAGGTTGAGGTTGCTGAAGATCTTCGGCACCCGGCCAGATTAGCCGCGTGAAACAGCGCTGGCCCTCAGAAGAGCCAGCCTTGCAGGCCGCCAATGCCCAGAGCCACGATCACGAAGCGAGTCGTGCGCCCGGCCGCCACCACAAGGGCGAACCACAGCGCGCGCATCTTTGTCGCTCCGGCGAGCAGGGCGACCGCGTACAGCGGCGGAAGCCCGATCACCGCGGCTACACCCACAATCGGCAGCCCCCAGCGTGGATCTCCCACGAGCGCCAACAGCCAGGCGGTCCAGGCCTTCAAGCGCGCCCGCATGGAGCCGACCGGGCGGTTGACTGGTGGGGTGTGTCGACGCCGCATCAGCTGAAGTTCCCGCCCACGTCGCACGCCTAGGAAGAGCAGGAGTTTCCCGACGGTTTGCCCCAGTCCGACGCCGATGGCAATGGGAACGGGTCCGGCGACCGCAGAAACCTGTGACGCGACGACGTACGTTTCGGCGTTGGCTATGGGAAACACTGCCGAGACGACGCCGAAGCCCACCGAGGTCAGCAGCGCCCAGAGGTCCGGCCAGCCGAACACGCCCATGGCGCGACGGTACCGGCTGACCGGTCGAGCTACTTGATCAGCGCAGCGAGATGATTCAGTCGGGTGATCTCTGACTCCAGGAACGCGGGTCCGCCGAGGCGTCCGACTACGATGACGCGGTCCCGAGTCAGCGGTGTCACCACGACCGTGCACTCACCCCAGCCAGGTGCCCAGCCGGACGTCAGTTCCACGCGGTGAGTGACGTCGAATGGCCCAAATTGGTCCGCGATGTCCTCAGTGACGTCGGGCGCCAGCGTGGTGGAGAAGGTGGGCCGTACCGTGCCGCCGGACGTGTCGATCAACACGGCCCAATGCGAGCGGAAGACAACTGGGCACAGCGACACCAACGTCTCTGCCGCATGTTCCGGTTCGATCGTCATCCGTTCGAGCGCCTCGAGATCGGACTGCAAACCGCCACCTTCGGGATAACGCGAGATCCATTCGACGTGCACGCCATCGAGGTTCTGGCAGGCGGCGACGATAGTCTCCGGAAGCTGATTCGGCGGCAGGTCGACGATGAAATCGTCGACGACCGAACCGTCGCCCCCCTTCTCGACGATCTCCACCGCGTTGATGTCCCCGTTGATACCGCCAATAGCAGTGGCCACGGCGCCCAGGGATCCTGGGCGGTCCGGCAGGGTTACCCGCATCAAGAACACAGGCGCTATCTTCCTCTCTTCCCATTACTGGAAGGTTTCGGGGACATGTCAGCCACGCGGATCCGCGGACAGGACGACGCTGGCTGCAGCGGCGTGGAAGCCTAACGTGGTGCCCCGATTCGAGCCCTTCGCCGCGCTGCGGTATGCCGCTGACCCACTAGCAGACGTGGTCGCACCGCCGTACGACGTGCTGTCGGAGGATGACGTCTCGGAGTACCAGGGCCGGTCGGCGCACAACATCTCCCATATCGACGTACCGCGCGGAGGTGCCGACCGGTACGCCCGAGCCGCGGAGCTTCTGCAGCGCTGGCGACGTGATGGGGTGCTGGTGTGCGATCCCCAGCCGTCGTTCACCATCTATCGTCTGCGGTTCACCGACGCGAGCGGCACCCCGCGCGATGTTGCGGGTGTGCTCGGAGGTCTCGAGGTGGTCGACGTCGGCGCCGGCGGGGTGCTGCCCCCTGAGCGGACAACACCGAAGGCCTCCACGGATCGCTTGGATCTAACCCGGGCCACCGGGGCCAACCTGTCGCCGGTCTGGGGCCTGTCGTTGGCGAGCGGCCTCACTGCGCTGCTGTCCGAACCCGCCGAAGTCATCGGCACCGTGCATGACGACGGTGTCGAGCATGTCGTGGAGCGGGTGACCGATCCAACACGGATCGCCGCGATCTCGGCCGCGGTCGCCTCCGACGACGTGCTGATTGCTGACGGCCATCACCGGTACGCGATCAGCCGGGTTTATCGAGATGAGATCCGTGCCGCTACCGGACGCACGGATACGCCTGCGGAGCTGACCCTGACCTTCGTCAGTGAGCTGGTGGAAGACCAATTGAGTATTGAAGCAATTCACCGGCTGTACGCCGACACCACGCTAAGCGAGCTCAAGGCCGGACTCGAGAGGTCCTTCGACATGACCCGGACCGAGCTCCCAGGTCGGGAGACTCTTGGGGCCATGGAGGCGGAGGGTTATCTGGTGCTTGTCGGCCCGCACAATGCCTGGCGCCTGACAGCCAAGCCCGGTGCGTTCGACGACGTGCGGCCACTGGATGGAGAGTGGCTGGAGGCCGCCCTCGCAGACGTCCCGGCGTCTGTGGTTTACCAGCACGGCCTGGAGGAGACATTGGCCGAGGTCACCAAAGGCAACGCGACCGCGGCTGTGCTCATCCGCCCGGTCAGTGTGGCCGAGATCCAACGGACTGCTCGTGAAGGCTTGTTGATGCCGCCCAAATCGACGTTTTTCACACCTAAGCTCAAAACCGGCTTCGTTGTCCGGCCGCTCGGGGAGATCGCCCAGGCTCAGAAATGATTTCCGGCCCTTGGAAGCAGATCTCTAGGATGATCACCGCAGACAACATGAGAGGCGGGACTGGTGGCACTGACGCCCAGCGACGTGGCCGACCTGGCCAGGCTGGCCCGGATCGAGCTGACCGCCGATGAGCTGGAGCACCTGGCTCCGCAGCTGAAGGTGATCTTGGAATCGGTGGCCCGGGTTTCGGAGGTGGCGGCCGAAGACATCCAGCCGACATCGCATGCCCTGCCGCTGACGAACGTCTTCCGCGAGGACGTGCTTCGGCCATCGCTTCCTCGTGAGGAGGTGCTGGCCGGTGCGCCGGCCAGCGAGCTCGACCGGTTCCGAGTACCGCGCATCCTCGGGGAGGAGGCGTGAACGCGATCATCCGGGCGACGGCAGTCGATCTGGCCGCCAAGATCAAATCTCGCGAACTCAGTTCGGTCGAGGTCACCCGTGCCCACCTGCAGCGGATCGAGGCGGTCGATCCGGCAGTGCACGCCTTTCTGCACATCGACAGTGAGCGGGCATTGCACGCCGCGATGCGCATCGACGCCAAGATCGCGAACGGGGAGCAGGTCGGACCGCTCGCCGGTGTTCCGCTCGCGCTCAAGGATGTGCTGACTTATGCCGGTGCCCCGACGACCTGCGGCTCGAAGATCCTGGCGGGTTGGATACCGCCATACAACGCGACCGTGACTCAGCGGCTGCTCGACGCGGACTTGGTGATCCTGGGCAAGACCAACATGGACGAGTTCGCCATGGGTTCCTCCACCGAGAACTCTGCCTACGGGCCCACTCACAATCCGTGGGCGCTGGACCGGATTCCGGGCGGTTCCGGCGGCGGCTCGGCCGCCTCGCTGGCCGCGTTCGAGGTGCCGCTGGCGATCGGTACCGACACCGGCGGCTCGATTCGCCAGCCGGCAGCGGTGACCGGCACCGTCGGCGTCAAGCCGACCTACGGCGGCACGTCTCGTTACGGGCTCGTGGCGCTGGCCTCGAGTCTGGATCAGCCCGGTCCGTGCGCACGCACCGTCCTTGACGCTGCCTTGTTGCATGCTGTCATTGCCGGGCACGATCCCCTGGACTCGACCTCGATCGACGCCCCGGTGCCCGATGTGGTGGCCGCCGCCCGATCCGGCGACGTGGCGGGCATGAAGATCGGCGTGGTCACCGAGCTGGGAGGGGAGGGCTATGCGCCCGGCGTTGAGCAGCGGTTCCGCGAGTCCGTCGATCTGTTGGCCGAGCTCGGCGCCGAGGTCCACGAAGTGTCCTGCCCGCACTTCGTCTATGCCTTACCCGCCTATTACCTGATCTTGCCGGCCGAGTGCTCCTCCAACTTGGCCAAGTTCGACGCTATGCGCTTCGGCCTCAGGGTGGGCGACGACGGCGAAGCGAGTGCCGAGCAGGTGATGGCTGCGACGCGGGAAGCGGGCTTCGGCGCCGAGGTCAAGCGCCGGATCATCATCGGCACCTATGCCCTGTCCAGCGGCTACTACGACGCGTACTACGGACAAGCGCAGAAGGTGCGGACGCTGATCTCCCGCGACTTCGAGCAGGCCTTTTCCAGGGTCGAGGTGTTGGTCTCGCCGTCAGCGCCCAGCACCGCCTTCAAGATCGGCGAGAAGGCTGACGACCCGCTGGCCATGTATCTCAACGACCTCTGCACCATTCCCTCCAACCTCGCCGGCAACGCCAGCGCATCATTCCCCGTTGGGCTCGCGCCGGAGGACGGACTGCCGGTCGGGCTGCAGGTGATGGCACCGCCGCTGGCCGATGATCGGCTCTATCGTGTCGGGGCCGCCCTGGAGCGAGCCCTGGTCGCAGAGTGGGGTGGCTCGCTGCTGGATCGCGTGCCCGAGCTGACGGTGATCGCATGACGGACATCACGGGAGCGGAAGCTGTGGAACCCCGCACACGCCTTCGCCGTACTCACGACGGGCATGGTCAAGCTCAGGACACCGTCCCGTACGAGGACGCGGTCGCCGCCTTCGACCCGGTGCTGGGGCTGGAGGTCCATGTCGAGCTCAACACCGCCTCCAAGATGTTTTGTGGCTGCTCGACGGTCTTTGGCGCGGATCCGAACACGCAGGTGTGCCCGACCTGTCTGGGGCTGCCCGGCTCGCTGCCGGTGCTCAACGCGCGGGCCGTCGAGTCGGCGATCCGGATCGGCCTGGCGATGAACTGCTCGATCGCCGAGTGGTGCCGGTTCGCTCGGAAGAACTACTTCTATCCGGACATGCCGAAGAACTATCAAATCTCCCAGTACGACGAGCCCATCGCCTACGACGGCTGGACCGAGGTCGTCCTCGACGGCGACACCTACCGGATTGGCATCGAGCGCGCCCACATGGAGGAGGACACGGGCAAGTCCATGCACGTCGGCGGCGCGACCGGCCGGATCCACGGCGCCGACTACTCGCTACTGGACTACAACCGGTCTGGCGTGCCGTTGATCGAGATCGTCACCAAGCCGATCGAGGGAACGGGAGCCAAGGCACCGCAGGTTGCCCGGGCGTACGTGACCATGCTGCGGGATCTGCTGCGCGCACTCGACGTCTCGAATGTCCGGATGGAGCAGGGATCACTCCGCTGCGACGTCAACGTCTCACTTCGTCCGTCGGCCACCGACACTTTCGGCACCCGTACCGAGACCAAGAACGTCAACTCCCTCCGTAGCGTCGAGCGGGCCGTTCGTTACGAGATCAGCCGGCAGGCGGCGCTGCTTCGCGGCGGCGTCCGGATCCGACAGGAGACCCGGCACTGGCATGAAGATTCCGGCGTCACGACCTCCGGTCGGAGCAAGGAGACCGCCGAGGATTACCGCTACTTCCCCGAGCCGGATCTGGTCCCTATAGCGCCGAGCCGCGAATGGGTTGAAGAGCTGCGAGCAACGTTGCCCGAGCCACCGGCCGTGCGCCTCAAGCGTGTCACCACCAATTGGGGGTTCACCGATCTGGAGCTCCGCGACGTGATCAGCGCCGGCGCGCTGAATGCGATCGAGGCAACTGTGGCCGCCGGCGCTTCGCCGCAGTCGGCCCGCAAGTGGTGGCTGACTGAGGTAGCCCGGCGCGCGAATGAAGCAGGAGTCGACTTGGAGGATGCCGGCGTGACGCCGCAGCAGGTCGCCGAGATCCAAGCTCTGGTGGACAAGGGCACGATCAACGACAAGTTGGCTCGCCAGGTCTTCGAAGGCCTGATCGCGGGGGAGGGCACACCGTCGGAGGTGATCACCAAGCGTGGCCTCACTCTCGTTTCCGACGACAAGGCCCTGGCCGCTGCCGTCGACGAGGCGCTCGACGCCAACCCAGACATTGTCGAGAAGATTCGTGCTGGCAAGGTCAAAGCGGCGGGCGCTCTGATCGGTCAAGTCATGAAGGCGATGCGCGGCCAGGCAGACGCCGGTCGCGTCCGGGAGCTAATCCTCGAAAGGCTCGGTTGACGGCAGCTCGCTACGGATTGATCGCGCGCCCGGGCGGTGGCAGTCGTCATGGTCGCCCCACTATGCCGTCAGGGCGCGGGAGAGGAACCTCAGCATCCGTCGAATCAGGATCTTTCGCGAGTCAGCCCGGCGGTACTCGTGGCCCTCGCCGTCGAGTTGGAGGTATTCCACCGGCCGACTCAGCCGGCGCAGCGCTCCGACGATCTGGCGGGCCTCGCCCAGGGGTACGTTGCTATCGAGTTCACCGTGGACGACCAGAAGCGGAACGTCGATGTTGGCGGCCGCGTGC
>OBLS010000154.1_pt1 | contig 20511 bp, 19 predicted proteins | sample 1519901 | NCBI WGS metagenome assembly OBLS01 (sample SAMEA3113585, study PRJEB22503) | soil metagenome | reverse complement strand
CCAAGGGTTCGATGGAGACGACCCGGAGCGGCGCGTCCCCCTTGATGGCCATGCCGTCGATGATCCGCTTGCGGGTGATCGCGGGGTCCACGGTGTGGAAGAACCGCAGGTGCTCGCGCAGACCACCCAGTACGCGCACGTACTGGAGGCGCTTGGCGTCAACTGCTAGGCGGCTCTCGATGGTGAATGCGAACCCGAACCGCCGAAGGCAGGACGTGATCTGGTCGATGACGGACTGATCGGTATTGCAGATGCGCAGGATCCCACGACTATGGCTGCCTTCTGCGTCGAAGATCCCGCTCAGGAAGCCCTTGCGCCAGTCATCCGATGGGAATTCTGGCCAGTCGATGATGCGCTCGACCGAGGCCACACCGGCGCGCGCCGAGGTGCGGATCGCGGTGATGGCGCGATCCTCGCCGACGGCCTCCTTGAAGGCGAACTCGGTCGTCGAGATGTCGAGCCCGGCCAGGTAGGTCTGGGTCCTTCGGATCGCCTCGAGGTCAACGAGGGCCAGGCGGAATCGGTGGACATCCCCGCGAGCCCGGCCGGGTCGCGGATACGAATAGGAGCCGACGTGGCCGTCGCCGCGGATCATCCCGCACAGGTAGCCTCGTCGATACTCCGGCCCGTCGTCGGGCGGAGCCGCGAACCGACCCGTTCCCATCAGCTTGTTGCTCAGGGTCAGGTGCGGCCGCCGGTTCGGGCCATGCTCGGCCCCGGTGACGTGCTTCCATCCGCGATCGCTCAGGAACCGGTGGTCGCCGCTCGTCACCAGCTCGGTCCCGTCCTCCAAGGTGACCCGGTAGGCGGGCTTCACCGTCGACCAATGGTCCACCACGTTCGTGGCCACGTAGTGGCGGTAGGCCCCGTCGCGGACGGTCCCGTAAATGGTGTCACCGGCCCGCACGTCGGCGAGCGGTTTGGTCCGGCCGTTCGCCATGAGGATCGGGGTGTCTCCAGCCTGGCAGTACGAACAGGCATGACTGCATCCCCGGTACACGTTGATGGTCCACTCGAACGGCATGCGGCTGGCGGCGGGGACCCGGTTGAGGATGGACTTGGCTTCGACCTCGTAGAAGGTGACGTCGCGGAACTCGGGGCTGTCGAAGGTGCGCACCGTGGCCGGGGCGTCGAAGAGGGGGAGGTCGCTGGGGGGCCGGGACTGGCCCCGCAGGTCGGTGAAGGTCTGCACGTGCTCACCCTAGAACGTGTGTTCGGGTGGTGCAAGCATGCTCCGGGGGCTGTGGAAAGTGCATGGCAGCCGGATGGCCCGGCTCGCTAGCATTCGGACCGACCATTCCCCGGCCCGATCAGGAGCAGAGATGTCCGACCTGCGCATCGCCGTCCAAGTCGATGGGGACGAGCGGGCGGTGGACACGGGCACGACCGCCGGGGACCTGCTCGACCAGGGCAAGGGCAGCGGCCAGGACAAGGCCCGGGCGGTGGTGGCGGCCCGGGTCAACGGGGTGCTGCGGGACCTCGGGCATGTCGTCGAGGAGGGCGACAGGGTCGAGCCGGTGACCCTGGCCAGCGACGACGGCCGGATGATCATGCGCCACTCGACCGCGCACGTGCTCGCCCAGGCCGTCCAGGACCTGTTCCCCGAGGCGAAGCTGGGCATCGGGCCGCCGATCGAGAACGGCTTCTACTACGACTTCGACGTCGAGCAGCCGTTCGTTCCCGAGGACCTGGACCGGATCGAGCAGCGCATGCGCCAGATCGTCAAGGAGGGGCAGCGCTTCGCCCGGCGGGTCGTCAGTGACGACGAGGCCCGCGCCGAGCTGAAGGACGAGCCCTACAAGCTGGAGATCATCGACCAGCGGAGCCGGGCCAGCGAGGAGGAGGCCGTCGAGGTCGGGGACGGCCCGCTGACCATCTACGACAACCTCGACCCGGGCAGCGGTGAGCGCCGCTGGCGCGACCTGTGCCGCGGGCCGCACGTCCCGTCCACCCGGGCCATCCCGGCCTTCAAGCTGCTGCGGTCGGCGGGCGCGTACTGGCGGGGGAGCGAGAAGAACCCGCAGCTCCAGCGGGTCTACGGCACCGCCTGGGAGTCCAAGGACGCCCTCGCCCAGCACCTCCACCTGCTCAAGGAGGTCGAGAAGCGGGACCACCGCCGGCTCGGGGTCGAGCTCGACCTGTTCTCGTTCCCGGACGAGATCGGCTCCGGCCTGGCCGTGTTCCACCCCAAGGGCGGCATCGTCCGCCGCGTGATGGAGGACCACTCGCGCCGGCGGCACGAGGAGGCCGGGTACCTGTACGTCAACTCGCCCCACATCACCAAGGACACCCTGTTCGAGATCTCCGGGCACCTCGGGTGGTACGCCGAGAACATGTACCCGCCGCTGGAGGACGAGGGCCGGCGGTACTACCTCAAGCCGATGAACTGCCCCTTCCACATCCTCATCTACCGGTCCCGGGGCCGCAGCTACCGCGAGCTGCCCATGCCGCTGTTCGAGTTCGGCACCGTGTACCGCTTCGAGAAGTCGGGGGTGCTGCACGGGCTCACCCGCGTCCGCGGCCTGACCATGGACGACGCCCACATCTTCTGCACCCCCGAGCAGCTCGAGGGGGAGCTGCGGAAGCTGCTCCGGTTCGTGCTCGACCTGCTCGCCGACTTCGGGCTCAGCGACTTCTACCTCGAGCTCTCGACCCGCGACGACGAGAAGGAGAAGTTCGTCGGCTCCGAGGAGGAGTGGGCCGACGCCACCGAGGCGCTGCGGCGGGCCATGGTCGCCGAGGGCCTGGGCTACGTGCTGGACGAGGGCGGGGCGGCCTTCTACGGCCCCAAGATCTCGGTCGAGGCGCGCGACGCCATCGGCCGGACCTGGCAGCTGTCCACCATCCAGGTGGACTTCCAGCTGCCGCAGCGGTTCGAGCTCGAGTACCAGGCCTCCGACGGCTCACGGCAGCGGCCGATCATGATCCACCGGGCGTTGTTCGGGTCGATCGAGCGGTTCTTCGGGATCCTGGTGGAGCACTACGCCGGGGCCTTCCCGGCCTGGCTGGCCCCGGTCCAGGTGGCGGCGATCCCCATCTCGGCCGACCAGGTGCCCTACCTGGAGGACCTGGCCGAGCGTCTGCGCGCCGAGGGCGTCCGGGTCGAGGTCTACGCCTCCGACGACCGCATGCAGCGCAAGATCCGCGAGGCCCAGCGGGCCAAGGTCCCGTTCATGGTGCTGGCCGGGGAGAAGGACGTGGCCCAGCACAGCGTCTCGTTCCGCTACCGCGACGGCTCCCAGCGCAACTTCGTCCCCTTGGACGAGGCGGTGCGGGACGTCGTGGGCTTCATCGAGTCCCGCGACAACGCCGAGCCCTCGGCTCAGGCCCCCGGCGGCCAGCCCGCCCAGGTCACCGCCGACCCGTCAGGCTGAGCCTCCGGCGGGGCCCTGGGGGGCGGCCGGGTCCGGGGGCTGGCCGTTGGCGTCGCGGGCGCGGTCGACCATGCGCTCGAGGCGGCGGATGGCCTGGACGAGGACGGCCGTGGGGACCTTGACGTGGTCGGGGATGCAGCCGGCGTGGAGGACGCGGGCGTCGTTGGTCATGAACACCACCCGGTGGTCGACCGGGCGGTCGCAGATCATGCACCGGACACGGTGGTGGACCATGGTCGAGGAGGCGATGATCGTGATCCGCCCCGAGTGGTCGTCCATGCGCGTCTCCTCGCAACAGCCGGTACGCGCAGTTTGCCAGGCTCTGGCGGATCAGGCCCGGGGGACCGCCCCGGTGCCGGGGGTCATGGCCCGGAGGTGGGCCGCCGAGGCGATCCGCTCCTCGGCGATCCGGTCGGCGACCTCGGCCGTCGGCGCGTCCTCGGCCCGGGCCCGGCGGAAGATGAGCCGAAGCGCCTCGGCCACCCCCTGCACCGACACGTCCAGCCGGTCGGGCGAGTAGCGCAGCTCGCCGGCCCCGATGACCGCATAGGGCGCGGCCGAGTTGATGACGTAGTCGGGCGCGTACAGGATCCCGCGCTCCAGCAGCCGCCGCCCGTCGGCCGCGGTGGCCAGCTGGTTGTTGGCCCCGCCGGCCACGATCCGGCAGCGCAGCCGGGGGATGGTGTGCTCGTTCAGCACCCCGCCGATGGCGCACGGGCTGAACACGTCGCAGTCGACGTCGTACAGGGCGTCGGGGTCCTCGACCCTGATGTCGAGCCGGATGGCCAGCTCCTTGGCCCGGGCCGGGTCGACGTCCGACCCGCTGACCACCGCGCCGTTGGCCACCAGCAGCTCGGCCAGTTGCCCGCCGACCCCGCCAAGGCCCTGGATGGCGACCCGGCGCCCGGCCACGTCGGGGGTGCCGTAGACCTCGTCGAGGGCGGCGCCGATGCCGGCGTACACCCCGCGCGCGGTCAGCGGGGTCGAGTCGCCGGTGCCCCCGAACCGCTGGTCGATGGCCCACACGAAGTCGGTCTCGCGGGCGATGTCGATCATCTCCTGGGCCGAGGTGCCCAGGTCGGGGCCGGTGCCGAAGCGGCCGGCGAGCAGCTGCACGAACCGCCCGAAGGAGCGCAGCAGCACCCGCTTGTCGGCGGCGCCGTCCTGCTTGAGCAGGACCGCCTTGCCGCCGCCGCGGGGCAGGTCGGTGAAGGCGAACTTGTAGGTCATGCCCTTGGAGAGCCGCAGGGCGTCCTCGAGCGCGTCCTCCTCGGAGGCGTACGCCTTGTAGCGGGTGCCGCCACGCGCCGGGCCGAGGGCGGTGTCGTGGATGGCGATGATCGCCCGCATCCCGGTCTGCCGGTCGAAGCAGAACACCACCTGCTCGTGGCCGTGCTCGGCCATCCTGTCGAAGACGCCCACATCACCCTCCTGCGCTCGCGGTCACCGGGGGGCAGGGGCGGTCCCGCCCAGCACCGTTGCCGGGTCGTGGCTGGCGGGGTTGCCCGCCGCACCATCACGATACCCCCCGAGCGCCGGGACAGTCGGGCGAGGCCCGGGCACCAGGACCTCCGGGGTCGGCCTGGCCGTGGCCGGCGGCTACCATCGGTGTCGGCAGGACGCATCCGGCCGGGAGGTCGATCGGTGAGGGTGGAGACCATCTGGGACCAGCGGGCCGAGCGGATGCCGGCCGACGAGCGGGCCGACCTGCAGGCCGGGCGCCTGGACGGGCTGCTGGGGCGGCTGGCCGAGCGGAGCCCGTTCTACCGGGAGCGGCTGGCCGCCGCCGGCGTCGGCCCCGGCGCCCGGGTCGGCCTCGACGGCCTGGCCGGCCTGCCCTTCACCACCAAGCAGGACCTCTGGGACACCTACCCCTGGGGCCTCCTGGCCGTGCCCAGGGAGCAGGTCCTGCGCGTCCACGGCTCGTCGGGCACCGGCGGCCGGCCCACCCTGGTCGCCTACTCCCGGGCCGACCTCGAGCTCTGGGCCCAGGTGTGCGCCCGCGCCCTCGGCTGCGCCGGGGCGGGCCCGGGCACGCTGGTGCACAACGGCTACGGCTACGGGCTCTTCACCGGCGGGCTGGGCATGCACGCCGGGGCCGAGCTGATGGGCTGCACCCTGGTGCCGGTGTCCGGCGGCCAGACCCAGCGCCAGGTCACCCTGCTCCATGATCTCAAATCCGAGGTGCTGTGCTGCACCCCCTCGTACGCGGCCCGGCTGGGGGAGGCGCTGGCCGAGGCGGGGGTGGCCCGGGACGAGCTGGCGCTGCGGGTCGGGATCTTCGGGGCCGAGCCCTGGAGCGAGGCCATGCGGGCCCAGATCGAGGACCTGCTGGGGCTGCGGGCGCTCGACATCTACGGCCTCTCGGAGGTCATCGGCCCCGGGGTGGCCTGCGAGTGCGTGGAGGCCCAGGCCGGCCTGCACGTCAACGAGGACCACTTCCTGGTCGAGGTGGTCGACCCCGACTCGGGGCGGCCGCTGGGGCCGGGGGAGCGGGGCGAGCTGGTCTTCACCACCCTGACCAAGGAGGCGATGCCGCTGCTGCGCTACCGCACCGGCGACATCGCCGCCCTCGACCGCTCGGCCTGCCCGTGCGGCCGGACCCTGGCCCGGATGTCCAAGGTGACCGGGCGCCGCGACGACATGCTGGTCATCCGGGGCGTGAACGTCTACCCGAGCGAGGTCGAGGCGGTGCTGGTCGCCGAGCGGGCCGTCGCCCCCCACTACCTGCTGGTGGTCGACACGACCCAGACCATGCCGCGGCTGGTGGTGGCCTGCGAGCTGGCCGCCGGCTGGGCGATCTGCGAGGAGACCGAGCAGGCCGAGCGCGAGCGCGTGGCCGCCGAGGTCGCGGCCGCCCTCCAGGACCGGCTCGGGCTGACGGTGGAGGTCCGGGTCCTGCCCGGCGGCACCATCCCCCGGGTCGAGCTGGGCAAGGCCGTCCGGGTCGCCCAGCGCACCGCCGACCACGACCCGCTGCCCGGCTGGCTGTGAGCGACTGTGGATGACGGGGTGGAACCGTCGGGGGGGTATGGCAGACTCGGCAGCCGTGCACCCCAAGTTCCTGACCCATGACCTGAACCCGGCGCAACGGGAGGCGGTCGAGACCACCGTTGGGCCGCTGTGCATCCTGGCCGGGGCCGGGACGGGCAAGACCCGGGTGATCTCGCGGCGGGTCGCCTACGCGATCGCCACCGGGGCCGTCCACCCCGGGCACGTGCTGGTGGTGACCTTCACCGACAAGGCGGCCAACGAGATGCGCGAGCGGCTGGCCGCCCTCGGGTTCCCCGGGGTCCAGGCCAAGACCTTCCACGCCGCCGCCTGGGGCCAGCTGCGCTACTTCTGGTCGCGGCTGTCCGACACCCGGCTGCCCGAGGTGATCAGCTCCAAGGCCCCGTTGCTCGCCCCCCTCCAGCGCAGCCTCCCCGGCGGCTACAAGTTCACCGCCATCAAGGACCTGGCCGACGAGCTGGAATGGGCCAAGGCGCGCCGCCTCGACCCCTCCAGCTACCAGGCGGCGGCCGAGGCCATCGGGCGCACCCCGCCCGTCCCCGCCGACCTGTTCACCGGGGTGTTCCGCCGCTACGAGCGGGCCAAGGAGCGGGCCGGGCGGATCGACTTCGAGGACATGCTGGTCCGCATGCTGGAGGGGTTCGAGCGCCGCGAGGACGTGGCCGAGGAGTTCCGCGGCCAGTACCGCTGGTTCTCGGTCGACGAGTACCAGGACACCAACCCGCTCCAGCAGGCGCTGCTCGAGACCTGGCTGGGGGAGCGGCGCGACCTGGCCGTGGTCGGCGACGAGGACCAGACCATCTACACCTTCACCGGGGCCACCTCCGAGTACCTGACCGGGTTCGCCCGCCGGTTCCCCGAGGCCCGGGTGGTCCGGCTGGAGGACAACTACCGCTCCAGCCCGGAGGTCCTGGCCCTGGCCAACCGGCTGCTGGCCGCCACCCCGGGCCGCCCGGACCGGGGCAAGCGGCTGGTCGCGACCCGCCCCTCGGGCCCGGAGCCGACCGTGGCCGCCTTCGAGAACGCCGAGCGGGAGGTCAGGGCGGTGGTCGCCGAGGTCGGCCGCCTGGCCGGGGCCGGGGTCGACCTGGACGAGGTGGCCGTGCTGCTCCGGACCAACGCCCAGATCCCCCCGTTCGAGGAGGCGCTGGCCGCCGCCGGCATCCGCTACCAGGTCAGGGGCGAGCTGTTCTTCCGCCGGACCGAGGTGCTGCGGGCCATCGGGGTGCTGCGCTCGCGCACGGCCCGGGCGGCCGGCGGCGGGCTGGTCGACGCCCTCGAGGCGATCTGGTTCGAGCGGTTCGGGTTCCGCCGCGACGATGAGCCCGACGGCGAGGAGGCCCGCCAGCGCCACGCCAGCCTGATCACCCTGCTCGGCATCGCCGAGCGGGTCGGGGACGAGGCCGGGATGGCCGGGTTCCTGGAGGAGATGGGCCGGCGGGCCGCCCAGGAGGCCGAGGGCACCGGGGGCGGGGTGAACCTGCTCACCTACCACCGGGCCAAGGGGCTGGAGTTCGACGCGGTGCTCCTGCCGGCGATCGAGGAGGGGGTCCTGCCGATCCGGCAGGCGAGCACGCCCGCCGAGGTGGCCGAGGAGCGGCGGCTGCTGTACGTGGGGCTGACCAGGGCCCGGGTCCACCTCTGGCTGTCCTGGGCGGCCCGCCGGGCCGGGGCGTCAGGCCGCGAGCAGTCCCGCAAGCCGTCCCGGTTCCTCGACGACCTGGTCCCGCCGGGGGCGGGGAGGGTCCGGCCCCGGGCGGTGGCCAGCGGCATGCCCCGGACGGGCCGGGCCAGCGTGCGGGCCGACGGCCCCCTGGCCGAGCAGCTGCGGGCCTGGCGGCGCAAGCGGGCCGAGGCCGACGGCGTGCCCGCCTACGTGGTCTTCAACGACCGCACCCTGGCCGCCCTGAGCGAGCGCCAGCCCCGGAGCCGGGGCGAGCTGCTGGCGGTCGAGGGCATCGGCCCCAGCAAGCTCGACAAGTACGGCGACGAGCTGCTCGCCCTGCTCACCCCGGCCGAGGGCGGCTAGGGTCGGCGGCGCGCCTGACTTCCTGGCTGACGCTGGCACAGGCGCTCTTGGGGGGCCGTGGGGGAGCGAGCTCCCCCCACATGGATCGGGGGCCAAGCGTCATTGAGGTAGTCTTATGTCACGATCATGCCTAGACAACGGGAGCGTGAGCGGGGAGCGCGGCCGCCGGTGTGCCAGTACTGCGCCCCCATCGCCGACACCGCCGGGCCGGGGTTGCCGCTGGGCTGGACGATCCAGTCGGGGGTCCGCGGCTGGACCTACCTGTGCGCTGCCTGCACCCGCTCCAACCTGCGCTCGATCGAGTCGCGGCTGTTCGACCGGGACGCCCTGAGGTTCGGCACCGCCAACTGACGTGACCTGAACCTGAGCTGAAGGGTTCGGGCCGGTCGTGCTTACCGCCTCGCTGGCCGGGGTAGCAACCTGGCCGACCAGTCGTCACGGAGGCTGCCCATGCCGAAAGACAGCGACAAGGACCTGCCGGGCACCCTGCAGCGGTCACCGGCCAAGGCCAGGCGCACCTACCGCAAGGCCCACGACAGCGCGGTCGAGACCTACGGCGAGGGGGAGCGGGCCCACCGCACCGCCTTCTCGGCCGTGAAGCACTCGTTCGAGAAGAAGGGCGACCACTGGGAGCCCAAGAAGCGGAAGGGGCCCTCCGACCCGCAGGCGGCCAAGGGCGGCAAGGCGGCCCGCAAGGGCTCGGGCAAGACCTTCACCGGCGTCGACCTCTACGGCAACACCAGGCAGGAGCTGTACGAGCGGGCCAGGCAGCTCGGGGTCAAGGGCCGGTCCCGCATGAGCAAGGCCGAGCTGGCCGAGGCCATCGGCAAGCGGCAGTAGCGAACCGAGGAGCGGACATCTTGGAGCGAGGAAGCGACAAGCACAGCCCACGGGTCGACGAGCAGCTCGACCACGACACCCGGTCGCTGCGGCAGGGCGCGCCGGTCGAGAGCCGGGTCGAGGAGCACCGCGAGCAGGAAGGCCCGGGCGAGGACCAGCCCACCCCGGACGCCCGCCTGACCGGCGGGCGGGCCACGGCCGCGTCCCTGGACCTGGACGACGCCGAGGCCCGGGCCGACATCGCCCGGTTCCTCACCCCCAGCGCCTTCCCGGCCGACCGTGAGGCCCTGCTCGCCGACGCCGAGGCCAACCACGCCCCGGCCACGGTCGTGGAGCGCCTCCAGGCCCTCCCCGCCGGCCGCGCCTACGAGAACGTCCAGGACATCTGGGGCGCCCTCGGCGGCACGGTCGAGCACCGCTTCTGACCCGGGCCCATGGCCCAGGGCCGGAGCGACCCCGGCGGGTTCGAGCTGCTGGAGCACACCGCCGACGTCGGCATCCGGGCGTGGGCGGGCAGCCTGAAGGAGGCGTTCGAGCGGGCCACCGAGGGCCTGGCCGAGGTGCTGGGGGCGCTGGGGACCGGTGCATCGTGACCCGGGGACCCGGTGCCGGTCGAGGTGACGGCCGATGACCTGGGCGGGCTGCTGGTCGACTGGCTGAACGAGGTGCTGTGGCTGCGGGAGGTGCGCGAGGCGGCGCTGGCCGGTGTCGAGGTGGAGCGGGTCGGGGACGGCGTGGCCAGGGGGACGGTCGCCTTGGCGTCCGGCGGGGCGGCCCCGGACGGCACCTTCGTGAAGGCGGTCACCTACCACCGGCTGCGGGTCGAGCCCGACCCGGGCGGCGGCTGGCTGGTCGAGGTGTACCTGGATGTCTGAGCCGCGCCGGCTGGAGCCGTCGGTCTGGGAGATCCCGGTCGGCTACGTCCCCGGGATGCGGGTGCCCGGGATCGTGTTCGCCAACGACGAGCTGTTCGCCAAGGCCGTCGAGGACCGGGCCGTGGAGCAGGTCGCGAACGTGGCCACCCTGCCCGGGATCGTCGGCGCCTCCTACGCCATGCCCGACATCCACTGGGGCTACGGCTTCCCGATCGGCGGGGTCGCGGCCACCGACGTGGCCGACGGCGGGGTGGTGTCCCCGGGCGGGGTCGGCTTCGACATCGGCTGCGGGGTCCGCCTGCTCCGCAGCGACCTCGACTGGGACCGGGACGTCAGGGACCGGATCGGCGAGCTCGTCCACACCCTGGCCAGGCGCATCCCCCGCGGCCCGGGCGGCGCCGGGCTGCTGCCGCTGGACCGGGCCGGGGTGGACCGGGTCCTGGTCGAGGGGGTGCGCCACCCGCTGGCCCGCGGGGTCGGGGCGGAGGAGGACGCGGCCGCCTGCGAGGACGGCGGCACCGTGCCCGGCGCCGACCCTGCCCAGGTGTCCGACCGCGCCTATGCACGCGGGGCCCCGCAGCTGGGCAGCCTCGGCGGCGGCAACCACTTCCTGGAGGTGCAGGTGGTCGACCAGGTCCGCGACGCCGAGGCGGCGGCCGCGATGGGCCTGGAGACCGGCCAGGTCTGCCTGATGCTGCACACCGGGTCGCGGGGCATCGGCCACCAGACCTGCACCGACCACCTGAGGGTGATCGACCGCCTGGCCCCGGCCCTCGGCATCCGGGTGCCGGACCGGCAGCTGTCCTGCGTCCCGGTGGAGCGGCCGGAGGCGGCGGCCTACCTGGGGGCGATGCGGGCCGCCGGCAACTTCGCCCTGGCCAACCGGCACGTGCTCGCCGACGGGGCCCGCCGGGCGTTCGCCGAGGTCCTGGGCCGGCCGGTCGCCGACCTGGGCATGGACCTGGTCTACGACGTCAGCCACAACCTGGCCAAGCTGGAGGAGCACGAGGTCGGCGGCCGCCTGCGCACCCTGTGCGTCCACCGCAAGGGGGCGACCAGGGCGCTGGGCCCCGGCCACCCCGAGCTGCCCGACCGCTACCGGGAGGTCGGCCAGCCGGTCATCAACCCGGGCAGCATGGGCACGTTCTCCTATGTGCTGGTCGGCGACCGCCGGGCCGCGGCGCGCTCGTTCGCCTCCACCTGCCACGGGGCCGGGCGGTCGATGAGCCGCACCAGGGCCAGGAAGCTCATGTCCGGCCCCGACCTGCGCCGCCAGCTGGAGGCCGAGGGCGTGGTCCTGGCCGCCGGCAACTGGAAGCTCCTCAGCGAGGAGGCGCCGTACGCCTACAAGGACGCGACCGCGGTGGTCGAGACCTGCGAGCAGGTCGGCCTCTCCCGGGTGGTGGCCCGGCTGCGCCCGGCCGGGGTCCTGAAGGGCTGAGGCGGTTTCGGCGCCGGCCGAGGGACATCTCTGTGGACAGCGGTACCCGAGGGCTGGCCGACGGCGATAGGGTGGGGGGCGACGCCGCTGCTCGTTCCGAGGAGGACGATTGATGACCGACGCCGTGCCCGAGGCCGACGCCCTGGAGCAGCGCCAGCCGCTGCTCGAGCGGGACATCACCGAGCAGGTTCCCGAGATCGACGTCGAGGTGCCCGAGGGGGACGCCCTGGACCAGGCCATGCCGGTGCCGTTCGACGAGGACGACGCGCCGCGCTGACGGGGCCCTGCTGACGGGGTCGCCTGAGGCGGGCCGCCGCCGTGGCGAGGACGATGTTCCGCGACCGGGTCGAGGCCGGCGACGTCCTGGCCGGCCAGCTCGGCCACTACGCCGGCCGGGACGACGTGCTCGTGCTCGCCCTGCCCCGGGGCGGGGTCCCGGTGGCGGCGCGGGTCGCCCGGGCCCTGGGGGCGCCGCTGGACGTGTTCGTGGTGCGCAAGCTGGGCGTCCCCGGGCACGAGGAGCTGGCCATGGGGGCGATCGCCTCCGGCGGGGTCCAGGTGGTCAACGAGCAGGTGGTCGGCCGGCTCGGGCTGGGCGAGGCCGTCCTGCGCCGGGTCGCCGAGGCCGAGGGCCGCGAGCTCACCCGCCGCGAGCAGCGCTACCGGGAGGGCCGGGCCCCGCCCGACCTGGCCGGCCGGGTCGTGATCCTGGTCGACGACGGCCTGGCCACCGGCTCCACCATGCGGGCGGCGGTGGCCGCCGCCCGCCGGCTGGGCCCGGCCCGGGTGGTGGTCGCGGTCCCGACCGCCCCCGCCTCCACCTGCCAGCGCCTCCGCCAGGAGGCCGACGAGGTGGTGTGCGCCACCACCCCCCGCCCCTTCCGCGCCGTCGGCTACTCCTACCGCTCGTTCCCCCAGACCTCCGACCAGGAGGTCACGGCGACCCTCCGGGCGGCCTGGGGATGACGGTGATCACCACGTTGCCGAGCTTCTGGCCGGCCTCGACGTAGCGGTAGGCCTCGACGATCTGGTCCAGCGGGTAGCGCCGGTCGATCAGCGGCGTGAACGCGCCCGACTCCAGCAGGTCCCTGAGGTGGCGCATGACCGCGGCCGGGTCGCGCTGGGTCGGGATCGGGAACCTGACCCTCCGGCGGCCGAGCAGGGGGGTGACCAGGGCCAGGACCGGGTTCTGGGACAGCGGGCCCAGGTCCGACGAGACGTAGGTCCCGCGCGGCCGCAGCAGCCGCCGGCAGCGGCCGAACGAGCTCTTGCCGACGGCGTCGAAGACCACGTCGTAGGTCCGCCCGTCCCTGGTGAAGTCCTCGGCCGTGTAGTCGATGACCCGGTCGGCGCCCAGGTCCCTGACCAGCTCCAGGTGGGCGGTGGCGCAGACCGCGGTGATCTTGGCCCCGATGCTCGCCAGCAGCTGGACGGTTGCCGAGCCGATGGCCCCGGTGGCCCCGTTGACCAGGACGTCCTGCCCGGGCTGGACCCCGGCGGTGGTGATCGCCGAGCGGGCGTAGTGCCATCCCTCGGTGCCGGGGGCGGCCTGCTCGTAGGTCAGCTTGGCCGGCATGGTCGCCAGCGAGCCGTGCGCGGGGACGGTCACGTACTCGGCGTGCGCGCCGAATCTGTTCGGGCTCCACCCGAACACGTCGTCGCCGACCGCGAAGGCCGTGACCCCGCCGCCGACCGCCTCGACCTGCCCGGCGAACTCGTTGCCGAGGACGGTCAGCCGCGGCCGGCGCAGCCCGGTGAAGAACCGGTAGATGAACGGCTTGGCCGCCCGCAGGCCGCAGTCGGTCCGGTTCACCGTGGTCGCGTGGACCTTGACCAGCACCTCGCCGTCCCCGGGGGCCGGCTTGGAGACCTCGGCGACCCGGACCACCTCGGGCGGGCCGTACCGGGTGCGGACCGCGGCCTTCATGGGCTGGCGGCGGGCCGGCGCTGCTCGTCCGGCGGGGCCGGGCCGACCAGGGCCGAGGCGGCCGGCTCGGCGTAGCTGACGCCGGTCAGGGTGTCGTCGGTGAAGGTGAGGGAGGTGACGCTGGCCAGGGTGCAGCGGCGCCAGCCGGGCCAGTGGGCCAGGCGGCGCCGTTCGAAGGCGAGCCGGGCCACCCAGATGGGGGCCTGGTGGGAGACGAGGACGACGTGCTGGCCGGCGAACTCGGCCCGGGCGGCGTCGACCACGGCGTGGACCCGCTCGACCATGTCGACGTTGCGCTCGCCCCAGGAGGGGGCGCGCAGGTCGCGCAGCTTCCACCACAGCCTGGGGTGGCGGACGATGTACCAGGCGACGTTGCCGGCGACGCCCTCGAAGATGTTGCTGGTCTCGATCAGGCGCAGGTCGGTGCGGACCTCGAGGCCGTGGCCGGCGGCGATCGGGGCGGCGGTCTGCTGGGCCCGCTCCAGGGGGCTGGCCAGGACCGCGGCCAGGGGGGTGCCGGCGAAGTGGGCGGCCAGCAGGTCGGCCTGGGCCTGGCCGCGGCGGGACAGGTGGTACCCGGGGAGCCGGCCGTAGAGCACCCGGCGAGGGTTCTCCACCTGCCCGTGGCGGACCAGGTGGACGACGGTCTCGGGCACGCGTTGAACCTCGGGAATCCGGGGATGGCGGGTGCGATGGTAGCAGCGGCTCCAAGCGGCGGTCGCGACGGCCTCCGCCTATGCTGCGGGTATGGCGATCCGCCCAGATCCCGTCCCGCACCGGTGAGCCGGGTGCGCCGGCCCCCGCGCACCCACCCGACCGACGCGCCCCCTCCCGAGGCCCCGCACCGGCCGGGCTGGGTCCCGCGCCGCCCCGACGATCCCGACCCGGCGCTCGAGCGACCGGTCCGGCCGGCCTGGGCGCTCCCGGCCGCCCTGGCCGCCATGGCGGTCGTCTACCCGGCCGCCTTCGCCTTCCAGGTGGTGCCGTTCTGGTCGGCGATGGTCGCGTTCTCGGCCTTCTCCTGGTGGGCGGCCTGGCATCCCTACCTCAGGACCCGGCTGCGGCCGACCCGGCGGCTGGTCGCCATGGGCGTGGTCTCGGGGCTGGCCCTGTACGCCGCCTTCTGCGCCGGGGCGCTGGTGCTGCAGCAGACGCCGCTGGCCCCGCGGATCCAGAGCGTGGTCGACCTGACCCGGTCGACCGCCCCGGAGGCGCTGGCCGTGCTGGTGATCGTGTTCGCCACCTCACCGAGCGAGGAGGTGCTGTGGCGGGGGGCGGTGTTCGCCCGTCTGACCAGGCGCTACGGGCCGGGATGGCGCCCGGTGGCCGCCACCACGGTGCTGTACGCCCTGTTCGTGGGCCTGTCCGGGAGCCTGGTCCTGCCCCTGGCCGCGCTGGTCTGCGGGACCGTCTGGGCGAGGCAGCGCCAGGTCACGGGGAGCCTCGTGCCCGGCATGGTCTCCCACGCCCTGTGGTCGCTGCTGATGTTCCTCTGGATCCCCGGGGTCAGTTCTTGAACGCGTCCGGGGAGTAGTTCCAGGGCTGGCCGCGGGCGATCTGGAAGCGGCTGCCGACCTCGGGGTCGCGGTCGATGCCGACGATCTGCTGGCACTTCGGGCACTTCCAGCGCTCGAACCCGTAGGCCGAGCTCTCCAGCTCCATGCGCGAGCCGCACTTGTCACAGACCTCGCGCTGCAGGGTCGGGGTGGCGGTGCCGCTGTCGTCGGTGCCCATAGTCGTCGTCTCCTTGCTCCCCCCGGTCGGCGCCGGGACGCACCACCAGGATGGCCTAACTCAGAAGATCTTGCATCCCTTCGAAGGCAACTTCCGCATACCGATCTGGCATCCGGCGGGTCGGCTAGGGCGGTTACCTAGGCAAGCAACTGTGTGTTCTCCCTGGTTACCCAGCTGGCCGGGCGGCAATCACCCGCAGCCGGCCAGGTCGTCGGAGGTTGTCGGTCAAGAACTACCACGAAGGCGTGACGGGGCGTCCGGCCCCGACCTACGATGCGGGCATGACGCGACGCGGCGATGAGGCGGCCGGCCCCGAGCGGGTGGTGCTGACCGGCGGGCCGCTGGACGTGGCCGAGGTGGTGGCCGTGGCCCGCGGCCGGGTCCCGGTGGAGCTGGCCGAGGAGGGCCGCAAGCGCATGGCCGCCGCCCGCGACGTCGTCGAGCGGGCGGTGACCGAGGGCCGGCGGGTCTACGGCGTCTCCACCGGGTTCGGGCTGCTGGCCAACACCGCCGTCGCCCCGGCCGACCTGGAGGAGCTGCAGCGCCGGATCGTCCTGTCCCACGCCACCGCCACCGGCGACCCGCTGGAGGCCGAGGTGGTCAGGGGCATGCAGCTGCTGCGGGCCCGCACCCTGACCCAGGGCTACTCCGGGGTCCGGCCGGTGGTGGTGGAGGCGCTGGTCGCCCTGCTGGCCGCCGGGGTCACCCCGGTGATCCCCGAGCACGGCTCGGTCGGTGCCTCCGGCGACCTGGCCCAGCTCGCCCACCTGGCCCTGCCCCTGCTCGGCGAGGGCGAGGTCGTCCACGACGGGCGCCGCCTGCCCGCGGCCGAGGGGCTGCGCCTGGCCGGGCTGGAGCCGCTCCGGCTGTCCTTCAAGGAGGGCCTGTCGCTGGTCAACGGGACCGAGGGGATGCTCGCCCTGGCCTGCCTGGCCGTGGCCGACGCCGAGGCCCTGGCGGCCATGGCCGACGTGGCCTGCGCCATGTCGATCGAGGGCCTGCTCGGCACCGACCGGCCCTTCCAGGCCCGCCTGCACGAGCTCCGCCCCCACCCCGGCCAGGTGGCCAGCGCGGCCAACCTCCGGGCCATGCTGGCCGGCTCGCCCATCCTGGCCAGCCACCGCCACTCCGACCACGCCATCCAGGACGCCTACTCGCTGCGCTGCGCCCCCCAGGTCCACGGGGCCTGCCGGGACGTGGTCGCCTTCGCCCGCCAGGTGGTCGAGCGCGAGCTGGGCTCGGTGACCGACAACCCGGTGGTGTTCGCCGAGACCGACGAGGTGATCTCGGTCGGCAACTTCCACGGCGAGCCCCTGGCCTTCGTGCTCGACTTCCTGGCCATCGCCCTGGCCGAGCTGGCCGACATCTCCGAGCGCCGGGTCGACCGGCTGCTCGACCCGGCCCTCAACCACGACCTGCCCCCGTTCCTGGCCCGCGACCCGGGCCTCAACTCGGGGCTGATGCTGACCCAGTACACGGCGGCGGCCCTGGTCGCCGACTGCAAGGTGCTGGCCCACCCGGCCTCGGTCGACTCGATCCCGACCTCCGGGAACCAGGAGGACCACGTCTCCATGGGCTGGACGGCCGGGCTGAAGCTGCGCCGGGTGGTCGCGAACGTCCGCCGGACCCTGGCCATCGAGGCCCTGTGCGCCGCCCAGGCGATCGACCTGCGCGCCCCGCTGCGGCCGGGGGCGGCGGTGGCGGCCGTGCTCGACCGGGTCCGCGACCAGGTCCCGACCCTGGACGAGGACCGCTACCTGGCCCCCGACCTGGCCGCCCTCGAGCGCCTGGTGGCCGACGGCACCCTGGTCGCGGCCGCCGAGGAGGTGGTCGGGCCCCTCGGGTGACCCGGCCGGGAAAGGAGCCGATCGCATGGACGGTGCACGGGTCGTGCGCGCCCCGCGGGGGCCGGAGCTCTCGTGCCGAGGGTGGCAGCAGGAGGCCGCCCTGCGGATGCTCAGCAACAACCTCGACCCGGAGGTGGCCGAGCGGCCCGAGGACCTGGTGGTCTACGGCGGCACCGGCCGGGCGGCCCGGGACTGGGCGGCCTTCGACCGGATCGTGGCCACCCTGCGCCGCCTCGGCGACGACGAGACCCTGCTGGTCCAGTCGGGCAAGCCGGTGGGGGTGTTCCGGACCCACAGCTTCGCCCCCAGGGTGCTGCTGGCCAACTCGCTGCTGGTGCCCGAGTGGGCCAGCTGGGACCAGTTCCGCGAGCTGGAGGCGGCCGGGCTGACCATGTACGGGCAGATGACGGCCGGCTCCTGGATCTACATCGGCACCCAGGGGATCCTCCAGGGCACCTACGAGACCTTCGCCGCCGTGGCCCAGGCCAACGGCTGGGACAGCCTCCGCGGCAAGGTCGTGCTCACCGGGGGCCTCGGCGGCATGGGCGGGGCCCAGCCGCTGGCCGTGACCATGAACGAGGGGGTCGCGCTGTGCGTCGAGGTCGACCCCGAGCGGCTGGCCCGGCGCCTCGACGGCGGCTACCTGGACGAGCGGGCCGACGACCTGGCCGACGCGACAGCGAGGGTCGAGCGGGCCGCGGCCGAGGGCCGGGCCCTGTCGGTCGGGCTGGTCGGCAACGCCGCCGACGTCTTCGGTGAGCTGCTGGCGGCCGGCTTCCGGCCCGACGTGGTCACCGACCAGACCTCGGCCCACGACCCCCTCGGTGGGTACGTGCCCAGCGGGGTCGACCCCGCCGACGCCCCCTCGGCCCGGGCCGGGGACCCGGCCGGCTACGTCAAGCAGTCCCGGGAGTCGATGGCCAGCCACTGCGAGGCCATGGTCGGGTTCCAGCGGGCCGGGGCCGAGGTGTTCGACTACGGCAACAACCTGCGCACCGAGGCCCGGGTGGCCGGGTTCGGCGACGCCTTCGCCTACCCAGGGTTCGTGCCCGCCTACATCCGGCCGCTGTTCTGCCAGGGCAAGGGCCCGTTCCGCTGGGCCGCCCTGTCCGGCGACCCGGCCGACATCGCCCGCACCGACCGGGCCGTGCTGGAGCTGTTCGGCGACGACGAGCACCTGCGCCGCTGGCTGGAGCTGGCCGCCGAGCGGGTCCGGTTCCAGGGGCTGCCGGCGCGGATCTGCTGGCTCGGCTACGGCGAGCGCCACCAGGCCGGGCTGGCCTTCAACCAGCTGGTGGCCAGGGGCGAGGTCCAGGCCCCGATCGTGATCGGGCGCGACCACCTGGACGCCGGGTCGGTGGCCAGCCCCTATCGCGAGACCGAGGCCATGGCCGACGGCTCCGACGCCATCGCCGACTGGCCGATCCTGAACGCCCTGCTGAACGTGGCCTCGGGTGCCTCCTGGGTGAGCGTCCACCACGGCGGCGGGGTCGGCATCGGCCGCTCCATCCACGCCGGGGTGGTGGTGGTCGCCGACGGCACCGAGGAGGCCGCCCGGCGGGTCGAGCTGGTCCTCACCAACGACCCCGGCACCGGGGTCATGCGCCACGCCGACGCCGGCTACGACCAGGCCAGGGCGGTGGCGGTGGAGCGGGAGATGGACCTGCCGGGGGTCACCGGGTGAGGGTCGACTTCCTGCTCACCGGGGCCGGGCAGCTGGTCACCTGCGACCCGGGGCTGGGGGAGGGGCCGCTCGGCCTGGTCGGGCGGGGGGCGGTCGCCGCCGCGGGGGGCCGGGTCGTCTACGCCGGCCCCGAGGCCGGGGTGGGTGGCCTTGAGGTGGCCGCCGGGGCGACCCGGCTGGACGCCGGCGGCCGGGCGGTGCTCCCGGGGCTGGTCGACGCCCACACCCACCTGGTGTTCGCCGGGGACCGGGCGGACGAGTTCGCGGCCCGGCTGCGCGGGGTCGGCTACGAGGAGGCGCTGGCCGCCGGGGGCGGCATCAACCGCACCGTGCGCGAGACCCGGGCCGCCGCCGACGCCGAGCTGGAGGCGACCGCGGCCAGGCGGCTGGCCACCGCCCTGGCCCACGGCACCACCACCCTCGAGGCCAAGTCCGGCTACGGCCTCACCGTGGAGGACGAGCGCCGCAGCCTGGAGGTGCTGGCCCGGCTGGCCGCGCGGTCCCCGGTCGAGCTGGTCCCGACCTTCCTCGGCGCCCACCTGATCCCCGAGGAGTACGCCGGCGACCGCGGCGGCTACCTGGACCTGCTGGAGCACGAGATGCTGCCGGCGTGCGCGCCCCTGGCCGAGTTCGTGGACGCCTTCTGCGACCGGGGGGCGCTGACGGTGGAGGAGTCCCGCCGGGTGCTGGAGGCCGGCGCCCGCCACGGCCTCCGGGGCAAGCTCCACGCCAACGAGCTCGGCTCGACCGGCGGGGCCGCCCTGGCCGCCGAGCTCGGCTGCGTCTCCGCCGACCACCTGCTGTTCTGCGACGAGCAGGAGGCCAAGGGGCTGGCCGCCGCCGGCACGGTGGCGGTGCTGCTGCCCGGGACCAGCTTCCTGCTCCGCACCGGCCGGGCGGCCCCGGCCCAGGTCCTGCGCGAGGCCGGGGTGACCATGGCCCTCGGCACCGACTGCAACCCGGGCACCTGCTACAGCGAGAACATGCAGCTGATGGTGGCGCTGGCCTGCGTGCACGGCGGCCTGCCCCCCGAGGAGGCGGTGCTGGCGGCCACCGCCGGCGCCGCCCGGGCGGTCGGGCGGGCCGCCACCGCCGGCCGGCTCGCCCCCGGGGCCGCCTGCGACCTGGTCGTGCTGGCCGGGCGGAGCTACCTCGACCTGGCCTACCACCTGGGGGTCAACCTGGCCGAGGTGGTCGTCAAGGGCGGGACCGTGGTCGCCGGCGCCGGCGCCCCGGCGGGGGCCGGGCCGTGAACCAGCTCACCCGCCTGGTCGAGTGCGTGCCCAACGTCTCGGAGGGGCGCCGGCCCGAGGTGGTCGACGAGATCGTGGCCGCCTTCGCCGGGGCCGGCCCCGGGGTGCTGGTGCTCGACCGGTCAAGCGACCCCGACCACCACCGCACGGTCATCACCCTGATGGGCCCGGGCCCGGCCCTGGTCGAGGCGGCCGTGGCCGGGGCCAGGGCCTGCGCCCGCCTGATCGACCTCAACCACCACCGCGGCGTGCACCCGCGGATGGGGGCGCTGGACGTGCTGCCGTTCGTCCCGTTCGGCGCCGAGACCCGGCTCCGCAGCGGCGACGACCCCGACCTGGACTGCGCCGCCCTGGCCGAGCGGGCCGGCCGGCGGATCGCCGCCGAGGCCGGCGTCCCCGTCTACCTGTACGGGGCCGCGGCCCGCCACCCCGGGTGGGCCGCCCTCCCGGCCGTCCGCGGCCGCGGGTTCGAGGCCCTCCAGGCCGCCCTGGCCG
>OBLS010000153.1_pt1 | contig 20529 bp, 19 predicted proteins | sample 1519901 | NCBI WGS metagenome assembly OBLS01 (sample SAMEA3113585, study PRJEB22503) | soil metagenome | reverse complement strand
TGGACAATTAACTTTTTTGATTTGCAATTGATTATGACCAATGGTGGTCCCTTATCTTCTACAACAACAATGTCTTTATACATGTATAAACAGGCTTTTGAATTTGGATATTTTTCGGAAGGAGCAGCAGTTGGTATATTACTTATCATCATGAATATAGCAATTGCCTTTGTATACCTGAAATTATTCGATGTAAGAAATAAGAAAACATAATAATTTGGAAGATGAATACATCATGAAAAAAAATTTGCGTTCTTCATCGGCGGTATTTGTATATTCTAAATGGTTCTTTGCTGAAAAACCAGTTATTTACATATTGTTATTTACATATCTTTTTATTACTTTGTTACCGCTTGTGTGGGTTCTTTCCACCTCTTTTAAATCTAATGAAGAAGCAATTTCACTTCCACCACAATTTATTCCAAACAATCCTACATTTGAGAACTATCTTTTTGTAATTACAGAACCACATATCATGCATAGCCTTTTTAATAGCTTTATTGTCAGCATAGGAAGTACCATCCTAAGTGTTGCAATCAGCGCTGTAGGGGGTTATGCCTTTGCTAGATTTCAATTTAAAGGTAAAAATATTTTGCTTAGTATTATTTTAGGACTTTTTATGATTCCAGTTTTAATAAATATTATTCCACTTTATATTATGTTCTCTCAAATAGGACTATTAAATTCGCTTTTAGGTCTAATACTTACTTTCCAAATTCTAATCATTCCTTTAAATATATTTTTGCTAAAAAGCTATTTTGAAACTATTCCTCGAGAATTAGAAGAGGCGGCATTAATAGATGGATGTTCAACTTTAGGAGTATTAAGAAGAATAACCATTCCCTTATCGATGCCTGGCTTTGCTATTGCTGCAGTCCTAGCATTTAGATTCTCGTGGAATGAATTTATACTTCCAATAGTTTTGGCTAATAGGCCAGATTCAATGGTTTTTCAGGTCGCATTATATGAATTTGTCTCTCTATATAGTATTGAATGGGGTTATCTAACTGCTGGAATAAATATAGCATTAATTCCAATTTTAGTATTGATGTTAATTTTTCAAAAACAAATGGTCACAGGACTCACATTGGGTGCTATTAGACATTAAATTTTATTTAATAGAATGGAAATATAATAATTAGTATGTTATAGAGGTCTTATTTTTTTCTCGTTTAATAATATTAGTAAATAATTTATTGGATATAGACAAAGGATATCCTATGGTAGTAGAAGATAAAAAAGCAGAAAATGCTAAAAAAATCGAAAATAACAAAGACATTGAGGATGACAAGGAACTTAAGGAAGAGTTAAATGAATGGGAAGTAGAATCAACTGAAGCAGGAGATTAACAATCTCTAAACCAATGGTCAAACAATAATATTTAATTATAATTTTACTTAAATCGTATATTATTACCGTTATGTATGTAGATTCTACAAAATACTTCTAATTACATTTTTAAAGATACATAAAATGATTAAGAAATTTCTTATATCCGTATGACATAATTATTAATGTAAAACATATGACTATGATAAACAAAGTAGAAACTACTCCTGAATTGGTTTCTGCTGTTTATAAAAAATCTAGGAAAAATATTTTATACTATAAAGAAAAAATTAAGAATGACAATCTTACACTGAGTGAAAAAATATTGATAGGGCATCTTTTTGATATTGAAAAAGATGATCAAAATAAAAATTTAGAAAGAGGAAAAAGTTATGTCTTATTACGTCCTGATAGAGTTGCATTACAAGATGTAACAGGTCAAATGACACTTTTACAGTTTATGCAATCACGTTTAAAGCGAACTACTTTACCCACTACTGTTCATTGCGATCATTTAATTCAAGCAAGACTAGAAGGAGTTTCTGATACCAAGGCTGCAGTATATGAGAACAATGAAGTTTTTAAATTCTTAGAATCTTCATCAAGAAAATACGGTGTAGGATTTTGGAAACCTGGTGCAGGAATAATTCACCAAGTAGTTTTGGAAAATTATGCGTTTCCAGGTGGTTTAATGATAGGGACTGATTCACATACTCCTAATGCCGGAGGATTGGGTATGATAGCTGTAGGAGTTGGTGGATTGGATGCTGCAGAAACTATGGCAGGTATGCCATGGGAGATTTTATATCCTAAACGAATAGGAGTTTATCTTACAGGAAAGTTAAATGGATGGACAGCTCCGAAAGATATCATTTTGTATGTAGCATCAAAATTAACTGTTTCTGGGGGTACAAATGCAATAATAGAATATTTTGGTCCCGGTTCCAAATCAATTAGTTGTACTGGAAAAGCTACTATAACGAACATGGGCGCAGAGATTGGAGCAACATGTTCAATTTTTGAATATGATGTAAGAATGGAGACATATCTTCAATCTACAAATCGAGCTGAGATCGCTGAAGTTGCTAATGAAAATATTGATATTTTAACACAGGATCCAGAAGTTGAGGCGGAACCAGAAAAGTATTTTGATAAAGTAATTAGAATTGATTTATCCACTTTAGAGCCCTACATAGTTGGTCCTCATACTCCAGATTTAGGTAGACCGATTTCCCAAATGAAACAAGATGTTTTAAGAAATAAATATATTGATAAGATTTCAGTGGCTCTTATTGGTAGTTGTACAAACTCTTCTTATGAGGATATGTCAAGAGCATCAGGTATTGCCGAACAGGCTGATCAGAATGGTGCTAAAACCAAAACTTCGCTTTTGGTAACACCTGGGTCGGAAATGATTAGGGCAACAATTGAAAGAGATGGACAAATGAAAATCCTCAAAGATATAGGTGCAACTGTTTTAGCAAATGCTTGTGGTCCATGTATCGGCCAGTGGAGTAGGCCTGAAATCAAAAGTGGTCAACCTAATACTATTGTTACATCCTACAATAGAAATTTTCCTGGAAGAAATGATGGAAAAAGAGATACAATGAATTTTATAGCCAGTCCTGAAATTGTGATTGCGTTAGCTCTTAGTGGAAAACTTTCATTTAATCCGTTAACAGATATAATTGAAGCAAAAGATGGAACAAAATTCAAACTTGAACCTCCACCATTGGCCCCAGAAGTTCCATCAAAAGGGTTTGCAAATGTAAAGGATGTTTATGTAGAACCATCCACTGAGCCAGATAATATTGAGGTGATAATAGATAGTGATAGTGAAAGATTACAAAAGTTAGAACCATTCTCACAATGGAATGGCAAAGACATTATAGAAATCCCAATTCTTGCAAAAGTCAAAGGAAAATGTACTACTGATCATATTTCTCCAGCCGGTCCATGGCTAATGTATAGAGGACATCTTGATAGAATAAGTGATAATTTGTTATTAGGAGCGAAAAATGCATTTCATGATAACCAAATAGGAAATGGAAAGAATTTATTTAATGGAAAGATAGAATCATATCCCCATGTTGCAAGAGAGTATAAAGAAAAAGGTCTTAAATGGGTTATAATAGGAGATACAAACTATGGGGAGGGTAGTAGTAGAGAGCATGCAGCAATGACTCCTCGATATTTGGGATGTGCTACAGTAATATCTAAGAGTTTTGCCAGAATACATGAAACAAATCTAAAAAAACAGGGGATTTTAGCACTCACCTTTGAAAATAGTTCAGATTATGATAAGATACATGAAGATGATAGAATAAGCATAATAGGATTAGATAAATTAGAACCCTCGAAACCTGTAAAGTGTAAGATCATTCATAAGGAGAAAGAAGCCAAAATAAGTGAAGAAGAAATAAATTTGAACCATTCTTACAATCATCATCAAATAGAATGGTTTCGTTATGGGTCTGCACTAAATGTTCTTAAATCAAACACCCAACAACAACAATAATAATAATAATAAAAATTGTATATTGAAGTGTAACAAATACAATGGTTTACTATAATTTGAATTTAGTAATATTATGAAGTTCTGTATTCGTAGATCTACATTTATTATTCTTATTTTATATAGGTGATCAAAAATTAAAGAGAACTATTCATTTATAGCTGATGCAATGTTAGGAAAAATTGCAAAAAAATTAAGGATACTTGGATTTGATACTATTTATATTTCTTCAAATACAAATGATAGAGAAATATTAGAGATTCTTATGAAAACAAAAAGAATTTTATTAACCAGTGATAAGGAATTATTTTATAGATCTAAACACTACCACTGTCCTTCAATAATTATTAATAAAAATACAGAAATTGAAAATTTAATTACCATTTTTAGTAACTTAGAAATAAAATTTATAGATACTTTATTGAGTTGCCATCGCTGTTCTATTTGTAACAATAAACTTGAAATTATAGAAGATGTAAACTTAGTAAAAAATGAAATTTATCACAGAGTGATTAAAAATAATAATGAATTTTATAAATGTAAAAGATGTAATAAATTGTATTGGCATGGAAGTCATATTAAAAATATCATTTTATTGATAGAAAAAATTAATAAAATGCTATAATTTTAGTTGCATATTTTTAAATGGTTAAAAGCGATAGTAAATGAATCCAATTCGTTGTCAGTCAGGTTCAGGATTAACCTCTTCTTTAATATTATAATATAGCAATTAATGGATAAAAATACAAAGAGTATCTATTCTATCAATAACAAAATTTAAAGTTATAAAAAATACATATAAAATATATATAAAAATAAGTGAATTTAAAATTTCCAAAAAGTTATTTTTTTTGAAAATTAATATAATTATTCTAAACAGGAAAATCTTAATACTCCTCTTTAATACTATCTTGCTAATGTATAAAAAATCTCTAGATTCAAGCATATTTTCCAATCCTATTAATTATGTTCCAAAGGCCATTTTTTTTACAAAAGGTAAAGGAGTACATAAGGAATATTTAACGAGTTTTGAGCTTGCATTGAGAGATGCTAAGATTTCCGATCTTAATTTAGTAACAGTGTCTAGTATCAAGCCATCACAATGTAAAATAATTAGTATTCAGGAGGGAAGAAAATATCTTCTTCCTGGTCAAATTACATTTGCAGTAATGGCTAGATCATCAACCAATGAGCCAAATAGACTTATAGCATCCTCTATAGGTTTAGCATATCCAGCTGACAATGATCAATATGGATACCTTTCTGAGCATCACTCGACAGGTGAGACTGCACTAAAGGCAGGTGATTATGCAGAAGATATGGCTATGGAAATGCTTGCTACAATAATGGGGTTACCAAACGATTCTTCGTTAACATGGAATGAAAAAGAAGAACAATGGAAATTATCCGGTAAAATTTACAAAACTCAGAATTTCACTCAATCAGCAGAAGGACATAAAGATGGAATGTGGACTACAGTTTTAAGTGCTGCAGTTTTTATCTTATAATTACTTTTTAATTTTTTTCAATTTGACACTAACAGTATCTTCATCAATTATTTTATTTTTGTATTTCCAAAATTTTTGATTATAGTACTAATCCATTTAGTTGTTTTATTTAATAAATCTAATCTAGCAAATTCATTTGGTGAATGAGACTTACCATATTTATATGACGACCCAATACAAACACAAGGCGCATCTAAGATATTGATAAAGTAATACATTGGACCTGTAGCTGCTGATGATATACTTTTTATTGTAGAACCAAATATAGAAGTAGCGGATTCCTCAACAACTTTTATAAAAGGATGGTCAACAGGAGTTGTTCTTGCGGGCCATTCCTTCTGTAATAATTTAATTTCAAGTAAATTTTTGTTAAAGCCTTGGTCTTGCATATGGTCACAAATTCTTTTAAATTGCATAAGTGGATCCATATTAGGAACTAAACGGAAATCTAACTTTGCTATAGCTTTATTTGGAATAATAGTTTTAGACCCCTTCCCAAGATATCCAGCTATCAGACTACTTATATTACACGTAGGCATTCCTTCATAGAACTTTTTAGCCTCAATATCCTTTACATTATTTAAAAATTTATTAATACCGTATTCTCTTTTAAATATTTTCTCATCAAAAGGTTCCTTATCTAATATTTCAAGTTCTTCTTCTGAAAAATCTCTTACTTCTTTATACCAATTTTTTATTAAAATTTTTCCATCACTATCGCGAAGGCTCTTTAGTGCATCTACAAGAATCCAAGCAGGATTTTCGATGAGTGTTGCGAGGCTAGAGTGAACATCTCGTGATGGTCCTCCTTTAGCTATAAGTTCCACATATAAGATACCTTTAAGACCCAACATAATAAGTGGTCTTTCTTTTTCATCTATGTAACCAAATTCCCATATTACTCCATCACAGTTTAGTTTTTCTTTATTTTTTATGAGGAATTTTTCCAAGTTGGGGCTTCCAATTTCCTCTTCACCTTCTACAATAAATTTGATATTACAAGGAACATCACCAGAACTTTTCAAAAGATATTCCACTGCTTTTATTCTTGTTATTAATTCACCTTTATCATCTGAGGAACCTCTGCCATAAATATAATTTCCACTAACTTTCCCACTAAAAGCCTCCTTATTTTCCCATAATTCAATAGGATCTTCTGGTTGTACATCATAATGGTTATAAAACAAAAGGGTTTTACCTTTAGGATTTCCTTTTGATTGGACTTCTCCATATATTAATGGAGGTAAAACATTCTCTCTATCAAGTTTATGATCTATATTGAAACTGTGAGCTTTAGAGCTACCTATTGTTTGTTCAGGAAAAAGTAATTCCGTTTTTATGCCAGCCTTTTCCATTATTTTTTTTACTAAAATAGAACATTCAAGAACCCCATGGTTCTTAGCAGAAACACTTGGTTGCCTTATTAAGAGTTGAAGATCTGATACGAGATCATTCATATGTGAATCTATTATATAGTCAATCTTATTCAAACTGAATATTGTTATGAATATTAATAATATATAGTTAAATTTTGAAATATCAGTAAAAATAAAAAAGAAATAATGAATAGTAATTTATTATACTCAAATACCATATTACATTATGGGTTCATTTTTTTTTGTTCTTTCCCATATGTCAGATATTACCTCGAATATAGTTTGGTTAACTGAACCATTAAACTTTTTGTCCCATAGTGAAGCAACATATTCGCTTGGAGATATTCTATTTTTCACTCGGCTATCCAATATATTTAAAAACTCTGGTTTAACATTTAGATCAGATAATCCTTTTCTGGCATAATCAAGTTGAACTTTTATTGTATCCACCATAGAGAAATGCGATGCAGCATTAAAACCTGATTGCACTGATGCTTGTCTTTCTTCTCTCAATATTGAAAGACTTCTTAGCAGTTTCTCACCGTATGATTCTTCAAGAATAGCTTTGTATATATAGCCAACAAAAAATTCAATTATAGCCATCAATGCTTTTGGTGTTGCCTGTACTGATACTATCCTTGTTTCAACACGATAAAATTCAGAATTCAAACGTATTCGTACATCATCATGCCTTTCTTTTTCAAGGTCAAAGTAATCTCTTGCAATTATCGGTTTTCTTGATTTAATATAATCTATATAATTTTCTATATTATTAGGATATGTTGCGATTGCAGGAAATCCTGAATTTTGTTGTTCAGATTGATCATATAGATATATCCTTGGTTCATGAAAGGAAAATACTTTGCCAGCAAAAAGTTTGCTATTAGCACCAAGTATTATTGAAGATGAAATAAGATTTAAAATATGGTTAAACATTAATACGGCATCGGTAGGATTTCGTCCCTGTAAATGGAAATGAAATCCCTGTATTCCTGCTGGTATATGTGCAGCTTTAAACTTTTTCCCCTCAAATTCTATATCAGAGAATTTACTTTGCCATTCAAATAATTTCTTATATCTATCAATATCTGTGACTATATTATCTTGAAGAATATTTGGAGAGGGGTTCGCACCAAGGAAGACTGGAATAACTATTTTTTCTTTGTAAACTTTTTTAATGGCTTTATCTAAATGTTCAATGATAAATTCTTCATACAACATCTCTAGATCTAACAAATTTTTAATTGGTATTGGAGAAGTTTTAAATTCAAATTGACCAGATCCATACTCATAATCAATCATACAACCAGAATTTTGAAAAAATTTAGAGTCTTGTAATTCTTTGATTAGTGGGGAAGCATTGACAGAGTTTCCTTTATCGTCTAACAAACATGCCTCAACTTCTGTGCCCACTTTGAATAGTGGATCATATCTAGCACTATCTTTTCGTGCTCTAAACTTTAATTCTTCTGCCTGCTTTTCTATAAGCATGGCATCATGTTCCATAATAACTAAGAGAACTCCTTCCATATGAAATTTAAGGTCAATGAATATTAACTCAAGCAGGGGTAGTATTGTAAATTTGTAAACTCAACTAAGTTATTATATAATATATATTATTTAATTACTGCAATTAAAATTGTCTAATTAGAAATTGATTATTTTAAAATAAAGATAGATAATGGTTTAAAGAATAGTTATTATTATTTAATGTCTAGAACGTATAAGTTCTATTTTAGATCTCTATTTTAAAATCTGTAATGACTATGTCTATTACATTAAAACAGCAATGATATTGAATTAATTAATTTATCAATATATATTAATGATTATAATAGTAAAATTTTCGGATTAAACAATTTGTCCAGTTATGCCTACTTTTTAATATCATCTATTTTGCTCTATAGTTATTTATTATATATTTTATTATATTTTTGATTCAAATTCTTTATATATTTTTGAGGCCATTATATCTCTGCTATTTTGATATTTATCGTTAACATTATATTCCTTATCGATTTCTCCAGTAATATCATTATAATAAATTTGACAAATGGTAACAAAAGGATAAACTTTTGTCTTTTTTATTACAGATATAGGGATTGTCCAATGACCCGAATAACCTATATCTCCAAATCCTGCACTATTAATTATCTGTATATGAAGTCTGGCTATAGAAGAACGTGTTTTGATAATTGGGACCAAATTTTTAGTTACTGTATACTCAATTGTTCTTCCCAGATATGTTTCTCCAGGTTCAAGCCATAACCCATCCATTGGAATTTTTAGAATTTTTGTTGAATTCTCTTTTTTCATATCTAAAAAATCACAATCATAAAATTTTAGTTCATCATGTAAAGTTAAATTATAACTATTTGGATTTAAATTTTTTATATTAAACGGATCAATGATGATATCATTATTTAAACGGTTTAGAATTTCTCTACTAGTAAGGATTCCCATGCTTCATTATCAATAGAATTAACTTAAAATTCTTCTGAATAATACTCTTTGTTACAATAAGTTAATTTAAAATCGAATACAGAAGGAAGTAATATTGAGAAACGGAAGTAATAATAGAATAGCAGGATCAATACAAAATAATTCTTAACTAACTTTTTTTTCACACAGATACGATGAAAAAAATATAGTTGGAAATTAGATAAATCATTTTTGTAATCTCTACGACACTTTCTTTCAATTCCAAACAAATAATCCATGATAGAATATAAAAAATTATTTTAGATTTGTTATAATACCATTAAATATCAAAAAAAAATATTGCTATTCTTGGTAAACAATTTCTCCTTCTGCAAATACTGTTTTTGCATAGCTAGATAGCAAAAACGGATCATTGTTCCAAAGAGTGAGGGATGCTTTGAAGCCTGGTTTTATTTGTCCTATAGTCGGTGCTCCAATTATATCGGCAGGTTCTTTTGTTATCTTTGAAATTGCTTCTGCTTTTGAGGTACCAAATCTTAATAAATGTCTTAAACAGTAAAAGAGATTTCTTTGTAATAGTACAGGATGATCAGTCATTAATGCAAATTTAGAATGTGATCTTAACAATTTTTCTATATTTCTCCAACTTTCGTGTTTTAATTCTACTTTGTATGGAAAAGAATCTAAAGGTCCATAGATGATAGGAATTTTATTCAACTGTAATTGCTGGAATATGTTTTCAGTATGAACATCACATAAATGATTTGCAATCACCTCTATCTTAAATTCTTTAACCAATTCTATCATAATCATAACATCATCTTCTTTGTGAACATGTACCATCAATTTGTATTTTTTTTTCAAAATATCGAGGAAAAGTTCTAACTGTGGATCAATTTCGTCAATCAATTTTTTCTTTTTTGCTAAAAGTGTCATTGCTTTTTTAGCTTTCAAGAGATTATCACGAAGAATGGCTATTGCTCCCATTCTTGTAGAAGGCCGAGTTCCTTTCCATTTTATAGTACTTCTTGGGTATATATCCTAAAGCTGTTTTGATTCCTATATCTGAAATAAAAGCATTAGTTATATTTGACGAAAAATTTCTGATTAAAACTGCTTTACCACCAATTACATTTCCACTTCCCGGTAACACTACTGAATATAGAATACCTGATTCAATAGATTCTTGAAAGGAGGGATCATCCATATATATACTATGCAAAGCATTAGATAAAGGAGAAATGGAATCCATATGTTCATTGGCTTCTTCTTCGTTAGAAGGTTCTCCAGCTCTAACCATACCTATATGACTATGAGCATCAATAAATGAGGGGGTGACCGCTTCACAATGTTCTATAATTTCGTGTGTTCCAGATGGCTGGTTATGACCGACAAATTTAATTTCATTCCCTTCAATTCCAATAAAACAATTCTTTTTCTCATTACTACCATCAAATAATAATTTTGTTTGTATTAATTTCATGAGTGACTTATTATTTTTCTTTTCCTTTTTAATATTTATAATATTCAGATTAATTATTAAGTATGTTTATTATAGGAATATGTCATTGAATTAAATTTTTTGAAATATTTAACTATTGGCTGAAAGACATTTATTATAAGTTTTATAGATGTTGTCACCCATTTTAAATATTAATATTTGAATATTCCTTTACAATTGCATTTATTCTAGTTTTATTCTGTCTTTTCTTGATTCTCGATTTATTTTATCTTTAACATAAAAATAAAAGAATTATTGTGTCTTGTTACCTTTTAGCTTTTTTTTTCTTCAAGATTTTCAATATCTAACAGTTTTTTTCTCAATCTTTTACTACTATTTACATATAGTATTGTTGAAGCAGCTATTGCAATTATAATGAATGGACCAAAAAAATCGCTAAATCTAAATTCATTAAATATTGTTTTATTGGCAATGTTGTTATCTGTCTGATTATTGTCATTATTTTTATCATTATCAGTTACTGAACTTGGGATTAATGCTCTGTTTGGCGAATTATTAGGAATAAATTTGATTGTAACTTTTGCTAGAGCATTGCCTCGCTGCTCAGCAAACCAGAGATCTTTTTTAGAATCTGTCACAAGATATTGTACAAAAGAATTTGACGTTGGAATATCTATATTAATAGTTTCTCCTGTATCTGGGTCTAGTATTGCTAGTGTGTCTGAAACATGTTGAGCTATCCATAAATTATCATAAGCATCTAGAGCCATTCCAAATGCTAACCCGTTAATATCGGTTAAATGATATTCTTTAAAGACAGAGGTGAACGTATTAAATCGAATAACAGAATTTTTTTCATGGTCACTAATATAGAGATTAGAATTTTTTGCATCCAACAGTAATGCTGTTGGTTCAGATAAGATAGATCTCTCCAAAGTATTTGATTCTGTGACATTCGGATATTCATTAATTGTCTTAGTTTGTATATCTAATCTTCCTATTTTGCCTATTGATTCAGCAAACCAGATGTAGTTATTATTTTTATCATAAATAAGGCTTAATGGTCTTGAATTTTCTGTAGGAATTCTAAACGTTTCAAAGTTATTTTTATTTATGTCAAATCTTAGAATTGAATTATCTTGTATAATGCTCATCCATATGTTATCGCTGTTATCTATTGTCAAGCCCGATATCACTCCTTTATTTGGTAATTCGTATGTTTCAGTTTTATTAGTGTCCGTGTTGAATTTACCTAATATATTAGAGGTTGGATCTATAAACCATAAGATGTTAGGATTTTTTGGATCAAAAACAGATAGGGTTATTAGATTTATCCCATTGATTGTATGCTCTTGGTAGTTCTTATTCTCAATATCAAATTTCCACAATCTTCCACTTCCAGGGAGGGAATCACCTACCCAAATAGAATCAGTACTAGCCTGATACACAGGATACAGTAAAAGACTGCTTTGAGGTGCTTTGTATTCGGTAATATTAAATTGTAAATCAGAGATTCTAGGTTTTATATTAATTTCAAAGGTAGCAATAGTATTCGGAGTATTAGGCTGCAATGTCTTTCCCTGTATCTCTATATTCCATAATCCCACTGCACTAAAAGGAACTACTGCATTGAATCGTCCGTTAGAAATTTTTTCCATATCTATTAGAATTGGTCCAATCCCTCGTTGTATTTGTGATAATTTTATGGTAGCGTTAATTATGTTAGCTGTTGGATTATTATTGTAATCAGAAAATTCTACAAATATTTTATTCTCTCCCAATCTACCTGGCTCTAAATGGATTTGTATTTTCTGATTTTCGCTATAAACAACAGTAGAATAAATATTACTATTTTGGACTACGTTTTCAAGGTTTACAGTTTCGGTAAAATTGGCAATGTTTGAAGATGGTAATTCACCTGAAGGTAATACCATATTAGTCATTAAGGAAACTACAAACAAAAGACCTACTCCAATAAGTGCTTCAGTTCTTAAACTCCAAATAAATCGCTTTAGAAAGTTGGGTTCATTTGCAAATGATTCTTTGCTATGACCTTTGTCCCCTATTTGTTTTATTGATAAAGTTGAAATTCTTTTTTCAGTTATGAATTGATGATAACCTCCTATTATTATCATGATAGCAGCAAGAATTAATTTTACAATCAATATTTTCCCATACAGTGAAGCAATGGTCGTCGAAAGATTAGCTTCTAATGACCACAATAAGATTGGTCCAGTTATAGATATACTACCTAACACCGGTATTATTATAATTGAAAATCGAGGAATTACCATCGAAATAATTTTTGCTTTTAATTCTTCATCTTTGATTAAAAATATTTTTGAAACAAACACAAACGCCAAAAAAATCAACCCTCCAATCCACAAGGAAGCAGCTATTCCATGGAAAAAATCTATTAGAATAGGACCAAAACTCTTTAATGCTGCAGAATGAGATATCGTACTATTGGTAAATAATAAGCCTAAACCTAGACACATTATAGCAATAAAATATCCAACTTTAACTCCAGCTTTTTTAGAATTGTTTAATTTTTTATAATAAAATAGTAAAAATGCTAATAATACTAAAGCCAAACTTAACCGAATAATGATAATCTTTCCAAATTCTGTAGTTAATACATCCCATACAGATCCTCCTATAGCAGAAGCTTGAATTAGTACCGTAGCAATAATAGAAAAAAGTACCAGAATATTTCCAATAATAATCAATTTTATTAAATCTCTCTTGATTAGATACAAATTTGATTGAATAAAACTTTTTATCCATTCATATTTTGATAAAGGTTTTTGAATCCATAAAAATATAAATGAGGTTCCAACTATTACAATCTGCCCAACATACCCTGGTATCCTACTAAGAGAATTTTCTATTGATAATAAGTGAAAAATGTCTTTGGATTTAGAGTTTACTTGACTAAAATCCGCTTCTCCACCTCCAATACTATAAACTACAGAGCCATCAACTACGTGTCCATCAACTGCAGAGAGTACTTTAGTATTAATAGTAAAAGTTCCTTCACCTATTTCTGTTTTTAATGGTACAGAAATAGTAGAAGTATCTCTATTATAATTTTGTGGATTTCCCTCATCTACTCTATTCCCTTCTGAATCAATTACAGAAATTTGGCTATACTGTAAAACTATAGGTTCACTGAAAAAAACTGTAACGCGATCTGGTGGATTTTCTAAGGATTGAAATTGCTTAGGATTGGAATCAGTTACTATAGGATGAGCATAAACTTGAGTAGGGAAATAACTTGTAATACATAATAAGAAAAAAAAAATTAGACTAGAAGACAAGAAAATTTTTTTTTTTAATTCCCTCATTGATACTGCTATTATTTTACACCATCTTCAAGAATTAATTTGTTTTCTCGGGAATGCCCTTCTTGGAGATTATTTGGTGATTAATAAAATTATAATAATTCAAATTCTGTTTAGCATTTATATGGGTCATTCTTTAAAATTTAATTAGATATAATTTATATTTGATTAAGTAAATGATATTTTTGAATCAGTTTAACATTATAATTTGGTTAGTATTGATGATAGGAATACTCTTTTTGATTTCTCTAATTCCAACTTGGAATATTAAAGTTTATGCTCATATTTCATCAGCAATACCGAATGCTATATTTAAAGAAAAAGATGGTTACACTATTGCATTCTTACCATACCCTTCTCAACCGAAAGTAAATGATAATAGTACTTTATTGAATTTTAATGTCCAAAAAGATGGAAATGATATTACTAATACTTTTATATCATTAATAATAATGGATACGACTTCAAAAAAAATAGTATACCAAGTGCCCTACAAGTTTCATGAATTTGCAGATATCACTTTCTCATATACTTTTCAAAACCAATCTAAATACTCTTTATCATTGTTAACTAAAGTTGCAGGAGATCCTAAATACGAAAATTATCCTCTTATAGAAAGTTTTGAGATTGAAATATCTCATGTTAATAATCAACTCTTGGTTACAGTCATATTCTTTATAATTTTCTTTTTTATTATGATAATTATTCTAGTTCCCAACTTCGGAAAACTGGTAGTAGGATTTGTCAAAAAGAAGTCTTTAAAATAATGTGACTAAAGAAATAATTTTTTTGAATTTATTGAGTTTACGATCATTAATATTATTTATATTAACTTAAAAAAAATTTATGATATTTTGAATTAAATTTTATAAACTTTAGATCATAACATTCTCTTTATTCCTTTTTTATTACAATCCAGTTAGTGATTAGAAGTTGAATTTTATATCTGTACCATAAATTTATTATTTAGGATAATATTATAAACCATGTCTTGAGAACACTTACTTTAATATTTTTATTAATTTTTACCATGTCTATTTTAAATATTCAAATATACGCTCACACTTTTTCAACAAATGAAAGTGTAAAATTTTTAGCGTTAGTTGATAAATTAAAAACTCAGGCTCAATTAATTGAACAATTTCTTTTAGAAAATGATTATGGTTCTGCAATTAAGCATGCTCAAGTAATAAAACAGCTTTATAATAATGATACAAACAAAGAAGTTCAAGAGAAAAATAAAAGAGTAGCCAATGAAATCTCTTTATCTATAAAGACATTTTCTTCAATCGATCCAAATAACATTACTAAAGCACAAATAGCTAAAACCGTATTGGATTTCGAGTCACTTTTAGATGAAGCAATAACAGTCAGGATTTCAGACGATGTTTTGAATAATTCAACAACCCAAGCTTTAAGATTAGCTACTCTAGTGAATGACGTGGATATCAATTATGCCAATTCATTTAATGAACAACCATATAACATGTCAGCTATGAGTATGGACAACACCAGCAGCAACCACCAACAACCACAATCTATCAATATGTCAGCTATGACTATGGATAAACATGACCAGAATCCTACCAATGTTAGTAAAGAAATTCAGAATGATACTGCCTATTCCACAGCACTAGGATTATCATACACAATTTCAGATTTATTCAAAGAAATCCAGTCAGAACACGAAATTAATGAGCCAGATAAAGTTAATCAATTAAATGAAGGGATTTCTAAACTTGTTACTATTATTAAAATGAAAGAACCGTATACTGAAGTAGTTAAAGTCATTCATGGACTCATACAACCATCATTACAAGAATTATATGATTTAAAATTGGATATAGAATAACAAGTTCAAACTTTTTCAATTTCCAATCCTTACAATGACAAAAAAATGTTTATAGCAAATATTTTTAGAAAGAGTTGAGAGATTGAAAACTGTTATATTGCTTTCAATTATAATTCCTTTATTATTTTTAATCTCCCAATGTTTTGAAATAATTGGACATAGTTTTACTACAGATGATTCAATATACTTACTAACATTAATAAAAAAGGCTGAAACAGAATTAGATCTCGCCAAAGAAAACTATCCATCAAATATTACTTTATCTTTAGATCATTCAGAAGAAGCAGCTAGATTTGTTGCTGATACTTTCTACAGTGATGAAGATCTAGCAAATGACTATGAATTTAGTCAAAGGTATAATAAAGAAATATCTGCTGCAAATTCGACTTCCGATGCTTTAGTTATTGCTACTCTAATTGATGAAGCATAATAGAATATTCAGATTCGATCGATCTTTCATTTGATATTACAAATATGTCAAATTTACTATACATATTACCAATAAATAATGAAAATCAGTCACTAAATAAAGATCTATTAGAAGAAACATCAGTTGTAAAGAACTTTTTGAATGCTGGACAAGAAGACATTTATAGTTTATTGCAATATGGAAAAATATTGACCGTAAAGAAATAAAAAAAATCTTTTCATCAAACAATATAGTTAACGAGTACAGTGATTATCAGAGTGCTTTGGCTATTGCTTTAGAAATTAATAAATTGTTTCAAACAAATTTGAAAGCTTTTGATGGAATAAATAAACAAAATATCAGAGAGATATTACAAAATTAGAAGAAGATTTGAGTTATTCCATGTTAAATAATAAATCATCACCCTCCGATGTAATGAAAATTGTTCATCTTGAAATTCAACCTATCTTGCAAAAAGTGTTTTCCTTAAAAACAATAATTTAGTAATAAATAAATGATAGGATAAGAATAGTAATTCATTTATTTAGATAAATTTTAAATAGTATTCCCACTTGAATCTCTGTAATTATAAATCAGTTCGTTTTTTTGAGTTGACAGGAGACTAATCGTTTGTATAGAAAATTATATTTTATCATAAAAATTATAGATATTTTATGATTATGTATTTGAAGGAACAAAAGGTACTTAATATTCTACATATTTACATACTAGGATAATACTAATCAGTACCATGTCTTTAATAGATAAAAATATTTTAATTAGTGGATCCTCTCGAGGAATAGGATATGAGATGGCTAAATATTTTGCCGAAATTTGCGGATCTATGGTAATTGTTTGTTCGAGACATATTGAAAATGCTAAAAAAGCATCTGAAATTATTAATGGTAAAACATATGCAGTAAAATTAGATGTAACCAATACAAATAATATAAGCTATTGCATGAATGATATATTTAAAAAATTTGGTAGAATAGATATTTTAATTAACAATGCAGGATATAGATTTGACAAAGAATTATGGTATAAAAAATTACATGAGATTGAAAATGACCGTTTTATGGAAATAATTAATGTAGATCTAATGGGATCAATTAGACTTTCAAAAGCAGTAATTACACAAATGATAAAAAATGAAAATGAGAATAGTAGTAGTAATAATACTAATAAAGAAGGTGGAGTGATTATTAATATTTCATCTACTCCTGCTCTTAATGGGCATATTGAAGGATCTCCCTATACTATAGCAAAATCGGGAATTATAGGTCTAACAAAACACATAGCGAGAGAATATGGAATTTATAATATTCGTGCTTATACTTTGGCTTTAGGGAACATATCTACAGATGCCACCTATTACTCAATGGACGATAAACATAAATCTAAGGCAGAAGAGGAAACTTCTCTTAAAAGATGGGGAAAGCCTAATGAAGTAGCAAAAATTGCTTCACATTTAGCAAGCAATGATTTTTCTTATTCTACAGGTAATACTATTATTATTGATGGTGGAACAATAATGATATAATTCAATCTTTTTTAATTATTATAAAAAGATGAAATACTGATGGTGTTAAATATTGAATTGAGAATAAAAATAAAAAAAATATACACCTTCAATTTTCTAAAATTACAAGACTATTACTGAAGTTTAAAACAATATATAAAAATAGGATGTATAATTAATTCATCTCCAAACAATTAAAATTGACATAGAGTTATTCTGAAAATTTTTTCATAAAGGAAAATTGTAATAATTATAAATTGAAAAACTTGACACTCTCTCTCCCTCACCTCCAAGTTCTCAATCATTATAAGCATGATTCTAAAGTTTTTACTTATGTCTACGTATAATAAAGCGGAAGCATCACAACCGCAAAAAAAGATGCACGAATGTACTAGATGTAAATCCTCTGGGTTTCCAGAACAAATGATATGGTTCAAAAAAATTGAAAATGGATACGATGATAAGATCTCATGGAAGCTAATGGATGGTAATGGTTTTGATCATGTTCATAAATATAGATCACAAAATATTACTCAAAGTAAAACGGATCAAAATCTAAGACGGAAAAAAATAATAGATATATTTGCTGTTAATGACATAGACGCCGCACGAAAATTACTTAGAGAAGGATGGGAATACAAGACATCATATCCAGCGACTCTTGAACATATTCCTCATTATATCTTAGTAAAAAGAGAGTAATTATTAGGGTAATAAAAAATTTTTCCTTTTTTTATTTTAATCTTGTAAACTGAAATTTATAGTAATTAGATAATATCTAAATTTAAAGAAATATAAAATGAAGAAAAAGATATGGAATCAGTTAATCTATGGTATAATTACCAAAACAATAAAAAAAACCAATATTCGGCTGATTCCAAATAAAACAAACATGAGAAAAACAAATTCTCTTATTCCCATCTATGAAAATCCATATTTAAGTACCAATAATAATGATATTAGCAAAATTTATGCTAATCAGATCGGAATCTTCAATGATATAGTAGGATATGAGGATATCAAAAAGCTCTTTAGCATGGCTATCAATGCTAATGAACCCATCCATATCCTGATAATTGGTCCACCAGCATCTGCCAAAACAATTTTTATGAAAGGTCTAATGACGTTATCAAATTCATATTTTGTTGATGGTAGTAATATGACCAAGTCAGGTATGATTGATTATATATTTAACAAGAATGTCAAATATTTATTAATAGATGAGATCGATAAAATTCCACCAAAAGAGCAAACGGTATTCTTAAATTTAATGGAAACTGGAATTGTTTCTGAAACTAAGTATAATAAAACTCGAAAAAAGGAAGCCAAAATAAGTGTATTTGCTACTTGTAATGATTCAAGTAAAATAATACACCCAATTCGATCTAGATTTCTTTCGTTAATTCTTAAAGCCTATATATACGATGAATTTCATAAAATCGTATCCCACTTACTAGCGAAGAATAAACTTGATCAAAAAATAATAGATGAAATAGTATATGCAGTTTGGTACAAGATAAAATCAAAAAATATCCGTGATTGTATTAAAATCGCAAGGATGACGAAATCCTTAGATGATGTAATATTTCTAGTAAATATATATAATAAATATAATATTAAAAAATAAATCTCCTAGTATTAATATTCCATAGGAGAATATTATATATTGTAATAATTTATAGAAAAGAATTTTGTTTAAAACAAATTAACATGATAAAAATGTTGAAAGATAAGATTATTCTTTATAATATCGAGATTTGCTCTACTCCATGATCATATATTAATGACTGTAACACTATTTTTATTCATCTTTCACAATCAATTTAATAATGACGGAAAAAACTTATATGTTATATATCTTAATTTACACAAAAACTTTTGCATTCAAATGTTAATGATAAAAAATATCACCACGATCATGCGAAGAAATTAAAAATAGTCCTTATCATTACTATTTCATTTCTAATTGTAGAAGTAATTATTGGTATTTTTGCTAATAGTCTTGCCTTGATTGCAAATGCAATTCATATGTTCACAGATGTTGCTGGTATTGGGCTAGCTTTAGTCGCAATAAATTTCTCTTCTAAAAAATCTGCTACAGCTCATAAAACGTATGGGTTTTATCGATTAGAAATTCTCACCGCATTAATAAATAGTACATTAATACTAATTTTTTCATTTTATATTATTTATGAAGCTTATTGGCGTTTATTTGAACAAAATGAGATCAAAGGATTATATGTTTTTGTTATTGCAACTATTGGTTTGATTGTCAATCTCATAGGAATTAAAATACTTCATAGACATGCAAAAGAAAATATTAATGTTGAAGGAGCTTACCTCGAAGTTTTAAAAGATATGTATGGTTCATGTGCAGTGATCGTGGCATCATTGATAATCATATCTACAAATTTATATATCGTTGATCCTATAGTCAGTATTGGTTTATCTCTATTTATAATACCACGGACATGGTCACTCATGAAAAGAGTTGTAAATATATTAATGGAAGGGGTTCCCTCAAATATTTCATATGAACAAGTTAAAAAATCAATTTTAGAAATCAAAGGGGTAACGGGAATATTTGATTTACATTTGTGGACTATTACCTCGGGATTTGATGCCATGACTGCTCACGTCGTTATTTCTGATGTTTCAAAATCACAAATTATTTTAAATGAAATTAATTCCATATTGGAAAAAAAATTCAATATTACTCACAATACAATTCAGATAGAAACATATCATGAATAGTTTTTAAAATTATTTT
>OBLS010000152.1_pt1 | contig 20553 bp, 16 predicted proteins | sample 1519901 | NCBI WGS metagenome assembly OBLS01 (sample SAMEA3113585, study PRJEB22503) | soil metagenome | reverse complement strand
AGACGACGCCGACGAGCGTTGCGAGCCGCTTCGACAGCGAGAAGAACCGCGGGCCTTGGACCGCGTGCGGCCTGTGCGGCGCCTGGCGCCGTTCCTGGGCCGGTGTTATCTCGTCCACCGGCGGAAGCGGGACCACGTGATCTCCGTCCTCCGTGACCGCCGTGAGACGGCCACGCCGTTGCGGCGCCGGCATCGCAAGCGGCTCCGAGGTCGTCGCGTCGAGGACGCGGTTCCGTCCCTGGAGCTTCGCGCGGTAGACCGCCAGGTCCGCCTGGTGGATCAGCTCGTTCGGGTCCGACCCGTCCCGCGGGAACGAGGCGACGCCGATCGAGACCGTCGCCCGAATTGGCTCGCTCGACGTCTCGACGTCGAACGTGCGCTGCGACACCGCGCGCCGGATCCGCTCCGCGATCTCGAGCGCCTCCTCGGGGCTCGTCTCCGGCAGGAGGATGCTGAACTCCTCACCGCCGAACCGCGCAGGAACGTCATAGTGGCGCAGGAGCGCACGGAAGACCTCGGCGATGCCTTTCAGGACGGCGTCGCCGGCGAGGTGTCCGTACGTGTTGTTGATCTCGCGCAGGAGATCGAGGTCGGCCATGATCAGCGAGAGCGGCCGGTCGAACCGGGCCGCGCGCGTCAACTCCTCGTTCAGGGCCTGCCCGAAGTGCCGCGCGTTGAAGAGGCCGGTCTTCGGGTCGATCCGGGCCTCCGCCTCGAGCTTGGGCACCGCGAGTGAGCGGTGGATCAGCACGAGCGGCGCGACAGCGAACGGAACCATCCACGGGTTGGAGTCCCAGAAGGTCGCGATGCCGACGCCGAGTGCCGCGAGCACCAAGTCGGTCGACAGGCTCTGGAAGCTGAAGAGGCCGGACTCGCGCGGCGAGATTCCCCGGGCGAAAGCGAGCATCGGCGCGAGCAACGAGTGGTTGATCCCGACGAGCAGGAAGCACGCGGTCAGGCCGCCGAGCGCGAACTGGACGTGGTCATACGCCTCGAGTGCGGGGAGCTGACCGACGAGGAGCGCGCCGAACGAGGCGGCGAGGATGGCCAGCGTGAAGTTCGAGATGTTGAAGATCTGGATGTACCAGACCGTCCTGTTCTTGAGCCAATCGGGCAGGTGCTGCACGACCGGCACGAGCGCCACGAGCTCAGGAGGCAGCAGGAGCGCTGCGGGGATCAGGAAGACGATCGACGTCTGGTACGACTGGTTCTTCCCCGTTCGCACGAGGAAGAGCTGGGCGACGGCGGCCGAGCCCGCGAGGATCACGAACGTCATCCAGTCCTCGTGCCCGCGGTCGAGCCGCGACAGGAGCGGGGCGGTGATCGCTGCGGCGGAACCGACGACGGCGACCAGGTAGACCAGCGCGGCGAGCGACAACCGCTCGCGTCGGGCCGGCTCCTGCCCCGACGCGACGCCTCCGACCCGATGCTCGGTCGGAATAGCGCTCATCTGGTGCTCGTCCCTCGGATGTGCCGCAACTCGGTGCCCTCTTTCGCGCAGGGGGGACGAAGGGTCATCCCCGGCTGACCGTACGTCCGGTTGGAGGCGCGAACATCACCCGTTCGAGTTATCGGCGGAAGGGGGTCGGCGATTCACCCGAAAGGGTGAGCCGAGGACGCCGCGTTGGCCGCCCCCGGCTCGGAGTGCTTCGCCTACGGAGACGGCGCTTCGGCCGGAGGCGCGGCCAGCCCGAGCTCGGCTGCCAGTGCCTCGTCTTCCGGAGTCGTGATGTAGTCGCCCTCCGGATTCCCGACCTCGGCCTCGGCGTTGTCCTCCCAGCTCACGTCGGCCGCTGCGAGGACGTCGCTCCAGGACACGTCCGACCAGGAGACATCGCTCCAGGACACATCCGACCACGAGACGTCGGTCCAGGACACGTCCGACCAGGAGACGTCGCTCCAGGAGACCGAATCCCAGGAGACGCTCTCCTTCGCGGCCGCATACCAGGCGGACCCGTCGAACTCCGTCATCCCGGTGAGCGGATTCAGCTTGCGGAACTTGTTCAGTGCCCCGTTCGGGTTCGGCGGGCTGGTGAGCAGGGTCGACCTGTAGGCGTTGATCTCGCCCACGCCGGCGGAGCCGGAAGGCGCATCCGGGATGTACCTGGCGCGCTGCATCAGCGCGCCCTTGACCTGATCGGGCGTCCACGTCGGATGCTGCATGTGGAGCAGCGCCGCGGCGCCGGCCACCACCGGAGCCGAGAACGACGTGCCGGACAGGCGCATGTAGGCACTGTTCACGACGTTCTCCGGCCTCGCCGTCCGGAGCGTCCCGCCCGTCGGCACCGGTCCGATCATGTAGCGGCCGGCGGCTGCGAGCTCGGGCTTGCGGAAGCCGTCCTTCGTGTAGCCGTACGCCGACCAGTTCGGAACGTCGTGCCGAGAGGCGGCGACGCTCCCCTCGAGGTCGACTGCGCCGACGGTGATCACGAACGGATCGTTGCCAGGGGCGTACGGAATGCCGCTCGGCCCGTCTGACCTGCCGTAATTGCCCGCCGCGGCGACGACCGTGACACCGCCGAACCAGAGCTTTTCGACGGCCCGATCGAGCGGGTCGTTGATGAAGTTGCTCGGCATCGTCGAGTGGAGCGAGAAGTTCGCCACCCTGATGTTCTTGGACGCACGGTTCTGGTAGATCCACTCGGCCGCGGCGATGACGTCGCTCGTCCGCGCCATCCCGCTGTCATCCATCACGTCCAGCGAGATGAGATTGGCCTGCGGAGCTGCTCCGGCCTGATCGGTGGCACTGCCCGCGGCGATGCCCGCCACGAAGGTGCCGTGACCTCGGCCGTCGCCCGGAGAGTTGGGCTCGAGCCGAGTGATCACGACGTCGTCGGTAACGCGTGCACCCATGTCGAAGTCCACCCGGTTCTTGTCGATTCCCGAGTCGACGATTGCAATCGCAGGCATCTTCTGACCCGTCGCTGGAAGCGCGTCCCACAGCGGCTTCACGCCCGACGCCGTCGTCCAGAGCTGCCTCGAGGTGTAGCCGGCGAGCTTCACCCGGGCGTCGTAGGTAACGGTCAGACCCGGAATCCGGGCGAGGTAGAACATCTTCTTCGCCTTGAGCTCCACGGCGAGAGAGCTGACGAACCGCAGCTTCCGGTTGATCCGCTCGGCGTCGTCCTTGCCCTTCTGGCTTTCCTCCCTGTGATCGGCGTCGTGGAACGCGTCGCTCGCAGTGCCGATGCCCTGATCCGCCTGGATGACGACCGGCACGAGCTCGTTGGGTGTCGAGTTGGCCTTGGCCAGCAGGACCGGGTCGATGTGCGTGTTCGCCGCAGGCCGAACCTGCCGCTGGTTTTCCTTGCGCGCGCCAGCTGCGAGAGGGGCAGCGACGACCAACGCCGCGACGAGTGCAGTGACGAGGCCGCGACCGCCCTTGCCCCAGAGCGCGTTCGACCGGGAGTCTCCACCCCGGTTTCCGGTCCCCCACAGCGCGGACGAGCGATGCTCGCCGCGGGAGGACCCGCCGTTACCGTTCATTTGTCTCCCTTTTCCGCGTCCAGCGCGGGCCGCAGTTGCATGAGATTTGTCCTAGTCCGACGCGAGCGAGGCCGGCGAGGCCGCGAGACCCAGTGCTCCGACGACGAGAAGCGCCAGGGCACTCCTGGCCTTCGTGCTCTTGCCGCAGCAGTTCCGGTACATCCCTCTCCCTCCACGCGCCACCCAGCGCGGTCTGACGACTTGGATTTGTCAAGCCGTGCGAAGTGTGGGTCCGCCCACTTTTCAACTCATCACCCATCAGGGTGAGGGCCGGAAGTTCCCTCGATCGAGTGATCCAGCGGGTCGGAGGGTGAGGCGGCCGTTCGGGTTACCCTCAGATGCGATGCGCCCTCGCCTGCCGCTCGCAGCCGGTGTCGCCGCGGCGCGCGCGGCGGGACGCCTCTCCCGCCTCGCCGGCGCCGGCGGCGGAACGACCATCCCCGGAAAGCTGCTGAACGTTCTCGATCCGAGCGCGGTCGGGCGGCTCGCGTCGCGGCTGCCGCAGGGGTCTGCGATCGTCTCCGCCACCAACGGGAAGACGACGACTGCCGCGATGGTCGCGGAGATCCTGTCGCCGCAGCTGCGACTGGCCCACAACCGCGCCGGCGCGAACCTCCTGTCCGGAGTCGCGTCCACCCTGCTCTCGGCGAACGGCGCCGATCTGGGCCTGTTCGAGGTGGATGAGGCAGCGCTTCCCGACGTCGCCAGGCGTGTCCGGCCCCGCGCCATTTGTCTCGGGAACCTCTTTCGTGACCAGCTCGACCGCTACGGCGAGCTCGAGCTCGTGGCCGAGCGCTGGCGCAGGCTGGTCGGCGAACTCGATCCGGACGCCTGGGTCGTCGCGAACGCAGACGACCCGCAGGTCGGAGACCTCGCACGTGACCGCAAGGGTGTCCACTTCGGCGTGGACGATCCCCGCCACGGATCGTCGGGGCTGCAACACGCAGCAGACTCCAAGTGGTGCGTGCGTTGTGGGACCCCCTACGAGTACGCGGCTGCCTACGTCGGGCACCTCGGGGACTACCGCTGTCCGGCCTGCGGCCATGCACGGCCGCCGCTCGACCTCGCCGCCCGGGCGATCGAGCTCGACGGGCTGGATTCGGTCTCGTTCGACCTGGCGGACGAGCAGGGCTCGCTGCGCGTTCGTCTACCGCTCCCCGGCCTCTACAACGTCTACAACGCGCTCGGGGCAGCGGCGCTGGCCGGTGTCCTTGGCGCCTCCCCCAAGGAGATCCATTCGGGGCTCGAGCGCTTCAGCGCGGCATTCGGGCGCTTCGAGCGGATTCCCGTCGGGGAGCGCAGCCTGCTCTTGCTCTTGATCAAGAACCCGGCCGGGGCGAACGAGGTGGTACGGACGCTCGTCGCCGGCGGGACCCCGAGCCTGGCCGTGATCGCGCTGAACGACGCGACTGCGGACGGGCGCGACGTCTCCTGGATCTGGGACGTCGACTTCGAGCCCCTGTTCGAGCGGCTCGACCGCGTCGTGGCGACCGGCGAGCGGGCGGCTGAGCTCGCCCTGCGGTGCAAGTACGCCGGCTTCGCCGGTGACCGTATCGAGGTGATGCCGGACCTCGACGCCGCCCTCGACCGGGGGCTGGAGCTGACTCCCCCCGGCGGCGAGCTCTGCGTCCTCCCCACCTACACGGCCATGCTGCGGCTCCGCGGGATCGTTGCGGAACGCGGGTACGTGAGGCCGTACTGGGAGCGGGCAGCGTGAGGATCCGCGTCGGTCACCTCTACCCCGAGTATCTGAACATCTACGCGGACCGCGGCAACATCGCGGTGCTGTCGCGGCGAGCTGAGTGGCGAGGGTACGACCTCGAGGTTCAGGCGATTGGGATGGGCGACGCGGTCGTCCCGGGCGCCTACGACCTTCTGTACGTCGGCGGCGGGCAAGACCGCGAGCAGGCGCTGGTTGCCCGGGACATCGCGGAGAAGGGCGAGGCCCTTCGGGAGGCCGTGGAGGCTGGTGCGGCAGTGCTCGCGGTCTGCGGCGGCTATCAGCTGCTCGGGCACTTCTACCGCGATCGGTCCGGCGCCGAGCTGCCCGGCGCCGGGGTCCTGCCGCTCCATACGGTGGCCGGCGACCGGAGGATGATCGGCGACGTGCTGCTCGAGTGCGAGCTCGAGCCGGGCGACCGCCGGACGATCGCCGGATTCGAGAACCACGCGGGGCGGACGATGCTCGAGGACGGCGCCGAGCCGCTCGGCCGTGTGGTGGCGGGCTTCGGAAACGACGGTGAGAGCGGCTTCGAGGGCTGTCGCGTCCGGCGGGTCGTCGGCACGTACCTCCACGGGCCGCTCCTGCCGCGGAACCCCTGGCTCGCCGACTGGCTGCTCGCCCAGGCCATCGCTCACCGGACGGGCGCCCCGGCGGTGTTCGAGCCGCTGGCCGACGTACTCGAGGACGAGGCTCATCGAGTCGCGGCCGCCCGGGCCAGGTCTCGCGGGGGCCGGGCCGCCAGGTAGCCCAACCTCCTCCCCACCGCAATCGTATTGCCGGTCTGCGCGCTCGTGGGTTACGCGAGCGCGTCGAAAGTGCGCCGACGTCTCACGGAACCCACAAGGGGCCGAGGTAGACGACCGGGTCGCCCGGCCGCCAGCGCGTCAGGAAGCGCTGGATCGGCGGATGGAGCACGACCTCCTCGAGCTCCGCCAGGGCGAAGAGTCTGTGCCCCCTGACGGCGGCGTCGCGGGACGTCACGGCGTCGAGCGACCGGTCCCCGAGGTCGCCCGCGAAGATGATGTGCACGACGTGTTTCGCCGCGAAGCTCCTTTGCGGCGCGATCGAGTCCACGATCGCAACGGGCCCCTCGACCGGGACATCCTCCCCGAGGCCGATCTCCTCCTCGAGCTCGCGGTGCAGCGCGTCGACGAGGCTCTCGCCCGAGTTCACGCCTCCGCCGGGAAGGAGCCAGTACTCCTTGCCGTGCTTCTCGTGCCGGCAGAGCAGCAGCCGGTCGCTACGACGGAGGATCGCCGATACCCGGATCCGCGGCTCGGCGCCCACGGATCTACGCTCTGGAGGAGCCGAAGCCGCGGGCGCCGCGCTCGCTGGCGGGCAGCTCCTCGAGCTCCACCATGTCGACGGCAGGCACCGGGAGCACGACGAGCTGTGCAACGCGCATCCCGGGCTCGACGACGAAGGGCGTCTCGGCATCGGTGTTCAGCATCACGACCTGCACCTCCCCGCGATAGCCGGCGTCGATCAGCCCCGGCGCGTTGACGAGCGTGATGCCGTTCCGCGCCGCCAGGCCGGAGCGCGGCAGGACAAAGCCCCCGTGGCCTTCGGGGATCGCCACGGCCAGGCCGGTCGGCACCACCGCCCGCTCGCCGGGACCGAGCTCGTGCCGCCCGCACGCGGACAGGTCGAGCCCGGCGTCGCCCGAGTAGGCCTGGGACGGGATGACGGCGTCCTCCCGGAGGCGGCGGACCGGGACCTCGATCACTGCGTCGCCCGGCTGGGCTCCTCCGCGTCGAGGATCAGATACGGCGCGAAGCGCTGTGTCTCGCGCCGCGGCAGCCGGGCACGGATGAAGACGCCGTCGGGGCCGTCGACCCGCTCGTCGATCGGCGGGCCGAGCGAGTACAGCTCGGCGAGCTTCGCGCCGTCCTCGTACGGGACGAGCATGCGGACCAGCTCGAACCGCTCGGCGAACCGCTCGGCGATTCTCGCCTTCAGCTCGTCCAGTCCCTCGCCGGTCTCGGCGGAGATCTGCGGTGACCCGGGGAAGCGGTTCGCGAGCCGCCGGCGGCCGAGCGGGTCGACCGTGTCGACCTTGTTCAGGACGAGCTCGACGGGGAGCTCGTCCGCGCCGATCTCCGCCAGCACCTCGTTTACCGCCGACGTGTTCTCGTCCAGCTCGTCGTCCGGCATCGAGCCGTCGACGACGTGGAGGATCAGGTCCGCCTCGAGGGTCTCCTCGAGCGTGGCCGCGAAGCCCTCGACGAGCTCGTGCGGGAGGCGGCGGATGAAGCCGACGGTGTCGGTGACGAGATAGCGGCGGCCGTCCTCCTCGAAAGCCCTCGTCGTCGGGTCGAGCGTCTCGAAGAGTCGGTCGTGGACGGAGACGCCTGCGCCCGTGAGTGCGTTGAGGAGCGTCGACTTGCCGGCGTTCGTGTATCCGGCGAGCGCGACGGTCGGCGTGTGGGAACGGAGTCGCTCCCGCCTGCGGGTCTGGCGCTGCCGGCCCAAGGTCTGAAGACGCCGCCGCAGGATCGCGACCCGGCGGCGGGCCAGGCGGCGGTCGGTCTCGAGCTGGGTCTCGCCGGGTCCTCTCGTCCCGACGCCGCCGTCCATCCGGCCGGCGCCGAGGCGCTCGAGGTGCTGCCACATGCCTCGCATGCGCGGGAGGTTGTACTCGAGCTGCGCCAGCTCGACCTGGAGCTTTCCCTCGGCGCTGTGCGCATGCTGCGCGAAGATGTCGAGGATCAGCTGGGTGCGATCAACGACACGCGCCTTCAGCTCGTCCTCGAGCTTTCGCTGCTGAGACGGGCTCAGCTCGTGGTCGACGAGCAGCGACTCTGCGCCGGCGGTCTTGTACGCCTCCTTGAGCTCGACGAGCTTGCCTTTGCCCACGAACGTCCGCGGATCCGGCCTCGCTCGATGCTGGACCAGCGAAGCCACGGGCTTCACACCGGCGGTCCGGGCGAGCTCTGCGATCTCGCCGAGCTCGCGGCTCTCGTCGGTGCCCGGAGCCAGCACGGACAGGATGAAGCCCCGCTCCGGCTCGACGCCGGAACGAGGCTCGGGCTGGCGCGTCGTCACGCCTTGATTATGACTTTCTGCAGGGAGCTCTCGATCCGGCGGACGGCCTCTTCGAGCTCCTCGTCCGAAACGGTCATGGACAGCCGCACAAACCCCTCGCCGCTCGCGCCGTACCCGGGCCCCGGCGAGACGACGACGTTCGCCTCCTCGAGCACGAGTGACGTGAACGAGGCCGAGTCGTGGCCCTCGGGCACCGGCACCCAGAGATACGGCGTCGCCCTGGGCGGCTCCACGGAGACGCCGATCGCCGCAAGCGCGTCGACCAGAAGGTCGCGCCGCCGGCGGTAGACCGCTGACATCTCCCGTGGAAACTCGCGCTCGTCGGTCAAAGCCACGGTCGCCGCCCGCTGGAGGGCCTCGAACATCCCGGAGTCGAGGTTGGCCTTGAGCTGGCGGAAGCGCTCGACCACTTCGGCGTTGCCTGCGACGAAGGCGCAGCGCCAGCCGGTCATGTTCCAGCCCTTCGACAGCGAGAAGATCTCCACGCCGACGTCCTTCGCGCCGGGCGTCTCGAGGAAGCTCGGCGCCTCGTAGCCGTCGAAGCAGACCTCGGAGTAGGCGTTGTCGTGGACGAGGATCATGTCGTTCGCCCGCGCGAACTCGACGGCGCGCTCGAAGGCGCCCCGCGGAACGACCGCGCCCGTGGGGTTGTTCGGGTAGTTGAGGTAGAGCAGATTGGCTCGCCCGAGCACCTCGTCGGGAATCGCCTCGAGATCCGGGAAGAACTCGTTCTCCGGCGTCAGTGGCAGATAATGGACGTCGGCGCCCGAGAAGATCGGGCCCGACGTATACGGCGGGTACCCCGGCTCCGGGCTCAGCGCCACCTCGCCCGGGTCGAGGCACGCCATCGCGATGTGCCCGACCGCCTCCTTGCCCCCCAGCGCCGGCACGACCTCCGCCGCGGGATCAAGCTCGACGCCGAAGCGGTCGCGGTAGAAGGACGTCGCTGCCTCACGCACCTCGTCGGTGCCGTGGTTCGTCGGATACTGGTGGGTGGAGGGGTTTCTGAGCGCTTCTGCCGCGGCCTCGACGATCGCAGGCGGCGTCGGCAGGTCGGGATCGCCGATCGCGAGGCTGATGACGTCGATGCCCTGCCTTCGCTTCGACTCCCTGAGCCGCTCGAGCTCGGCGAAGAGGTACGGCGGAACCGCGTCTAGCCGCTTCGCGAACCTCACAGGCCGAGCTCCTCGCTCGCCTCGCCGCTGAAGATCTCCTGTGCCGGGCCTGTGAGGCGAGCCTGCATCGAGTCGTCGACCTCGACGAGGAGGTCGCCGCCGGCGAGGTGGACGTTCACCGGGCTCTGGCACCAGCCCCGCGCTACCGCGACGCCGGCGGTCGCCACCGCGCTCGTGCCGGACGAGAGCGTCTCCCCCGCGCCACGCTCCCAGACGCCGACCGTGATGTCGCCCGGCCCGTCCACTCGGACGAGCTGGACGTTTGTCCGATCGGGAAACCGTTCGTGGTTCTCGATGAGCGGACCGAGCCGGAGCAGGTCGTCGCGTTCGGGCTCACGACGGAGGACTGCATGCGGGTTTCCAACGGACGCAGGCGTGAACTCGACCGTCTCGTCGCCGACGTCGAGTGTCTCAGGCTCCTGCACGTCCACTGCACCCATGTCCATTTCGACGTCCCGCCCCTCGCGCATCCTCGCGACCACCTCGAGCGGGCCGACATGGATTCGCACGGTGTCGGCGCCGCTGCGACGTGCGAGCCAGCGGGCGGCGATTCGGGTGCCGTTTCCGGACAGTTCGGCCGTCGAGCCGTCGGGATTCCAGATCACCACCTCCGCCTCGTTGCCTTCCGCCGAAACGACCTCCAGGACGCCGTCGGAGCCGACACCGAAGTGGTAGTCGCACAGCCGCCTCACCTGCTCCTCGGTCAGCGGCGTGCCGACCTCAGCCCGCTGGACCAGCAGGTAGTCGTTGCCGAGTCCGTGCCATTTCGAGAATTTCATCGGCCACCTCGCCAGCCGGGCGATCGGCAGGCACCGTAACAAGGCCGGGTATGCGTCGCATCCACTTGCGCTGGTAGGCGGCGTACCGGCTGGTGCGGCGATTCAGCGCGGCGATGGCTTCGTCCCGCGGGAGCTCCGCGATGTCGCTGAGCCCGTGCACGGTGCGCGCCGTGGCGGAGATCGGGCGCGCCAGCGCACGCCGGACCTCGTCCTCGACCCCGGACTCGAACATCTGCCTCGTTCGCTCCGTGATCCGCCGGTCGAGGGCATCCTTTGGCACCTCGAGGCCGACGACGAGCGTCGGGTGTCGCATCTCTTCGCTCCAGAGCCGTCCCTCGGTGGGCGCCAGCGAGGCGCCCGCCTCGGAGAGCTCCAGCGCCCGGACGACCCGACGGCGGTCGTTCGCATGCACGCGTGCAGCGGCTTCGGGATCGCGCTGTGCCAGGAGCTCGTGTGCTCTCTCCGCTCCGAGCCGTTCGTATTCGGCCTCCCAGCACTCCCTCGCGCCGGGCGCGGGTGCCGGGGGGAGATCGAGCTCGACCAGCGCCGCCCGGAGGTAGAGACCGGTTCCGCCGACGACGACGGGCGTCGTGCCGCGGGCGAGGGCGCGGTCGACGGCTGCGTGCGCGAGCTCGGCGTACTCGCCCACCGACGCCTCGTGATCGACGTCCCAGATCGCCACGAGCTCGGTCTCACGGTCCGACTGATTCGTGAGGATCGGCAGGCCCCGGTAGACCTGCATGGCGTCGGCCGAGATCAGGGTGGCGGGGATGCGGTCGGCGATCGCCTCGGCGACATCGGACTTCCCCGACGCCGTTGGGCCGAAGACGCCCAGAACTCGCGGCTCAGTCACGGAGCCGGCGCCGTGCCCGGTCGAGCTCCTCGTCCGTCGCGCCGCCGGCCTTGAGGTAGCCGGCGATGCTGCCGTATCGTCGCTCGAGCTCCTCGAGCACCTGCACCATGGAGGAAGCGGGCGTCTTCGAGATCCGGTGGAGGCGCTCGAGCTCCGCCTCGTCGGCAGCCTGCGCGAACCATTCCTCATGCCGGGTCCGTAGCCGTTCCTCGCTGAGGGAATAGTCCGTCGCGATCTCCCCGATCGGAACGCCGGCGAGGCGCAGCAGGAACGCGCTGACGAGCCCCGTACGGTCCTTGCCGCCGTGGCAGTGGACGAGGACGCCTCCCTCCGGCGCGTCCGCCACCGCCCGGATCGCAGCGGCGACATTCGGCCGGAAGTGCTCCAGGAAGATGAGGTAGACCTCGCGCGTGGCCGCGGCGTGGTCGGGGGCGGCTGCGCTCGCCTGCTCCACCTCCTCGAAGACCTCCGGACGGCTGTCGAAGAACGACACGTGCACGGCCTCGACCGGCAGCTCGGCGGGAGGATCCTCGGCGAGCTCCTCGTCCGAGCGGAGGTCGACGATCGTGCGGACGCCGTAGTCGACGACCGACTGCCAGCCGGACTCGGTCAGCTGGCGGACGGTATCCGTTCGGACGAGCGACCCCCAACGCGTTTCCGCGCCGTCCTCCGTCGGATGGCCGCCGAGATCGCGGGCGTTCAGCAGCCCGTCCCAGTCCAGATCTCTGCTACGCGGCAACTGCTGCGAGCTGGGTGCCCTTGAGCGTCGTGGACGTCGCGGCGTCGATCTCGACGTGCACGAGATCTCCCGGCGACGCCGTGCCGGCGAAGTTCACCGTCGTGTTGCGCCGCGTGCGCCCGCGCAGAAACGCCGGGTCGGTCCGGCTGGGGCCCTCGACGAGCACCTCCTCCGTTTGTCCGATCCTCGCCTGGTTCCGCTCGTGCGCCACTTGCTGAACGACGTCGATCAGGCGCTTGATCCGGTCGCGCTTGACATCCTCCGGCACCTGGCCGCCCATCGTCGCCGCCTCGGTGCCGCTCCGCGGCGAGAAGACGAAGGTGAAGGCGCTGTCGAAGCTGATCTCCTCGACCGCGGCGACCGTCTCGAGGAAGTCCTCCTCCGTCTCGCCGGGGAAGCCGACGATCAGGTCGGTCGAGAGGGCGAGGTCCGGGATGGTGGCGCGCATCTCGTCGACCAGCCGGAGGAAGCGCTCGCGGCTGTAGGTGCGCCGCATCGCCTTCAGGATTCGCGTGGAACCGGACTGGAGCGGCAGGTGCGCGTGCTCGCAGACCGCGGCGCACTCGGCCATCGCCGCGATGACCGGCGCGCGGAAGTCCTTCGGGTGCGGGCTCGTGAACCGGATCCGCTCGATGCCGTCGACGGCGTCGCAGGCCCGGAGCAGCTCACCGAAGTCCGTTCGGATATCGGGCAGGAGGTCTCGGCCGTAGGAGTTGACGTTCTGGCCGAGCAGCGTGACCTCGCGGACGCCGGCGCGAGCCAGGCCCTCGATCTCGGCGAGCACCTCACCGGGCCGCCGGCTCTGCTCCCGGCCGCGGACGGACGGGACGATGCAGTAGGCGCACTTCGAGTTGCACCCCATCGAGACCTGGACCCAGGCCTGGAACCGGCGCTGCCGGTGCATCGGCAGCAGGCTCGCGAACGAGCGCTCCTCCAGGCCGAATTGGCCGCGCGAGACCCCCTCGCCGCCCGCGCCGAGCCACTTGCCGAGATGCGGGATCGACCCCGGACCGAACGCGACGTCGACGAAGGGGTAGAGCTCGAACAGCCGTTCCCGCTGGGCCTCCGCGTAGCAGCCGCCGACTGCGATCACCTTCTCCGGATCTCGCTCCTTCAGCGCCCGCGCCTGGGCCAGGTGGGCGGCGAAGCGCTGGTCGGGCTTCTCGCGGATCGTGCAGGTGTTGAAGACGAGGACGTCGGCGTCGACCTGCGCTCCCGTCTCCCCCAGTCCGAGCTCCTCGAGCATCCCCTTGATGCGCTCGGAGTCGTGGGCGTTCATCTGGCAGCCGAAGGTCGTGACGTGGTACCGCTTCACAGCGGGAAACACTGTATCGGCGTGGTTGATGGCGTTTTGGATTTCGCCCCAGACCGGCTAGGGTGGCCCAGTCCGTTTGAGCCATGTCTCCTGGGGAGGGGCTTTTTATGCGTCGTTCCGCGGCCGTCCGCGTCCGTCTTCTCGTCCTGAGTCTGCTCGCACTGCTCGCCTTCGCCGCGCTCGCCGGGGCGCGCGTGGATCGCGCCGGGGCGGTGCCGACCGACCTGTTCATCTCCGAGTACATCGAGGGCTCGAGCAACAACAAGGCGATCGAGATCTTCAACGGGACCGGTAGCCCGGTGGTGCTGAACCCGACGGGTCAACCCCTGGCGTCGTACTCGCTTCAGACGTCGTTCAACGGTGGGACGAGCGAGCTGATCACCCATCTGATCGGGACGATCCAGCCCGGGGACGTCTTCGTCGTCGCGCACAACTTGGCGGGGCCGGCGGTTCGGAATCAAGCGGATCAGATCGTCACGGCAGGATGGTTCAACGGGAACGACGCCATCTCCCTCGTCAAGGGAACGACGAGCATCGACGTGATCGGGCAGGTTGGTTTCAACCCGGGCGACGGCGGGTGGGGCACCGACCCGACGAACACAACGAACAACACGCTCCGCCGCAAGACCGGGATCGAGGCGGGCGACCCGAACGGCGCCGATGCGTTCGACCCGGCGGCCCAGTGGGACGGCTTCGCGGAAGACACGTTCGACGGACTCGGCTTTCACGTCTCCGGCGGCGATGCGCCGCCGTTCGTGAGCGCAAGCTCCCCCGCGGGCGGGGCTTCCGGCGTCCCTGTCGACTCGAACGTCTCGATCACCTTCAGCGAGCCCGTGGCGACGACGGATCCGTGGTTCTCGATCTCCTGCGGGACGAGCGGCGCGCACGCGACAACGGCTTCCGGCGGTCCGACCACGTTCACGCTCGACCCCGCGGTGAACTTCGCGCAGGGCGAGACGTGCGCGGTGACGATCACCGGCGCGCAGGTCGCCGACGCGGACCTGAACGACCCGCCGAACACGATGGCGGCGGATCACACCTTCAGCTTCACGACCTTTGCGCCGCCGCCCGAGATCGCCGAGATCCAGGGTGCGGCGCACATCTCCCCGAAGAACGGGCAGGGCGTCACCGGCGTCGAGGGCATCATCACCGCCCGCCGCACCGCGGGCGGACGCGGCTACTGGATCCAGGATCCGACCCCGGACGCGAACGCTGCGACGTCGGATGCCGTCTTCGTGTTCACCAACGCTGCGCCGGTGCATCAGATGGGTGATCTCATCCGGGTGAACGGAACGGTCAGCGAGTTCCGCGCGGCGAACGATCCGGACAACCTCACGATCACGCAGATCACGAGCTCGAACGCGCAGGTCAGCTTTGTCAGCGGCGGCCACACCCCGCCTGCACCGACGGTGCTCGGTGTCGGGGGCCGCACGCCGCCGACCGAGAACATCGACGACGACAACGCCGGCAACGTCGAGACCGGCGGCACCTTCGACCCGGCCGGCGACGCGATCGACTTCTACGAGAGCCTCGAGGGGATGATCCTCCAGGTCAACAACGGCGCGGTCGTCGGCCCCACGAGGAGCTTCGGCGAGATCACGCTGCTCCCCGACCATGGGGACTGGGCGACCGGTCTGCGGACGCCGCGGGGCGGGATCCTGCTCGGCGGCTACACGGACCCGAATCCCGAGCGGATCACCGTCGACGACGAGATCCTCCGGGACCTCGCGCCGACGCCGCGGCCGCTGAAGGCGATGCCGGACATGAACGTCGGCGACTCGCTGACCTCGTCCGTCGTCGGCCCGCTGGACTACAGCTTCTCGAACTACAAGATCCAGGCGACGGCGACCCCGACCTTCGTCTCGGGTGGCCTGATCCGGGAGCTGACGGCCGCGCCGAGCGCGGCCCAGGTCGCGTTCGCCACGTTCAACGTCGAAAACCTGGCCGGGATCGATCCGCAGGCGAAGTACGACCACCTCGCGTCGCTGATCGTGAACAACCTCCAGGCGCCTGACGTGATCGGGATCGAAGAGGTTCAGGACAATGACGGGGTCGTCGATCCTCCGGGGCCGGGGCTGCCGACGGACAGCACGGTTGTGGACGCGGACGTTGCGTGGACACGGCTGATCGCCGCCATCCAGGCCGCGGGCGGCCCGACGTACGACTACCGCCAGATCAACCCGGTCGACGACGCAGAAGGTGGCGCCCCCGGCGGGAACATCCGCGTCGGATTCCTGTTCCGCACTGACCGCGGCGTGCAGTTCGTCGACCGGCCCGGCGGCTCGCCGACGACCGAGACAACCGTGGTCGGGAAGCGCAACCATCCGCAGCTCTCGTCGAGCCCGGGCCGAGTCGGCACGCAGAGCGAGGCCTTCGACGACACCCGTAAGTCCCTCGTCGCCGAGTTCCGCGTACGCGACAAGACGGTGTTCGCGATCGTCAACCACTTCAGCTCCAAGGGCGACGACCAGCCGCTGTTCGGACCGAACCAGCCGCCGACGCGGTTCACCGAGGAGTTCCGCCACGGGCAGGCCCAGGTCGTGAACGACTTCGTCGACGCGATCCTCGCCAAGGACGAAAGGGCGAAGATCGTCGTGCTCGGCGACATCAACGACTTCGAGTTCTCGGAGACCACGAGCATCCTCGAAGGCGGGGTCGTGACTTCGCTCATCAAGCGACTGCCGCCCAACGAGCGCTATTCGTACGTGTTCGAGGGCAACTCCCAGGTTCTCGACCAGATCCTGATCAGCGACCGGCTGTTGGAGCTCCCGTACCGTCCGGCATACGACGTTGTGCACCTGAACTCGGAGTTCGCAGACGCGATCCAGGCCTCCGACCACGAACCGTCGGTCGTGCGGCTCAAGTTCGGTGACGAAGACGATTAGGTAGTTCGCTGCGTCGCGGAGCGGGCTCGGGCCCGCTCCGCCGCGCGGCTGGTTACGACGGAGGGGTTACTTCGCGAGCTCGGTGGCCCGCGACTCGCGGATCACGGTGACCTTGATCTGCCCCGGGTACTCCAGCTCGGTCTCGATCTCGCGGGCGATCTCGTGGGAGAGAAGGACGGCGGCGTCGTCGTCGATCTCGCCTGGCTTGACGATGACGCGGATCTCTCGGCCGGCCTGGAGCGCGTAGACCTTCTCCACCCCGTTCTTGCGGGCGGCGATCTCCTCGAGTGCCTCCAGACGCTTGATGTAGTTCTCGAGCGTGTCGCCGCGGGCTCCGGGCCTGGCGCCGGAGATTGCATCGGCGGCGACCACGAGAACTGCCTCGACCGTCTGTGGCTGGATCTCGTAGTGGTGCGCGGCGATGGCGTGGACGACCGCCTCCGACTCGCCGTAGCGCTTTGCGTACTCGGCCGAGATCTGGGCATGCGACCCCTCGATCTCGTGCGTAAGCGCCTTGCCAAGGTCGTGGAGCAGCGCCGCCCGCTTTGCGGTCCGGACGCCTGCATCGAGCTCCATGGCCATGATCCCAGCCAAGTGGACGACCTCGAGCGTGTGCTTGAGGACGTTCTGGCCGTAGCTCGTCCGGTAGTGCAGGCGGCCGAGGATCCTCACGAGCTCGGGGTGGAACTCGCCCCCGTTCGCCTCGAAGACGGCCTGCTCGCCGGCCTGCCGGATGTGATCCTCGATCTCCGCCTTCGACTGGTAGTACATCTCCTCGATCCGCGCGGGCTGGATCCGGCCGTCTTCGATCAGCTTTCCGAGCGTCAGACGGGCGATCTCGCGGCGGATCCCGTCGAAGGACGAGAGGACGACCGCCTGCGGCGTGTCGTCGATGATGATGTCGACGCCGGTCAGGTGCTCGAGGGTGCGGATGTTGCGTCCCTCACGGCCGATGATGCGCCCCTTCATGTCGTCGCTGGGTAGCTCGACGACTGAAGAGGTCGTCTCGGCCGCATGGCTCGCAGCGACCCGCTGGAGCGCGTCGGCGACAAGGTTCCGTGCGCGGCGCCTCGCATCGAGCTGCGCTTCCTCTTCGAGCTGGCGAACGCGGCGGGCGAGCTCGTGGCGGATCCCGCCCTCTGCGCGCTCGAGGAGGTCCGCCTTGGCCTCGCTGATCGTCAGGCTGGAGATCCGCTCGAGCTCGTCGAGCTCCCGGTCCTTCGCGTCCTTGAGGTCGACCTGGAGCTCCTTGATGTGCGTCTCGCGATCGGCGAGACCCTGTTCGCGGCGAAGGAGCTCCGTCAGCTTCGCCTCGAGCTCGTCCTGCTTCGCGAGGACACGCTCCTCGAGCCTGGTGATCTGGCCGCGGCGCTCCTGGGCGTCGCGCTCGGCCTCGGCACGGACGCGCACCGCCTGCTCGCGTGCCTCGATCTCGGCCTCGCGGCGCAAGTTGTCCGCTTCCCGCTTTGCGTTGTTGATCAGCTCGTCGCGCCGCGCGGCAGCTTCCCCGAGGCTCGACCGGCCGAGCACCTGCATCACCACGAGCAGGAGAGCCGCTCCGAGGACGAGGCCGATAGCGATTCCGGCGGCGACGAGCATGGGCTCTCCTGGGGTCGTTTACCCCACCATCAGGCCCGAGCAGAGCGCTCTGATTCGCGGCCGTCGGCGACGGCCGTACCGTCGGTGCCGCTAGCGAGCTCTAGCTAGCGCCGCCTCCGCCGCATCGCTGGTTGGTGTCCTCATCAGTGATCGGTTTCGCTTGGTTTCAGAAAACGCGTCTGTGCAGGCAAAATGGTGAGTGAAGCGCTGCTCAGCATACCGGATCGTCAGTGAGCGGTTCGAGCGACTCCCGCGAGAATCCCTTGGCGGCCAGATAGCGGAGTGCTCGGTCACCGCCTCCGCGCCGCTCGAAGATGCGCATTGCGCGTTCGGCCTCGCCTTCGAGCCCCTCGAGGATCTCCGCGATCTCCTCGCGATCGATCCCGTGGCGCCGGAGGTCGCTGCGGATCAAGGAATCGCTGCTGTTCTTGGCCGCGAGGCCTCGCGCGCGGGCCTCCGCGAAACGGGCGTCGGAAAGCAGGCCGGCGGCGGCGAGTTCGTCGAGTGCCTCATCACATTCCTCGGTCGGGATCCCGGCACGGCCGAGCCGCAGCTCGAGCTCCCGGCGCGAGCGGTCTCGGTGGCTGAGCGCGCGGAGCGCGAGCTCCCTCGCCTTGGTCATGGCCTTACTTGGCGGCGGCCTCGACCTCCGCCTCTGCTTCCGCGGCCGCATCGGCGGTGCCGTTGCCCTCCGCAGTCGGGAGCAGCCGAGCGGAGACGACCTGGTCTGGCCCGACCTCGGTCTGGATCTGCGCGAGGATCTTCTGCGTCACGTCGGGATGCTCTCGAAGGAACGCGGTCGCGTTCTGGCGTCCCTGGCCGAGCCGCTCCTCCTGGAAGCTGAAGTACGAGCCCGACTTCTGGACCGCCTTCCGCTCCAGCCCGGCGTCGAGCACCGTGCCCTCCCAGGAGATCCCCTGCCCGTAGATGATGTCGAACTCCGCCTGCTTGAACGGCGGCGCCACCTTGTTCTTCACGACCTTGACCCGGACGCGGTTGCCGACCGCCTCCACGCCGTCCTTCAGCGTCTCGATGCGGCGGATGTCGAGTCGGACGGACGAGTAGAACTTGAGCGCGCGGCCGCCCGGGGTCGTCTCCGGGTTCCCGAACATGACGCCGATCTTCTCCCGGAGCTGGTTCGTGAAGATGCAGATCGTCTCCGTCCGGTTCAGCGTGCCGGCAAGCTTCCGCAGCGCTTGGCTCATCAGGCGAGCCTGGAGGCCGACGTGGCTGTCCCCCATCTCGCCCTCGATCTCGGCGCGCGGCGTCAGCGCGGCGACGGAGTCCACGGCGACGACGGACAGTGCGCCGCTGCGGATCAGCAGCTCCGCGATCTCGAGCGCCTGCTCGCCGTTGTCCGGCTGCGATACCAGGAGGTCCTCGATGTTGACGCCGATCCGGCGCGCGTACTGCGGGTCCATCGCGTGCTCGGCGTCGATGAAGGCGCAGATGCCGCCTCGGCGCTGAGCCTCGGCGATCACGTGGTAGACGAGCGTCGTCTTTCCCGAGGATTCCGGGCCAAAGATCTCGACGATCCTGCCGCGCGGGAGGCCGCCGATCCCGAGCGCGAGGTCGAGCGCGAGCGACCCGGTCGAAACGGAGCCGACCGACACGTGGGCCCGGTCGTTCATCCGCATGACGGCGCCCTTGCCGAACTGGCGCTCGATCTGTCCGAGAGCGGTGTCGAGTGCCTCTTCGCGACTCATCCGATCAACCTCCTAGCGGTACCGATTCCAAGACTTTGTACTGCGCCCCGGTCGGCCGCAGGGCTGACATGTAAACAGCAGCGTCGGACGGTCGGAACTGTCCGAGATCCGGCGCGGGCGGATCCAACCTGGGCCGCGTGCGGAAGCGCACGACCGTGACGTGCGGGAGCCACGGCCGATCCTCGCGCTCGTACACGCGGAGCCGCTCCAGGCGGTCGAAGAGCGCCTCCGCGACCCGTGCTCCTTCTCCCGTTTCGTCTTCCAGGACGACCATCCCGACGCTTCTCGTCTCTCGGTAGCGAACTGCCGAGAAGACGATCTCTCCGGGGGGTGCGGACGCCTCTCCGAGCGCGCCGGCGACGGCGGCGAGCTCCGTCGAGGGCGTCGACCCGAGGAACGCGAGCGTGACGTGAAGATGCTCGCGCGGGACGATCCTTCCCTCCCGGAGGTGCTCGGACTGCCACTGCTCGAGCCTGTCGAGGGTGGAATCAGGAAGCCTGAGGGCACAGAAGAGGCGCAGTCGCTCACTGCCTTCGACGCTACCCGTCGAGCTCACTCCTGTGTGTGCCGGCTCTGTGCCAGAACGCGCCTCAGCAGATGAAGCGCCGAGGCCGCGGCACGCCGTCGGACCGCGGCCCGGTCTCCGGGAAGATGGAGCTCCATCGCCTCCTCCGCCGCCGGGGTCGACGCGTGCAGGTGGACCAGCCCGACCGGCTTCTCGGGCGTTCCCCCGCCGGGCCCGGCGACACCCGTAACCGACACGCCCACGTCCGCGCCGAGCGCCTCCCGGACGCCCTGCGCCATTGCCGCCGCCGTTTCCGCCGAGACCGCACCGTGGTCGGTCAGGATGCCGCCGGAGACCGCGAGCAGGTCGCGCTTCAGGCGATTGTCGTAGGCCACGACGCCGCCTGCGAACGCCTCGCTCGAGCCGGGCACCGACGTGAGTCGCGCAGCCACGAGCCCGCCGGTGCAGCTCTCGGCTGCTGCGATCGAATACCCCTGCTCCCGGGCCAGATCCAGCACGAGCTCCTCGACGGGACGCTCGCTGTCGGCGAACAGCGCCCGCGGCAGCTCCTCGGACAGCGCATGCTGGAGGGCGTCTGCATGGCCCTCGGCCCCAGGCTTCACAACGAGATCGACCTGCACCTCCAGGTCATGCGCGCAGATCGTTATGTCGACGCCCTGGCCCTCTCCCCCGGCCCGCTCGACCACCCGGGCCACGGCCGACTCGGGCAGGCCGAAGAAGCG